>Ga0247713_1000191_pt1 | contig 43652 bp, 31 predicted proteins | sample 21E_NmetaG_FD_189936 | JGI IMG/M metagenome (GOLD analysis project Ga0247713, IMG submission 189936) | Soil microbial communities from hillslope of Landscape Evolution Observatory, University of Arizona, Oracle, AZ, United States - 2-1-E_N | ecosystem: Engineered > Artificial ecosystem >...
GCCCACCGCCGGCCCGACCCCACCGCCCACACCCACTCCGGTCACCGTTGGCAACTATTTCTGCCTCAGCGTCGCCCAGGCGCGCGAGCAGATCACGAACTCGAACCTGACAGTCGGCGTCATCTGGCCCAACGACGAGATCGAGCGCTATGAGGAAGACTGGTTCGTCCACATCCAGGATCCGGTGGCCGGCTCCCAGGTGCCGCCGGGGACCGCGGTGCACCTTTTCGTCAGATCACCTGATTCGCCCGGCTGCTGAGGCGTACACTCTCGCCTCATGGCGACGTGGCGCTGCCCGCACTGCGCGACTCTGCAGGCGGAGTCGTCACGCTGCTTCGTGTGTGGCCGCTCTTCGACCACCTGCGCCAGCTGCGTGAGCTTCCGTCGCTCGCTGGTCGGCGGGGTCGGCTATTGCGCCCTCGACCGAAGGCGTGAGCCTCTGACCGGCGAGGAGCAGCGCGGCTGCTGGTCGGCATTGCCCGCCGTCGCGGGCGATGGGCTCTTCGTGTCGGCGCCCGCCGCGCGCGGACGCGCCGACGAGCGCGGCCTGATCGACCTCACTGGATCGTAAAGAACTCGCTTCCCTGGAGCGTCGTCCCATCGGGCATGACGACCAGGACGGTTACCAAACCCTGGCCGCGCTGGGCGCCATCACGAGCGATGCGCACACCGGCCCAGGTCACGTTCCCCTCCCTGCTGATCTCGACGTGGGTCTGCGTCGGCAGGCCGGGCGGCGAGATGGTGAGGGTCACCTCTGCATCGTCGACCGGCTGGCCGGTGGGGTCGAGGACTCGTGCACGGATCGTCATCGTCGCGGGCAGCGCCGTCAGGGCGATCGATCGGCGGGTGAGGCTGAGGCTGACGCCCGCCCGGCCGTCCATGCGCTCGACCGTAACGGTCGCCCGCTGGGCATTGCCGGCGCGGTCGCGCGCCTCGACGACGATGTCATTGCTGCCGATGACCAGCGGCAGCCTTGCCTCGAACTGCCCGTCGTCTTCGATCGCGAGCGTGGCTGCTGCACGGTTGGCGCGATTGGAGGCGCTCACCGTCGCGCCCGCCTCGCTCGTGCCGCGGACGATGACGTCCTCGGCGTAGACCACTCCGGGCGCGGGCTCGGCTAACTGGAGCGCGGGCGGCTGCGTGTCGAGCTCCACCTCGATGGCTGGGGAATGGAGGCTCTCGCCGGCTGGTCCTGCGATTGCCGCCGTGATCGCGTTCGGACCTTCGCGCAGCGGCACCTCCGGGAAAGTGAATGCCCTGCGGCGCGGCAGCCGTCGGTCCCGAACGAGCTCGCCGTTTACGTACAACCTCAGTCGGTAGCCGGCGTCACGCGGCAGGTCCTCGACCAGCCGCCCGCTGACCTCCAGGTTATCGACCGTCACCAGCCCGACTGGCGGCTCATCGAGCCTTGGCGCGGCGGGCAGGCTGCCCCCGACCGGCGAGTGACCCGCCGTCACGGTGCTGGGCCGGCTGCTGGCGGCCGTGCCCGGCACTCCGTCCGATGTCGCCGGCTGGAAAGCCTGCCCGGCCAAGACGACCGACACGCCCGCCAGCAGGAGCGCACCGGCGATGCCAAGCCGCCGCGCCCAGCTGACCCGCGCGCCTCGCTGCTCCCTCCTGCGCCCGGCCTGCGCGGGGCCCGGGCGGCGGCGACCTGACGACCGCGATCCCCGGACATCCCCCCTTGCACCGCCCGAGGTGCGTGCCTGGCGCGGGCGGCTGGTCGTTCTCCCCATCCCGGCCATTGTCCGTCTTCCGTGTCCCGCAATGTCGGCTGCGTGTACGCTAGCGACGGTCTGCAGCGCTGCTGTGGCGATCAGGGAGGGATGGTGGACACAACAGCCCGCCGGTCACTGGTGCGCACCGGCGTACTCGTCGGCGGTCGGCCGGCGCCGCCGCCGCCGCCGGCCGGCCCGATCAGCCGCGTCCAGAGCGGCTTGGTGATGCGCCAGCCCGCCGCGCCGCCAGCCGGGTTGGGCCCGCGTGTGCCCTTTGGGCTGCCCAGCCTTCGGCGCAATGTCTGCTCGCACTTCTACATGACCGGTCCGCGCGGCCGCGTGCCGCTTGCTGCGCCGCACCTGCTCAAGGCGCTGATGCGCCAGGAGTCCAACGTTGCTCGCTGCCAGCTGCGCGGCGGCGTTCACCTCGAGCAGAGCTACGTGTCCGACATCTGTCTCTCGCCGCGCTTCAACCAGTGCGTCTTCTACGAGGACGAGCTGACCGGCCCCTGACCGGGACGCTCTCGCTTGTCCAGCCGGGCCGCTGAGGAGCGCTACCACCGCGCCGTCGCGCTGCTTCAGGAGCGCGGCCGTTTCGGCATCCGCCTCGGCCTTGGGCGCACGCGGGCGCTGCTGCGCGCGCTGGGCGAGCCTCAGCAGCAGCTGCGGGGTGTGCTCGTCGGCGGCACCAACGGCAAGGGCAGCGTGCAGGCGATGGTTGCGGCCGCGCTGCGCGAGCAGGGAATGCTTGTCGGCCAGATGCCAAAACCTCACCTGGTCGAGTACCGCGAGCGCATCCAGGTAGGCGGCAAGCCGCTATCGCACGAAGTCTTCGCTGAACTGGTCGAGCGGGCGTTGGCTGCCGCCTCCTCGATCGAGCGGCGACATGGACCACCGACCGAGTTCGAGGTCCTTACCGCCGCCGCCTTCACCGCGTTTGCCGAGGCGCGCGTGGAGGTGCTCGTGGCGGAGGTCGGCATGGGCGGACGGCTCGACGCGACCAATGCGTGGCAGGGCGGCATCAGCGCCATAACCAACGTTGGCCTCGATCATATGGAGCACCTCGGCCCGACGGTCGTCGACATCGCGCGGGAGAAGGCGGCCATCATCAAGCGGGGTGATTCAGCCGCAGTGACCGGAGCGGCAGACCCTGCCGTGGCGGTCATTCAGCGGCGGGCCCGGCGAGTGGATGTGGCGCTGAGGGTGGTCGAGCCGCTCCCGGTTCGATCCGTCGATCGCGACGGGCTGACCGTCACGGCGCCCGATGGCACGGCGCTGCGCATCGGCCTGCTGGGCCGCCACCAGGCGCACAATGCGAGCGTCGCGCTGGCGGTGCTCGAGGAGCTTGCCGCAGCCGGCATGGCCGGTTCGGATGGTGCGGCCGTACGCCGTGGGCTGGCCAGCGTGCGCTGGCCCGGCCGCCTCGAGCTGCTGCCGTCCGGCTCGGGACGACCCGAGGTGCTGCTGGATGGCGCGCACAACGCCAACGGCGCGGCCGCTCTTGCGGCCGCCTTCGAAGACCTGCGTGCGAGCCTGGTCCCCGGCAGGCCCGTGCTTCTCCTGGGCGTGATGCGCGACAAGCAGCTGGTTGAGATGCTTTCCGCCATGCGCCGGTCATCATCCCTCGCCGGCTCGCGGGTGGTCACCACTACCGTGCCTGACGCGCCGAGAGCACTCACCGCCGCGGAGCTGGCGCTTGCCTGGGGCCCGGGCGCGGAGGCCGTTGAAGACGCAGGTGAGGCCCTGGCACGGGCCATGCACCTGGCGGTCGATGCCGCCGGCCCGCTGGTGGTCGCTGGCTCGCTGTACCTTGTTGGCCACGTGCGAAACCTGCTGCAGCCGGAAGCCTGATGGACGCCACACCCTCCGTGCGCCTGCCGGCGGCGGCCGGCAGTGGACTGCCCGACGACCCGCCGGCGCCGCTGGCCATCGGCCGGCGACTGTTCGAGTGGGGCTCGCGCACCTTCGTGATGGGGATCATCAACGTCACCCCCGACTCGTTCAGCGGTGACGGGCTGCTGGCGCGGTCCGAGGACCCGGCGGGGGCCGCCGTCGAGCTCGCCCGGCAGATGGCGCAGGAAGGCGCCGATCTGCTCGATATCGGCGCGGTATCCACCCGCCCGGGCCACGCGGAGGTCGACCCCGCAACGGAGGCAGACCGCGTTTTGCCCGTCATCAGGGCGGTCCGCGAGGCACTGCCGGACATGCCGCTGAGCGTCGACACGACCGCCGGCCCGGTCGCCGCGGAGGCGCTCGACGCCGGCGCAGACATGATCAACGACGTCTGGGGCGTGGGCGACGACGACCGGCTGGCGCGGCTGGCCGCGGAGCGCGGCACGCCGCTGGTAGTGATGCACAACCGCGTCGAGGCCCGCTACCGCAGCGTCGTGGCCGAGGTGCTGGCCGACCTGTCGCGGGCGCTCGACCGGGCGCTCCGCCTGGGCCTGAGCGAGGAGTCGCTCATAGTCGACCCCGGCATAGGCTTTGGCAAGACGGCCGAGCAGAACCTGGTCCTGCTCGGCGAGCTGGAGGTCCTCACCCGCCTGGGCCGGCCGATCCTGCTGGGCACCAGCCGCAAGTCGACCATCGGCAAGGTGCTCGACCTGCCCGCTGATCAGCGGCTGGAGGGCACGCTCGCGACCACTGCCCTCGGCATTGCCGCCGGGGCGGACATCGTCCGTGTCCATGACGTGGCCGCCAATGTCCGCGCGGCGCGGATCAGCGACGCCATCGTGCGCGGCGGCTGGCGCGAAGAGAGAGCAGAGGGGCGATGACCGATCGCATCTTCCTGCACGGCATGGCATTCGTCGGGCGGCACGGCGTCACGGAGGACGAGCGCGTAGAGCCGCAGCAGATTGAGGTCGACCTCGAGGCACGGCTCGACCTGCGCGCGGCCGGGGCGGGCGACGACCTGGGCCGGACGGTTGACTACGGCGCCCTGTTCGAGATCGCACGCCTGGTGGTCGAGGAGCACAGCTTCCGGCTGCTGGAGGCCATCGCAGAGAGCATCGCCGCCGCTGCCCTCGAAGCCCACCCGCGTATCGAGGCGGTCAGCGTGACCGTGCGCAAGCCGGGCGTGCCGATCGAGGGCGTGCTCGAGCAGGCCGGTGTCAGCGTGGAGCGCCGGCGCTGAGGAGCGCCAGTCGACGGATCAGGTTGGCGGTCGGACTCCGAGCGTGAGCGTTACCTCAAGTGCCTCGCCGTCGCGCAGGACCATCAGCACCAGCGTATCCCCGGGCTGGAAGGCGGCGAGCACCTCGTCGAGCGTGTTGTTGGCGTCGACGCGGCGGCCGTTTATGGCCGTGACGATGTCACCCTCGCGCAGGCCCGCTTCCTCGGCAGGGCTGCCCGGCACGATGCCCCGAGTGGGCCGGCCGGGCGATATCCAGGCGCCGTAGTCGATCGGCAGGCCTTCCCGGTCGGCGATGTTGCGATCGATGGCCACGTAGCTGATGCCGATCCATGGGCGCTCGATCGGCTCGCCCGCCAGGGCCTGGCGCATGATCGGCTTGGCGATGTTGATCGGGATGGCAAAGCCGATGCCCTGGGCGCCTGTGGCGACGGCCGTGTTGATGCCGACCACCTCGCCCTGCTCGTTGACCAGTGGCCCGCCAGAGTTGCCCGGGTTGATCGCCGCGTCGGTCTGGATGAGGTTGTTCAGCCGCCGTGTCTCGCCGGTGACCGGGTCGGTAACCGGCACGTTGTTGCGCCCGAGCGCAGAGATGACGCCGCTGGTGACGCTGTTGGTGAAGGTCCCGAGGGGGCTGCCGATGGCAATCGCGAGCTGACCGGGCCGCAGCTGGGCGGAGTCGCCCCACTCGGCGGCAGGCAGGTCGATCCCGTCGATCTTGACGATGGCCAGGTCGGTCAACGTATCCACGCCGTACACGCGGCCAGCGAACTCGCGCCGGTCGTTCAGCTGGACGCGCACGTTCTGGACGTCGGCGACGACGTGCCGATTGGTCAGGATCCAGCCCTCGGGGTCAAAGATGACGCCAGAGCCGACGCCCGTCTCGGGCAGCGTGAAGGGATCCTCCGCCTCGCCGGCGAGGCCGGTGATGGTCACGACTGCCGGGCTGACGACGTCGGCTACGCGGCTCACGGCCCCGGCATCGGCCGGCGGGAAGGTGACCTGGGCGGGCGTCACGGCGACCATCGGCGTCGGCGTGGGAGCGTTCGCCACCGGGCTGGCGGTGGCTTGTGGCTCACGGCCTTCCAGCGCGAGGTAGGTGCCGCCGGCGCCTATCCCGCCGGCGATCAGCGCGACGAACGCCATCGCCAGCAGCATGCCTAGGCCGGGGCCACGGCCGCCCCGCCCGGGTGCCTGCCGATCGGGCAGTGGCTCGAGCCAGTGATCAGGCGTGCGGGGCGCCCAGTAGGACGACTGGCTGTAGGGCGGGCTGTAGCTCGCAGTCTCACGTTGGTCCATGTCGGCTGCTGGACCGACGCCGGTTTCATCTGGCCCGCTGTGGCTACGGTCTGTCATCAGGTGCTCGTCTGGGGACGCGTCAAGGCACGACCGATGATGGCCGGCCCCGATTCATGCCACGTCATCGGGCGATGAAGAAACCGTTACGTCGCGCGGCAGCTGGACGATCACGGTTGTGCCTTTGCCCGGCGCGCTGGTCATCGACACCCGCCCATTGTGCATCTCCACGATTGAACGCACGATCGAGAGGCCGAGCCCGGAACCGGCGGCGCGCTCCTCGCTCGCCTGGGCGCCGCGGTAGAAACGTTCGAAGACGTGCGGCAGCTCGGCCGGATCGATGCCCACGCCGCTGTCGGCGACCACCACCTGGGCGCCTTCTTCGCCTGTCCTGAGAGCCACCTCCACCCCGCCGCCCGAAGGGGTGAACTTGAGCGCGTTGCCGATCAGGTTGCTCATCACCTGGCCGAGGCGCTGCGGGTCGTGACGCTGGCGCACCGGCTCGGGCGGCAGCTCGACGCGCAGGTCGACCCCCTTTCGGTCGGCTGCCGGCTGGGCCTGCTGGATGGCGTTTTCGATCGTCGCCCGCAGGTCGTCGGGTCGCAGGTCGAGCATGACCAGACCTGAGTCGAGCTTGGACAGCTCGAGCAGGTTGGCCGCCAGCCAGTCGAGCCTCTCGATCTGGCGCCGACTCTGGTCGAGGAACTCGTGGCGCGTGGGCTCGTCGATGGCCGCGTCGTCCGTGAGCAGTTCATTGAACGTGCGCAGCGCCGCGATCGGAGTGCGCAGCTCGTGCGATACGTCGGCCAGGAACTCGCGCCCGCGGTCCCGGTCGTGGCGAATGAACTCGATCGAGGCCTGCAGGCGGTCGGCCATCGTGTTGAACGCGGCCGTCAGCTCGCTCACCTCCGGCGCGGCGCTGGGTGGCGCCACACGCGAGTCGAGTCGGCCCTCGGCCAGGTCGCGGGCAGCACCGGTCAGGCGGCGGATCGGCTGGGTAAGGCGGTCGGCGAGCACTATCGAGGTGAACACGGCCACGATCAGGGCCAGCACGGCGGCAACGGTCATGACCCCTACGATCGTCTCGAGCGTTTGGGCGCGGTAGGTGAACGGCTCGGAGAGTCGGACCGTGACCAGGAGATCGGGTGCGGTCACTCCGGCCTGCGCCCAGAAAAGGTCCGGGATCGTCACTGGCGAGGCGAACGAGAAGGGCTCGCGCTGCTGGCCCGGTGCGCCGGTGTCATCCGGCAGGCGCACGAATAACTCGTAGGCGATGTCGCTCGGAGTCGCCGCGTCGGTCGCGATGGTGATCGTGACGTCGGCCTGGGCCACCTCCTGGGCCAGCCTGCGAACGAAGCCCGAGTCGGCCGTGCCCAGCGCCTCGTGGACGCCTGTCGAAGCCGTTGGCGGATCCGTTCGCTGGAGGATCGGTCGAGGCGCATCCACGCCGGCCAGCTGGTATTGCAGCAGGCGAATGGCCACCAGCTGGGTCATCACTCCGGTCCGTACGCGCAGATCCTCCTGCGTCTGCTGTACGAAGTAGCCGTCGAGCAGCCGTGGCAGCGTCGCCAGCACGAGCATCAGCGCGATCGACACAACGACCACGAAGGCGATGACCAGCCTGACCCGCAGGCTGGTCATCAGGCGCGGGATCAGACCAGGCACGACCCGACCAGCGCCCTAACGCTCAGCGCTCGGCGAACGCGTACCCGGCGCCGCGGACGGTCAGGATGAACGCAGGCTCCGAGGGGTCGTCCTCCAGCTTCTCGCGCAGGTGCGAGACATGGACGTTGATCGTCTTCTCATCCTGGTCGAGCGCCTCGTAGTCGCGTACCAGCTCGAGCAGCTCGCGACGGGAGAAGACCCGGCCAGGCTTCGACGCGAGGTGGCGCAGGATCTCGAACTCGGTCGCGGTCAGGCTGACCCGCTTCTGCCCGCGCTGCACGCGCCGGCGCTCGAGGTCGATCAGCAGGTCGTCATGTCGGATCACCCGGCCCCCGGCAGCATCGGCGAGGTCGCCGTAGGCGCGCCGGAGGAGCGCCTTCACGCGGCTCATCAGCTCGCGCAGGCCGAAAGGCTTGGTCAGGTAGTCGTCGGCTCCGAGCTCGAGGCCGATGACCTTGTCCATCTCTTCGTCGCGAGCGGTCAGCATGAGCACCGGCGCCTTGCTGCCCGTGCCGCGCAGGCGGCGCAGCATCTCGAAGCCATCCATGCCCGGCAGCCGCACGTCAAGCACGACCAGGTCCGGCGCGTGGCGGGTGGCAAAGTCGAGCCCTTCCTCGCCGTTGCGAGCAACGGTGACCTGGTATCCCTCCTGCTGGAGCGCGTACTGGACGCCGCGAGCTACGGCGTACTCGTCCTCGACGATCAGGATCGTGGCGGCCATGACGCGCTCGATGGTACCCCGTGCTACGATCACGCCTCCCATGACCAGACCCAAGCTCTCTGCCCAGCCACGCTCTGTCCAGGGCAAGTCCGTCAAGCACCTGCGCGGCGACGGCGTCCTGCCCGCGGTCGTCTACGGTCGCGGCGTCGAGTCCACGATGATCCAGGTCGACAGCCGCGAGCTGGACCTGATTCGCCGTCGCAGCGGGCGTAACGCCCTCGTCGATCTGTCCGTGGATGGCGGCAAGCCGACGCCCGTGCTGCTCCATCACATCCAGGAGCATCCGGTCACCCGTCGGCCGCTCCACGTCGACTTCCTGGCCGTCGCCATGACCGAGGAGATGACCGTCGACGTGCCGGTCTCCGCGGTCGGAACCGCCGAGGCCGTCGATCGGATGGGCGGCATCCTGTTGCTCGCTCGCGAGACGGTCCAGGTCCGCACCCTGCCCGACAACCTCCCTTCATTCCTCGAGCTCGACATCACCCCGCTCGACTCGTTCGAGGCCGTTCTGCGTGTCGGCGACCTGCGCGTGCCCGACGGGGTAACCGTGCTCACCGAGGCAGGCGAGACCCTCGCCCGAGTTCAGGCGCCGCGCGTCGAAGAGGCAGCCACTCCGACTTCGGCCGCGGAGGGCGAGGCCGAGGAAGGTCCGGACACCGAGGCGGCCGAGGCTGCCGCGGATGCAGGTGGCGCCGAGCCGGCCGGCGAAGAGGAGTCAGGCTCCTAGTTTTCGGCCGGCGCAGCCCTGGCGCACCCTTCGCTAAGGCGCGGAGGGCTTGCCCGCCTTCCAGACGTCGGCTGAGATGCCGATCAGCTTGCTGCCGTCCTTGACCCTGCCCTGCATGACGTCCATCAGCCACGTCTTCCAGCTGCCGTTGCTGTCCTTGTAGCCGTACTGGGCGCCAGCGTGCAGGTCGATCTTGGTCCGGTTGTAGCGCTCATGGAAAAAGATGACCTGGTGCATCCACTCGTGGACGAAGACCTCTTCGGGGGCGGATGAGCCTGTCAGCCACCACATCTGGTGCGGAGTGACGATGGACGTGAAGCCGGTGTTGTTCGACCATGACCCGTCGGGCATCGTCAGGCCCCACGCGGGCACGGGGATGGAAACCCCCTTCGTGTCCGTCGGCTGCCAGATCACGATGACGCTGTCGTACTTGCCCGAGGGTGCGTACGTGTTGAGATCCTGCTTGACGGCAGTAGGGCTGACCCAATAGCCCCCGCCGAAAGCGTCGACCCTGGTCAACGGATGAGGCATGTCGAGGATGGTCATGTCCACCGCCGCCAGGCCGCCGGACCACGTGTTGGCGGACGTGGCGAACTGCCGCACGGTTTTGCGCATCAGGTCGTACATCTCGTTGGTCATGCGGACCTGCAGCCGGTAGCTGCTGCCGTTGTCGCGGGTGAACGTGACGTCCGTCTCGCGGTAGAGCATGACCAGCGTCTTCCAGGTGGCCATCGGGGCGGCCTTGGGCGTGGCGGTCGGTGCCGTGTTCGGGGTCGCCGCGGGCGCCTGCCCGTCCGTCGAAGTGCCGGTGATCACGCGGCCAGCCGCCAGCCAGCGGCCGGCGAGGGCGCCGTTGTCGATCAGGTAGTGAACGGTGCCGTTGAAGGTTGCCCGGCGTGATGACTGGTATGCCTGCGGCGTGGCAAGGTATACGACCCGGCGCGCAACGGTGTTGTTGAAGAACCGCTTCGCCACCGACTTGCCGGCCCGGACCGTGACAGTGATCGGGTTGCTGAAGCTGCTGACCGAAGCGCCCTGGACGGTGCGGGCGAGGACCCACCAGCCGCTGTAGGTGCCGCTGGTGATCTTGGCGTAGCGTTCGCCGTTGATCGTCCGCTGCTCGACGGGAGTGGACCAGACACGCGGACGGGCGAGCTGGATGGTCCGTTGGCGTGTCAGCTGACTGCTGCTGTTGAACCAGTACAGCTGGTGCCGAGTTGCCTGGAGCTTGATCGTCGAGTCGCCCCAGGTCACCGGCGCCGTGGTCGCGGCCGGGGTCGGGTATGCCTCCGGCTGGGGCATCGCGGCGACGGACGGAACCCCGCCAAAGCACAGCGAGCACAGGCACGGCTTGGGCGTGCCGTCGCTGGCGTCGACCTGCAGCACGCCGCTCAGGACGAAGACCAATGTGACGAATGAGAACGCCGCTACGCGACGTGGTGCTGTACGGCTCACGGCCTGCTCCCTCCGCGCCAGCCCGGTGCGGGACTGGCTCTGCGCACGAATTGATCGATTGCAGTGGGAGGGTCTCCGCGGGCTGTTGGCGGGTGTATCCCACCTAAGGACTGCCCGGAATCGAGAAGGGTCCTAGCGACGGGCAAATACGTTCGGAGAGGTGCGGTTGGGCAGGGTCGCGCGTCTCACCGAAATTCAGCGCATGTCAGCGAACCGCCGGCTAAGCTCGTCGACCGCCCGCCTCGCCTCTGCACTACCCGATCCGTGTACGGAGCCGAGGGGCAGTGTCCGTCTCAGGGTTTATCCGGATGTGCGATGGAACCGGCGGCCATTACCGTGCGTCCAAGCGCCTGACGAGAGATCCCTCCCTCCCGTCAACGCTCCAGGAGAAACTCTCTCTCTCTCCTGACTACGAGGCCGGGCCTGCTGCGCTGGGGCGCGCGCCCGGCCTCTCTCTATGCGCTGGGGCGCGCGCCCGGCCTCTCCTCATGCGCCGGGGAGTCCGAGATGGGCCATGACTGCTGCCGCGAAGCGCTGAGCGGCGCCGGGCGCATGGGTGACGAACAACGACGGCTCGGTCAACTCGAGCTCGATCAGGATGGGCCGTCCCTCGTGGTCGCGCAGCATGTCCACGCGCGCGTAGAGCAGCGTGCTTGCCGGCCACGGCAGCACGTCGAGGACCGCGCCGGCGAGCTCGAGCTCCGCCGACGAGGCCTGGCGTCGCTCGATCGTTTCGGACTTGTACAGGCCTGCCACGGCTTCTCGCGGCCCACCCAGCATCGCGCCCTTGGTGATGGCATGGCTGTACTCGCCACGCAGCATGACCAGGCCTGCTTCTCCGTAGCTGTCGACGGTCTGGATGTACGGCTGCACCATGACCACCTGGCCCGCGGCCTGAAGGCCAGCAGCGTGATCGCGTGCGTGCCGCGCCTGAGGTTCATCGTCGAGGTCGAAGCGCTCAGCCCCGAACGAGCCGGCGCCCACCGACGGCTTGACGACGACCGTCCCGCCGGCCGGCAGCGAGATCGGATCGGCCGGCGCCAGCCAGGTGGTCGGAACCGTCGGGATCCCGGCCGCGGCGAGCTCAGCCAGGTAACGCTTGTCCGTGTTCCAAGCGATCACCGCCGCAGGGTTGGCCAGTCGCGGCACCCGCCGGGCCCACTCCACGAACTCGGCCCGTCGGCCGGTGTAGTCCCACGCCGATCGGACGATCGCCAGGTCGAACCGGGCCCAGTCGATCATCGGGTCGTCCCAGACTGCAGGCGTGACGCGCGCGCCGTGCGCCTCGAGCGGCGCAATCAGCAGACGCTCGTCGTCGTCCAGCTCGGGCAGCGCGGCGCAGGTAACGAGGGCGATGTGGGGAGTTTCCACGCCGGGCAGGATGCCAGACAAGTGGAGCCGACACTCGGATTCGAACCGAGGACCTGCTGTTTACGAAACAGCTGCTCTACCGCTGAGCTATGTCGGCCGGTGCGAAGGAAGTATAGGCGAGCCCGATATGAGAAGGCCCGGGAGCGGAGGAGGTCGCTCCCGGGCCGGTGAGGTCAACCGGGTCAGTGGCGCCGGATCATGGGCATGTCGCCGCGACGTGGCTCAGCTCGACGTCGTCGATCCACCACTCGTCGCCGGGGAAGGCCCCGACGGCCAGCGAGTCGCCCGCCCAACGCCAGCGGATCATCACCGTCGCATTGTCGCGGCCCGCCGGCACGAAGCCACCGAGCGAAACCACCACCTGGCTCATGGCGTCGACCCGAGCAGTGACGTCGCCGCCTGTCCAGGCGTTGCGCCCGGCGATCGGGCTGCCGAAGCCTTCGCTGATGGCGCCGTCGTAGCCGCCAGTCACGAAGGACCCGGCAGTCGTCACGTCGACCCAGCTGCGGCCGTTGTCGGTGCTGACCTCGAGTACGCCACCGTCGTAGCCGTCCTCGAAGAAGTACCGGTGCCAGAACGAGAGCTGCGTCGTCCGCGTGATCCGCTGAGTCGGCGCGATCAGGCGAGTGTCCTTCAGCCCAAGCGTGCGTGCGTCGTTGGCCCACGAGTGCGTGGGGCTCTTGGCGAAGGGGTCGAGCGAGTGGGCCCAGGTGGGGCTGAGCACTGACAGGTCGTTTTCGGCTGTGCCCGTGGTCCAGTCCGGGTGCGGTGCCGGCTCGAGCGTGTCGCGGAAGGTCACGCAGCGGGCCGGCGCGGGGGTTGGCTGAGCGGTCGGCGTGGCCGTCGGGGTCGGCTCGGGCGTCGCTGTCGGTGCCACAGTAGGCGTCGGCTCAGGGCTGGGCGTCGGCGTCGGGCCTGGAGTCGGCGCCAGGACGTCCAGGCAGTCGACGCCCTCGCACTGGGTAAAGCGGAAGATGTCCAGGCCGCGGCCCATGTCGCCGGCGTAGACGTAACCCTTGTACTCCTTGGCCGACCACGTTTCGGCGCCCGGCATCACGTTCCAGCCCAGCGTCCGACCCCACGTGGTGCGCGGGTCGTCCAGCGGGCCGGGCGCGGCCATAACGTCGATGTGCCACACGCCGGCTCCGTAGTGGGCCGACACGACCTGGTTGACCGGCAGCCGCGACACGCCATCGCGGCCGTCGCTGCCCTGGCCGACTACAGCCGGGGACTGTCCGCCATTGCCGCCCGCCCGGTAGACGTGGATGGTGCACGCCCGCTCTGTCCGGCCGAGGCCGGCCAGCACGTCGGTGAGCGGATCCACGGCCAGCCCGGGATTGGGGTAGACCCAGGTGCCGATCTTGCGCGGCGAGCCGACGCTCGCGCCGTTGCTCTTCGACACCTCGCTCAGCTCCTGCAGCGCCCAGAAGTGGGCGCCACCGATGGTCGTCGCGTTGGTGCTGGTGTGGCAGCTGGTCTGCGACAGGCCGCCGCCCTTCTCGTCGGTGACGATCATCACGCGCCCATCGGCGGTGGTGTCGGACTGGTGCGAGATGGCGACGACGTGCCCGTCGGCCCCCTGCGCGGCCGACGGGCTGTTGGGCACGTTGGCGATCAGTGTGGGAGCTCGATTGAACACGTCGCTGACGTCGACGATGCGTGTCGAGCCGATGCCGGCCACGTACATCGTGTTGCCGTCACGCGAGAAGAAGACGTCGTGCGCGGAGGCCGCGATGGCGGCAGGGATCTTGCGTACGAAGGTGAAGGCATCGTTGCGCAGGTCAACGACCTCGATGCCCGTCGTCGACGTGTTGACCGCCAGCCACTCGCCACTCGGGTGAATGGTGATCGTGTGAGCGCCGCCGCCCTCCGCGGTCAGATAGCAGCCTTTGCGCTTGGTCTGGAAAGTGAGCGGCGCTTTCAACGCGGCCAGTGCGGGATCGAAGTCCAGGTGGATGAAGTCCACGCCGCCCCGCGTCTGGCCGGTCGTGCCGCTGCCCTGCTGGCGCAGGCAGTCGGAGCCGTGAATGGCGACGCTGACCGGGTCGAAGCCCAGGATGGCCAGGTTGCCGAAGACCTGCACGTCGTTCTGCCAGCCCGGATCGAGGTAGCCGCCGACGTAGCGCGGCAGGTGTGGGTCGGTGACATCGAAGATGCGCAGCCCGGCGCCCATCGTGCCCAGGAAGACGTAGTCGTGGACATCGCCGTTGGCGTCGATGCGCGACTGGAACTCCAGGTCGGTGCCGACGAAGCCGCAGAGGTTGGCCACGTGAGCGAGGTTCCGGGCTGAGCGAGGCAGCGAGCCGAGCGTGTGGATCGCCTCGCAGGGGATGGGAGCGTTGTGCGCCGGATCGAGCAGCTCGCCCTCCACTGCGGGCTCGCCCGGATCCGAGGGCGGGTCGGTCATGGCCGCCAGCCGGACGGCCGCGAGGGCGTCGATGCGGCCCCAGCCGAAGACGTTGTTGGGCACGTCAGTCGACGAGTCGCCGCCGCAGCCCTTGGTCGTGGTGAGCGGTTTGGCCGTCTGGCTGATGATGTCCTCGATCGTCGACACGTGGCCGCGCAGGGCGGGGTTGGCCGAGATGATCAGCGCGACCAACCCGGCAACGTGGGGCCCGGCCATGCTGGTACCGCTCAACGCGGCGTAGGAGGTGTCGCTGGCCGCGGTCGCCGAGCGGATCCCGACCCCGGGCGCGACGATGTCGGGCTTGCGGTAGGCAACGCCCTCGATCGGGTTGGTGACGACCGGTCCGAGGCTGCTGAAGCTGGCGATGTTGTCGTTGGTCGCGTTGGTCGCACCGACGCTGTAGGCAGAGCGGTACACGGCCAGCGGCCACACGACCGTGCTGCACGCCGTGGTCAGCCCCAACAGGAACTGGTTGTCGTTGCCGGCGGAGACGACGTAGACGATGCCCGCTGCACGCGAGGCATCGGTCATGTCCTTGAGCAGCGGCGGCGCGCAGGCCTCGATGCAGCCCCAGGAGTTGTTGACCACGTCCGGTGCCTTGCTCGGATCGGGGTTGTTGCCGTTGATGTCCGTCGGCGCGATGAACCACTGCATGCAATCCATGTAGGTCGGCACCACGCCGACCCCGTTGTTCATGTTCTTGCACGCGATCCACTCGGCGTCGGGGGCGACGCCGATCTGGTTGCCTGCGCCGTCGTCGCCGACGATCGTGCCGATGGTGTGCGTGCCGTGATCGTCGTCGTCGCACGGCTGTGCGTCGCCGTTGGCGCATGTCGGTGGGCCGGCGGCGTTGCGCCAGCTGTAGTCGTGGCTGACCGAGCCGGTTGTGGGATTGAAGCCGCGGTACTGGTTCTTGATCGCGCGGTGCGTCCAGCGCACGCCGGTGTCGGCGCCGGCGACCACCACGCCCTGGCCGCGGTAGCCAAGCGCCCAGGCCTTGTCGGCCTGGACATGACCGATGCTCGGTCCCACGACGCTTGTCGCCGAGGACGCGTCAGGGGCGAGAGCCGTGGACGATCCGCGCTCGACGGGTTCGTCCAACCTGCCCTTGCCCACCGCGAAGAGGTTCCGGACGTCGGCGCGCTGGGCCAGGGCCTGGAGCAGATCAAGCTTAATGCCACGAACGTGGATGGCGTTGGCGATCCAGAAGGAACGGTGTTGTGCCGCCCGAGCCCGGAGCAACTCGAGGACGGGCGCCTGGCTGCTCGCTGCGGTTCTGGTCAGCACCCGGTATGCCTCGATGCCCTTGGACTTCTTGGTGGGCAGGCGCTCGGCCGTGCTCAGGTCGGCCTTCTCACGCATGTAGACGATGACGTCGACTGACCGGCCGAGCGTTGCCGCGCGGAGCACGGCGTCGTCGACCTTGGCCTGCCAGCCGGTGGCCGCGCTGGCCACCACCACCGTCGTGGCGGTCAGCGTCAGCGACAGGGCGAATGCCATCAGGCGGTTCATGCGACTGCCTCCTACTCGGCGAACAGGCCGACGTTGTCGAAGGTGACCGTGCCGCGCGTCTTCGTGTCCGTGGCCGAGAAACCGGTCAGCACGATGCGCACGGCGGTTGCGTCGAGCGGCACCGTGGCGAGCTGCTCGATGGTGGTGAAACCGTCGGTCTGCAGTGGCACCGTCAGCACGCTGACGGTCTGCAGGACCTTGCCGGTTGTGCCGAGGTAGGCCAGGCCGATCGTGGGCGCCGAGCTCATGCCCTGCGTTCGCACGTCGACCGAAACGGTCAGCATCTGGCCGGGACTCACGCTGATTGCATCGCTCGTCCAGACGGGCAGCCCATGCAGCAGCACACTGCGACCGGTACCCCTGATCGAGACGCTACGGTTGGTGGCGGGCTCAGCTGGCTCGTCGGGCTCGCCTGGTTCGTCCCCGGAAGGCTGCGCCGGCTCCTCGTTCCAGCTGGCCGTGCCGGCGCCGGTCGAGGTCGCCGTCCAGCCGGCCGGGCCGTCTTCGGTCTCGTTCGGCTGCTCGAAGTCTCCGTTGTGGACCTGGTTGCCGCGAACCTCGACGGTCAGCCGGCCGGTGTTGTTGGACTCGTTCGTCTCGCGTACCGCGTCGTCGATGTCGGCCGTGGCAGTGATCAGGTGCTCCCCGTTGGCCTGACCCGTGCGCCACTCGATCGAGATCTCGACTGCTTGGCCGGGGGGGATGGCGGCGGTCTGGACGACGCCCAGGAGCTCATCGTCCACGCGGATCTCGGTCTGCGAGTTGTCTGCGTGGCCGGGCCCGGCATTGGTGATGGTGGTCCTGATGAGAACCCTGTCACCCTGCTTGGGCTTGGCCTTCCTGCCGTCCGCCCGGTTGGGCACCTCGGCCGCCATGGCCGTCACCTGCAGGTCAGCTGGGGTCGGAGTGGGCGTCGGAGTGGGCGTGGCCGTCGGAGTGGGCGTCGGAGTGGGCGTCGGAGTGGGCGTCGGAGTGGGCGTGGGGTCGGCGCAGCTGACCGCTACGTGGGTGAACTCGACGTCGTCGATCCACCACTCGTCGCCGGGCGTCGAACCTGCCGCGATCGGGTCCCCGACGAAGCGCCAGCGGACCTGAGCGTCGACCGTCTGCTCGCCGGCGGGCACGAACCCGCCGAGGCGGGCGACGACCTGCGTCATGTCATCCAGGCGTGCTGTCGGCGACCCGCCGGTCCAGGCCTGGCGGCCCGCGATGGCGCTGCCGTCGCTGTCGCTGATCGTGCCGTTGTAGCCGCCGCTGGCGAACGAGCCGTACGCGGTCACGTCCTGCCAGGTCAGGCCGCCGTCCACGCTGATTTCGAGAACGCCGCCGTCGTAGCCTGCCTCCATCAGGAACCGGTGCCAGAAGCGCAGCTCTGTGGCGCGGGTGATCGGCTGTGTCGGCGCGATCAGCCGCGTGTCCTTCAGTCCGAGGGTGCGGGCATCGTTGCTCCAGGAGTTGGTCGGGCTCTTCGCCTTCGGATCGACCACCACCGACCAGGTCGGGCTGGTCACCGTCAACTCGTTGCTTGCCGTGCCCGTGCGCCAGTCGGGATGGGCGCGCGGCTCGAGGTCGTCGAACCAGGTCGTGGTCACGCACGTGCCGGGATCGGTCGGAGTGGGGGTGGGGGTCGGCGTCGGAGCGGGACCACTGTCGCTGGCCACGATCAGGATGTCGTCGGCCAGCGAGTCGAGCCCGTACTTGATCCGGAACTGCTGCTGGATGCCGATCACGTCGCCGCTGGAGTAGGCGCTCCAGACGGCGGCGAAGAACCACTCGCTGGCGGTGCAGTCGCCGTCGAGCGATCGGTGCGGCTCGCCGTTGACCGGCACGTCGAAGCCCTGAATGTCGGGGAAACCGGGAGCCGTCCAGCCGTCACAGCCGACCTCTCCCTCGAGCACCCGGCGCAGGTGGTGGTAGGTCACTCCACCGTTGGTTGCCGGCTGCGAGCCGAAGCATTCGGTCGTTATGGCACAGCCGGTGATGACGACCCGGTTCTGCGCGGGAACCCCGCTCGACTCGGGCACGCTGTTGTCAGGGAGGGTGCCGCTGGCTGCGGTCAGGCTATCGCTGAAGCCACCGCAGAACGAGCAGTCGACGGCGACGAACATGGTCACGTGTTCGCCGAAGCGGTTGAGCTCGTCGCCCAGCTCGCAGTCCTCGAGGTAGCCATCCTCGCCACCGCCGCCATGCAGGGCGGCGAAGGAGTGGACCGTGCGCGTCGGTGGGCAGACCGTCCGAACGCCGCTGTCAATCATGCCGTGGCTGCTCAGGAAGAAGAACAGCAGGGCATCGTCCTGGTCGGCGGTCAGGGCGGCGAGGCGCCGCAGCTCGGCCTTGAGGGCTGCTTCGGAGGCCGTCGGATAGGTCTTGCCCTGGTCGCTGTAGCCGTCGGCCATGGCGAAGATGACCGCCTGCGAGTCGGGAATGCAATACGTCTCGCGCAGGGTCGACAGGTAGAACTCGAAATTGCGCACGTCGGAGCGGAAGTCCTGGCGCAGCTCGTCGTCGTAGACGATGCCGACGAAGTGGACGTTGTCAGCCGTCTCGGGCGTGCACGCGACGGGATCGGTTGGGGTCGGCGTAGGCGACGGGCTTGCCGTCGGGCCGGCAGTCGGCGTCGGGGTCGGGCTCGAGCCCGGCTCGCAATCCGCAAGCGTGTAGCTGTCACCGACGACTGTCTTGAGGTTTGTCGTCAGCAGGCCGGGCTGAGCAGCGCCGGAATTGGCCTGGACGTCGCTCAGCACCTGTCCGCTGCGCGGGTTGAGCACCTTCGCCGCGGCGATCGACCAGCGGATGTCGTTCGACTGGAGGTCGTGTGAGCCACTGTCGACGGGGCCGAGCGTGGTGAAGCTGGTGCCGGCGATCGTGCCGTAGGTGTAGCTCGGGTCGCCCGTGCTGCTCGTCGCGAGCGAGACGAAGTAGCTCGTGCCCGCCGGCGCGCCGGGCGGGACGAACCTGACCCGCCAGTGCTGGTTCGGCGGCAACGCGCCCGCCACGGCCAGCCCGCTCACGCGCAGCCGGACGTCGATCATCGGCTGGCCATTGACCTGCGACAGGCCGGCCATGGCGATCTGTCGGATGTCGTTGTACGCCGGCACGGCGCTGTCCGCGGACGCCTCGGCGACGACCGTCTCGGACACCTGGCAGTCTGGCGTGAGTGCCGCACCGCTGCCCGCCTTGACCGCGACCGGGAAGTGTTGCTGGGGCAGGCCAGCTGCCCGCGGGCTGAACCGGACTTCACCAAAACCCCAGCCGGTGCCGAGGCCGCTGGTGCTGACGGTGATGGTCAGCTGCTGCACGCCGGGCAAGCCCGGATCGGGCAGGCCGGGCACGATGGTCGGACCCTGAAGGGGCTCGAGGGTGAACGTCGAAGGGCTGACCTGGATCGAGACCCCGGGACCGCCGCTCACGCTGACGTCGTAGGTCACCGGTCGGCTGGCTGTGCTGACGATCGTGCGGGTGAAGGTGCAGCTCGGCGCGCAGCGGGAATCGGCCAAGCTGGCCAGGTTCAGGGCCGGCGCTCGACCGCCCGCCAGCGGATTGGCGGCCTGGTAGGAGATGACGCTCTCGCTGACCGTGAAGCCGGCGCGTGCGGCGGCGGCCACGCTGATCCGGCCGGCGCCCATGTCCCAGGCGTCGGCTCGCGTGGAGTGGTCCTCCTTGGTCACGGCGACCTGCTCCTTGCCACCGGTCGGGACGGTGAAGGCGGTCGACATCAGTGCCGACCGGACCTGGTCCGGGTTCCACTGACGATGCAGCGCACGCAGCAGCGCCGCTGCGCCGGCTGCGTTGGGGCTCGACATTGAGGTTCCCTGGATCATGTTGTACTCGGGCTCGTTGGCGGGCCCCGAGTGGGCGTGGTAGGCGGCCGTGATCGCGAGGCCGGGCGCGGTGACGTCCGGCTTGATCACGTCAGGCATGTTGTTGTCGGGGCCGCGCGAGCTGAAATACGCCATGCGGTCGGCGAACTGCGCGTCGGTCTGCAGCTCCCCGCCATGGATCGTCGCTTGCGCACCCGGATGTGCGGCGAGCCACGAGCGCAGGGCAGCTCCATCCCATTCGCCGATTTGGACCGCCGGCACGCTGTGCGTGTCGGCCAGAACGCTGTTCTTGCCGCCGGCCTGAGTGACCAGGACCATGCCGGCGCCGCCGGCATCGCCGACGTTGGCGCTCTTGGCCACGCGCGCGATCACGCCCTGGGTGCAGATGACGACCTTGCCTGCGATCTGCGCGCGCTGGCTGGAACCGAACGGCTCGCACAGCTCGTTGCCGATCGCCGCTGCATCGATGAGCGCGGCCGGGCCGACCCCGCTGGTCAGCGATAGCCCGCTGTAGGTGACCGTCGCTGCGCCCGCCGTGGCGGTGACGCTGCCAACGGGGAGCCGATTGGAGGTGCTGGCACCGACGGCCATAATCCAGGGCGAGTTGGCCGGGCGGCCGACAGTACCCGGGTTGGGGCCGGAGTTGCCGGCCGAGGTGGCCACGAAGACGCCCGCCGCGCGGGCACCGAAGAACGACTGGCCCAGGGGATCCGTCCACGGGTCGACCGACCCGCCGCCGATCGAGAAGTTGACCACGTCGACTGTGTCGGCGGTGGCCTGATCGATGGCGGCAAGCAGCGCGTGGATGGGGCAGGCCCCGAGGTTGATCGCGGGCGTGTTGAACTCAGTCGCCCGGCATGCCTTGTACGAGATGACGTTCGCGTGAGGCGCCACACCGGAGATGCGCTTGGGGCCGAAGCTGGCTGTTGGCGCATGGATGGTCGCGTCGACGACGTTGCCGGCGACGGTGCTCGCGACATGGCTGCCGTGGCCGGTGTCGTCCTCCACGCCGGAGGCGCTTGAAGTGAAGTCATAGAGGCCGATGAGCTTGTTGTTGCACCGGGAGCCAGGCAGTGGTGGCGGAGTGGCGGCGCACTCGCCGTAGAAGCGGCCGCGGGGGTTCTGGTGGACGTAGCCGTCGACCGGGCCCACCCCCGCGAAGGAGGGATGGTCGGTGTTGACGCCGGTATCGATGATGCCGGCCACGATGCGCTCGCCCTTGGAAGGCGCGCCGGAGACCCCGCTGCCGTCCCACACGCGGTCTGCATCCATCCAGCCGGGGCTGGCGTCCGTCAGGGTATGGAGCGTCTCGTCGCGGGCGACAAAGGCGACGCCGGGCAACGCCTCGATGCGCGCCGCCTCGGCGGGGGTCAGGGTGGTGGCGAAGCCGTTGAGGGCCACGCTGTAGCGGTGGGTGATGCGCAGCTCGCGCCCGAGGAGCGCCGCGATGGTGTCCAGCAGGGCGGCCCGATCAGCACGCAGATAGCGCAGGTAGGCGACGCTGGCCGCGCTGTCCACGTCGAGCCGCAGCTCGCCGCGCGCCTCCGGATTGGTAGCCGCCAGGCCCGGCACCCCGCCCTGGTACAGGGCCAGAGGTGGGGTCGCCTGAACCACGATGTAGCGTTGCGGCGCCGCCATCGTGATGGTGGGCATGAGCGCTGCTACGAGCAGCGCCGAAAGCAGGAGTGCCAGCCGGCGGTGCATCTCACCCTCCCTGTCGACCACGCGCGTGCCACCACGCGCCGTGGAGTCACAAAGGAGGCTATGCAACCACTTACGAGGGTGTCAATCTTCGGGCGCTGATTTGATACGCCCTTGCAATGTCCTCAGATGGCGCCGGTCCCACCGAGCCGCACTATCTCGGCCCGGTCGTACCCGAGTTCGGTGAGGATCTCGACGGAATGCTCGCCAAGCAGCGGCGGTGGCAGCTCGATGCTCACGCCGCCACCCGCGAGCTTGTAGGGCAAACCGACCTGACGCAGCTCGCCGAGCAGGGGGTGGCTGACGCTCGTGCTCATATCACGGGCGACTGCCTGCGGAGCCTCAAATGCGGCGACCACGTCGTTGACCGGACCGGCAGGCACCTCGGCCGCGTCGAGGAGTTCCAGCCACACCGCCGAGCTGCGTTCGGCCAGGCGCGTCGCGAGCAGGGGCCGCAGTTGGTCGCGGTTGCGCACGCGGGCGTCGTTGTCGGCGAAACGCGGATCGTCAGCGAGGTTTTCCAGCTCGAGCGCGCGGCAAAAGCGCCGCCACTGCCGCTCGCTACCCACCGCGATCGCGATCTCGCCGTCGGCGGTGGCGAAGGTCTCGTACGGGACGATGTTCGGATGGGCATTGCCGCGACGGGCCGGCGGTGCGCCCTCGACGAACGCGTTCTGAGCCTGGTTGATCAGCACCGCCAGAGTGCTCTCGAGCAGCGACACGTCGATCCGCTCGGCCTGCTCACGGCGCAGCGCGGCAAGGACGGCGATGCAGCCGAAGAGCCCGGTGACGATATCGCTGATTGCGACGCCCACCTTGGTCGGCCCGCCGCCCTCGCCGTCCGGGCGACCCGTCACCGACATCAGGCCACCGACCGCCTGGGCGATGAAGTCGTAGCCCGGCTTGGTCGCATCCGGGCCGGTCGGGCCGAAGCCGCTTATGGCGAGGTGGACCAGGCGAGGGTTCAGGGTTCGCAGCGCCTCCTCACCCAGGCCGAGTCGATCCAACCCGCCGGGCCGGAAATTCTCGACGAGCACGTCCGATCGAGCGATCAGCCGGCGCACCACCTCGCGCCCAGCCTCGCTGCGGAGGTCGAGACGCAGGCTGCGCTTGTTGCGGTTGATCGATAGGAAGTATGCCGCCACGCGCTGGTCGCCCGTGCCGACCCAGGGTGGTCCGTAGCCGCGTGTGGCGTCTCCGCCCGGCGGCTCGACCTTGATGACGTCGGCGCCAAGGTCGCCGAGGATCATCGTGCAGTACGGCCCGGCGAGCACAGTCGAGAGGTCGCACACCCGCACGCCCGCCAGAGGGCCGACCCGACCTCGTGAACCGCTGGCTTCGCTCTCCACAGCTCGATCCTAAGCGCTCGTGGCCCTGATAATCGGCCCGATGGCTGAGCCTGGGCTGATCGAGTTCGAGCTGGTCGTGCTGCTGGCGGCAGTTGGGGCCGGCGCCTTCGGTGCCGTGGTCGGGGTCGGAGGCGGGCTGATTCTCGTGCCGCTGTTGACCGGCTTCCTGGGCGTGGACATCAAGCTGGCCATCGCGGCGAGCCTGCTGGGAGTCATCGCCGTTTCCACTACTGCCTCCACCACGTACCTCGCTCGGGGCTGGGCGGACCGCCGCCTGGGACTCGTGTTGCTGGTAGCGACTGCGTCTGGCGGGATCCTTGGCGGCTACCTGGCCGGTCTCCTCGACGGTCGTGTGCTGGCCGGCATCTTCAGTGTGGTGCTGCTGGTGGTCGCGGGCCAGATGGCACGCCGCCGCGTCGATCGCCCACCGCCCGAGACGCTGCCCGGCCGTTTCGAGTTCGACTCCGCCTACCTGGAGCCGACCACGGGCACAGAGGTCCGCTACCGGGTTGGACGGGTTCCGCTCGGGGGCGCGATATCGGTCGGCGCGGGGGCGCTGTCAGGGCTGCTGGGAATCGGCGGCGGTGTCGTCAACGTGCCGACGATGAACGCGCTGATGGGCGTTCCGATCAGGGTCGCCACCAGCACCAGCACCTACATGCTGGGGGCCACGGCGGTGGCCAGCGCGGTGCTGTACTACTCGCGCGGGGAGGTCGACGGACTGCTTGCAGCGCCGGTCGTGGTCGGCGTCCTGGTCGGGGCGCGGGTGGGCGCTCGCCTCGCGGCGCACCTGCCCCGGCGCGCGTTGCAGCTCGCCTTTGCCCTGGTCGCGCTGGTGTTCGCCGCCCAGATGCTGATGCGTGGCATGGCAGGCTGATGATCGAGCCCGGGCTGGTCGCGCCAGAGAGGCGATGGACGAACCTCGCCTACACGGTCGGCACGACGGCGGCAGCTGCATGCCTGCTGGTCGGCCTGCTGCTTCAGGCCGCGGGCCAGCCGGCAGACGCGGGAGATCCGTTGGACCTCGGCGCCATCGCTGGTGACCTGGGCCGGCTGCGCCCATGGGGCTGGACGATGCTGGGGGTGATCGTCCTCCTGCTCACGCCGCCGGCCGGACTGCTGGCCACGTTCGTCGAGCTGCGCGCCTTTGAGCCCCGTGTCGCCTTGCTCGGCCTGACCGTCATGGGTGTGTTGGCGCTGGCAGTCGTGGTTGCGCTGCGGTGAACAGAGTGAACGGGCCGTGGCTTGCGCCACGGCCCGTTCCGGCAGAGGGGGAGGAGAGGTTAGCGAGGTTCCGTCGCGACGCGAGTGCGCGCGACTCTTGAGGGTGAACGCGGCCGCGCCGAGCAGCGCGAGCGGCAACCCATTTGGCTGATACTTGTTCTCTAAGGCGTCGTGAAGCGTTTGTAAAGTGTTCGCAGCCAATGTAGGTGCTTTAGAAGAGGGTGTCAAGAGGGGCCGGGGAGATATGTACAGAGTTTGCGTAACTCTCGCAAATGGGCCCGAGGAGGTTCCCGGTCGCACAGACGAAGACCATCTGCCGTCCGTGCCGGTGCGCGAAACGCGCGCACAAAAGCAAGCACGGCCCGAGGAGGGGGCTCGGGCCGTGCCAGTGATGCGGTAGCGCCCCGTCACCAGACGCTTCGCATTCGGGGTGTTCGATTTGATAGTTGCACTGTATCCGGCCGGAGGCTGGATACCTTATCGCCCTGCGGCGAGCGGACGTTTCAGTCACATAACGTGGCTACTCCGCGTTGAGCGCTCGCTCAGCCAGCCCGAGCGGTAGCCTGCCGGACCCGGCCAGTCGATCGTGGAAGCGCCTGAGCAGGCCGATGTCAGCGTTTGCTGCGGATGCGCCCGGCTCCGCGTTGGCCGCCACGTACCGGTCGCGCATGGCGAGGATCTCGAGGCAGCCGGTCAGGTACGAGGAGGCCTGGGTCGGCCACCAGCAATATCGGCCAACCTCGGCCCGGGCCGTCGGCTCGGGCATCGAGACGTTGCGGACCATGAATTGGACCGCATCCTCAAAGCTCATCTCGCCGAGGTGAAGGCTCGTATCCACGACGATGCGCGCCGCCCGGAAGATCGTCGCCTCGAGGTGGTAGAGCACCTGCATCGGCTCGGTGAAGAAGCCCTGCTCGCGCATGAGTCGCTCGGCATAGAGCGCCCAGCCTTCTACGAAGTAGGGCGTGCCGAGGACGTTGCGCAAGGGCGAGGACTGCTGCTTTGCCCAGGCCAGGTGCCAGTGGTGCCCCGGGTATGCCTCATGCACGGACGTGCTCGGGATGCTGCCGAAGGAGTTGGAAGCGAGTCGCTTCTGCACCTCATCGGCGGACGCTCCGTCCGGTGCGTACGGCACGAAGTAATAGCCGGCCATGGTCTCGGCGAAGGTCGGCGGCGCGATGTAAAAAGCCACGCCAAGGACTGGCCGCATGAAGACGGGTGAGGGATCGACCCGGCAGGACTCCCCCTCGGGCAGGCTGACCAGCCCCCGCTCGACGAGGAACGTGCGTGCCCGCTCCGTCCACTCAGCGTATGTCTCGCGCATCTCCTGCTCGGTTTCGGGATGGTCCTGGTTGGCCCGTTCAAGGACCGCTCGCCAGTCGTCCGATCCGTCCGCCTCGCGGGCAACCTGGGCCATCTCGCGGTCGAGTCGGTCGTACTCCGCCTGGCCCATCTCGCGCAGTGAGCGAGCGTCGTGGGCGAGGCTCTCCCGCTCGCGCAGCAGCCGCGTGTACCGCTCTTCCCCGTAGACCCAGTCGCCCGAGGCCTGCTCGGCCAGTCGCTCCAGGTGACTGACCCACTCGGCCAGCGCATCGGCCGCAACGGCGCCCGCCGCGCGCAGTCGCCGCTGGCCGTCCGCCGACTGGGCCTCCTCGGGCAGCAGCTCGCGCAGGTAGCGCCCGCCGCCACGGGCAGAGGCCAGGCCGCGCTCCACGAACAGCCGCGGTGCCATGGCCGGATCGAGGTTGGCCTTGCCCTGCTCGAGAGCGCGCGGGACCTGCTCAAGGCGGGCCACCGCGGCGTCGACGAGATCCCCTTCCGGCCGAAGCCGGTGCAGGAAGAGTGTGAACAGCCCATCCATGATCGGCGCGCTGTAGACCAGCGGGTCGCGCCGCCAGCCCTGCCACTCGGCCTGGATCAGACGGCCGCGAAGCATGGCCACGACAAGGTCGCGGTCAATCTGTTCGTCCGGCTGCAGGTCGTCGTCCGGCACCGCCTCGAAGCGCCGCATCCAATCCGCCGCATCGTCATCACGTCGGCGGAAAGCCTCGGCCGACATGTCGTCCAGCCGCTCGTCGTGTTGGGTCAGACCAACGGAGCTGGCCTTGACAGGCCAAAGCTCCCACTCGTTGGCCAGAAAGTCGTTGATCAGCTGGCTGATGGCGGCCATGGCACCTCCTCTTCGGGCGCTGCTCCGTCAGGCAGACGAAGCAGGCGCATCACATCGGGAAAGTCGTCGATAACGATGGGGCCATCGGGCGCACTGGTCGAGGCGCGCTCGGCACTCCGGGCGGCGGCTCGGTCAACCCGGTCATGGCGCGCGGCGGTCCACGAAGCGGCAGCGCGAGGCGATGGTGCAGCGCTGGCACGCCGGCCGCAGGGCATGGCACGTCTGGCGCCCGTGGGTGATCAGGTTGACGTGCGCTTCGTGGGCCCGGCCCGGCTCGAGCAGCGCAAGCCAGTAGTCGTGCGCCTGCAACGCGGTCGCCTTCGGCGGCAGGAGCCCGATCCTCTTGGAGACTCTCTCCACGTGGCGGTCGACGGGCATGAGCGGCATGCCGAAGCTGAACAGCAGCACAACCGAAGCGGTCTTGCGACCGATGCCTGGAATGCTCATCAGCCAGTCGAGCGCGGCGCGTGGCTCCATCTCGCCAAGGAACTCGAGCGAGAAATCGCCCCGCTCAGCATGGATGCGATGCAGCGCGGCGTGGATGGTCGGCGCCTTCTGTGGCGCCAGGCCGCCGGGCCGGATCACTTCGATCAGCTCTGAGGGGCTGGCGCCGGCGACGGCGGTCCAGTCCGGGGGAGGGGCCTGGCCGATGCCCAGCCCACCCCAGCCCGGCCGGTTGACCTTCGTCGCGGGGGTGTCGGATGCCTGCGAGGGCCAGCGTGTGCGCAGGGCGTCGAAGGCACGCTCGGCGTTGATGTCGGCTGAGTTCTGCGAAAGGATCGTCAGTATCAGCTCGCTGGTGGGGTCGTGGACACGCTGCCAGCTGGGCACGCCGTACATCGAACGCATCGCCGCGAGGGTGTCATCGACGAGGCCAGGCCGGTAGCGATCGAGCCGCCGGCGCCAGGCCGGTGACGGATCGGGTGGGCGTCTGCGGCCGGTACGGACCCCCGTGCGCGGCCGAGCTTGCGTCATCCAGCCGCTTGGCGGCCGGGCAGGCCAACCAGCCGCGCGACTCGCTCGGCGGCGCGCTGGAGTGGGTGCGGTCCGGCGGCCAGGGCCTCCTCCAGGCTCATCGGCCGCTCGGTCACGGGCATGACCACTGCCCCGTGCTCGGCCAGCGCGGCAATGCCTTCGGGCAGCACGCCGCCACCGAAACAGATACAGGCCACGCCCGAAGCGCCGGCACGCCTTGCCACGCCCATCGCGGTCTTGCCGAACGCGGTCTGAGCGTCGATCCGACCCTCGCCGGTCAGCACCACGTCGCTCGTCGCGAGGGCGCCGTCGAAGCCGGTCAGCTCCATCACGACGTCCACGCCCGGCCTGACCTCGAACGACGCGAAGCGGTCGGCGATCGCCAAAAGGCCGGCGGTCGTGCCGCCCGCCGCGCCGGAGCCCGCCTGGTCTCGCACCGAGCGCCCGACCACCTGCTCGAGCAGGTCGGCGTAGTGGGCAAGGTTGGTGTCCAGACGGCTGACCTGCTCGTCATCGGCGCCCTTCTGCGGCCCGTAGGTGGCCGCTGCGCCGCGCTCCCCCAGCAGTGGATTGGTCACGTCCGAGGCAACCGTCAGCTTGACCTCGGCGAGCACCGGGCTGAGCTCGTCCAGCTCGATCGCCGCCAGCCGATCGAGCGCGCCACCGCCCGGCGGCAGGTCCTTGCCGGCGTCATCGAGAAACCGTGCTCCCAGCGCGGTGAGCAGGCCGGTGCCGCCGTCGGTCGTTGCGCTGCCGCCCAGGCCGATCACAACCTCGCGCACGCCAAGCCCGATGGCGGCAGCCAGCACCTGGCCGGTGCCCAGCGTTGAGGCGGCCATCGCGTCCCGCTCGCCCGGAGCCAGGCGAGAGAGACCAGAGGCGCTGGCCATCTCGACGATTGCCTGGTCCCCCCGGCGCAGGAAGGTCGCCCGCAGGGGTCGGCCGAGTGGGTCGCGCGCATGGACCGGCAGCTCGAGCCACTCCCCACCGCTGGCCTTGACCGCCTCGAGGGTGCCCTCGCCGCCGTCGGCCAACGGGATCAGCCGGATTTCGTCGAGCGGCCTGGCCCGGCGCCAGCCCTCGGCCAGCGCCCGCGCGACCTGCAGCGGGTCCAGCGAACCCTTGAAGGAATCAGGCGCGACCAGGACCTGCAAGCCGCCTGCGGCCATCGTTCGTCAGCGGCCGGCAGCGACCGCTGCCCGCCGTTCGGTGTACTCCGGGATGCGGATCATCGGCGGCCGCTCCTGGTCGGCCAGGTCGATGACCTCGAGCGACAGCTGGTTGAGGCCCGAGCGGGGCAGCTTCATCGTCGAGCCGATCTCGGGGAAGAGCCGTGCCCGGTGGCGCTCCTCGAGTCGCTTCATGACAGCCTGCAGGATGACAAAGCTCATCTTCGATAGCCCGGCCAGCTCCTGGTTGCGGTGGATGCGCAGCTCCAGATCGGTCTGGCCGAAACCGTTCAGCCCGAGCCGATCGGTCAGGTCGATCAGGTGGCCGATCTCGACCGCATAGCCGGTGAAGAACGGGATCTGCTCGAGGTGGGTCCTGCGTCCGGCATACTCGCCCGCCAGCGGCTGGATGTAGCCGGACAGCTCGGGGAAGAAGAGGTTGATCAGGGGTCTCGCGACCAGCTCGGTGACGCGCCCCCCGCCGCCTTCCTTCAGCTGGCCGCCTTCGACGATAGGCCGCTGGTAGTAGCCCTTCACATAGCCGATCCGCGGCTCGACCAGCATCGGCCCGAGCGTGCCGTAGATGAAGCGAGGGTGCCAGTCGCTGATGTCGGTGTCCGACCAGACGACGAGGTCACCGCTGGTCTCATAGAGGCTCTTCCATAGGGCTTCACCCTTGCCCCGGTAGGAGCCGTAGCGCGGCAGCACCTCACTGTGGATGACCACCCGCGCGCCCTCCGCCTCGGCTATCTCGCGGGTGTCGTCGTCCGATTCAGAGTCGATCACCAGCAGCTCATCCAGGAGCGGGAAGCGCTCGATCAGCTCGCGCCGGGCAGCGCGCACGATCGGGCCGATGGTTGCTGACTCGTTGAGCGTCGGCAGCACGGCGCTGATCGTCAGGCCCTGCTTCTCCTTGAGCGCGACCAGCCGCTCCATGTCGGCGAACTCGGCGTGGTGGAAGTTTGATTCGGCAAACCACCGCTCTACGCGGGCCGGGATGCTGCGCCCCGACTCGGCGGCTCGCTCGGCCGCCTCCAGCGTCTCGGCCTGCTCGGCGCGCCGCTCGAAGGTCGTGCGGGTCAGCGGTTCCTTGGTCTTGACCACGATGACCGTCGGGCGGGCATGCTGGGCGACCGTCTCGGGCAGCACACCGAACAGCGCGCCGTCGCCACCAACTGCCGCCTGCTCGATGGCCGCCGCGCCCATCACTACCAGCTGAGCGCTCTCCGCTTCCCTGATGATCGAGCCGGCGACGTTGTTGCCGTCGACGAGCAGGGGCCTGGCCGGGTCGCCCCCGTGCTGGCGAACGAAAATCGCCAGCGCCCGCTCGGCCTGTGCTCGAACGACGGGCGTGATGTCCGGTGGGACCACGTGCATGACGTCGACCGAGGCCTCGAAGTAACGACCCAGCGCGGCAGCGTAGCTCAGCGCCAACTCGGCATGGGGTCCGCCCCGGACCGGGGTCAGGATGCGCTCGACGTTCTTGAAGCCACGCTGCTTGACCACGCAGATGTCGCACGGCGAGTCGCGCACCACCTCGTCAATGGTCGGCGAGAAGACCGCGGAGCTGCTCTTCCTGCCGCCGGGCCGACCGCCCCAGCCGAAGATGATCAGGTCAGCCTCCTCCTCCGCGGCGAGCTCGACGATGCCTTCGGCCGCTCGTCGACCGATGCGCACGACGGTCCGCAGCTCGATACCCGGCGGGGCGAACTCGAGCACGCGCTGAAGCAGGCGCCGCGCCTGGCGAGCCCTGGTCGCGCCCTCCGACAGGGGCATGCCCTCCGGCACCTCGACGATGCCCAGCGCGGTCAGCGTGCCGCCGTGTCGCATCAGAGCCGCGCCGATGCGGACCAGGTCCGCCGCGGTACGCGGGTTGGCCAGCGGCAGGACGATGTTGCGGGGGGCGTCAGCCTTGGCCATTGCGCGTCCACCTCTCGACCAGGTAGGGCTTGGCCAGCTCGAACGCGCGAGCCTGGCGCTCGACGAACGCCTCGGCCTGGTCGGTGGTCAGCTCGTGCGTCTCGATGATCAGGCTGGCGACTCGGCCGAAGTAGATCGGGATGAGTGAGGCGATCAGGCGGTCCTTGTCGATGACCCGGTCCCGATAGGCCAGGCAGACGTCGTAGATGACTCGTGCCCACGTCTCGTCGGGCAGGTGGAAGCCGCTCCGTTCGAGGGCCGTCGGCGCATCGGCGCGGGTGTTGGAGTCGACGGCTTCACCAGCCTCTCGCGACAGGCGCTCCAGCGCCGCGTAGTTCTCGGGCGAGAGTGTCGCCTGCCACTCGTCGCCGACGGTCAGTCGGCCCTTGGCGAACTCCTCCAGCAGACGGCGCGCATCGACGGTCAGAGGAGGTGGCTCGAGGATGCGCTCGAAGCCATAGACCGGAACGTCGTGCGAGCCGACGACGTTGAGCCAGCGCTCGGCGTGCTGCTCGGTCAGGCGCAGGATGGTGCTGACCACCTGACTGAACATTGGCCCGAGGTCGGCGCCCGGGTCCTTGGGATCGTGCACCTTCGCCCCCAGGCGCGTCTGGCAGACGGCGAAGCCTCCGGTGATTGCCTTGGTCGTCATCCAGATGTCGACGCCGAACTTGGACGTGTCCTGGTCCCAGTCGTCCTGCGCCAGGTAGTGCTTGACCAGGTCGCCGCTGACTCCGAAGTCGCCACCGATCGGCTGGCGCATGCGCAGGCCGTAGAGCGCGCGGTTGAGCGGGTAGGTGACGGTGTTGGTGATGGTGCCGTCGTACTTGTAGCGGGAGTAGAGCGGGCTGACGAAGTCGAAGCCGCCCTTGAGCACGGGGCCGGCCAGCAGCTCGATCCACTCGGGGATGATCGAGCGCAGGTCCGAGTCGACCACGACCAGCGCCTCGACACCCAGCGCGTCGGCGATCTCGAAGATCGTGCGCAGCGCTGCGCCCTTGCCGCCGACCCCGTCGATCTCGGGATAGGTCAGGCTGATCCGCTGCAGGCGGTTGCGCGGGCGCACGAGGAGGATGCGCTCTACGTAGTCCGGCGGTTCCGTCTCGACGACGACACGCTGGGTGCCGTCGGGGGAACCGGCATCGGCGTTGACCAGCACGGGCCGCAGGTCGGGGAAGTACTGCACCAGCCCGGCCTGAGCGGCGCGGGCCACATAGCCGATCGTTGCCGCGTTCTTGAAGGACGGGATGCCGACCATGATGTCGGCGCTGCCGAGCGCTGCGACCTCGTCACGCAGCGCGCTGGGCAGGGCGTTGGTGGGCATCGGGTTCACCTTACCCGAAGGCGGGCGGGCGCACAGCGGAGGGCGGCTCGGCCATGACCAGCGACCCGCTCACGTCCGGCTCAGGTAACGGACTGTCCTGGTCGATCGGGCGGGCCAGCACGTGCAGGCCCCAAGGCCGCGGGTGGAACCCGGCCTCGATCAGTCGGTCCGAGCCCTCGGCGAGAACAGGCGGGTCCGGGTCGGGCAGCCAGAAGCCGATCCTCTGGCCGGCCAGCCGGCGCACCCGGTCAGCGAGCCGAGTCGCCGCATCGCCGGCCCCGACCAGCAGCCCCAGCTTGACGTCCGCGTCCTCGGCCGGCGGGGCGTCACCATGAAGAATGGCCAGGGCCCAGCCGCCGGCGTCGTGCGCGACGAGCACCTCCCCCCTTGCCAGGTGGAAGGCGAAGAGCTCGCGCGTCATCCGCTGCATCGCCCAGCCGCGGTGCTCGCACAGCTGCTCCCCGGCACGGAACGTCGGATCCTCGACCAATCGCGCCCACCATCGATCGCCGTCCTCCGGCCGGGCGACGAGGCCATCCCTCGCCAGCGCCTCGAGCGCGGCCTTGCGAACCGCGTTGGCCTGCGCCCGTGCCGCGTCGTCAAAGCCTGAGGTCTCGTCTTCGTCGGCACCTTCCTCGGTGGGCGGCTGAGCGTGCCACTGCCAGAGGCGGAAGGCGGCAACCTGGCTGAAGCCATGCCGAGCGCCGAGTCGGTGGGAAGCCTCGTTGCGCTCGCCGGTGGCATAGCGGACGACGGCTGCGCCACTGGCCGCCGCCCAGCGGAGCTCGGCCACCTGCAGGTCCGTCGCGACGCCCAAGCCGCGCATGCGCGGGTCGACGCGGATGCCTTCGAGCCACGCCTCGCCCTCGGCAAGCATGGCCACTCGCGCAACCGCGACCGGTTGCTCGGCTTCGATCTCCCTGCCGTCGGCATCCCTCGGCGGTCCTCCGTCGGGGGTGGTGCCGGCGGTTGCCACCAGGACGACCCCGTCCTCGGCGGCCAGCCAATGGTGCCAGGCGTTGGGTATGTAGTCCCAGCCATCCCACGTCGTGCTGGCGAAGGAAAGGACAGCTGCTCGGTCGTCCTCGCGCGCGCGGCGGACCAGCAGCGGCCAGGTGCGCGCCGGCGGCTCGCTCAGGTGCGCTGCAGGCCCCGTCGGACGACGACCCAGTCGAGCGTCTGCTCGCCCGGCCGATACCGACTGTTGGCCGCCTTCATCACCAGGCCGACGAAGCCGGCCGCCTGCCACGAGCTTAGCCACGGGCCGATCGGCGGACGGACCACCGGCGAGAGGCGCAGCAGGTGGTTCTCGATGAACAGGCCGTCGAGGTGTCGGCGCCGCTCGAGCAGCGGGAGGTCGAGCAGCGGCTGGTTGTCGACGCTGAGCAGGTCGACGGCGACGAAAGCTATGTCCGCATCGGCGGCGTGCGCTGGCAGCTGCCGCTCGTAGACCACCTGCGGTGCGCGCGGCAGGACCATCGACATGCCCGGCACACGGGCTTCGCCGACGAGTGCCGTGCCGGCGCTGCCCAGGTTCGGCTGGACAGTCAGCACGCCATCGATGACGGCCTCCAGGGCCATCACCGAGTTGCGCAGGGCATCCGCTGCCGCGGGCGCGATCCGCGTCGCGTCCTCGCCGGCCTCGTCAATCAGCGCCAGTCCTGGCGGCTGGCCACTGTCCGGTTGGGCGTCGAAGTGGGCGAGCACGCGCAGTCCGCTCCAGAACGGCTCGAGCACCGGGTCGGTGACAGCTGCAGGGCGGCGCCCGGATCGTGGCTTGAGCGGGCGCCAATCGCGCCGGCTGAGCGTGGCCGGCATCACCCGCCGTACCCTCCAGGCTGGCCCTGCCGCCACCTCCATGCCGAGCCGATCATCTCTTCGAGCGTGCCTCGCCGAGGAGTCCAACCCAGCAGCTTGCGCGCCTTTTCGTTCGAGGCGACCAGCACCGGTGGGTCACCAGGGCGACGCGGACCCACCGTCCGCGGGACGTCGCGGCCGGTCACCCGCTCGGCAGCCTCGACCACCTGCGCAACACTGAAGCCGCTGCCCGAGCCGAGGTTGCATACCTCGAGGCCCGGCTCCGCCGAGCCGGTAAGCTCGAGCGCGGCGAGATGTGCGTCGGCCAGGTCGCTGACGTGGATGTAGTCACGGATGCAGGTCCCATCCGGCGTGGGGTAGTCATCGCCGAAGATGGTCACCGGCTCGCCGGTGGCCACGGCGCGCAGCAGGTTCGGGATGAGGTGGGTCTCGGGCTGATGATCCTCGCCGCGCTGCTCGGTCGCACCGGCCACGTTGAAGTAGCGCAGCGCCAGCGCCCGCAGGCCGTAGGCCCGGCCGTACCAATCGAGCGCGCGCTCGAAGGCAACCTTCGTGTCCCCGTACGGGTTGATCGGGCGGGGCAGCTGGGTCTCCTCGATCGGCGTCGACTCGGGCGCACCGTAGACGGCTGCCGTAGAGCTGAAGACGATGCGCGTGACGCCCGCCCTGCGCATCGTGTCGAGCAGCGACACGCCGCCGACGACGTTCTCGCGGTAGTACAGCGCGGGGTCGGCGACCGATTCGCCGACCTGCGCCCGGGCGGCGCAGTGCAGTACTGCCTCGATGCCGTCCTCGCGCAATGCCCGCTCGACGACTCCGGCGTCGAGCACGCTGCCCTCCACGAAGCTGGCGCCATCGGGCAGCGCTGCCCGGTAGCCGGTTGCGAGCGAGTCGAGCACGGTCACGCTGTGGCCCTGCGCCAGAAGGTGCTCGACGCTGACGCTGCCGACGTAGCCCGCGCCGCCGGTCACCAGAACGCGCAAATCAGCGCCCCAACAGGCGGCGCAGGATGCCGCGCCGTGGTGGCGTGGCCGGCTGCGGCGATGGCGGGAGGACCGGCTCGTCGTCGGCCGGCCGGCGGTCAATCTCCATCCGCTGATGATCGGACATCGACCGATTTCGCGCGAAGACTGCCCGTTCCGAGCCCGGCGCCCGGCCGCCGGTAGACGACTCGCCCGAACCCCGCTCAGCGATCGGCGGCACACCGCCGGCAGCTTGCTCTTCGCTCGTTGGCGCCTGAGGATTGCTCGTTGCAGCAGATGCGGACAGCAACCAGGGCGGGCGCTCGACCGGCTGCCCACGCGCGCTCAACACCTCGCTGAGTCGAGCCTCGAGGCGCAGCGCCGATGGGTTGTCGCGATCGATCTCGAGCGCGTGGCACGCGTGCCCGTAGGCACCCGCGAAGTCGTCGCGTTCGAGGGCCACCTTGGCCAGCCCGACGGCCGCAATCGCGTTGCGCGGGTCGCTCTCGAGGGTCCGCCGGTAGATCTGTTCGGCCTGGTCGACCAGGCCGTGAAGCAACAGCCGCTCGGCCTGGAGCAGTGGCTCGATCATGGGGCGGCGCCTCCCGTCGCTTGCCGCCGGGTGGCGACGATCTGGCGGGCCGTCTGCAGCAGCTCCGGCCTGGTGTTGCGCTCGGGACGCTCGATGACGATCTCGAGCAGCCGTTCGAGCAGCTCGCCGACCAGCGGACTCGGCCCTAGCTGCAGCTCGGCCATCAGGTCGCGCCCATTGACTGCCAGCTCGGCCAGGGAAAGCGCGGGCTGCTCGCGCAGCACGGCATTCACCCGCGCCTGCAGCTCATCGACATGGCCAGTGTCCGGCGGCAGGCCGCTGCCGACGTTGTCCGCCTGGCGCAGGCGCAGCTGGTCGGCGACGAGATCACGACCGGTCCTGTGGACGAACCGTCGCACGGCGGCGTCGCTCCAGCGGCGCTCGTAGCTGAACATGTGGCCGGCGATGAGCGCGACCACCGGTTCGATCTCGCGGCGTGGCCAGGCCAGCCGCGCAAGCAGGGCGGCGGCCATTCGCGCGCCCTCGATGTCATGGCCGATGAACCTGCCCTCGGCGTATGTGGTCGGCTTGCCCAGATCGTGCAGCAACGCTGCCAGCCGCAGTCGCTCATTGGGCGGATCGAGCTGGGCGGCCGCGTCCAGAGTGAGCAGGCTGTGCTGCCAAAGGTCGTGGCCGGGGATCTTGTCCTGCGCCAGCCCGACCTGGGCAGCCAGCTCAGGAAAGAGCGGCTCCAGCAGCCCCGTCTCCTCGAGCAGCGCGAAGCCGCGCGAGGGGGCCTCCGAGCGCAGCATCTTGCCCAGCTCTGCGCCGACCCGCTCCGCCGAGACGTGGCCGACCAGGTGCGCCGCCTCGCGCATGCCGGCCAGCGTCGCGGGCTCGATTTCGAAGCCGAGCTGCGCCGACAGGCGTGCCGCGCGCAGCAGGCGCAGCGCATCCTCGTCGAAACGCCTGGCCGGTTCGCCGACGGCTCGTATCAGCCTCCGTTGCAGGTCCACCAGGCCGCCACTGGGATCGACCCAATCGGGCCCGAGCGAGTCGTCGGTCTCGTGGCCGGATCGGCCCCAGGCGATGGCATTGACGGTGAAGTCGCGCCGGGAGAGGTCGCTGATCACGTCGTCGGTGAAGGTCACCGCGTCGGGCCGACGATGGTCGCCGTACTGGTGGTCACGCCGGAAGGTGGTTGCCTCGATCCCGTCAACCGTCACGGTGCCAAAGCGGTTCTCGTAGCGGCCCTGGGGGAACAGCTCAACGATCCGCTCCGGGCGGGCGTCGGTGGCGATGTCCCAGTCCGCAGCGGGGCGGCCGAGCAGCTGGTCACGCAGGCCGCCCCCGACGACGTACGCCGCGTGGCCGCTGTGCCACAACCGGTCCAGCAGCTGCTTGACGCCGGTCGGCAGCTCCGGTGCCGGCGGTGTGAACGCTGGCCGATCCGTCAGGCGGCCCCGACGAACAGGTAATCCCGCCACGCGTCGTTGCGCGGGTCGGTCAGGTACGGCGTGAACAGCGTGTAGATGTCGCAGCGTGGCTCAAAGGGCGGGCGGAGCAGGCGCATCCGCGCCTCTTCCAGCAGCTTTCCGCCCTTGCGGTGGTTACATGCCTTGCAGGCCGCGACGAGGTTGTCCCAGCTGTGCCCGCCGCCGCGGTGGCGCGGAACGACGTGGTCAAGGGTGAGGTCGTGGGTCTGCCGGCCGCAGTACTGGCAGGTGTGCTTGTCGCGCAGGAAGACCTCCTTGCGCGACAGCCGCACTCGAGGCCGCGGCCGCTTGATGTGGTGCTGAAGCCGGATGATGCTCGGTGCGCGGAAGACCTGGCTGGTCGTGCGGATGTCGTGATGGTCGTACTCGATCACCTCCGCCTTCTCGACGAAGAGGAGTCGAAACGCTCGCCTGACGGTGCAGACGTTGAGCGGCTCGTAATCGGAGTTGAGCAGCAGTACGACGCTATCCATCGCTCCCTGAAGCCGGCCGGGACTCGACCGGGCGACGGGCGAATGGTAGCAGGAGCCACGCTCGGAGCCCGCTTGGCAGACTCAGTGTTTTGAGCCTGTTCGCCGAGCCGCCGCCTCACCTCCGGAGAGCTAGGCGAGCTGCCGGCCCGAGGTCGGGTCCCAGCCGCCGGACTGGCCGACCTTCGACGCCAGCGGCCGGCCCAGCGCCTCGGCGATGAACCTCGCGGCGGCGCGGACCGCTGGCAGGTCCACCCCGTGCTCGATGCCCATGCCGTCGAGCATGTAGACCAGGTCCTCGGTGGCAAGGTTGCCGGCGGCGCCGGGTGCGTACGGGCAGCCGCCGGTGCCGCCGGTGGAGGCGTCGAAGCAGTGAACGCCTGCCTGCAACCCAGCGAGCACATTGGCCAGCGCCGTCCCGCGGGTGTCGTGGAAGTGGTAGGCCAGTCGCTGGACGGGCAGGCCCGCCGTGGTGAGCTGCCCCGTCAGCTCGGTCACCTGGCTCGGCACGCCCACGCCGATCGTGTCGCCGATGCACAGCTCGTGAGCGCCGAGGTCGTCCAGGCGTCGGGCGACGTCAACCACGGCTGCCGGGTCCACCCGCCCGGTGAAAGGGCAACCGAAAGCGGTCGACACGTAGGCTCGCGTCCACCACCCTGCCGCCCGGGCGCGCGCCAGCACCGGTCGAAAGGCATCCAGCGACTCGCTCACGGACATGCCGATGTTGCGCTGGGTGAACGCATCGCTGGCCGCTGTGAACACGGCGAGCGCCCGCGCACCGGCCCTCTCGGCGCGGTCGAAGCCGCGTTCATTCGGCACCAGCACCGGATAGCGCACGGCCTCGTCGGCGTCCTCCGCCACGACCCGCCGCATCACCTCGTCCGCGTCGGCCAGCTGCGGCACGGCCCGCGGGGAGACGAAGCTGGTGACCTCGATCTCACGCAGGCCCGCCGAGCGCAGCAGCCGGACGTACTCGAGCTTGATCTCGGCCGGGACGAGCGCAGTCTCGTTCTGCAGCCCGTCACGCGGGCCGACCTCGTAGATCCGAACGCGCGCGGGAAGAGTCACCACGCAGCGAGTCTAGGCCAGCTCGACGAGCGGCTGGCCGCGCTGGACCTGTGCACCAGCGGTCACCAGCAGCCGCTCGACGCGCGCGGGCGCCGGAGCGACCACCGCGTTCTCCATCTTCATCGCCTCCAGCACGAGAAGTACCTGGCCCGCCTCGACGTGGTCGCCTTCGGCCACCCGGATCTGAAGGACCTGCCCGGGCATCGGCGCATTGACCGCCTGCTGCCCGCCTGCTGCCTCGCTGGCGCGACGCACGGCCGTCTCGACTGTAGGCGGCGGTGCCAGCCGGGCCGCCAGCGAGCGACCGTCCTGGTCGAGCACGAGGGTCTCTGGGTCGGCCCAGGCATGCGCCGGCGGCTGCTCGTCGGTCGCAGGGAGCAGCTGCACCTGTCGAGCCTGACCGTCGAGCTCGATGCGGAGACTGGGCGTCTGGTTGAGGCGGAAGCCCCCGCGGGATGAGGGTCGCAGCAGTCGAGCGGCCGCCTGCCACATCGCTGGTAGAGCCTCTTGGGCTTCCGGCACCCACTCGCGGTCGATCATGTCTGTGTCCAGGCGGCCCCCCGCCACGTCCGGCCTCCCCAGCAGCCAGGCCAAGAAGCCGCGATTCGTGGTCACGCCGATGGTCGTTGTTCCAGTGATCGAGTAGAGCAGACGCTCCAGCGCGGTGCGCCGGTCAGGGCCGTGGGCAACCAGCTTGGCCAGCAGCGGGTCGTAGCGCGCGCCGACGTCATCACCGACCCCGACGCCGGCATCGACGCGGATGCCGTCGCCGATGGGCCAGCGAACATCGAGCAGCCGGCCGGTGGCAGGCAGGAAGTCGGCCCACGGGTCCTCGGCGTACAGGCGCGCTTCGATGGCGTGGCCATTCAGCCGGACCTCCGACTGCCCGAAGCCGAGTGGCTCACCGACGGCGATGCGCAGCTGGTCGGCGACCAGGTCTCGGCCCGTCACCATTTCCGTCACCGGATGCTCGACCTGCAGCCGGGCGTTCAGCTCGAGGAAGTAGTAATGCCCGTCGCTGTCGAGCAGGAACTCGGCCGTGCCGGCGCCGACGTAGCCGCCGGCACGCGCCAACCGGATGGCGGCCTCGCCCATGGCTGCGCGCAGCGCCGCGTTGATGACCGGGGAGGGCGCTTCCTCGATCACCTTCTGGTGGCGGCGCTGGAGCGAGCACTCGCGTTCGCCCAGGTGGACTGCCCCGCCCTGGCTGTCCATCAGCAGCTGGACCTCGATGTGCCTGGGGCGTTCCAGGTGCCGCTCCAGGATGAGGCGCTCGTCGCTGAATGCGGCGGCAGCCTCACGCCGGGCTCGGGCGAGCAATTCGCCGAGCTCCTCGCGGGCGCGAACGATGTGCATGCCCTTGCCGCCACCGCCGGCGCTGGGCTTTACCAGCAGCGGATAGCCGATGCGCGCCGCTGACCGCTCCAGGGCGGCGTCCGACTGGTCCTCGCCGTCGTAGCCCGGCAGGAGCTCGACGCCCTCCGCTGCCGCCAGCCGCCGAGCGGCTGCCTTGTCGCCCAGCGCACGCATGGCCGCGGGCGGCGGGCCGACCCAGACCAGTCCCTCGTCGATGACGGCCTGGGCGAAGTCCGCGCTTTCGGCGAGGAAGCCGTAGCCGGGATGAACGGCCTCGGCGCCTGCGCTGCGAGCTGCTCGGACGACCGCGGTCGCATCGAGATAGCTGCCCGGAAGCGCGGTCCGCTCGTCGGGCGCGCCCGTCCACCAGGCCTTCTCCTGGTCTGGCGTCACCAGGGCGATGCTGGTGATCCCCAGCGAACGGCAGGTGCGGGCTATGCGGACGACCAGCTCCCCGCGGTTGGCGATGAGCAGCCGGCGGATGGGGCGGGGCGGTGAAGACGCGTGATCCTTCGGGCGGAGGCTGGGCAGCGCGCTGGCGTCAACCTTCAGCCGGCTGCCGACCCGCGTGGCCGGCAGTCGGCCCTCGCGCAGCCAGCGCTGGACCGTGCGCGTGCTCACGCCCAGGCGTCGTGCCGCTTCTCCGGGACCGACGGCGTCGCTCACGACGCCAATGTCGCGATTGTCACGACAACCGTCAAGAAGCGTCCGGGGCTTTGCCGGTGAGCTTTCTGCCGAGCACGATGCCCGCCACGACAGCCACCATGCCGACGACGACGGAGCCGGCCAGGTTCAGCACCGCGGCCCCGAGCTGTCCGAGCTCGACCAGGCGCCAGCTGGCGAGGACGACGGTGGCGAAGGTGGTGTAAGACCCGACAAAGCCGATCATCAGCGGACCACGGAGGCTGGTCGGCAGCGCCGCACGCTCGACGCACAGGGCGAACAGCAGCCCGATGAGCAGTGACCCACTGATATTGACGACGAAGGTGGGCGTTGCGACCGGCTGCCCGGTTGAATAGATCACGCCGGGGTCGACCAGATAGCGGGCCAGCGAGCCAAACATCCCGCCCAGGCCGATGCCCAACAGAGAGGGAGGTGCGGCGGCCTCCAGCGAGCTCATGGCAGCGCTCGTCCCAGCACCAGGCCTGCCAGCACGGCTGCCAGCCCGATCAGCATGGAGCCACCCAGGTTGAGCAGCGCACCACGCCACGCGCCGCGCTGGGCCAGCCGCCAGCTCTCCAGCATCAGCGTGGAGAACGTGGTGTAGGCGCCGATGAAGCCCAGCATCACCGGCTCGACCAGCGCCGCCGGCAGGAGGCTTCGCTCGGTGAGCAGGGCGAAGAGCACTCCCAGCAGGACTGAGCCGCTGACGTTGATCGAGAACGTGCCCCACGGCAGCGCCCGGCCGGTCAGGCTGACCAGCCGGCCGTCCACGAGGTACCGGCATATCGAGCCGAGGAAGCCGCCGCCACCTATCAGCAGTGCTTCGAGCAAGCCCATCTCCCACGGCGATCGCTTGATCGGTAGGAGCTATCAGCCCGGCGGGCGGTTCAGTCGGCGAGCCCCATCGCCGACGACAACATGGCGCCAGCCGGCTGGGCTGTCAATCCTCCATGCCGGCTCGGGGAAATCCTCGGGCTAGATGGGACCCCGCACGGCGTCGCCGTTGACCACGACAGAGAAGGCGCTCCGGTTGCCTGCCGCGTCGATGGCCCGCACCTTGTACCGGTACGTGCCCGGCGAGGCGGGCCGGTCCATGAACCCGGTCGTGCCCTTCAGGGTGGCGATCCGGACGTCATTGCGGAAGACTCGGTACTCGATCGTGCCCGCGCGATCATCAGTTGAAGCCTGCCAGGCCAGCTTGACGTAGCGGTAGCCCTCTGCGGTCGCCGTCAGGCCCTGCGGCACGCTCGGCGGCGTCGTGTCCGGCGCCGACGAGCCGGAGGTGCTGACGCTCTTGACCGTGGTGACCGAGATCGCGGGCGAGAGGGCGCTCCTGTTGCCTGCCGAGTCCACTGCCCGCACCTGGTACTTGAAAGTGCCCGCCGTGCCGCGCTGGTCGGTCAACGTCAGCCCGGTCTGGAGAGTGCCGATCGCCGTGCCATCGCGGAAGACGCGGTAGCGAATGGTGCCGCCAACCGAAGCAGTGCTCGGCTGCCACGACAGGCGCACGACGAAGTTGTCGCCGCGGGTGGCCGTCAGGCCCTGCGGCACGGTCGGGCCGCTCACGGGGACGCTGACCCGGTCGACCGCAGTCGCGCTGATCGGCGCCGACAGAGCGCTTCGGTTACCTGCCGCGTCAATGGCGCGAACCTGGTACTGATAGCTGCCAACGGTGGCGGGCTGATCGGTGAAGGTGAGGCCGGCCTGCAGGCTGCCGATGGCGGTGCCATCGCGGAACAGGCGATACCTGACCGTGCCTGCGCGGTCGTCCGTGCTGGGCTGCCATGACAGCTCGATGACGCGGTTATCGGCGGCTCGGGCGGTCAGGGCCTGGGGCACGCTGGGCGGCGTCACATCGCGGCTCAGCACGATCGCCGAGACCGCGGCAGCCGGGCCATGATTGCCCGCGGCGTCGAACGCCACCACCTCGTAAACGTACGTGCCGTCGGCGAGCCCGCTCTCGCTGAAGCTGAGCTGGCTCGCGGGCAGGGTGGCGAGCGGGGTGCCGTCGCGCATCACTCGATATCCGGCGACGGCAACGTTGTCGGTGGCCGGCGCCCAGTCGATCAGGGCGCTGGAGGCGGTCGACGACTGGCCGATCGTGCCGGGCTGGGTCGGCGGCGTAACGTCCGGCAGTCCGATTGCATCGGCGGCCAGGATCGGCCCGAGGTTGCCGGCGGCGTCGACGGCCCGGATGGCGTAGCTGTAGCTGTGGCCGTCGACGACAGCAGTGTCGAGGTACTCGAGCCCGGCCACCGTGGCAATGCGCAGGCCGTTGCGCAGGACCCGGTAGCCGGTCACGCCGACGTTGTCGGTGGCCGGACCCCAGTTGAGCTGGACCTGGCGCGGGCCAACCTGGCCGACCTGGAGGCCGGCCGGAGAGGTCGGCGGGAAGGTGTCGGGAAGCAGCCGGCTGACGCTGGCCGCGGGTCCGATGTTGCCGGCCCGGTCGTAGGCGGCGACGCTGTACGTGTGGGTCACGCCCTGGGCCAGGTTGATGTCGAGGTAGCTGAGGCTCGTCAGATTGGCCACCTGCACGCCGTTGCGCCGGACGATGTATCCGGCGACCTCGAGGTCGTCGATCGCCTCGTTCCAGCTCAGGGTGATGGAGGACGTTCCGGAGACCGTTGCAGCCAGCCCGGTCGGCGCGCTCGGCGCCACGATGTCCGGCCCGACCTGCACCCGCACCCGCGCGCTGCTGGAGCCGATCGAGAGGGTGGTGATGGTAATGCCGTTGACCGGATCATGGAACGTACGGCCCGCGGCCAGAGCGGCATCGCTGAAGCTCGTCGTTTCCGGCGTGGTGTCGATCAGCTGCGAGGGAATGCGCTGGGTGTTGGGAGCGATTCGGATGCTAACGCCGTTGACCACCGGCGCCGTTCCGCTGAAGGGATCGAACAGCCCGTACGGTCGGCGGTACTCGAGGTGGTAGAAGTCGCCCCCTGGCCGGGCCACGCGCAGGATGCGCGGCGTGCCGCCCGCGACCTGGGCCACCGCGACGGTGTAGTTGCCGTTGGCAGTGATCGTCTGTTGGTCGGCGGTCGTCAGCCCACCGACCTGGCGGCGGTGCCAGTTGTTCAGGTGGAACGTGTTGGCGTATGAGCCGGCACCGCCCATGATGTCGAAGGGGTCGCCGTACTCGTCGCTGGTGCAGCTCCTGGAGAAGGCCACGCGGGTCCCGTTCTGCGTGCAGCGCAGCGTCGCCGCATGGTGCGCACCGAAGTTGTGACCCAGCTCGTGGGTCGCCACGTACAGGTTCATCTTGACCTTGCCATTGATCCAGCTGTGCGGCCCATTGACGCTGCCCAGGCCACCCCAGGGGCAGGCATCGACCTTCGGGAAGGCGTACACGTAGTTCGTGAAGCTGCCCATGTTGATGCCGGCTGCGCTGGCTGCGCTGCGCGCCGCGTTGCCCCACGCGTTGTAGTCGCAGGTGCTGGTGCTGGCGGTAAGCGTGAACCAGCCGTAGACGTCGCCGGTGACCGAAATGCGGCCGTTGGACACCTCGGAGAAGTAGCTCGCCGTCGACTTCTGGTTGGTGAAGTAGATGCCGCGGACCTCGTTGACCGTCCACGGCTGGGGCGGCGGCACCGGCGTGGCGGTCGGCGCAGGGGTCGGGCTGGCGGTGGGTT
>Ga0247713_1000192_pt1 | contig 43638 bp, 62 predicted proteins | sample 21E_NmetaG_FD_189936 | JGI IMG/M metagenome (GOLD analysis project Ga0247713, IMG submission 189936) | Soil microbial communities from hillslope of Landscape Evolution Observatory, University of Arizona, Oracle, AZ, United States - 2-1-E_N | ecosystem: Engineered > Artificial ecosystem >...
CCCGCCGCCGGCGGGGCGGCTGTCCCTCCTCCCACCGAAGCGGAGCTTCGGTGGCGGCCTTCGGCCGGTTGCTCCTTCCAATAGACCCCCGACGACCCCCCAAACTGCATTGACGCCCCGCCGCCGGCGGGGCGGCTGTCCCTCCTCCCACCGAAGCGGAGCTTCGGTGGCGGCCTTCGGCCGGTTGCTCCTTCCAATAGATAAGGTGTTTCCTCGTGGCTCAGAAGATTCGGATCCGGCTCAAGGCGTACGACCACGAGATCGTCGACCAGTCGACGAAGAAGATCGTGGAGACGGTGCTCCGCACCCAGGCGACGGTGCGCGGGCCGGTGCCGCTGCCCACCGAGAAGCACCGCTACACGGTGATCCGCTCACCCCACAAGGACAAGGACTCCCGCGAGCACTTCGAGATGCGGATCCACAAGCGGCTGCTCGACATCCTCGAGCCCAGCCCCAAGACCGTGGACTCCCTGCAGCGCCTCGACCTGCCCGCCGGCGTCGACATCGAGATCAAGATCCAGCAGGTCTGAAATCCCCCCGGGAGGAGCTTCCCCCCGGGGGCGCTATACTCGTCAGGTTCATGAGCAGGGCCGCATAGCCCTCTCGACTCCTACGTCCTTGGTCGCCGGCCGTCCGGTACACCCAGGCAAACAACCCAATCGCTCCGCCGGGAACCCACCCGTGCGGAGTTTCCGCGTGAAGGCAGACACAGAGCCATGGCAAAGAAGGCGATCGTCGGCGAGAAGGTCGGCATGACACAGATCTGGGATGACCAGAACCGTGCCATTCCGGTCACCCTCGTACGGGTAACGCCGTGCCGGGTGGTGCAGGTGAAGACGCCCGAGACCGACGGCTACAGCGCGGTGCAGGTGACCTTCGGCGCCCAGCGCCCGTCACGGCTGAACAAGCCGGAGCAGGGTCATTTCGCCAAGGCGGGGGTGGACCCCGGCAAGCGCCTGGTCGAGCTGCGCGTCGACGACGCCGGCCGGTACTCGGTGGGCGACGAGATCAACGCCACCATCTTGAGCGCCGGCGAGAAGGTTGACGTCACGGGCGTCAGCAAGGGCAAGGGCTACGCCGGCGTCATGAAGCGCCACAACTTCAAGGGGCTGGGTGCCGGCCACGGCACGCACAAGAAGCACCGGGCCCCGGGCGCCATCGGCGCCTGCGCCACGCCGGCCCGGGTGTTCAAGGGCACCAAGATGGCGGGGCGTATGGGTCACCAGCAGGTGACCACGCTGAACCTCGAAGTCGTGCAGGCCGACGCCGAGCGCCAGATCATCCTCCTCAAGGGCGCCATCCCCGGCCCCCGGGGCGGGCTGGTCCTGATCCGTGACGCCGTGCGCACGACGGCCACTCCCAACGGCCGGAACGGGAAGGGTTGACCATGGCCTCCGTCGACATCCGCAACGCATCCGGCGCGTCGGTGGGCACCGCCGAGCTGGCCGAGGACATCTTCGGCGTCACGCCCAACGTCGCCCTGATGCACCAGGTCGTCACCGCCCAGCTGGCCGGCATCCGCGCCGGCGACCACAGCACCCTCACCCGGGCCGAGGTCCGCGGCGGTGGGCGCAAGCCCTGGCGCCAGAAGGGCTCCGGCCGAGCTCGCCAGGGCTCCACCCGGGCGCCGCACTGGCGCGGCGGTGGGGTGGCGATGGGGCCGAAGCCCCGCAGCTACGCCCAGCGCACCCCCAAGAAGATGGTGGCCGCCGCCCTGCGCTCGGCCCTGTCCGACCGGGCGGCCGAGGGCAAGGTCGTGGTGGTCGACGGCTGGGACCTCCCGGCGGCGAAGACCCGCGAAGCCCGGATCGCCCTGGAGACCCTCGGCCTGACGGGCAGGGTGCTGGTCGTGCTCGACCGGGAGCAGGAGGACGTCGCCAGGTCGTTCCGCAACCTGCCCAAGGTCCACCTGATCCTGCCGTCGGAGCTCAACGCCTACGACGTCCTGTGCTGCGACTGGGTCGTCTTCACCAAGGACAACCTCCCTGCCGGGAGCGGCGCAGCGGCCCCGTCCGACGCACCGATCACCGACGCAGTGGTCACCGACGCGGTGGCGGCCGACGCAGAGGCGAGCGAATGAACGATCCCCGCAGCGTCATCATCCGCCCGGTGGTGAGCGAGAAGTCCTACGGCCTCCTCGACGACGGCGTCTACACCTTCGTCGTCGACCCGAAGGCCACCAAGATCGAGATTTCCCAGGCCGTCGAATCCATCTTCAACGTCCAAGTGGCGAAGGTGAACACGCTGAACCGCAAGGGCAAGCGCAAGCGCAACCGTAAGTCGCAGACCTTCGGTCAGCGCCCCGACACCAAGCGGGCCATCGTCACCCTTGCCGCCGGCGGGCGCATCGACCTGTTCGAGAGCTAGAGGGACCCGTTCTCATGCCCCTTCGCAAGCGCAAGCCCACCAGCGCCGGCCGGCGGTTCCAGACCGTCTCCGACTTCTCCGACATCACCACCGACACGCCGGAGAAGTCCCTCCTCGCGCCGCTGCCCAAGTCCGGCGGGCGCAACAGCTACGGCCGCAAGACGGCCCGCCACCGCGGCGGTGGCCACAAGCGCCAGTACCGCATCCTCGACTTCAAGCGGGACAAGGACGGCGTGCCGGCCAAGGTGGCGTCCATCGAGCATGACCCCAACCGCAACGCCCGCATCGCCCTGCTGCACTACCTCGACGGTGAGAAGCGCTACATCCTCGCCCCCGCCCGGGTGCGGGTCGGTGACATGCTGCAGAGCGGCCAGAAGGCGGAGATCCGCCCCGGCAACGCCCTGCCCCTGCGTTACATCCCCGTCGGTACCACGGTGCACAACGTCGAGCTCAAGCCGGGCGCCGGCGGCAAGATGGGCCGGGGCGCCGGCGCCAGCATCCAGCTGGTGGCCAAGGAGGGCGACTTCGCCGCCCTGCGCCTGCCCAGCACCGAGATGCGCCGGGTTTCGATCGACTGCCGGGCCACCATCGGCGAGGTCGGCAACCCCGAGGCCGAGCTGGTCTCCATCGGCAAGGCAGGCCGCAACCGCTGGAAGGGCGTCCGGCCCCAGACCCGTGGTGTGGCCATGAACCCGGTCGACCACCCCCACGGCGGTGGTGAGGGCAAGACCTCCGGTGGCCGCCACCCGACGTCGCCGTGGGGCCAGCCCGAAGGCAGGACCCGCGACACCAACAAGCCGTCCCAGAAGCTGATCATCCGCCGCCGCCGGACGCGCGGCTCGCGGAGGTAGGGGTACACGTGTCACGCAGCCTCAAGAAGGGCCCGTTCATCGACGACCACCTGCTGAAGAAGGTCGACGCCCTCAACGCCCGCGGCGAGAAGCGGGTCATCAAGACCTGGTCCCGTCGCTCGACGGTGATCCCCGACATGGTCGGCCACACCATCGCCGTCCACGACGGCCGCAAGCACGTGCCGGTGTACATCACCGAGGCCATGGTCGGTCACAAGCTGGGCGAGTTCGCCCTCACCCGCACCTTCCGGTTCCACGCCGGCCAGGAGCGGGCGGGGAGGCGCTAGGCATGCCCGGTCCCAAGCTCAACGAAGCACCGGTGATGCGCCGGCGGCCGCAATCCCGGTCGCAGGCGGTGAAGACCCCGGTGACCTCCACGCGCGCCGTCGCCCGCTACGTCCGCATCTCCCCGTACAAGGTCCGGCAGGTGCTCGACCTCATCCGCGGCTACGACACCGAGCGGGCCAAGGAGATCCTGAAGTTCTGCGAGCGCGACGCCGCCATCGTCGTGGGCAAGCTGCTCGACTCGGCCGTCGCCAACGCCGAGCACGATCACGCCATGGTCGCCGACGAGCTCTTCGTCTCCGCCTGCTACGCCGACGAGGGCCCCACGCTCAAGCGCTGGCGTCCCCGGGCCCGGGGCCGGGCCACCCGCATCCGCAAGCGCACGTGCCACATCACCGTGCTCGTCTCCCGCCTGCCCGACCGTGAGCTGCAGGAGCGCCGGGCCCGCCGGGCCCAGGGCATCACCGGCGACCGCCGGCGCCGGCGGGCCGGCGACCAGGCATCGTCGGAGCAGCGCGGCCGTCCCACCCGCCGGCCGGTCGAAGACCGGGCGCCGGCGCCCGAGGCGGACGCGGCGCCCGCCGACGTCACCGAGACCGAGATGGAAGCGCTGGCCGAATCCGACCGAACGGCGGCCGAGGAGACCACCCCCACCGTTACCGACGCAACTGCAGAGGAGCAGGAGACGACCACGGCCTCCACACCAGACGGCAGCGAAGAGGAGTCGAAGTAATGGGCCAGAAGGTCAACCCCTACGGGTTCCGCCTCGGCGTCACCACGGACTGGAAGTCGCGGTGGTTCAGCGACGACGAGTACAAGGCTTACCTCATCGAGGACTGGAAGATCCGCGACTACCTCATGAAGCAGCTGCCCCACGCTGCCATCAGCCGCATCGAGGTCGAGCGCACCCGTGACCGTCTCCGGGTCGACGTCCACACCGCCCGTCCGGGCATCGTCATCGGCCGCCGGGGCGCCGAGGCCGACCGCCTCCGGGCCGACCTGGCCAAGATGAGCAACAACCCCAAGATCCAGCTCAACATCCAGGAGATCAAGCAGCCCGAGCTCGACGCCGCCCTCATCGCCCAGGGCGTGGCCGACCAGCTCGCCGGCCGGGTCAGTTTCCGCCGGGCCATGAAGCGGGCCGTCCAGACGGCGCAGAAGGCCGGCGCGCTCGGCATCCGGGTCCAGTGCTCGGGTCGCCTCGGCGGCTCGGAGATGGCCCGTAGCGAGTGGTACCGCGAGGGCCGGGTCCCCCTGCACACCCTCCGCTCCGACATCGACTACGGCTTCCGCGAGGCCCGCACCACCTTCGGTCGCATCGGCGTGAAGACGTGGATCTACAAGGGCGACATCCTGCCCTACAAGACCTCCACCGAGGACAAGATCTCCCGTGAGGCGGCCATGGCCGTGGGGGAGACCTCGGGCGGCGCCGCCCGCCCCCGCCGCATCATCTCCGCCGGCGGCGGCCGGCGCCTGCCGGGTCAGGAAGAGCCGGGAAGTGCCACCGGCGCACCGGTCCTCGCCGACGACGACGCCACGCAGTCCGATGACATCGACCTGACTGCTGCCCCGCTCATCCCCGAAGCCGACCCCGAGCGGGAGCGCCTGCTCGCCGAGGAGGAGGAGATCGAGCGCCGGACGCGCGAGCACCACGAGACCCCCCACTTCAGGTCAGGGGACGAGTGACATGTTGATGCCCCGCAGGGTCAAGCACCGCAAGCAGCACCGCGGCCGGATGACCGGCAAGGCCACCGGCGGAAGCGAGATCACCTTCGGTGACTTCGGCATCCAGGCCCAGGAGCCGGGGTGGATCACCGCCCGCCAGATCGAAGCCGCCCGTATCGCCATGACCCGCCACATCAAGCGTGGCGGGAAGGTCTGGATCAACATCTTCCCCGACAAGCCCGTCACCCAGAAGCCGGCCGAGACCCGCATGGGCTCCGGCAAGGGCAACCCCGAGCACTGGGTCGCCGTGGTCAAGCCCGGTCGGGTCATGTTCGAGCTGGCCGGTGTGAACGAGACCCTGGCCCGGGAGGCCATGAACCGGGCCATCCAGAAACTGCCCATCAAGGCGAAGATCATCGTCCGGGCGGAGGAGATCTGATGGCGACTTCACGCATCAGCGAGCTGCGGGAGATGGGCGACGACGAGCTGGTAACCCGGCTCGGCGAGGCCCGACAGGAGCTGTTCAACCTGCGGTTCCAGCATGTCACCGGCCAGCTCGACAACTACAGCCGCCTGGGCCAGCTGCGCAAGGACATCGCCCGCATCGAGACGCTCCTGCGCGAGAAGGAGATCGCCGCCGCCGAGGCCGCCGAGGCCGAGGCCGACGCCGAGTGGCAGGCCGCCAACGAGGCCCGTCGCGCTCGCGTCGCCGCCAGCCGAAAGGGAGAGACGAATGGCTGACGCAGACAGCGCAGCGCCCGAGACCCGCCCGAATCCCCGCAAGGTGCGGGAAGGAGTCGTCGTCTCCTCCGCCATGGAGAAGACCGCCGTGGTCGCCGTCGTCGAACGTGTCCGTCACAGGCGGTATACCAAGACGGTCCAGCGGACGAAGCGGATCCACGCCCACGACGAGGCCAACGAGGCTCGGGTGGGTGACCGGGTGCGCATCAGCGAGACCCGGCCCATGTCCAAGCTGAAGCACTGGCGCATCGTCGAGGTTCTGGAGCGAGCCAAGTGAATCTCTCAACCGCCTCATTGGTGCTCGCGGGCTCTGCTGCGACGTGCGGCTTCGCTGCCCTGCCGGCCCGTGCCGCATCACCAGCCCTTCGGGCGGTGACGCGGTGATTCAGCAGGAGACCCGGCTTCGGGTCGCCGACAACTCGGGCGCCAAGGAGGTGCTCTGCATCAAGGTGCTGGGCGGCTCCAAGCGCCGCTACGCCTCAATCGGCGACATCATCGTCGGCACGGTGAAGGACGCCATCCCCGGCGCCGCCGTGAAGAAGGGCGAGGTCGTCAAGTGCGTCGTCGTGCGCACCAAGAAGGAGAACCGCCGGCCCGACGGCAGCTACATCCGCTTCGACGAGAACGCCGCCGTGCTGATCAACGACGCCCAGCAGCCCCGCGGCACCCGCATCTTCGGGCCGGTCGGCCGGGAGCTGCGGGACAAGAAGTTCATGCGGATCATCTCGCTGGCCCCGGAGGTCTTGTAATGTTTCGCTTCGCAAGCAGAGCTTGCTCAGCGAGCTATATCGTGCCGTCGCCGGCCGGCGAAGCCGGCCAGCTCCGGCGCTGGCTTTCCTGCGAGCTTCGCTCGCGGCGCCAGCCGATGGGGTGCTCCGCACGAGCGGCGGCCGGCGTGGTTTTGACCGGAGGTCTGCGATGAAGCTGAAGAAGGGCGACCGCGTCCGCGTGCTGACGGGCAAGGACCGCGGTGACGAGGGCGAGGTCATGCGCGTCTTCCCCAAGGAGAACAAGGTCATCGTCGAAGGCGTCAACGTGGCCAAGAAGCACCAGCGGGCGCTCCGGGCCACGATGCAGGCCGGCATCATCGACAAGGACATGCCGATGCCGGCGTCGAACGTGGCCATCATCTGCCCCACCGACGGCGCCACCCGCATCGGCTACCGGTTCGACGACCAGGGCACGAAGATCCGCATCTGCCGCAAGTGCGGAGGTGAGCTGTAGTGGCCGACACGACCACGAAAGAGCGTCCCCGGCTGAAGACCAAGTACGACTCCGAGCTGCGCAACCAGCTCAAGGAGTCCCTGAACCTCGGAAACATCATGGAGGTTCCCCGCCTCGAGAAGATCGTGGTCAACATGGGCGTAGGCCGTGCCACCCAGCAGGCCTCCCTGCTGGAGGGGGCCGTCACCGACCTGACCCTGATCACCGGCCAGAAGCCGCTCGTCACCCGGGCCCGGCGCTCCATCGCCGCCTTCAAGCTGCGGGAGGGCGTGCCCATCGGCGCCAAGGTCACCCTCCGGGGCGACCGGATGTGGGAGTTCCTCGACCGGCTGATCGCCCTGGCCATCCCCCGGATCCGTGACTTCCGGGGCCTGCCGCCCAACGGGTTCGACGGCCGGGGCAACTACACCTTCGGGGTAAATGAGCAGCTCATCTTCCCCGAGATCGAGTACGACAAGATCGACCAGGTCCGGGGGATGGACATCACCATCGTGACCACCGCCCGCACCAACGCCGAGGGTCGAGCCCTGCTCGATGCCTTCGGCTTCCCGTTCGCACGTGCTGACGCACAGCAGTAAGGGCATCTGAGGAGTTTCGTGGCCAAGACAGCGCTCATCCAGAAGCAGCAGCGCAAGCCGAAGTTCAAGGTGCGGGCCTACACCCGCTGCGCGCGGTGCGGGCGGCCGCGTGCCGTGTACCGCAAGTTCAACCTGTGCCGCATCTGCCTCCGGGAGATGGTGCACGCCGGCGAGGTTCCCGGCGTGACCAAGGCGAGCTGGTGAGAGGAGGCCCCCGATGACGATGACCGACCCGATCGCCGACATGCTCACGCGCCTCCGCAACGGGGCGACGGCCAGCCAGGACAGCGTCCGCATGCCGTCGTCCAAGCTGAAGGAGTCCCTGGCCGCCATCCTGCGGCGCGAGGGCTACATCGGCGACTTCAAGGTGAGCGAGGACGGCACCCGCCCCGGGCGCATCCTCGAGATCACCATGAAGTACACCAACGACCGATCGCCGACCATCTCCGGATTGCGGCGGGTGTCCAAGCCGGGCCGGCGGGTCTATATCCAGGCCGACAAGCTGCCGCGTGTGCTCGGTGGCCTCGGCGTCGCCGTGCTCTCGACCAGCCAGGGGCTGCTCACCGACCGCGAGGCGCGCCAGCGCCGCGTGGGCGGCGAGGTCCTCTGCTACGTGTGGTGAGGGTCATGAGCGAGAACCGAAGCGCAGCGGAGGATCGCAGCGACCAGAGGATGACGCATGTCTCGGATCGGTAGGAGTCCCATCCCCGTGCCGTCCGGCGTGACCATCGAGGTGACCGACGGCCACGTCAAGATCACCGGACCGAAGGGCACGCTGGAGCGCGACCTGCCTCGCGACATCACCGTGCGCCAGGACGAGGGACAGCTGCTGGTGGAGCGCCCCACCGACCAGCGCCAGCACCGCGCCCTGCACGGGCTCACCCGGTCGCTGGTCAACAACATGGTCGTAGGCGTCACCGACGGCTTCACCCGGGACCTGGAGATCGTCGGCGTCGGTTACCGGGCCGCGGCCACCAGCCCCACCAGGCTCGACCTCGCCCTCGGCTTCAGCCACCCGGTCGCGGTCGACGCCCCCGAGGGCATCACCTTCGAGACGCCGGCGCCCACCCGCATCACGGTGCGCGGCATCGACAAGGAGGCGGTCGGCCAGATCGCCGCCAACATCCGCAGCATCCGCAAGCCCGAGCCCTACAAGGGCAAGGGTGTCCGCTACGCCGGCGAAGTCGTCCGGCGGAAGGCTGGAAAGGCCGCGAAGTGAGTTTCTCGACGAAGAAGAAGCAGCAGGCCCGCGAGCGCCGGCACCACCGGGTCCGCAAGCTGGTCCGGGGCACGGCCGAGCGGCCCCGCCTGGCCGTGTTCCGGTCGAACAAGCACGTCACCGCCCAGGTCATCGACGATGTCGCCGGCCGCACGCTGGCCGCGGCCAGCACGGTGGAGACCGACCTGCGGTCGGGGCCCACCGGCAACAAGACCGCCGCCGCCGCCGTCGGCCGCCTGGTAGCCGAGCGGGCCAAGGCCGCCGGCGTCACCAAAGTGGTCTTCGACCGGGGCGGCAACCTCTACCACGGCCGCGTCGCGGCAGTCGCCGACGCCGCCCGCGAAGCCGGATTGGAGTTCTGATGTTTCGCCTTCGCAAGCAGAGCTTGCCCGGCGAGCTAAAGGCGCTTCGGTCGGCCGGCGGAGCCGGCCTCTCTTCGCCGTTTCCATTTGGCCGGCAGCCGGCGGGACCGCCTCCGGCGGTGCTCGCGGCCGCGGGACTGAGATTGGAGCCACATGGCAGATAGTCCGTACGTAGAGCGAGTGATCGCCATCAACCGCGTGGCCAAGGTGGTCAAGGGCGGCCGGCGGTTCTCCTTCACCGCCCTGGTCGTGGTCGGCGACGGTGCCGGCAAGGTGGGCCTCGGCTACGGCAAGGCCAAGGAGGTCCCCGCTGCCATCCAGAAGGGGATCGAGGAGGCGAAGAAGGAGCTCTTCGACGTCCCCCTCGCCGGAAGCACCATCACCCATCCCATCCTGGGCGAGCGGGGCGCCGGGCGGGTGCTGCTGAAGCCTGCGGCCCCCGGTACCGGCGTCATCGCCGGCGGTGCGGCCCGGGCCATCCTCGAGTCGGCCGGCGTCCACGACATCCTGGCCAAGTCGCTGGGGTCGTCGAACGCCATCAACGTCGCCCACGCCACCGTCGCCGGCCTCAAGGGGCTCATGCGCCCCGACCAGGTGGCCCAGAAGCGGGGCAAGTCCCCCGAAGAGGTCACCCCTCCCGGCCTGCTCAAGGCCTACCAGGAGAGCCAGCGCGGCCCCCACGTCCCCGTTGAGGTGGCGTGATGAGCGAGCACCGAAGCGCAGCGGAGGAGCGCAGTGACCCGGCGAGCAAGGCTCGCATCAGCGTCACCCAGGTCAAGTCCACCACCGGCACCAAGCCGGTGCACCGCAAGACGATGAGGGCCCTCGGGCTGAAGGGCATCGGGCGGACCACGAACCTGCCCGACACCAAGGACGTCCGGGGGATGCTGCACAACGTCAGCCACCTCGTCGTCGTCGAGCCCGCCGAGGAGCTCTCATGAAGGTCCATGACCTGAAGCCGGCCCCCGGCGCCACCCGCGACCGCAAGCGGGTGGGGCGCGGCATCGGGGGCAAGGGTGGCAAGACCGCGGGCCGGGGCACCAAGGGCCAGGGCGCCCGGGGCTCGGTCAAGCCCGGGTTCGAGGGTGGTCAGATGCCCCTGAGCCGGCGGGTGCCGAAGCTCAAGGGCTTCAAGAACCCGTTCCGGGTGGAGTTCGCGGTCGTGAACCTGGACACCCTCGAGCAGTTCGACGGCGACGTGGTCAGCCCGGAGGCCCTGCGGGAGAAGGGCCTGGTCCACAAGCACGGCTTGGTCAAGGTGCTGGGCCGTGGTGAGCTGACCCGCACGCTGCGGGTCTCGGCCCACGGGTTCTCCAAGTCGGCCGAGGCCGCGATCACCGCCGCCGGGGGTACCGTCGAGGTCCTGCCCCTGCCGTTCGGCCACGGTCGGCCGCCGGCTTCGGGCAACGCCCTTACCAATCGCTGACCACTAACCTGAACGACCAGCCGTCCGACGAGCCTGAGGACCCATGCTTTCCAGCCTGAAGAACATCTTCAAGGTCGTGGATCTTCGCAACAAGATCCTGTTCACGTTGTTCGTGATCCTTCTGTACCGCCTGGGTTCCCACATCACGGTTCCCGGCATCGACTTCACCGCCGTCCAGGATCTGCAGCGCCAGGCCGAACAGGGCGGCGTCCTCGGCTTCCTGAACCTGTTCTCAGGCGGCGCCCTGACCCAGATGGCGGTCTTCGCCCTCGGGATCATGCCCTACATCACCAGCTCGATCATCATGCAGCTGCTGGCGGTGGTCATCCCCCGGATCGAGCAGTGGCAGAAGCAGGGGGCGATCGGCCAGAAGAAGATCACCCAGTGGACGCGGTACATGACCGTCGGTCTCGCCGTCCTGCAGGCCACCGGCATCACCTACCAGTTCAACAACGGCCTCCTCGCCGAGGGGACCGACACGGGTGTGCCTCTGGTGATCCAGTTCGACGTTCCCCACGTCGCCCTCATCGTGCTCACGATCACCGCCGGCACTGCCGTGGTCATGTGGATGGGCGAGCTGATCACCCAGCGGGGGATCGGCAACGGCATGTCGATCCTGATCTTCGCCAACGTGGTGAGCCGCATGCCCGCCCAGGTCGGCAACATCGGGGCCGAGAAGGGCAACTTCGCCCTCGCCCTGTTCCTGCTCCTCGCCATGGGCATGATCGTGGCCATCGTCTTCGTCGAGCAGGGCCAGCGCCGTATCCCGGTCCAGTTCGCCAAGCGGGTGGTGGGCCGGCGCATGTACGGCGGCCAGAGCACCTACATCCCGCTGAAGGTCAACCAGGCCGGCGTCATCCCCATCATCTTCGCCAGCTCCGTCCTCTACTTCCCGGTGCTCCTCTCGAACATCGTGCAGTGGGAGGCCGTGGTCAACTTCATCAACAAGTACCTGGTGCAGCAGGACAACATCGTCTACATCCTCACCTATGGCCTGTTGATCGTGTTCTTCACCTACTTCTACACGGCGATCACGTTCAACCCCCAGCAACAGGCCGACATCATCCGGAAGCAGGGTGGGTTCATCCCAGGCATCCGCCCCGGGCCCCCCACCGAGCGTTACCTGGCCCAGATCCTCAACCGCATCACACTGCCGGGCTCGTTGTTCCTCGCCACCATCGCCCTGGTCCCCAACATCCTGCTGTCGCTCTACGGCGTCACGCAGTTCCCGTTCGGGGGAACCACCATCCTCATCGCCGTCGGTGTGGCCCTGGAGACGATGAAGCAGATCGACAGCCAGCTCATGATGCGGAACTACGAGGGTTTCCTCGCATAGTGGGACTCCCCACGCGGCTTGTCATCCTGGGCAAGCAGGGTGCCGGGAAGGGAACGCAGGCCATCCGCCTGTGCCAGCACTACGAGGTACCCCGGATCTCGACCGGTGACATGTTCCGCATGTTCATGAAGGGCGACTCCCAGATCGGTCGGACGGCCCGGAAGTACGTCGAGGCCGGTGACCTCGTGCCCGACGAGGTGGTGAACGAGATGGTCCGTGAGCGCCTCACCGAGCTCGACGCCGCCGACCACGGCTTCGTCATGGAGGGCTTCCCCCGGAACGTCCCCCAGGCCGAGGCCCTCGATGCCATGCTCAGCCCCCATCACGTGGACCTGGTGATCGAGCTCGACGTGCCCACGGGTGTGGTGCTCAAGCGCCTGGCCAGCCGGCGGGTGTGCAGCGGGTGCGGGCTCAACTACAGCGTCGACGCTCCCCCCGAGGTGAACTGGACGTGCGACGCCTGCGGCGGCGAGGTCGTGCAGCGGGACGACGACACCGAAGCGGTCATCAGCCGGCGCCTCCACCAGTACGACGAGCAGACGGCCCCCCTGGTGGCCTGGTACCTGGCGACCGACCGGCTGGCTGCCGTCGACGGCGAGGGCGATCCCAACACGGTGACCGCCCGCCTCCTGCGGGCCATCGAGAACCGCCTGGCGCGGCGATGATGGCCCTCACTCCAGCGGCGTCGCTGCGCCCGCCGCAGGCCGCCGGCCATGGGGGCCGCCTCCGGCGGCTTGGCGTGGCCGCCGGCCGAGGAGACACCTGATGGCGATCACGCTCAAGTCGCCCGACCAGATCGCCAAGATGCGCAAGGCCGGCCGCGTGGTGGCGGAGATGCTCCAGGCCTGTGAGGAGGCGGCCCGGCCGGGGGTCACCACGAACGACCTCGACAAGGTGGCCCGGCGGGTGCTGGCCAAGCGGAAGGCCAAGTCGAACTTCCTCGGTTACCATGGCTACCCGGCGGTCATCTGCGCCTCGCCGAACAGCACGATCGTCCACGGCATCCCCGGCGACCACCGGCTGGAAGAGGGCGACATCATCTCCATCGACTGCGGGGCGATCATCGACGGCTGGCACGGCGACGCCGCCCGCACGATCGCGGTGGGGGAGATCTCCGAGGAGGCCCGCAAGCTCATCACGGTCACCGAGGAAAGCCTCTGGGCCGGCATCCAGCACATGCGCGCCGGGGGTCGGCTGACCGACATCGGCCACGCGGTGCAGACGGTGGCCGAAGGCGCCGGCTTCTCGGTGGTCCGGGAGTACGTGGGCCACGGCATCGGGCGCGCCATGCACGAGGAGCCCCAGGTGCCCAACTACGGTGAGCCGGGCCGGGGGATCAAGCTGAAGGTGGGCCATGTGTTCGCGGTCGAGCCCATGGTCAACATGGGAAGCCCGGACACCCAGCTGAGCGAGGACGGCTGGACCGTCGTCACCGCCGATGGCAGCCTGTCCGCCCACTTCGAGAACTCGATCGCCGTCACCGAGGACGGCCCCGAGGTGCTCACCGTGCTCGACTAGCACCCCGACAGCGCCCGCGCGCGGACCCCCGGGAACCTACCGCGCCGAATTGGGTTACTCTATCCATCTGTCCCCCGGCAGTTTGCTGGTCGAGACGCGTCGTCAGGAGAGTCCACCTGCCCAAGCCCAAAGAAGACGCCATCGTGATGGAAGGCACGGTCGTCGAGCCGCTGCCCAACGCCATGTTCCGCGTCGAGCTGGAGAACGGTCACAAGGTGCTCGCGCACATCTCCGGGAAAATGAGGATGCACTACATCCGAATCCTTCCCGGTGACCGGGTGCAGGTGGAGCTGACGCCGTACGACATCAGTCGTGGGCGCATTACCTACCGCTACAAGTAGAAGGCAGCCATGAAGGTGAAGCCGAGTGTCAAGAAGATCTGTGAGCGCTGCAAGGTGATACGACGCGAGGGCAAGGTCATGGTGATCTGCTCGAACCCCCGGCACAAGCAGCGGCAGGGCTAGGAGAGATATGGCTCGTATCGCCGGTGTCGACATCCCCCGCGAGAAGCGGCTGGAGATTTCCCTCACCTACATCCTGGGCATCGGCCGCACCACGGCCACCCAGGTCTGCCAGGCCACTGGCATCGATCCGGGCACGCGGGTGCGCGACCTGACCGAGGAAGAGGTGGCCCAGCTCCGGAACCACATCGACGCCAACCTGAAGGTCGAAGGTGACCTGCGGCGCGACGTCGCCCAGGACATCAAGCGCAAGATCGAGATCGGCTGCTACCAGGGCATCCGCCACCGCAGGGGCCTGCCCGTGCGGGGCCAGCGGACCCACACCAACGCCCGCACCCGCAAGGGCCCCAAGAAGACCGTCGCCGGAAAGAAGAAGGTGCGCAAGTAATGCCCAAGCCCAAGCCGGGAGGCAGGCGGCCGAAGAAGCGCGAGCGGAAGAACGTCACCTACGGGGTGGCGCACATCAAGAGCTCGTTCAACAACACGATCATCTCGATCAGCGACCTCGAAGGCAACGTCCTGGCCTGGGCCTCCGCCGGCAACGTCGGCTTCAAGGGCTCCCGCAAGTCCACGCCTTTCGCCGCCCAGCTGGCCGCCGAGGCCTGCGCCCGCCGGGCCATGGAGCACGGCGTGCGCAAGGTCGACGTGCTGGTCAAGGGCCCGGGCTCGGGCCGGGAGACCGCCATCCGCTCCATCCAGCAGACCGGCATCGAGGTCTCCGGCATCAAGGACCTCACCCCCATCCCCCACAACGGCTGCCGCCCCCCCAAGAGGAGGCGTGTCTGATGGCTCGCTACACCGGTCCCGTCTGCCGCCTGTGCCGGCGGGAGAAGATGAAGCTCTTCCTCAAGGGCCCGAAGTGCGACTCGATGAAGTGCCCGATCGAGCGCCGGCCCTACCCGCCGGGCATGCACGGCCGCGGCCGCATCCGTGAGTCCGAGTACATGTTCCAGCTACGCGAGAAGCAGAAGGCCCGCCGCATCTACGGCGTGCTGGAGAAGCAGTTCCGCAACATGTACGAGGAGGCCAACCGCCAGGACGGCATCACCGGCGAGAACCTGCTGCGAATGCTCGAGCAGCGCCTCGACAACGTCGCCTTCCGCGCCGGTTGGGGCTCCAGCCGCAACCAGGCCCGCCAGTTCGTGCGCCACGGCCACGTGAACGTAAACGGCCGGCGGGTGACCATCCCCAGCTACCAGGTCCGCAAGGGCGACGTCGTGGAGATACGGGAGAAGTCCCGCAACATGATCGTCCTGCGCCACAACCTCGACACGCTCGACCGGGTCAAGCCGCCCTGGCTCGAGGTCGCCGACGGCGGCCTGTCGGCCACGGTGCGCGACCTGCCCCTCCGGGAGCACATCGACGTCCCGGTCCGGGAGTCGCTCATCGTCGAGCTCTACTCCAAGTAGCTCGTTCCAAGAGGCAGTAGGAAAGCGAACTTTTCATGCTCATCATCCAGCGCCCCTCCGTCGAAGCAGTCGGCGAATCCGAAGGCGATCGCCAGCTGTTCACCATCTCGCCCCTGGAGCCCGGCTTCGGCCACACCCTGGGCAACTCGCTGCGCCGTACCCTTCTGTCGTCGATCCCCGGCGCTGCCGTCACGTCGATCCGTTTCGACGACGTCCTCCACGAGTTCACCACCATCGCCGGGGTGAAGGAGGACGTGACCGACATCATGCTCAACCTGAAGGACCTGGTCCTGCGGGTGGAGACCGACGAGCAGGTCACCCTTCGTCTCGACGCCCGCGGGCCGGGCGATGTCACCGCCCGTGACCTCCAGCCCCACTCCGACGTCGAGATCCTCAACCCCGACATGCACATCGCCACCCTCTCGGGGAAGTCCCGCCTGGCCCTCGACATCACCGTCGAGCGGGGCCGGGGCTACGTCTCGGCCGACAAGAACAAGAAATCGTCGGTGATCGGGGTCATCCCCATCGACTCGATCTTCTCGCCGGTGCGCCGGGTGGCGTTCACCGTCGAGCCCACCCGGGTCGAGCAGGCCACCAACTACGACAAGCTGACCCTCGACATCGAGACCGACGGCTCCATCTCGCCCCGTGAGGCGCTGGCCTCCGCCGGCGCCACGCTGCGCTCCCTCGTCACCCTGGTGGCCGAGATGAGCGACGCTCCCCGGGCGCTCGAGCTGGGCGACGTCGGCGTGCTGGGCAGCGGCTCCCCCGACCTCGACCTGGCCATCGAGGAGCTCGACCTGTCCGAGCGGCCCCGGAACTGCCTGAAGCGGGCCCAGGTCAACACCGTGGGCGAGCTGGTCAACAAGACCGAGGAGGACCTGCTGGCCATCACCAACTTCGGCCAGAAGTCCCTCGACGAGGTCCTCCAGAAGCTCGACGAGCGGGGCCTCGCCCTGCGGTCCAAGAGCGGGGCGTAGGGCCATGCCCGCCACTCCCAGGAAGGGCCGGCGCTTCGGCGGCTCGGCGTCCCACCAGCGGCTGATGTTCGCCAACATGGCGGCGTCGCTGTTCGCGGCCGAGGGCATCGTCACCACCGAGGCCAAGGCCAAGGCCCTGCGGCCCATCGCCGAGAAGCTCATCACCAAGGCCCGCAAGGGCGGGGTGCACAACCACCGCCAGGTGGTGTCCTACATCGGCGACAAGGACATGGCCCACAAGCTGTTCGAGGAGATCGCCCCCCGCTACGAGGGGCGCCCCGGGGGCTACACCCGCATCCTCAAGCTGGGCCCCCGCCATGGCGACAACGCGCCGATGGCCCGCATCGAGCTCGTCTAGCACCCCGGGTCGTCACCCGTGAGGGTGCGCATGACGATCGCGTACGACGGGACCGGGTTCTCCGGATTCTCGGAGAACCTCAACGTGAAGACGGTGGGCGGGGAGTTGAAGGCCGCCCTGGCCACGGTACTGCGCCAGCCGGTCAACCTCATCGTGGCCGGGCGCACCGACGCCGGCGTCCACGCGTGGGGCAACGTCGTCCATTTCGACACCGACTTCGACATCGACATGCTGACCCTGCAGCGACACCTCAACAGCATGCTGGGGCCGGCGATCGTCGTGCGGGCGGCGCAGGTGGCGGCGCCGGGCTTCAACGCCCGGCACGACGCGGTCGCTCGCCGGTACCGGTACACCGTGCTGAACAGAGCCGTTCCCGATCCGTTCCTGGCTGCGACGACCTGGCACATATCCCAGCCGCTCGACCTGTCTGTGCTGCGCCTGACCTGTGACCCCCTCATCGGCGAGCACGACTTCTCGTCGTTCTGCCGGGTGCCGAAGCGGATCCCAGACGCCAGCCTGGTCCGCCTGGTCTACGACGCCCGATGGGTGGACGCCGGCGACGGCCTGCTGCGCTTCGACATCGACGCCAGCTCGTTCTGCCAGCAGATGGTGCGGGCCCTGGTGGGCACCATGGTGCCGATGGGCCTGGGGAAGCAGCGGGCGGGAGAGATGGCCGGCATCCTCCGGGCGCGCGACCGATCGGCGGCCAACCGGGTGGCACCGGCCCGGGGGCTGTGCCTGTCGGAAGTCGTCTACCCCGACAGTGAGACGGACGCGCCAGTGCCCCGGTCCCACTGGAGGGATCGGGGCACTGGTTGAGGCCAGCTGCTACTGCTTGGCGGCCTGGACGTTGAACTCGAGGCGGATCTTCCTGCCCACCAGCACGCCGCCGGTCTCCAGGGCGACGTTCCAGGTCAGGCCCCAGTCCTCCCGGTCGATCTCGGCGTGGGCCGAGAAGCCGAGGCGCTGGCCACCCCACGGGTCGGCCTGGGCGCCGTCGAACTCGACGTCGAGGGTGACGGGACGGGTCACGTCCTTGACGGTGAGGTCGCCGGTGACCTTGGCCGTGCCGTCGCGGTCGATGTCGACCCTGGTGCTCCGGAAGGTCATGGTCGGGTAGTTCTCGACGTCGAGGAAGTCGGGGCTGCGCAGGTGGCCGTCACGCTTCTCATCGGACGTGTCCACGCTGGCGGTGTCGATCGTGACTTCCACCGACGACTGCTCCGGCGACTCGCCGATCACGATCTGGCCGTCGAAGTCGGTGAAGCGCCCGCGGACCTTGGTGATCATCAGGTGGCGACCGACGAACTCGACGGTGGTGTGCCCACGGTCGAGGGCGTAGGTGCCGGCCTCGGGGACCTGCACGCCCCGGTAGTCACGAGTGAAGGTGGTTGCCATCGGTCGAGCTCCTTGTAGGTTGAGATTTCAACTACTTCGTTGATTCTACAACAGTTGAGAGCTTAATCAATTCCCGCCTCGCTCCGACGGGGAAAGATCAGTACGCAGCCGAGGCGGGAGGGGCGTCGACCGCGGGCGCCGGCGCAGCAGCCGTGACCTCCTGGGTCAGGCGCTCGGCGACGTTCGCCAGCTCGCTGTAGAGGGCGTTCAGCTCCCGGCGGAGCTCCGCCTCCCGGTCGGGCCAGCCCTCCTGGGCGGCCTGGTCGGCCTGGCGGGCCAGCTCGACGATCTCCATCTCCAGCCCGACGGCGTGATCCTGGAGGTGCGGCGCAACATCGACCATCGTGGTCTCCTCTCTCGGTCCCCTGTCTGGGCCCAAAGGCCGACAGACGATCCCGAAAGTCCCTTACCCCGGAAGTCCGCCGTCCATTCCTCCTGGTGGTACTCTCCCGAACTGATGTTCGAGCTGAACGACCGCCAACGGGCGGCGGTGGACCACGATGGCGGGCCGCTGCTCGTCCTGGCCGGCGCCGGCAGCGGCAAGACGGGCACGCTGGCCCACCGGGTGGCCCGGTTGCTGCGCCAGGGTGCCGAACCGGAGCGGGTGTGCCTTGTGACCTTCAGCCGGCGGGCGGCCCAGGAGCTGCTGGGGCGGGCCGGGCGGCTCTCCGACCGCAGCGCCGCCGCAAGGGTCTGGGGTGGCACGTTCCATTCGGTGGCCAACCGGGTGCTGCGGCTGCACGGCCGCCGCCTCGGCCTCGACCCCGGGTTCACCATCCTGGATTCGGGCGACGTGACGGAGCTGTTCGGGCTCATTCGGTCCGATCTCGGGCTGCATCACAGTGCCGGCTCGGCCGGCGGAGCCGGCGGAGCCGGAGCCGGTGGGGTCGGCCCGGCTCGCCGGCGCTCGCCCCGGGCCGCGACGCTGGCGTCGATCTACGACCGGGTGGTCAACACCGGCGAGCGCCTCCAGGTGGTGCTCGACCGGTCCTTCCCCTGGTGCGCACAGGAGACCGAAGGGATCAAGGCCTGTTTCGCGGCCTATACGGCCCGCAAGCGTGAGCGTCAGCTCCTCGACTACGACGACCTGCTCCTGTGCTGGCGGGCGCTCGACGCCGTTCCTGGGCTGCTGCCCGGCATGTTCGACCACGTGCTGGTCGACGAGTACCAGGACACCAACACCCTCCAGGCCGACATCCTGGCCGCCCTCTGCCCCGACGGGCGGGGGCTGACGGTCGTGGGCGACGACGCCCAGGCCATCTACGGGTTCCGCGCCGCCAGCAGCGGCAACCTGCTCCAGTTCCCCGAGCGGTTCCCCGGCACCACCATCGTGCGACTGGAGCAGAACTACCGGTCCACGCCGCCCAGCGTGGCCGTGGCCAACGCGGTGATGGCCGAGGCCGGCGCCGGTTCCACGATGACCAAGGTGCTGTGGTCGGAGCGGGCCGGCGCCCGCCGGCCGCTGCTGCGCACCTGCGGTGACGAGGACGCCGAGGCGGCGGCGGTGTGCGACTCGGTGCTGGCCCACCGCGACGACGGCGTCGCCCTCCACGACCAGGCGGTGCTGTTCCGGGCGTCGCACCACTCCGACCTGCTGGAGCTCCACCTGAGCCGGCGCAACGTGCCGTACGTGAAGTACGGGGGGCTCAAGTTCCTGGAAGCGGCCCACGTCAAGGATCTCATGGCCCTCATGCGGGTGCTCGACAACCCGTGGGACGAGCTGGCGTGGTTCCGCACGCTGCAGCTCCTGGAAGGGGTGGGGGCGGCGACGGCCCGGCGGGTCATGGAGGAGCTCGGCGTCGGCCAGCCCGGCGAGCCGAACGCCACACCACTGGGGCGCTTGCTGGCTGCCCCTCCTCGGGTGCCGGCCGCGGCCCGGGATGAGCTGGGTGGCCTCCGGGCCGCCCTGGCCGAGTGCGCCGACGGCTGCCTGCCCGGCGGCGACACGCCGCCGCCCGCCGTCCAGGTCGAGCGGCTGCGCCAGTGGCTCGGCCCGGTGCTCGTGCGGGCCTACGACCACCCCGCGGCCCGCCTGGCCGACCTCGAGCAGCTGGAGGGCGTGGCCGCCAACGCCCCGTCCCGGAGCCGCTTCGTGAGCGACCTCACCCTCGACCCGCCGTCGTCCACTGCCGACCTCGCCGGCCCGCCGCTCGTCGACGAGGACTGGTTGGTGTTGTCCACGGTGCACTCGGCGAAGGGGGGCGAGTGGGAGGTGGTCCACGTCCTCCACGCCAGCGACGGCATGTTCCCCTCCGACATGGCCACCGGCGACCCCGAGGGCATCGAGGAGGAGCGCCGGCTCCTCTACGTCGCCGTCACCCGGGCCCGCTCGGCTCTGGAGGTCAACGTCCCCCTCCGCTACCACCACAGGCGCCGGCCTCTCACCGACGCCCACAGCTACGCCCAGGTGAGCCGGTTCCTCTCGCCGCCGGTCCGCTCACTCATGGACGAAGCCCACGTCGAGGGCAGCCCCCGATACGACGATCGAGCGGGCGCCGTCGACGGCTCGTCGGTGGTCGACGGAGGCATGGCCGGCGTCGACCGCATGCTGGCGGATCTCTGGGGCTGATCCGGAGCCGACCGGTTGACGGCTCTGGTACAGGGGAAGCGTGACCCCAGCAGTGGTGGTGCTCCGGCCGGGCATCTTCGAGCTCATCGTCGTGGCGACGGTGCTCCCTGCCTGCGCCGGCCCTCCGGTGCGACGGCGGGCATCCGGCGAAGTGGACGCTGTGGCATCCCGCCAGCACCGCCGCCCCCGCCTGCCTATGGTGCAGTGGTGAGTGCCACCACCACCGTCGACTGGCCCGCCGCCCGCCGGGCCGTGGCCCAGGCCGGCCCCCGGCTGACGGCCATGCTGCGGTCGGCGACGAAGCCCGACGCGCCGGCGCTGGGGGAGTGGGACGTGACGCAGGTCGCCACCCACGTCTCCCACGCTCTGGACGCCATAACGGCCATGACCGCCGGCGGCGGCAACCTGATCCCCGACATCTCGGGCCTGCCCACGCTGAGCCGGGTGATGCTGGACGGCGAGGGCCGGAGGCCACTGGCCCAGGTGGCCGACCGCATCGATGTGACCGTGGCAGGCTTTCTCGCCGCCATGGAGGCGGCCACGGCGGACACGTCGCACAGCTGGCTGATCCAGGGCAGCGAGATGCCCTTGTCCGCCCTGACCTGCCACATCCTCAACGAGCTGACGGTCCACGGCCGCGACATCGCGGTGGCGCTCGGGCAGCCCTGGCCGATCGACAAGGGCCACGCCGCTCTCATCCTGCAGGGCTTCGTCTTTCCATCCCTGCACACCCTGGGCCGGGCGATGGTCGTGCAGGAGGTGGCCGGCACGAAGCGGGCCCGTTTCGACGTCCGTCTCCGCGGCGACGGCCGGGCGTGCCTCGTCTTCGACAAGGGCGACTTCTCCGTCGAGGCCTCGCCCCAGGGCAGGGTCGACTGCAAGCTGTCCGTCGACCCCGAGGCCTTCCTGCTGGTGGCATGGGGCCGGATCAGTCAGTGGTCGGCCATCCCCAAGGGCCAGCTGCTGGCGTCGGGCCGCAAGCCGTGGCTCGGCCTCCAGATGCGCTCCTGGCTTCGAAACCCCTGAGGCCGACTACACTCTTCCCCCGGTGCGTACCTTCTCCACAAAACCATCCGACGTCCAGCGCGCCTGGCACCTCGTCGACGCCGAGGGCCTCGTGCTCGGGCGTATGGCCTCAGAGGTCGCCCGGCTGCTGCGCGGCAAGCACAAGCCCCAGTTCGCCCCCCACATCGACACGGGTGACCACGTCATCGTGGTCAACGCGTCGAAGGTGGTCCTGACCTCCGGCAAGGAGGCCAAGAAGGTCGAGTACCGCCACACCGGGTACCCCGGCGGCCTCCGGCAGCGGTCCTACGTCGACGTCATGGCCAACAACCCCGAGGATGCCGTCCGCAAGGCGGTCAGAGGCATGCTGCCCAAAGGCCCCCTCGGGCGCTCGATGCTCAAGAAGCTCAAGGTCTACGCCGGCCCCACCCACCCCCACGCCGCCCAGATGCCCGAGGCGCTCGAGCTCGCGATGGCCGTCGCCCGCCCGCGCGGCCTGTAGTCAGTAAAGGATCATCGTGCCCAAGCCCCTCATGCAGTCGACCGGCCGCCGCAAGGAGGCCGTCGCCCGCGTCCGCATCCGCCCGGGCACGGGCAAGATCACCGTCAACAAGCGCCCGATCGAGGACTACTTCCCGTCGGAGACGCACCGCATGATCGTCACCGAGCCCCTCCGGCTCACCACGCTGGACGAGACCTACGACGTCGACGCCACCATGGACGGCGGCGGCGTGTCGGGTCAGGCCGGCGCCCTGCGCCTGGGCATCGCCCGGGGCCTGGTCAACATCGACGAGGAGCTGCGGACCACACTGAAGCGGGCCGGGTTCCTCACCCGTGACGCCCGCGAGAAGGAAAGCAAGAAGTACGGCCTGAAGAAGGCCCGGAAGGCACCCCAGTACTCCAAGCGCTAAAGCAAGGAGGCCGCCGGTGACGCTCCGGTTCGGCACCGACGGCGTCCGGGGCATCGCCAACGCCGAGCTCACCCCCGAACTGGTCCTCGCCCTCGGCCGCGCCGCGGCGCGCGTCCTGGGCCAGGGCCCGAGCGGCCCTTCGAGCGGGCGACCAGGGCCGTTCCTGGTGGGTCGCGACACCCGGATCTCCGGGCCGCTCCTCCAGGCCGCGCTCTCGGCCGGCCTGGCCACCGAGGGGGCCGACGTGGTCGACCTCGGCGTGCTGCCGACGCCCGGCGTGGCCTGGCTGTCGGCGGCGGACAACCGGCCGGCGGCCATGATCTCGGCGTCGCACAACCCGTTCCCCGACAACGGGGTCAAGTTCTTCATGGCCGGCGGGCGCAAGCTGTCCGATGAGATCGAGACCCGGCTCGAGGCCGAGCTCGACCGGCTCCTGGCCGCTCCCCGGGAGTCACCCCGCCGGACCGGGTCGGAGCTCGGGCGCATGCTTCCCGGCGCCGGCGTGGACCGCTACGAGGCCGCGCTGGCGGCCACCGTCGCCGCCGGCAGCCTGGATGGGCTGTCGGTGGTGCTCGACTGCGCCAACGGGGCGGCCAGCGCGGTGGCCCCGGAGGTCCTGCGCAGCCTCGGCGCCCGGGTGGCCGTCATCCACGACACGCCGGACGGCCTGAACATCAACGACGGGAGTGGCTCCACCCACCCCGAGGAGCTCCAGCGCCAGGTCGTGGCCGGCGGCGCCGACGTGGGCCTGGCCTTCGACGGTGACGCCGACCGGGTCCTGGCCGTGGACGCCGCCGGCGCCCTGGTCGACGGTGACCAGCTCATCGCCATCTGCGCCCTCGACCGCCGCGACGGCGGCCGCCTGCCGGGCGACACGGTGGTCGTCACCGTCATGTCCAACCTGGGCTTCCGCCAGGCCATGGCCGCCCACGGCATCTCCCTGGTGGAGACCGACGTCGGTGACCGCTACGTGCTGGAGGAGATGGAGCGCGGCGGCTGGGGCCTCGGTGGTGAGCAGTCGGGGCACATCGTCTTCGGCGACCTGGCCACCACCGGTGACGGCCTCCTGACCGGCCTGCAGGTCCTCGACGTCATGGCCCGCAGCGGCCGGTCGCTGGCCGACCTGGCCGGCGTGATGGCCCGCCTGCCCCAGATCCTCCGCAATGTCCCCGTGGCGGCTCGGGGTGCCAGCGTGGGCGGATCCGAGGAGCTGACCCTGGCCATCAAGGCGGTGGAAGCCGACCTGGGGGAGCGGGGCCGGGTGCTGGTGCGGCCCAGCGGGACCGAACCGGTGGTCCGGGTCATGGTGGAGGCGTTCACCGTCGAGGAGGCCGAAGCCGCCTGTGAGGCGCTGTGCTCGGCCGTGAGGCGGGCGCTCGGCGCATAAGTCCCGGTCGACGGCCTACCCTTGGCCCCATGTGCGGCATCGTCGGCGTGACCGGGAGCGATCCGGCCCTGCCCTTCCTCCTCGACGGCCTGAGCCGGCTCGAGTACCGGGGCTACGACTCCTCGGGGGTCGCCCTGGTCGACGGCGACTCGGTCTGGGTGCGCCGGCGGGCCGGCAAGCTGGCCGAGCTCACCGGCGCCATCGGTGACGCCCCGTCCGCCGTGGTGGGGATCGGCCACACCCGTTGGGCCACCCACGGGGGTCCTACGGAGAACAACGCTCACCCCCACACCGACTGCACCGGCGCCCTGGCCCTGGTTCACAACGGCATCATCGAGAACCACGTCGAGCTGGGCGACGAGCTGGTGTCAGCCGGTCACGACCTGCGCTCGGAGACCGACACCGAGGTCCTGGCCCACCTGATCGAGGCGGGCATGGCCGACGGCGCCGGCCTGGCCGACGCGGTGCGGGCGGCACTGGGCCGGCTGGAGGGCTCCTTCGCCGTCGCCGTGGTCCATGCCGGCGACCCGGAGCTGATCGTGGCCGGCCGGCGGTCGTCGCCCCTCGTCGCCGGGCGCACGGACGGCGCCGGCCTGGTGGCCTCCGACATCCCGGCGCTGCTGGCGGCCACCCGCGAGGTCTACGTCATCGACGACGACCAGATCGTCGAGGTCCGGCCCGGCTCCCTGCGGGTCAGCACCATGGCCGGCGAGGAGATCGAGCCCGTCCGGCGCAAGGTCGAGGGCGACATCGAGACGGTGGAGAAGGGCGGCTACCCCGACTTCATGCTCAAGGAGATCCACGAGCAGCCGCGGGCCGTTCGGGAGACCCTCCGGGGGCGGACCAAGGGTGACCGGCTCACCCTGGGCGAGCTGGAGCTGTCGGACGAGGACCTGCGGGCGGTCGACAAGGTCTTCGTCGTGGGCTGTGGCACCAGCTACCACGCCGGCATGGTGGCGCGCTACGCCATCGAGCACTGGGCCCGCCTGCCGACCGAGATCGACGTGGCGTCGGAGTTCCGCTACCGGGACCCGGTCCTCGACGCCCAGAGCCTCGTCGTCGGCGTCAGCCAGTCGGGCGAGAGCCTCGACACCATGGAGGCGTGCCGGTACGCCCGCTCGGCCACCAACAAGGCCAAGGTGCTCGTGGTCTCCAATGTGGTCGACTCCTCGATGGCCCGCGAGGCCGATGCGGTGCTGTACACCCGGGCCGGTCCCGAGCGGGGGGTGGCGGCCACCAAGACCCACGTGGCCCAGATCGTGGCCATGGAGCTGTTGGCGCTGAAGCTGGCCCAGGCCCGCGGCGTCCTGTACCCCGAGGAGGTGGCCCGACAGATCGAGGCGCTGCACGCGGTGCCGGCGCTCATCGACGGCGTGCTGGCCCGGGCCGACGAGGTGGAGGATGTGGCGGCGCGCTACGTCGAGACCCGGGACTTCTTCTTCCTCGGCCGGGGCGTGGGGTACCCGGTCGCCCTCGAGGGGGCACTGAAGCTGAAGGAGATCTCCTACGCCCGGGCCGAGGCGTACCCGGCGGGGGAGATGAAGCACGGCCCCATCGCCCTCATCGAGCCGGGAACGGTTGTCGTGGCCGTGGCCACCCGGGGCCGCCTCCACGCCAAGATCATGAGCAACATCGACGAGGTGCGAGCCCGGGGCGCCACCGTGGTCGTGGTCGCCAACGAGGGCGACGAGGCCGCCGCCGCCCATGCCGACGGCGTGCTCTGGGTGCCGGCCGTGCCCAAGGGGGGCGAGCTGTTCTCTCCGCTGGTCGACGTCATCTCACTGCAGCTCTTCGCCTATTTCGTGGCCAAGGCGCGCGGCTGTGACGTCGACCAGCCTCGCAACCTGGCGAAAACCGTGACAGTGGAGTAACGGGTGATCGGGGTGGGGATCGACACGGTGGAGGTGGAACGGTTTCGCAAGGCGCTCCTGAAGCGGCCCGGCATCGCCGACCGGCTGTTCACGCCGGCCGAGCAGGCCTACGGCCGGCGCCAGCAGGACCCGTCGGAGCGCCTGGCCGCCCGGTTCGCGGCCAAGGAGGCGGTGATGAAGGCCCTCGGCGTGGGCCTCGGCGCCTTTGCCTTCCTTGACGTGGAGGTGGTGAAGGCGCCCTCGGGTGCGCCATCGGTTGCCCTGAGCGGTCGGGCTGCAGAACTCGCGGCCCGCCGAGGCGTCACGTCGTGGCGCGTGTCGTTGACGCACACGGGTCTCGTCGCCGAGGCCGTCGCCATCGCTCTTTGATCCCCGTCCTGACCCCCGAGGAGATGCGGGCCGTCGACCGCGCCGCGCCCGAGCCCGAGGAGGTGCTCGTCGCGCGGGCCGGCTCGGCGGTGGCCCGGGCCGCGCTGGCCATGCTGGGCGGCGCCTACGGCCGGCGGGTGGTGGTCGTGGCCGGCAAGGGCAACAACGGGGCCGACGGGCGGGTGGCGGCCACGCTCCTGCGCCGGCGGGGCGTCAGGGTGGAGGTCATCGACGCCGGCGACCAGCCCGACCGGCTCCCGAAGTCGGACCTGGTGATCGACGCCGCCTACGGCACCGGCTTCCGGGGTGAATATTCGGCGCCCGACCCCGCCGGCGCCCCGGTGCTGGCCGTCGACATCCCCTCGGGCATCGACGGCCTCACCGGCGAGGCGCAGCCGGGGGCGGTGCGGGCCACCGAGACCGTCACCTTCGCGGCCATGAAGACCGGGCTCCTGCTCGGGGCCGGCTTCGAGCACGCCGGGCGGGTCACCGTGGCCGACATCGGCCTGGACGTGTCCCGTTCGACCATCGGCATGGTGGAGGCGGCCGACGTGGCCCGCTGGCTCCCCGCTCGCGAACACAACAGCCACAAGTGGAAGTCGGCCCTGTGGATGATCGCCGGCTCGCCGGGGATGACCGGCGCCGCCGACATGGCCGCCGGGGCCGCCATGCGGGCCGGCGCCGGAACCGTCCGCCTGGGCATCCCGGGCGTGCCCCCCGACCCGCGGTTCCCCGAGGTCATCGGCCGCTGGCTGCCCGAGGAGGGCTGGGACGACGACGTCATCGCCGGCGACCTCGAGCGCATGAAGGCCGTGGTCATGGGCCCTGGCCTGGGGCGCTCCGACGGCACCGCCGGCGCGGTGCGCCGGCTGGTCGCCAAGGCCAGGTTGCCCGTCGTCCTCGATGCCGACGCCCTGTACGCCCTCGGCTCACTCGACGATCCGGCCCGGTTCCTGCGGAACCGCCCCGGCCCCACCGTGCTCACCCCCCACGACGGCGAGTTCGACCGCCTCATGGGCTGCCCGCCCGGACCGCGGCGCATCTCCGCCGTCCGCCACCTGGCCTTCACCACGGGCGCCACCGTGCTCCTCAAGGGCTCGACGACGATCGTCGCCGACCCCGCCGGTGACGTGCTGCTCACCACCGCCGGCGACGCCCGCCTCGCCACCGCCGGCAGCGGCGACGTGCTGTCGGGAGTGATCGGGGCGCTGCTGGCCCAGGGCCTCGACGCGCCCCAGGCGGCGGCGGCCGGCGCCTTCGTGCACGGGACTGCCGCGGGCCTAGGCTGGCGCCGCGGCCTGGTCGCCGGCGACCTGCTCGACCTGCTCCCGGCCGTTCTCGACACCATCGCTCCCTGACCCCCGAGGTGGCATGCCCCGAAACTCCCTCGTGCGCGACGTCATGACCACCGACGTGCTCACGTTCAAGCCCGACGACACCGTCGAGGCGGCGGCCCGATCCCTCTCGGAGCGCAAGCTCGGCGGCGGTCCCGTGGTGGACGCCGACGGCGTGGTGATCGGGCTCCTGGAGGACGACGATCTCATCGTCCAGGACAGCCGGCTCCACTTCCCCACGGTCATCTCCGTGTTCGGCGCCTACCTCGAGCTTCCGTCCTCGGTCCGCCACTTCGAGTCGGACCTGAGGAAGGCGGTGGGGGCCACCGTGGCCGACGTCATGGACCACGACGCCCCGACATGCCGGCCGGACGACACCCTGGAGACCGTCGCCACCACCCTCCACGACCGCAACTCGTCCCGCCTGGCCGTGGTCGACGACGACGGCCGGCTGGTCGGCGTGGTATCGAGGGGCGACCTGGTACGGGCCATCGTGGGCGGTGTCGGGGACTAGCGGCGTGGCCGTCCGCCCCGCCTGGGCCGAGGTCGACCTGGCGGCGGTGCGGCACAACGCGTCTCTCCTCGGCCGGCTGGCGGCGCCGGCGGCGTTGTGTGCGGTGGTGAAGGCGGGCGCCTACGGCCACGGCGCGGTGGCCGTGGCCGAGGCGGCGCTGGAGGGAGGGGCCACGTGGCTGGCCGTCGCCATCGTCGACGAGGGCGCCGTCTTGCGCGACAGCGGGATCGAGGCGCCGATCCTCGTTCTCTCCGAGCCGCCGGCGCCGGCAATGGGCGACGTGGTGTCCCTCCGGCTGACGCCGACGATCTACACCGAGGCCGGTGTGGAGGCGGCGGCCAAGGCGGTCGTCGCCGCCGAAGCGCCGCCGTTGGACGTCCACGTAAAGGTCGACACCGGCATGCACCGCGTCGGGGCCAGTGTCGACGACACGGCGTCGGTGGTGCGTGCCGTCGCCGACCGTCCCGAGTTGCACTTCGGCGGGCTGTGGACCCACTTCGCCGTGGCCGACGACCCGGCAAACCCCTTCACCGAAGAGCAGTGCAGCCGGTTGGAGGCGGTGGCGGCCCGGCTCGCCGACCAGGGCCTGCGGCCGCCGATGGTCCACGCCTGCAACTCCGCCGGCGCCGTCGCCCACGCCGGGGCCCACCACGACATGGTCCGCTGCGGGATCGCCCTCTACGGCGTCGCCCCCAGCGCGGCGATGGCCGCCGTGGCCGCGGTGGAGGGCCTGCGCCCAGCGCTGTCGCTGCGGGCGCAGGTGTCCTACGTGCGGGAGGTGGGGGCCGGCGAGGGCGTCTCCTACGGGTTGCTCCGGCCACTCGAACGGACGTCCCGGGTGGCCACCATCCCCATCGGGTATGCCGACGGTGTGCCGTGGAGGCTGGGTGTGACGGGCGGCGAGGTGCTGATCGGCGGGCGCCGGCGGCCGCTGGCCGGCACCGTCACCATGGACCAGATCATGGTCGACTGCGGCGACGACGAAGGGGTATTGCCAGGCGACGAAGTGGTGCTCATCGGTCGCCAGGGCACCGAGCACATCACCGCCTGGGAGTGGGCCACCCGGGTGGGCACCATCGCCTACGAGGTCCTGTGCGGCATCGGCCCGAGGGTCCCGAGGATCTATGGGTGAGGCCGCCATTACGCTCGGGGCCGTGCCGGTCCTGGCTGACGTGGAGCGGGAGGCGAAGACCTGCACCCGCTGCCAGCTGGCGCAGGGGCGGACCCAGGTGGTCTTCGGTGTCGGGAACCCCCACGCCGACCTCATGTTCGTCGGCGAGGCACCGGGGCGGCAGGAGGACCTCCAGGGTGAGCCGTTCGTCGGCCGTTCGGGCCAGTTGCTCGACAAGATGGTGTGGGAGGAGATGGGCCTGACCCGAGACCGGTTCTACATCGCCAACACCGTCAAATGTCGGCCGCCGGGCAACCGTGACCCCCAGCCGGCGGAGATCACCGCCTGCGGCCCGTGGCTGGAGGCCCAGGTCGACCTCATCGACCCCAAGGTGGTCGTCACCCTCGGGAACTTCGCGGCCAAGTTGCTGCTCGACACCACCGAGGGGATCACCAAGCTGCGGGGCCGCGCCTACCCGTACCGGGGCGGGGTCCTGGTGCCGACGTACCACCCGGCGGCGGTGCTGCGGGGCGCCGGCGACCTCGCTCCCCAGATGCGAGCCGACCTGGTGCGGGCCAAGGGATATCTCGCAGCATGATCCGGGCCGCCACCACCTCCGTCGAGGACACCCGGGCCCTCGCCGCCGAGGTCGCCGGCCTGGCCGCTCCCGGCGACCTCATCGTCCTGGCCGGCGACCTGGGCACGGGCAAGACCGCCTTCGCCCAGGGCTTCGCCAAGGGCCTGGGCGTCGAGGAGGCCGTCACCAGCCCGGCGTTCATCCTGGTGCGCTCCTACGAGGGCCGGCTGCCGCTCGTCCACCTCGACGTCTACCGCCTGGAGACCATGCAGGAGCTCGTGGACCTGGGTATCGCCGAGTTGCTCGACGACGGCGCGGTCACGCTCATCGAGTGGGGCGACGCGGTGGCCCCCGGCCTGCCCGCCGACTTCCTCGAGGTCCGGCTGGAGGCCAAGGAAGGGGCCGACGACCGCCTGCTCAGCATCCGCACGGTCGGCCCGGGTTGGCCGCCGCGGGCCCGGGCCCTGAAAGAGGCGGTCGCCAAATGGAGCATCTGACGTGCTGATCCTGGGCATCGAAACGGCCACCATCCAGGTGGGCTGTGCCATCGGCGGCCACGAGGGCGTGCTGGCGTCCTTCCACGCGGCCAAGGGCCGGCGCCACGTGGAGACGCTGGTCCCCGCCATCGAGTTCATGTGCCGGCAGGCGACGATCGAGCTGAGCGAGATCAGCGCCATCGCCGTCGACGTGGGCCCCGGCCTCTTCAGCGGCCTCCGCGTCGGGGTCGCCGCGGCCAAGGCCCTGTCCCATGCGTTGCGCATCCCGACCATCGGGATCTCCAGCCTCGACCTGCTGGCTTTCCCCGTCCGTTACACCAACCGCCTGATCGTCCCGGCCATCGACGCCCGCCGGGGCGAGCTGTTCTACTCCATGTACCGCCAGGTGCCCGGGGGTGCCCAGCGGCTCGTGCCGTACCAGGTCGGCACGCCGGATGACCTGGCCTCGGAGCTGCTGGCTCGGGGCGAGGACTGCCTGGTCGTGGGCGACGGCGCCATGCGCTATCCGGCGATCCTCACCGAGGTCTCGGGGGCGGAGGGCGGTGACGCCACGTCGGCCTTCCCGTCGGCCGCCTCGCTGGTCGAACTGGCCCACCCCCAGGCCCTACGCGAGGAGTTCGTGCAGCCGTGGGAGTTGGAGCCGCTCTACCTGCGCAAGAGCGACGCCGAGATCAACTGGACGGCGGCAATGGACCGCGCCACCTGATCCCATGGTCCAAGCACGGCGCGACGTGGGTCCCGACCAGCTGGTGGTCCATATCCTGCCCATGCGCCGGCGGCACCTCCGCTCCGTGCTCAAGATCGAGGGCCAGGTCTACGCCCGGCCGTGGTCACTCAGCCTGTTTGTCAGCGAGATGGCCCTGCGCACCAGCCGGGCGTACTACGTTGCCCGCATCAACGGCGTCCTGTGCGGCTACGGCGGCCTCATGGTGAGTGACGACGACGGTCACATCACCACCCTCGCCGTCGACCCGATCTGGCACCGCAACAAGATCGGTACCCGCCTGCTGCTCACGCTGGCCCGGACGGCCATCCGCCGGGGCGCGAGCAACCTGACCCTCGAGGTCCGCGTGACCAACACCGCGGCCCAGGAGATGTACCGCCAGTTCGGCTTCCGCCCCGCCGGCATCCGCAAGAACTACTACGTCGAGACCAACGAGGATGCACTGGTCATGTGGGCCCACGACGTCGACACGCCGGAGTACGGCCGGCGCCTGGCCGAGATCGAAGCCGGCATACCGGGTGTCACACTGGTCAGCGAGGGCCTACGGTGAGATCCCGTGAGTGACATGCCCGAGCAGTTCCTCGTTCTCGGAATCGAGACGTCGTGCGACGAGACCGCCGCCGCCGTCGTGGCCAACGGCGACACCGTGGTGTCGTCGGTGGTGTCCAGCCAGGTCGACCTCCACGCCCGCTACGGCGGCGTGGTGCCCGAGATCGCCAGCCGGGCCCACGTGGAGATGTTGACGCCGGCCGTCGCCCAGGCGCTCGTCGAGTCGGGGATCGACGGCCACGAGCTGCACGCGGTGGCGGCCACGGTGGGGCCCGGCCTGGCCGGCGCCCTGCTGGTGGGCATCAGCGCGGCCAAGGCCTACGCCCTGGCGTGGGGCCTGCCGTTCTTGGGGGTGAACCACATGGAGGCCCACCTCTACGCGTCCTTCCTGGAGGAGCCCGACCTCGAGCCGCCGCTCGTGGTCCTGCTGGTCTCGGGGGGCCACACGATGCTCGTGTCCATGGACGACCACGGCCGGTACCGGCTGCTGGGCACCACGGTCGACGACGCCGTGGGCGAGGCGTTCGACAAGGTGGCCAGGGTGATGGGACTGGGCTACCCGGGCGGGCCGGCAATCGACCGCGTCGCCCTCACCGGCGACCCCACCGCGGTCAAGTTCCCCCGGGCCATGCCCGAGGGCCTCGACTTCTCCCTGAGCGGGCTCAAGACGGCGGTGATCCGCTACGTCCGCGACAACCCCGAGACACCGGTGGCCGACGTCGCCGCCTCCTTCCAGGCTGCGGTGGTCGACGTGCTGGTGGACAAGACCCGGCGGGCCCTGGCCGAGGTGGGCGCCAGGACGGTCTGCCTGGGCGGCGGCGTGGCCGCCAACTCCCTCCTACGGGAGCGCATGCTCGACCTGGCCACCGCCGAAGGCCTGCGCTGCTTCCTCCCCAGCCGCTCCATGTGCACCGACAACGCGGCAATGGTCGCAGCGGCTGCCTGGTGGCGCTACAAGTCAGACGGGGCGACGTCGCTGGAAGTCGGCGCACAACCGAACCTACGTTTGGCGTAGCCGTCCGGCGTGAGCCCGCCGGGGCCGGCGCGCCGGCGGGGCAGGGGCCCCCGCCGGCACGCGGCGGGCGTGGTCCGAAGGACCCGGGTGCCCGCCGCTGGAAGCAATGTCCGAAGGACCCGGGTGCCCGCCGCCAAAACAACGAACGAGAGCCGGCGCCGGTTGCCGAGGCAACCGGCCCCGGCTATCGTTAGCACTCGACATACGAGAGTGCTAAGTGCTCCCTTTCGTCCTATGGAGGTCGAACCGATCATGAACCTCAAGCCCCTCGACGACCGCATTGTCGTCCGTCCCAACGAGGCTGAGCAGACCACCGTCAGCGGGCTGGTCATTCCCGACACCGCCAAGGAGAAGCCCCAGCAGGGCGAGGTGCTCGCGGTAGGCCCCGGCCGCCGGTCGGAGCAGAGCGGCGACGTCATCCCCCTCGACGTCAAGGTCGGCGACACCGTCGTCTACAGCAAGTACGGCGGCACCGAGATCACCGTGGGCGGCGAGGACCTGCTGATCCTGTCGAGCCGTGACGTGCTCGCGGTCGTGGGCTAGCCATGCCCAAGATGCTGAAGTTCGGCGACAGCGCTCGCCGATCACTCGAAGCTGGGGTCGACAAGCTGGCCAACTCCGTCAAGGTCACGCTGGGCCCCCGTGGGCGCAACGTCGTCCTGGAGAAGAAGCTGGGCATTCCCACCATCACCAACGACGGTGTGACCATCGCCCGGGAGATCCAGCTCGAGGACCCCTACGAGAACATGGGCGCCCAGCTGGTCCGCGAAGTCGCCATCAAGACCAACGACATCGCCGGCGACGGCACGACCACCGCCACCGTGCTGGCCCAGGCCATGGTCCACGAGGGCCTGCGCAACGTGGCCGCCGGCGCCTCGCCCCTGGCCCTGAAGCGGGGCATCGACGCCGCGGTCGACGCCGCCGTCGAGAACATCAAGAACCAGGCCAAGGAGGTCGACGACCGCTCCGAGATCGCCCAGGTGGCGTCGATCTCGGCCGCCGACCCCATCATCGGCGAGACCATCGCCGACGCCATCGACAAGGTGGGCAAGGACGGCGTGGTCACCGTCGAGGAGTCGAACACCTTCGGTATGGAGCTGGAGTTCGTCGAGGGACTGCAGTACGACAAGGGCTTCCTGTCGCCGCACTTCATCACCGACCCGGAGCGCCAGGAGGTCGTGCTCGACGACCCCTACATCCTCCTCATCAACCAGAAGATCAGCGCGGTGGCCGACCTCGTGCCGGTCCTCGAGAAGGTCATGCAGGCCAGCAAGCCGCTCCTGATCATCGCCGAGGACGTCGACGGCGAGGCCCTGGCCACGCTGGTGGTGAACAAGCTGCGGGGCACGTTCACCTCGGCGGCGACCAAGGCCCCCGGCTTCGGCGAGCGCCGGCGCAACACCATGCAGGACCTGGCGATCCTCACCGGTGGCACCCTGCTGTCCTCCGAGGTCGGCGCCAAGCTGGAGAGCGTCACCCTCGACCAGCTGGGCCGGGCCCGGCGGGTCACCATCACCAAGGACGAGACCACCATCGTCGAGGGCGGCGGGGACTCCGAGGAAGTGCAGCGTCGCATCGCCCAGATCCGCAGGGAGATCGAGGACTCGACGTCCGACTGGGACCGGGAGAAGCTGCAGGAACGGCTGGCCAAGCTGGCCGGCGGCGTGGCCATCATCCGGGTGGGAGCCGCCACCGAGGTGGAGCTCAAGGAGAAGAAGCACCGCATCGAGGACGCCCTCTCCGCCACCCGGGCCGCCATCGAGGAGGGCATCGTGCCCGGTGGGGGCACGGCTCTCGTCCGGGCCCGTGAGGCGGTCGAGAAGCTGCAGCTCGAGGGCGACGAGGCCACCGGCGCCAACATCGTCGCCGCTGCGCTCCGGGAGCCGTTGCGCTGGATCGCCCTCAACGCCGGCCTGGAGGGCATGATCACCGTCCGTCAGGTCGAGCGTGAGACGGGCCCCGTGGGCCTCAACGCCGTGACCGGGGAGTTCGAGGACCTGCTGAAGGCCGGCGTCATCGACCCGGCCAAGGTCACCCGTTCCGCCCTCCAGAACGCGGCGTCGGTGGCCGCCATGGCCCTCACCACCGAGTGCCTGATCACCGACGTGCCCGAGGATGAGCCGCCGATCCCGATCCCCAACCGGTCGGCACAGGCCAGCTCGTTCAGCGCCATGCGAGGCGGGCGCTAGTTCGCTGCTCGGAAGGGCGGCCAGCGGCTCTCAGAGCGGCTGGCCGTCCTTTCGTACTCTGATGGCGCCGGTGGGGCACACTTCGGCGGCCTCGACGACCGCATCCAGCGGTGCGGCCTCAGGGTCGACCACCCGGGCCACTCCGCCGGAGATCTCGAAGACGCCCTCGGCCGCGTTGAGGCACGCCTTGGAGGCGATGCAGCGGGCGGCGCTCACTTCTATCTCGATGGCCATGACCGTCTAGTCTGGTCGGCGTGGACGAGCGACCGCCCCCCGACCCGACCAAGCTCCTCGTGGCCTGGATGGAGTGGGAGCGCGGCGACACTCCGCCGGGCCGGGTCCTCAGCAATCTGAAGATCGCCGGCATGCGCGAGTTCCTGGAGGCCAGCGCCGAGGCCCAGGCCGACCTCGCCGCCGCCATCGATCTGAACGGCTAGCGGGCGAAGAGCGCGACCCCCGCCGGAGCCAGCACCAGGGCGGGCAGGAAGGCGGCGACCGCCACCTTCTTGACGTCGAGCAGGCGCAGGCCGATCCCCATGACCATCACCCCGCCGGCGGCGGTCATCTCGACGATCATCCGCTCGGTGAGCAGCCGGTCGGCGGCGCCGGCCCCGAGGGTGAGTGTCCCCTGCACGACGACGACGGTCAGGGCGCTGAAGCCGACGCCCCAGCCCATCGTCGAGGCGAAGGCGATGGCGGCGGTGCCGTCGAGGGCCGCCTTCACCAGCAGCAGCTGGGCGTGATCCGGACCGCCGAGCCCGTCGCGGATGGAGCCCAGGATGGTGAGTGGCCCGACGCAGAACAGCAGGCTGGCGGCCACGAAGCCCTCGACGAACCTGGACTCCGCCCGATCCGGCTCCTCGAAGCGGCGGCGGACGGCCTCCCCGAGCGACTCCAGCCGGTCCTCGATCCGCAGGGCGGTGCCGATGGCGGCCCCGAGGATCAAGGCGACCAGGGGGAACACCACGTTGCGGGTGCCGAAGGCGTCGCGGCCACCGATGACCAGGGTGACGAGCCCGACGACCTGCATCACGGCCGTTCTCATCCGCTCGGGGAGCCGGTTTCCCAGCGCCACACCCACGACGGTCCCGGCCAGGACGGTGAGCACGTTCACGGCAGTCCCGATGCCCCGCACGAGGCTCGAAGCTAACTGCCGCTAGAGGCCGGCTCCCCGGTATTGTCGACGGATGGCAGAGATCGAGATCGGCATCGGGAAATCGGGACGGCGGGCGTACGGGTTCGACGACATCGCGATCGTCCCCAGCCGCCGCACGCGCGACCCCGAGGACTGTGACATCTCGTGGGAGATCGATGCATTCCGGTTCGAGCTGCCCCTCATGGCGTCGGCGATGGACGGGGTGGTCAGCCCGGCCACGGCCATCGGCATCGGCCGGCTGGGCGGTGTCGGCGTGCTCAACCTGGAAGGCCTCTGGACCCGGTACGAGGATCCCGAGCCGCTGCTGAGCGAGATCGCCCTGCTCGACGCCGACAAGGCCACCCTGCGAATGCAGGAGATCTACGCCGAGCCGATCAAGGAGGAGCTGGTCGGGCAGCGCATCGCCGAGATCAAGGAGGCCGGCGTGGTCTCCTGCGCCTCGGTCACCCCCCAGCGCACGACCCAGCTCGTGCAGGCCATCCTCGAGGCCGAGCTCGACTTGCTGGTCATCCAGGGCACCGTGGTCTCCGCCGAGCACGTTTCCAAGACGGTCGAGCCACTGAACCTGAAGCGCTTCGTCCGTGAGCTGGAGATCCCGGTGATCGTCGGCGGCTGCGCCTCTTACAAGAGCGCCCTTCAGCTCATGCGCACGGGCGCGGTCGGCATCCTCGTGGGTGTCGGCCCCGGCCACGCCTGCACCACCCGGGCCGTGCTCGGCCTGGGCGTGCCCCAGGCCACGGCCATCGCCGACGCCGCCGGCGCCCGCATGCGCCACCTCGACGAGACCGGCGTCTACGTCCATGTCATCGCCGACGGCGGCATGAGCACCGGTGGGGACATCGCCAAGGCCATCGCCTGCGGGGCCGACGCGGTCATGGTCGCCTCCCCGCTGGCCGCGGCCCACGAGGCGCCCGGCCGCGGCTACCACTGGGGCATGGCCACGTTCCACCCGACCCTGCCTCGTGGCGCTCGGGTGAAGACCACCCCGCGAGGCACGCTCGAGGAGATCCTGACCGGGCCGGCGCACGAGAACGACGGCCGCCTCAACCTGTTCGGCGCCCTGAAGACGTCGATGGCGACCTGCGGCTACGAGACGGTGAAGGAGTTCCAGAAGGCCGAGGTCATGGTGGCGCCGGCCCTGCAGACGGAGGGCAAGAGCCTGCAGATCGCCCAGGCCATCGGCATGGGGGCGTAGGGCAAGCACCGACGGCCGCGCCCGGCTGTCCCGGCCCAAGCCGGCGGCGTAGCGTGGCGACGGGTGACGACCGTGCGCCGGGACAGACCGAGCTTTGCGCTGCGCCACCCGGCGCAGTACGTCGCCGTCGCCTTCGTGGTCGCAAGCCTGGTGGGCGCCGCCCTCCTGTTGATCCCGGCGGCGACGCAGGACGCCGGCGGAGCCGGCCCGGTGACCGCCCTCTTCACCGCCACGTCCGCTGTCTGCGTGACCGGTCTGGTCGTCGTCGACACCGCCACCTACTGGTCCGCGTTCGGGGAGTGGGTCATCCTCGGGCTGATCCAGGTGGGAGGCCTGGGCATCATGACGCTGACGTCGCTGGTCGTGCTGATCGTCGGGCGCGGCCTCCGTCTCCGCCAGCGCCTGCTCGCCGTGGCCGAGACCGGCAGCGTGGACCTCGGCGAGATCCGCCACATCCTCCTGGGGGCGGCCAAGCTGAGCTTCGCGGTCGAGGCGGTCGTCACCGTCGCCCTGATGTTGCGGTTCTGGCTGAGCCACGACGAGCCGTTGGGGCGGGCCGCCTACCTCGGGCTGTTCCATGCCGTGTCGGCTTTCAACAACGCCGGATTCGGGCTGTTCTCGGACAGCATGGTCAGCTTGAACCGCGACCCCTTCATGCTGCTGGTGCTCGCCCTTGCCGTGGTGATCGGCGGACTGGGGCTCCCCGTCTGGCTGCAGATCGCCCGTCACGCCCGCCAGCCGAGGCGGTGGAGCCTGCACGCCAAGCTGACTGTGGCCGTGGCCGCCGTGCTGATCCTCGTTGGGTGGGTCACCCTGGCGGTCGCCGAGTGGACCAACGCCGCCACCCTCGGTCCGATGTCCACGCCCGACGCCCTCGTGAACGCCCTGTTCCACAGCGTGGTGCCCCGCTCGGCCGGATTCAACTCACTGGACGTCGCCGCCATGCGGGAGCCGTCGCTGCTGATCACCGAGATCCTCATGTTCATCGGGGGCGGCAGCGCGTCCACGGCCGGCGGCATCAAGGTGACGACGTTCGCCATCCTCGGCGCGGTCATGTGGGCGGAGCTGCGTGGCGATCCCGACGTCGTCGTCTTCGAACGGCGGATCCCGGAGCGGACGCTGCGGCACGCCCTGACCGTGGCCCTGCTGGCCATCGGGGTGGTCATGGCCGCCACCATGGCCCTGCTGGCCACCTCGAACCTTCCGCGGGCGGCACTGTTCTTCGAGACGGTGTCGGCCCTGGGCTCGGTGGGGCTGTCGATGAACCTCACGCCGCTCCTGCCCGACACCTCCCGGGTCATCGTGGTCGTGCTGATGGTCGTCGGCCGGGTCGGACCACCTACGTTGTTCGCGGCCCTGGTGTTGCGTGACCGGAGGCGGCTGTACCGGAACGCGGAGGAAAGGCCCATCATTGGCTGACAGCGAACGCACCAGGCGCGACAAGCGACGCATCCAACCGGCGGATCCCGGCGACCAGGTGGTGGTGATCGGGCTGGGACGGTTCGGCGGCTCGGTGGCCGAGGAGTTGGTGCGGCTGGGGTTCGAGGTGCTGGGGATCGACGGCCGGGCCGAGATGGTCCAGCGCTACGCCGACCGACTCACCCATGTCGTCGAGGCCGACGCCACCAGCGACGCGGCCCTGGCCCAGCTGGGCGTGGGCGACTTCCGCCACGCCGTGGTGGGCATCGGCAGCGACATCGAAGCCAGCGTGCTGACGACTGCGGCGATCGTCGACATGGGGGTCCCGAACATCTGGGCCAAGGCGGTGACCAGGGCCCACGGCCGCATCCTGGAGCGGGTCGGGGCGCACCACATCGTGTTTCCGGAACACGACATGGGCCACCGCGTCGCCCACCTGGTCGGCGGGCGGATCATCGACTGGTTCCAGCTCGACGAGCACTTCGCCATGGTGGAGACCGTGGTCCCGTCACCGCTCGTCGGGCGCACGCTCGGGGAGACCGGCGTGCGCAGCAAGTACGGCGTGACCGTGGTCTGTATCAAGCCGCTGGGTGAGGGTTTCACCTACGCCACGCCGGACACCGTCCTGGAGAAGGGCGCGGTGGTCGTGGTGGCCGGCCCCAGTGAGCGGGCCGAGGGGTTCGCCCGGCTGGACTGAAGCGGCTCAGACGAGCGCCAGCTCGTGATAGGTGAGGCGGCGATCGCCGAGATGCTGGGCATCCCCGATTCCCGGGTCCGGCCGGAGGTGCCGCTGGCCGACCTGGTGGCCGAGAGCTACCCGCTGGTGGAGATGGCCATCGAGCTTCAGGACGACTACGACGTGATCTTCACTCAGGCCGACCTGTCCGCCGTCTCCACCGTGGGCGACCTGGTCGGGCTGGTGCGCAGCCGGTCCTGAGAAAAGTTCTGGGAAATCGCTAAAGGTCTTGTTGGCACCTGCCGATACCTCTAGGAGGGCGCGGCGGGGAGGCGGGATGGAGCCGAAATCGGTGGTACGCGCCCTGTGGCCCGGGTTCCGTGGTCTGCCCGGCTGGGTGCAGCTGGTCATCGCCGTCGTCGTCGCCCTCGTCGTGGTGCCACCGTTCACCTCCGAGGGCGACCGGCAGACCGTCGCGGCAACGGCGCCCACCACCGCGGCGCCGGCCAAGACCACCACGCCGGCGCCGACGACCACGACGACGTCCACCCTGGCACCGGGCGTGCCGGCCCAGGGCGAGGACACCTCGGTGGTCCGGGTCATCGACGGCGACACCATCGAAGTGACCGGCGGCATCCGGGTCCGGCTCATCGGCGTCGACACGCCAGAGACCGGGGACTGCTTCGGCTCGGAGGCCACCAGGTACGCCAACGAGCTCATGCCCGCCGGCACCCGGGTCCGCCTCGTCTACGACGTCCAGCGCCAGGACTCCTTCGGCCGGGCCCTGGCGTACGTCTACAAGCTCACCGACGGCGTCTTCGTCAACCTGGCCATGGCAGGCAACGGGTTCGCCCGGCAGCTCACGGTCCCGCCCAACGTGGCCCACGCCGAGGCGTTCCGGGCCGCGACGGCGAGCGCCCGCACCGCCGACCTGGGGCTGTGGCGAGGGGTGCCTGGCGCCGGCGACGACGATCACCACGCCGGCGCCCGCCACGACCCGGACCACCGTGGTTCGCCCGGTTATGACGACGACGACCGCGCCGGCGCCGGCCGCCGCCGGCGGCTGTCACCCGTCGTACTCGGGGGCCTGCGTGCCGGTCGGCGTGTCGGATGTCGACTGTGCCGGCGGGACCGGCGACGGCCCGGCCTACGTGAGCGCCAAGCGGTTCAGCGTCGTCGGGCCCGACGTGTACCGGCTCGACAGCGACAACGACGGCATCGCCTGCGAGTCCTAGGCCAGCGCCTTCTCCGCCCACCGGAGCAGTTGGTCCGGCGGGACTGCGCCCACCTGGCGCTGGCGGAGCTCGCCCTTGTCGAGGATGAGCAGCATGGGGATGCTCCGGGCCTCGAAGCGGGCGGCCACCGCCGGCGCCTGGTCGACGTTGACCTTCACGACCTTGAGCCGTCCGGCCAGCTTCCGGGCCGCGGCCTCCACCGCCGGCGCCACCGCCCGGCAGGGCGGGCACCACGGCGCCCACAGGTCGACCAGCACCGGGACCGGTGATGCACCCGCGACCCGGTCGAAGTCACCATCGCCGGCGTCGGCGAGCCAGGGAAGGGGCGAGTGGCAGGCCGCGCACTGCGGCACACCGCCGGCGGCGGCCGGGACCCGGTTCTTCTTGCCACAGCTTGGGCAGGCAACGACGTCGGTCACGTCACTCGTTGTACCCAGGAACGACCGGCTTGGGGTAGACGTTGGATACTCGGATGGAAACGACGGACCTTTCCTGGGACGGCTTCACGGTGCCGACGAAGTACTGGCACGTGCTCGACGACGGGCGCATCCAGTGCGACGTCTGCCCTCGGGCCTGCAAGCTCCGCGAGGGCCAGCGGGGCGTGTGCTTCGTGCGCGGCCGTCTCGACGACCAGGTCGTGTTGGCGAGCTACGGCCGCTCCTCGGGCTTCTGCGTCGACCCGATCGAGAAGAAGCCCCTCAACCACTTCCTGCCCGGTTCGTCGGTCCTGTCGTTCGGCACCGCGGGCTGCAATCTGGCCTGCCGGTTCTGCCAGAACTGGGACATCTCCAAGTCCAAGGAGGTCGACACGCTGGCCGATGCCGCCTCGCCCGACGCGCTGGCCTCGGCGGCCGGTGAGCTGGGCTGCCGCAGCGTGGCTTTCACCTACAACGACCCCACGATCTTCCACGAGTACGCCATCGACGTGGCCGACGCCTGCCGCCAGGCCGGCGTCAAGGCCGTGGCCGTCACCGCCGGCTACGTCTGCGACGAGCCGCGGGCCGAGTTCTACGCCCACATGGACGCGGCCAACATCGACCTCAAGGCCTTCAGCGAGGAGTTCTACCGCCACACCTGCGGCGCCCGGCTGGAGTCGGTGAAGGACACCCTGCGCTACGTCCGCCACGAGACCGACGTGTGGTTCGAGATCACCAACCTGCTCATCCCGGGGCTGAACGACTCCGACGAGGAGCTCCACGCCATGACGACGTGGATCGTCGAGGACCTGGGCCCCGACGTGCCCGTCCACTTCACCGCCTTCCATCCCGACTACAAGCTCAACGACCGCCCGCCCACGCCGCCGGAGACCCTCAGCCGAGCCCGGCGCATCGCCCGGGAGAACGGGGTGCGGTTCGCCTACACCGGCAACGTCCACGACCGCGACGGGTCGAGCACGTACTGCGCCGGCTGCGGCACGGTCGTCGTCGAGCGCGACTGGTACCGGCTGGGCGGGTACCGGCTGACCGACGACGGCCATTGCACCGGGTGCGGCACCCTCCTTGCCGGCGTGTTCGACGGTCCCGCCGGCGGCTGGGGCCCGCGGCGGGTGCCTGTCCGCCTGTCCGGGGGTAGGCGTTGAGGACGATGAGCGTCCGACCGCCCGCCGTCGCCGGCAGCTTCTACCCCGCCGATCCGGCGGTGCTCCGCTCGGCGGTCGATGACGCCTTGGCGGCGGCGGCCGACCGGGTGCCGGCGGGGCCGGTCCCCAAGGCGCTCATCGCCCCCCACGCCGGCTACGTGTACTCGGCGCCCATCGCCGCGTCGGCCTACGCCCGCGTCCTGGCGGGACGGGGAGGGATCAACCGGGTCGTGCTGGTCGGCCCCGCCCACCGCGTGGCGGTGCGGGGCATCGCCGCCCCGGGCACGGATGCCTTCGCCACGCCGCTCGGCCTGGTTCCGGTCGACACCGCCGGGCGCGATGCGCTCGTCGCCGCCGGCCTGGTGGTGGTGCGGGACGACGTCCACGCCGCCGAGCACAGCCTCGAGGTGCAGCTCCCGTTCCTCCAGGTCTGTTTGGGCGACGTGGCGGTGTTGCCGCTCGCCGTCGGCGATGCCGACCCGGCCCTGGTGGCCGACGTGCTCGATGCCGCCTGGGGCGGGGACGAGACGCTCGTCGTCATCAGCAGCGACCTGAGCCACTACCTGGACCATGCGTCGGCCGTCGAGGTCGACCGGCGCACGGCGGCGGCCATCGTCGCCCGCCAGCCCGAGCGGCTCGGTCGCGACGACGCCTGCGGCGTGCGGCCGGTGCAGGGCTTGCTCACCGCCGCCGATCGCCACGGCCTCGGCGTCGACCTCCTCGACCTTCGCACGTCGGCCGACACCGCCGGCGAGCCTGACCGCGTGGTGGGATATGGAGCCTTCGCTCTCGCCTGAGGACGTCGACGTCCTGTTCGAGCTGGCCGACTTCGGCGTGCGCGAGGGCCTGGCCGGGCGGCCGGCGCCCGTGGTCGATCCGGCCATGCTCGAGGCGCCGCTCCGCCGGCACCTGGGCGTCTTCGTCACCCTGGAAGTGGCCGGGGAGCTGAACGGCTGCATCGGCACGGTCGAGGCGGTACAGGAGGTTGGGCCAGCCGTCCCCCGGCTGGCGTGGGCCGCCGCCTTCAGCGACTTCCGCCTTCCGGCGTTGACCGCCGCCGACTACCCCGACCTGGGGTACAAGCTCTCCCTCATGACCCCGCTGGAGGGGATTCCCTCCGGCTCTGAGGAGGAGGTGCTGCGGGCGTTGCGGCCCGGTGTCGACGGCCTGGTGATCCGCCATGGGCAGGCGACGGGCACGTTCCTGCCGGCGGTGTGGGCCAAGGTGCCCGAGCCCCTGGAGTTCCTCCGCCATCTCGAGACAAAGGCCGGCCTGCGTCCCGGCCACTGGCCGGCGGGCATGCGGGCCTGGCGGTACCAGGCCGACGAGCATCGCCGGCGCGCCGTCGACATCCCTCGCCGATCCGCGGCCTGAGGTCGGCTCGGGAGTCCCTGGGCGCCCCGGTCATGCAGATGAGCGCCGGCCGCGGATCCCGCCCCGGCGGGGGCGATGCCGCTAATGGGGGTCCACCGCCTTGAGGATCGGATCCAACAGGCTGTGGCCGAGCCGCCGGTGGGTCAGCACTATGCGCCGCAGGGCCTTGAGCCTTAGGCCTAGATCGTGCGCTTGCCGGTCCGG
>Ga0247713_1000193_pt1 | contig 43627 bp, 28 predicted proteins | sample 21E_NmetaG_FD_189936 | JGI IMG/M metagenome (GOLD analysis project Ga0247713, IMG submission 189936) | Soil microbial communities from hillslope of Landscape Evolution Observatory, University of Arizona, Oracle, AZ, United States - 2-1-E_N | ecosystem: Engineered > Artificial ecosystem >...
TCGCCACACCCGCGTCGAAGCCGCGGACCTCACCGTTCATCACCATCGAGCCCGTCACCTGCCGGAACAACACCCCCGCACGGTCACGGCTGCCCTGCACCAGCTCACCCGAAGGACGCGCCGCCGGATCCCCGATGATCGCAAACCCGTTCAGGTTCACCGTCACGTTGTTCGCACCGATGATCAACCCATGACCCGGACACGGACCCAGATTCGCGTCGAGGGTCACGTTTTGGGTGATCACGTCACCGCACTGCACGTGGTTCGCCGCCGCCGGTACCGCGGGTAGCACGACGAGCATGCTGAGCACCAGAGCAACGACGACGGTGTGACGCAGAGCGCGCACCTGAGTGGCTTGTTCCATTTTGGTCCCCCTCGACCGTGTTTATGAGGAATTGAGTCGGGCGGCGAAAGGTGGCCACGCAGGAGCCGCCACGTGACCTTCGCCACTTCTCTTGCGCCGGAGCGCTGCAGCCACCGCGGCCGCCGAGGACCGAGCATGGCCCATCCGGACTACGCGGGCATCGGTAGGAACTACCTATTGTTGGGGAAGCGCTCTCCGCCGCTCAGTATTGTGGAACGCACACAGAGTGATGCCAGCGCGCGCTGCCCGCGCGAGCCGGCTACGGCATGGCCGGGGAAATGGGTTACGGGTGCGCTTATGCCCGGCCATGGCGGGAAATCGCGTGGCGCCTCCGCGCCCGTGCGTCCGACAAATGCTTTGGCTCGAGGCCGCAGCCGGCCACCGGCGCGCCCCTCGTCGACAGCCCTGAGCGGACGGACCGGTGCGCGCTCGTTCAGGCGCCGGTGAGCTGAAGCTCAGGCATGGCTTCGACGAGCTCGCGCAGCTGCTGGCGCGAGCGGATGCCCAGCTTGCGGTAGATGCGCCCAAGGTGGGCGTCCACCGTGCGGGGTGACACGAACAGCCGCTCGGCCACCTCCCGGCTCGTCAGCCCCTGGACCACGAGACGGACGACCTCCAGCTCCGAGGGGGTGAGGCCTGCGCGGCCCTCTGCGCTGCGCCGCCTCCCGCCGGTGCGGCGCAGGGCGTAGCCGACGACGTCCTGGCGGGAGCGCTCCGCCCCCTCGTGCCAGGCCGCCCGCAGGGCATCGGCCGGCAGGGCCCGCCCGAGGCGGGCGAGGTCACGGTCATAGCGCTCCTGCTCCCACGGCCACCTCGCGCACCGGCAGCCCACCCGGCGCCAGCTGGCGGCGGCGGCGCCGAACAGGCGCGCCGCGAACACGAACTGCTCACGGTCGAGCGCGATGCCGGCAAGGCCTTCCAGGGAGCGGGCGACCGACTCCGTGTCGTCGGCGTCGACGTGCATCTGCAGCGCATCCGCATGGAGGAGGGCCGCCCGGTCGAGGCAGCCCTTCCTCCGCGCGCATACCGCCGACGCATAGAGGGCCGTGGCCGTCCCCTGGCTATCGGCGTGCGTGCGGGCGTGCGCGAGCGCCTCGGCGAGGAGGTCCTCCGCTGCGGCGTCGTCGCCGAGCGCGTGCGCGCAGGCGGAGGCCCCGAGCAGCATGCGGGTGAGGACATAGGGCAACCCGACCTCCCGGGCTATGGCGATCCCCCGGTCGAAGTAGGCCCGGGCGGCCTCGTAGCGCTGCAGGCTGAGCTCGACGCGCCCGAGGCCCCCCAAGGAGCGCGCCTGGAGCAGGGGCGCACGGATGGCCTGGGCGACCTGGCGGCACTCCGCGAAGAGGGCCTCCGCCTCCGGCAGGTCCCCGCGACGGCGGGACAGCTCACCGAGGAAAGCGAGCGTCTCCCCCGTCCGGAAGCGGTCCCCGAGCGCGCGGGCGATCTCCAGCGCCTGGCGGATGCGGGTCTCGCCGACGGCGTCGTCGCCGAGGTCCATGGCCGCCCAGCCCTGGCCGACGAGGGCGAAGGTCTCCGCCTGCCGGTCGCCGAGCTGCCGCGCGACGTCGTAGCACTCGGCGAACAACGGCAGGGCGGCCTTGTAGTCGACGCGAAGCATGTGCGCCTGACCGCAGCGACCGAGGGCGTCGACGAGGCACCTCATGTCCTGTGCCCTGCGCGCCCGGAGCACCCCCTCCTCGAGGAGCTCTGCCGCGGCCGCGGGGCTCCCCCGGTACATCCGGACGGAGCCGAGCAGCGTGAGCGCCCGCGCCGCCGCGGCGGGGTCCCCCAGCCTCTCGGCGGACCGAAGGCTCTCCTCCCCCCGGACCTGTGCGGTGGCGAAGTCACCGAGCATGGCTGCGAGGAGCCCGGCTCCCCACGCCGCCTTCAACCGCACGTCCTCCGGCACCCCGGAGCCCGCGGCGGCGAGGCATCCCTCGAGGAGGTTGGCGCCCTTGCGCAGGTAGCCGCGAAGGCGCCAGAAGGCCGCCATGGCCCCGGCGATGCGCAGCGCCTGCTCCACCTGGCCCGCGGCAAGGCTGCACTCGATGGCGGCGATGATGTTGTCGTGCTCGCCTTCCAGGCGCGACAGCCAGTCCTGCTGCGTCGCGCCAGTCAGCTCGGGCTCGGCCTGCTCGACGAGCTCGGTGCACCAGGCGACGAAGCGGCTCCTCACCCGGTCCGCCTCCCCCGACTCCACAAGGCGCTCCCGGGCGAACGCCCCGATGGTCTCGAGCAGGCGGTAGCGGGCATGCCGGCCCGCGACCTCCGCGACCACGAGCGACCGCTCGACGAGTGATGCGAGGAGGTAGAAGACGTCACCGGTCAGTCCGTCGCCGTCGCACACCTTCTCGGCCGCCTCGAGGGTGATCTCCCCCGCGAAGACCGACAGCCGGCGCAGCAGGGTCTGGTGACGATCGGGGAGGAGATCGAAGCTCCAGGCGATGGCCGCCTCGAGCGTGCGATGCCGGGCAGGACCGCCTCGCCGACCGGAGGTGAGCAGCCGGAACCGCTGCTCGAGGCGTTCGAGGATCGCGGCAGGGCTCATCGCGCCCGCTCGCGCCGCGGCCAGCTCGATCGCCAGCGGGTTGCCGTCGAGGCGCCGGCAGATCTCGGCGACGTCGGCCAAGGTCTCACGCGTCAGGGCGAACGTCTCCACCTGCGCGCCCGCGCGCTCGCAGAAGAGGCGGATGGCCTCCGACGACTCGAGCGCCTCGCAGCTGTCGTCCGGAGCCGGCAGCGCCAAGGGGGGAACCTGCCACACCCGCTCGCCCGGGACGCCGAGCGGTTCCTGGCTCGTGGCGAGCACCGTGAGGTGCGGGCAGGCGGGCAACAGCGCCTGCACGAGGTCGGCACATGCGGAGAGGACGTGCTCGCAGTTGTCGAGGACGAGCAGGAGCTGACGGTGGCGCAGCCCGGCCACGAGCGTCTCGGCCAGCTCCTCGCCGGCGTGCTCGCGGATGCCGACCGCCGACGCGACGGCGTAGGCGACGAGGCGGGGAGCGGCGACGGGCGCCAGCTCGACGAAGCAGGCGTCACCGGCACGCTCGGGCAGCAGGCGCGTCGCGGTTTCGAGCGCGAGACGGGTCTTGCCGACCCCCGGACCGCCGGTCAGGGTCACGAGACGCGTCCCGCCGAGCAGGCCCGCGACCTCGCTGAGCTCCCGTTGACGCCCGACGAAGCTGCTGAACGGGACGGGCAGGTGGTGTGCCGGCTCGGTGGCGCTCGCCGGCGGGTCGACGAGCATGGGGGCGTGACCGCGGTCCTCGGTTCCGGGACGTTCGCCGACGGCGGTTGCCGGGGCAGCGTGCGGGCGGACGCCGTGGTCGCGCCAGAGGCGCTGCACGGTGTCGGGACTCACGCCGGCATGCGCGGCCATGGCGCGCACCGTCCACCGCGCATGGCCCGGCGGTGGAGGTCGGTGGCTCACGTCGAGGATCAGCCGGACCTTCTCCGGCGGCAGCGTCGACCGCCGGCCGCGGCCCTGCTTGATCCTCGCGATCCCGTCGAGGCCAGCCTCGATGAACCGGCCACGCCACAAGGTGACGGTGGGGCGGCTGACACCGAGCTCCCAGGCGATGCGGCTCGTCGACGCTCCCTCGCTCGCCCGCAGGACGATACGCGCCCGGCGGGCCAACGCGGAGTCGTCGCCGCGGGCGCTCCACTCCTCGAGCGTGCGTCGGTCGGCGGGGGTCACCGAGAGCGCTGCCGCGTCCTCGTGAGCTGCCTCGTCCTCGGTCACCCCTCGCCCCCTGTGAACGCAATTGCCGTACAGCGCCCACGCACGGTACGTCCCCCGGAGCCGGCTGGTAAGTGCGCCGAACACTGACCTCCCCGAACCGGGCTACCCGGGGGCTATCCTCCCGGCGTGCCGAGCCGCCCAGAGCATCCCCTGGCGTTCGCGCCGCCGGGACCCGGGGCGTGGAGCCTCGACACCGCGCACTTCCCCCGGCCCGCCACGCACTTCGTCATCGAGGTCTTCGGGGACGCGGCCCGGCGTGGCTTCCAGGAGGCGACGGCTCGCTACGGGCTCCTGCTCGACCACATCGCATGGGGGTTCGTGCACCGGTGGGCCTATCTCTGCCCGCGTCCCGTGCCCGCCCTGACCGAGGCTGGCGCCGGGCTGGCGAGGCGGGACTGGGACCGCCTCGTCGACGCCACCCCCGCGCTCGCCACCCGTCTCGCCACGAGCGCCCGCGTGTTCACCGACCGGCCGTGGCGTGAGGACGTGCGCGTGTGGGACGAGCACACCAAGCCCCGGCTGCGTCGCGGGCACCTCGCGCTGCAGGCAGCAGCCCCGTCGGGCGGCCACGCGGGGGAGCTCGCAACCCATGTGGACCGCTGCCGGGACAACCTCGTGGGGTCCGTCTACCATCATCACCGCTTGAACGTCGCTCCCGTGGTCCCCGCCGGCGACTTCCTCGTCCACGCCGCCGAGTGGACGGGTCGCCCGCACGGTGAGCTCGTGGCGCTCGTGCGCGGCGACGGTCCGTTGGCGGTCGGGGCGGCTCCGCAGCTTGCTCGCCTGGCCGAGGCGCTGCGGGAGGACCCCGCAGCTGCGGCGGCGCTCGCCGGCGGCCCGCCCCCGGAACGGGTGCTCGCCGCCCTCACGGCACGCCCCCCGCCGGTCGGCCCGGCAACGAGCGACTACCTCGTCCTCGTCGGCGGCTGGAGCGTCGGGAGCGGGTCCGACGTGGGAGAGCCGTGCCTGCGTGAGATGCCGCAGCTCCTCGTGGAGACGATCCGCGCCGCACGGTCCGGTCGGGTCCGCAGCGAGCCGTCCGAAGAGCTCGCGGACCGCCTCAGCGGCGTGCGGGCCGCCGTGCCGCGCAGCAGGCGGGAGGCCTTCGACGGGCTGCTCGCCGAGGCGCGGGCCACCCACCGGGTGCGTGACGAGCGGGCCACCTACTGCGACGTGTGGGCGTACGGGCTGGCGCGCCGGGCGATCCTCGCCGCGGGCAGCCGCCTCGCCGACGCCGGCGTCATCGCCCAGCCGGAGCACCTCGTCGAGGCCGGACGGCAGGAGATCCGCTCGTTGCTCGCGGGTACAGCCGGGCTCTCGGGCGATGAGCTCGCCGCGCGGGCCCACTACCGCGAGCACGCGTCGGAGGCCGGGGTTCCGACCGTCCTCGGCGACCCCCCGCGCCGGCCGATACCCGTCGAGTGGCTCCCCGCAGGCGCTGACCGCACCGAGCGTGCGTTCCGTGCCTACGTGCGGGCGATGTCGGAGGAGGCGGCGCCGGTCGAGGCACGGGCTCCCGCGGCCTCCGTGCACGGCCTCGGGGCGAGCCCCGGCACGGCCACCGGTCGTGCCCGCGTCATCCGCAGCGCCGCGGAGCTCGACCGCATCGCCCGGGGCGACGTCCTCGTGACCTCGTCCACCACCCCGGCGTTCAACGCGGTCCTGCCCCTCGTCGGAGCGATCGTCACCGACCGCGGCGGCCTGCTGTCGCACGCCGCCATCGTCGCCCGCGAGCTCGCCATCCCCGCCGTGGTCGGCACCCGGGAGGCGACGAGGAGGATCCCCGACGGCGCCCTGGTCGTCGTCGACGGCACCGCCGGCGCGGTCGCCGTGCGTGACTAGCGCGTCACAACCACGCCGGGTTCGGCAGGTACCACGGTGGGGGGCCGAGCCCCCGGGTGAACGTCGGCCCGCTCGGGTGAACCGTCAAACCGGCCCCGCGGACGAGCTCCACGGCCCATGCCTCGGCGCCGAGCGCGGGAACGGCGACCTGGCGGTGTGGATCGGCCGCACCGAGGCAGCGCACGAGCAGCGCGCGGGCGGCTTCCGCATCGGTCGCGGCGAGGAGCGCGACCCGGTTCTGGACGAGCACGGCGTATCCCCGGCATGCACCCTCGTCGACCACCCACCAGCCGGCGGCGTGGTCGAGCAGCACGTCGAGCTCCGCCGCGTGCGGGCCGCCGCGCACACCCCGGTCGACCTCGGCGGCGAGTTCGCGGTCCGCGTCACGCCCGTCACGCACCACCGCCGCCTCGTGGGCCAGCCCCGCGCGCCGCACCGTTCCCACCGCACGCAGGCCGGCATGCTCGGCGAACCCCGCTCCACCGTAGAGCCGGGTCGCCCGGGGGTCCTGCGACGACAGCACCATGGCGCGGGCAGCGTCCGCGCTCGTGACCATCGACGCCTGCAGCACCTGCCGGCCCAGCCCGCGGCCCTGCGCAGCAGGGTCCACGACGAGCAGCGACAGTCCCCAGAAGCGCTCGCGGCGAAGGGCCAGTGCGGCTGCGGCGAGGCCGTCGTCACCGTCTACCACCCAGGCGCCGTCGCCGTGGAAGGCGAGCAGATGGCGCAGCCGGCCGTGGCTCGCGGCCGTCTCCGCCTCACTCGGCGGACCGTCGGAGGGCGTCGGCAGGTCGAGGCGGCGGGCGAGGTCGTCGAAGCACCGGGTCGACAGCGCGTCGACCGCCGCGACGTCGTCGGGTCTCATCGGCCGCGGCCGCGGAGCCTCACCCATACCTGACCGCCTTCCGCACGACGTCAACGGGCGCACCCTAATGGGAGGCGCTGCCGCTTCGCTACACGAGCGCGGGTGCCATACTCCCGCCGCAGCGCCCCACCCCATCAACGGCAGGAGACCCCATGGCCGCCCACGACGACGGACCCGCCGCGCAGGTCGTACGCGCGGTGCACGCAGCCTTCAACGACCGCGACCGCGACCGCTTCCTCGGCTGCCTCGCCGAGGATGCGGTCTGGAACGTCGAGGGCAACAACCCCATGGCCGGGTCATACCTCGGCCGCGAAGCTGCCTGGGAACGCTACTTCGCCCCCCTCTGGCCCTCTCCCGCACGCGTCGAAGACGACGAGATCGTGGTCCACGGCGAGCACGTCGTCGCCTTCGCCGAGGCGGTGCACGACTTCGGGGAGGGTCCGCGAGGCTGGAAGACCGTCGAGGTCTTCCGCGTCGTCGACGGGCACGTCAGCGAACGCTCGGCGTTCACCACCGGCCAGGAGGAGCTCGACCGGTTCCTCACTCGGGGCTGCGCGGCCGGTTCCGATGCGGCCGATCTCGCCGGGTGAGACGGGCGGTGCGTGACCGCGCGGCGCCCTCGCACCCGCGGGCGCCGCGGCGACCACCATGACGGCGAACGGCGGGCTGCACGCTCGCCTCCGGCAGGCAGGCGCCGCCCGATCCGACGTGGTCGCGATGACGGTCGACGGGCGCGGGGAGCTCACGTACGGCGCCTGGCAGGAGCGAGCCGATGCCCTGGCGCGGGGGCTGCGGCGCGAGGGGATCCCTCCCGGCGAGCGGGTGGCCCTGCGGTTCGACGCGGCGAGCTGGCGCGAGTACGCGGCGGCCTACGTCGCGGTCCAGCGAGCGGGCGCCGTCCCCGTCCCGCTGCCGGGCGACCTGGCCGGGCCCGCCCTGAACCGGACGCTGCACGCCTGTGGGGTGTCGGTCGTCGTCGGGGCCGACGGCCTGCCCCTGGGCGACGCGGGGGTTCCCACGGTCGCCGTGGGGGACCTCGACAGCGCCGGGCGAGGCCTGCCGCCGGTCTCCCTCGACCCGCCCGGGCCCCCAGCCGAGCTGCTCGCGGTGCCCCACCCGCTCGCACCGCCCGAGATCGTGACTCGCACCCCCGACGTTCGCGCCGGACCGTGGGGCGCCGGGGACGCGCCGCCGTGCGCACCGCCGCTGCTGCACGCGTTCCCCCCCGGGACGCTGGCCGGCCAGGACGCGCTCTTCGCGCTGCTCGCCGACGACGCCCTGCCGTCGGTGGTGCTTCCCGTCTTCGCCGTCGACCGGTGGTGCGCGCTGGTGTCGCGGCGGGGCATCACCGCCTGTGCGCTGCATCCCGCAGCTGCGCACGCCGTCCTCGAGTCGGGGCTGCTCGCTGTTGACGACGTCGCGCACGTCACCCGGCTCGTCCTCGCCTCGGGGGGCGTGTCCGCAGGGCTGCTCACCCGACTCGCGGTGCTGTTCCCCCGCGCCGCACTCGTGCTCGTCGACGTGCTCGGGCACGGCCCGGCGGTGCGGACGGTCATCCTCCACGACCGGGCCCGGCCCGGCGCCGCCGGACGACCCGGCCGCGGAACGCGCGTGGCCGTGGTCGACCCCGACGGTCAGACCGCCCGTCCCGGCCAGGTCGGGCGGGTCTCGGTCCTCGCGGGGGAGGCGTCGAGCCCCGTGTGGACGGGTGACGTCGGGTACGTCGAGGGTGACGGTCTCCTCTACCTCGTCTCGGGTCGGCACGACGTCGTCGTCCATCGGGGAGCGAGCGTGTGCAAGGCGGAGGTCGCGCACACGCTGCGCGCCCACCCCGACGTCGTCGACGCGGCCGTGCTCGGACTGCCCGACGACGCCGCGGCGGACACCGTCGCGGCCGCCGTCGCCCTGCGCTCGGGGACCGCACCATCCGCGCTGCAGGCATGGGTCGGCGCCCGCATCGGCGAGGCCAACCGGCCGGGAGCCGTCTACGTCGTCGACCACCTCCCGCGCAACCGCGCCGGGGTGCTCCTTGCCGCCGAGCTCCGCCGCCGCCTCGGGAGAGGCACGGAGAGCGCTCCGGCGATCGACGTTGCGGGCGCAGCCGGCGAGCCCGCACCCGCCGAGCGGGCGGTCACAGCGACCTGGCGGCGCGTGCTCGGGCGCCGGGACATCCGGCCCACCGACGACTTCTTCTCCCTCGGAGGTGACCCCCTTGCGGGGCGCCTGATGCTCGACCTGGTCGAGGAGGCCTGCGGGGTGCGCGTGCCCTATGACGCCTTCGCCTCCGCACCGACGGTGGCGGGCCTGACCGTGGCGGTCGAACGGCAGGCTCCCGCGCCCGAGGGGGCGGCGGCCCCGGTCGCCTTCTCCCAGGAGGGCATGCTCTGGCACGAGCACTTCGCGCCGGGCTGCCAGAACCTGCCAGGCCTCGCGCGCCGCTACCGTGGCCCGCTCGACGCCGGGGCGCTGACGCGTGCCCTCGACGAGATCGTCGGCCGGCACGAGCCGCTGCGCACGACCTTCGCGCTCACGCAGGGACGCCTCGTTCAGCACGTGCGGCCGCACCGCCCCATGCGGCTGACGGTCGTCGACCTCGCCGACGTGGCTCTCCCGGAACGCGACGAGGAGGTCGCCCGGCGGGTGGCGGAGGCGGGACGGCGTCCGTTCGACCTCACCGCCGACGCGATGTTCGTCCCCACTCTCCTGCGACTCGGGCCGGAGGATCACGTCCTCGTCATCCGCACGCACCACAGCGTCTTCGACGACTGGTCCGTCGGGGTCTTCAGGCGGGAGCTCGCCGCCCTCTACGCCGCCTTCGCCGCCGGTCGGGCGAGTCCCCTGCCCGCGCTGCCCCTCGGCTTCCGCGACTTCGCCCGCGCGCAGCGGCGCCGTCTCGCCGGTCCGGCCGGGACGCGCGAGATGGCCTTCTGGCGACGTGAGCTCGCTGGCGCCCCCTTCACCACCCAGCTGCCGGTCGACGACCCGGCGCGTCCCGAGGGCACTCCCCAGGCCGCCGGCGAGCCGGTCTCGCTGGACCTGCCCGCGGAGGTGCACGCCGGCCTTCGCGCGTTCGCCCGGGGTCACCGCGCGACGGTCTTCATGGTCATGCTCGCCGCATACGGGGTCCTCGTGCATCGCTTCGCACGCGCAGAGGACCTGCTGCTCGCGACCGTGGTCGCCAACCGCAACCGCACCGAGCACGAGGGGCTGATCGGCTGCTTCACGAAGAAGGTGCCGCTGCGGCTGCAGCTGGGCGGCGACCCCCCCTTCACCGACGTGGTCGCGCGCACCCGCACGGCGCTGCTCGGCGCCCTGTCCCACCAGGACCTCGCCTTCGAGACCATGGTGCAGGGCGTGCTGGCGGAACCAGCCGCCGCGCACGGCCTCGTGCCGCACGTCGCCCTCGTCTTCCAGGGCGAGACCCCCCGCGAGGAGCTCGCCCTTCCCGGCTCGGCGTCGACCGGCTTCGCGACCGCCGCGTCGGCCCGCCGCGCCCACTTCGCGGCTGAGGACGGCGCCACCCCCGACCAGCCGGCAGTGGCGTGGGGCGCGGGCCTCTACCAGGGGACGTTCGTGATCGTGTCGGTGGCCGAGACCGACGACGCGCTCAGCTGCGTCGCCCGTGGGGCCTTCCACGGGCCGGCGGTGCGCCGGCTGCTCGACAGCTACGCGACGCTGCTCGCCGACGCGGTCGCCGACCCCTCCCGGCCGGCCTCGCGGCTGCGCATCCTCGACGAGCGGGATGCCGCTCAGGTGGTCGGTCGCGCGCGTGGCCCCGCCTCGGAGGTGCCGGCAGTGACCGTCCACGACGCCTTCCGCGCCCAGGCGCGACGGATCCCACAGGCCGTGGCCGTCCGCACACCCACCCGGGCCATCACCTACGCCGACCTCGACGCCCGGTCCGATCGGATCGCCGGGCGCCTGCAGGCCGCCGGCGTCGAACCCGGCGCGACCGTCGGCATCGCGCTCGGCCCCTCGACCGCCGCCGTCGTCGCCGCCCTCGCCGTGTGGAAGGCAGGGGCCGCGTGGGTCGCGCTGGACCCCGTGGACGAGCGCCTCCCACAGATCCTCGCGAAGACCGCCGCGGGCGTCGTCGTCGGCGACGATCCGCACGGCAGTCTCTCCCGCTACGTCCCGCTCCGCGCCGCCGAGCTGGTCGACGACACCAACGATGCCCCGCCGCTCGACCCCCCCGCCCTGTCGCCCGACGCCACGGCGACCGTCTTCTTCGGCAGCGGAGCGTCCGCGGTCCCCGACGGCGTCGCGCTCGACCACCGCAACCTGCTCCACCTCGCGGCCGGGCTCCGTGGGCTCCTCCCACAGGGGGGCGACCCACGCCGGATCTGGCTGCCCGCCCCCACCCGTGACGGCTTCGTCCGCCAGCTCGTCGCCCTCCTCGACGGTCACCGCCTGTGCGTGGGCGACGACGGGACGCCGGGCGACCCCAAGCGGATCGTGGCCCTGGCCGCCACGGGGATGATCGACCTTTTCGACTGCGCACCCGAGGAGGCCTCGGCGCTGCTCCAGGCCGGCCTGCCCGACGCGCTCGAGCGGGCTGGGCGTGCAGATGCGGAGCCGGTGCTCGTGGTGGGCGGGCGCCGGGGCCTCGACCAGGCGGCGTGGCGGCGACTTCGCGGGGCGACGACCCTGCGCTCCCTCGCCGTCTACGGCCCGCCGCAGTGCGCCTTCGCCGCGACCGCCGCCGTGGTGAGCGACCACGCCCGGCCGGTGGCGGGACGCCCGCTCGCGAACATGGACGCGCTGGTCCTCGATACCCAGGGACGCCCCGTGCCGCCCTGGGCCACCGGTGAGCTGCACCTCGGCGGCCCCGGCGTCATGCCTGCGGTCAGCGCGCCGGCCCCCGGACCCTTCGTGCAGACCCCGGCCCGCGGAGCCGCTCCGCGACTCTGGCCCACCGGCCAGCTCGCACGGGCGCTGCCCGACGGGACGGTTGAGCTGCTCGGATCCCGCGACGCCGTGGTCGACCTGCGGGGCTTTCGGGTCGACGCGGAACGCGTCCGCGCCGCCGTGCTCGGGGTCCCGGGTGTCCGGGGGGCCGCCGTGACCGTCCACCGCGACGAGCACGGCGACCCGGCCCTCGTCGCCCACGTCGTCCCGGAGGGGCGGCCTCCCAGCGTCGCGGACGTCCGGCGGGCCTTGTGGGCACGGCTGCCCGGCTACGCCTGCCCTGCGGCGATCGTGGTGGCCGTAGAGGGCCCGGGCGCGGACCCGACCGGATCGGCTGACGGCTCCGCCTCCCCGGAAACCACCGGTGCGGGCGGGGCGGCACGCGTCCTCACGGCGTTGTGGGCGGACGTCCTCGGCGTCGACGAGGTCCCCGCGGACGGCAACTACTGGCAGCGCTTCTCCTTCCTCGAGGTGCTCGCGCGCGCCCGGGAGGCCGGCCTGCCGGTCGCCGCTGCTCACGTGACCCGCAACCGCACCGTCGACACCCTCGCCGCCGACATCGCCGCCAACCGGCCGCCCTCCGCCACCGTCGAACGATCCCCGGGCTGAGGAGGGCGACGTGGAGGATCGGCGCGCGGTCATCGTCGTCGGCGCAGGCCCCGTCGGGCTGACCGTCGCGCTCGCGCTGCGCGCCCGCGGCGTCCACGACCTGCTCGTTGTCGAGGCGGAGCCGGCGAACCGCGCTCGCCCGGGCAGCCGGGCGATCTTCCAGCACCGCGCGAGCCTCGAGCTCTACGAGCGCAACCGCCCCGGCCTCGGGTGGGAGCTCGCCCGGCGGGGCGTGGTGTGGCCCACGAAGCGGACCTTCTTCGAGGGCCGGGAGGTCTACGCGAAGACCTACCCCCCATGGGACGGCTCGCGCCTGCCCCCGCTCACGAGCCTGCCGCAGACCACGATCGAGGGGGTCCTGCTCGCGGCCTGCGCGGCGGCCGGGGTCGACGTCGCATGGGCCTGGCCGGTCCGCGGCGTGCAGGTCGACGGCGACGTCGTGGAGCTCACGGGCCCCGACGGCGAGCGCAGGACCTCGCCGTACGTCATCGCCGCGGACGGTCCCCGCTCCACCGTGCGGGCCTGTCTCGGTGTCGCGCTGGAGGGCGAGCGGTCCGACGCCCCGTTCGTCGTCGTCGACGTCGCCGAGGCCGACGAGGGGCCCCTTCCGGTCGAGCGGGTCTACCACTACCGCCATCCGGCAGTGGACGGGCGCAACGTCCTGCTCGTGCCGTTCGCGGGCGGCTGGAGGATCGACGTCCAGCTGCGCCGGGGCGACGACGCCGACGCGCTCGGCAGCGCCGAGGGCGCACGCGCCTGGGTCCGCCGGATCCTGCCGACAGGCTACGCCAACCGTGTCACCTGGGTGTCGACGTACCGGTTCCAGCAGGCGGTTGCCGAGCGCTTCGTCGACCCCGGCCGGCGGGTGATGCTCGTCGGCGACGCGGCGCACGTCTTCGCGCCGTTCGGCGCGCGCGGGCTGAACTCCGGTGTGGCGGACGCGGACGCGGCCGCCGCGGCGGCGGTGCAGGCACTCCACGCGGCGTATCCCGCCGTGGCACACGCGGCGCTCGACACCTTCGCCGGCGAACGGCGGGCGGCGGCGCTGCGCAACCGCGACGCCGCGCGGCAGGCGCTGGCGTTCATGGAGGCGAAAGGCCTTGGCACGCGCCTCCGCCAGGAGACCGCTGCCCGACTCGCCACCCGCGTCCCCCGTTTGGGCAGGTGGCTCGACGCCGCACCGTACGGACCGCGTCTCGCCGAAGGGGGCGGTGGTTACTGACCCTCCCCTCGCGCTGGGCAGCCACAGCGCACCTTTGGGTAGATGTTCCCCGCAACTACCGGCAAATGCCAGGTTGGTGTTGACTGCCCCGTCTTGCCACCTCGACGAGGAGACGGAACGTGAACGAGACCAGTGACGTCAGTTGCGGCGAGGAGATCACCCGCAGCATCACCCTGAACAAGGACGTCGGACCGTGCTCGGGCGACGGCCTCGTCATAACTGCCGATGACATCACCGTGGACCTGAACGGGCACACCATCATCGGCGACCCCACCGCGCGGGACAGCCGGTGCCGGGCCGGCATCCTCCTCCGCGGTGTCCGCGGTGTCACTGTCCGCAACGGCACGGTCACGGGTTTCGACGCGGGCGTGGCCATCCAGGGAGGCGGTGGCAACACCGTCGAGGAGATAACCGCCGAGGACAACGTGAACTACCGGGTCCTGACCGGCAGGAACGCCGACCCCGACGACGTCGACGTCGACAACGACATCATCTGCATCTTCGGCGAAGGCATCACCGTGACCGACTCGAGCGAGAACGTCATCGCGCACAACCGCGTCTACCGAAACGGCCCACTGTCAGGGATCGCTCTCGTCGGCGACTCCAACGACAACCGTGTCGCCCACAACGACGTGCGCGACAACGACGTGCTGAACCAGACGCCGGACGGGCGACCGACGACGTGCGGCACCGGCCCCGGGCAGGGCCCCATGGGGCGCGGCCGAGCGGTGCAGAACATCGGCATCCGGGTTGAGGGCCCCGGGGCGGACCGCAACGTCATCGAGGGCAACCGCGTCAGCAGAAGCGCGATCGCCGGCATCGCCGTGCACAGCTACAACGCGCAGGCCGGCACGCCGCCGAACGACGCAACGGTCATCCGCAACAACCGCGTGTCGGAGACCGGCAAGAGCACCCACGAGATGGACCCCCACGCCCATGGAATCACCGTCATGCGAATGGGGCCGGCGTTCGTGCGCCCACCCAACGACGTCACGATCGAGGGCAACAACTCGTCGCACAACTTCGGCCACGGCATCTCCGTCGCCGGCCGGGAGTCGCGTGGCCACACCATCCGCAACAACGTCGTCAACCGCAACCGCGGCGCGGGCATCCTCCTCGAGGGCCCGTCGGAGGGCCTCGCCGGCGTGACCGACAGCACGTTGACCGGCAACCGCGGCCGCAACAACGCGATCGACGGCGTCGACGGCAACGACGACTGCGGCGCGAACCGCTGGACCCGCAACCGCTTCGGCACGGTGAACCAGCCGTGCGTCGCGAACGAGGGAAGCGGATCCGTCGCCGGCCCCACCGCGGCGGTCAGAAGCGTCAGCGCGCGCTGAGCCCGCCCAGGAATGCTCCCGAGGATGCGGCCGCTGGGATGCCCGGCGCATGGGTCAGCCAGCGCGCACGGGAGGGCGTGGCGCTGGCTGCGGGGTGATGAGGGACGAGTGCGGTTGCCTGGCCCTGTCACGCGGTTGGAGGAAGACCGTCCTTCCCGCCGTGTCGGGGCGAGCGGCGGTCATGGCCTCGCCGACTGGCGGGGATCCACGACCAGTTCGGAGAGGCGCAGGGAGACGTCCTCCGTGACAGCCCCGAGCAGCGTGTCGAGCCCCACCGCGAGGCGCTCGATCGTGTCGGCGTCGTAGAAGTCGCTCTTGTAGCGCAGCTCCCCCCAGAGCTGGGTGCCGTCGTCGAGGAACGTGATCGCAAGCGGGTGGAGCTGGCCCCGGAAGTACAGCTCGTCGGGCCCCTTGTCCGGCCCGGGGCGTTCGACCACGCCAGTGCCGGGCGCCCACTCGTCGTGCGCGGTGTGGAAGTACTGGAACTCGGTCGGCGCGGCGGCGAGCAGCGCCGCTCCCGAGGACGGGAAGTGGGGGAGCACCGCCTGCCGCACGCGCCAGAAGGGCACGTCCTGGTGCTCGAACAGCCCGAGGACGCTCTCCCGGACCCGCGCGACCACCTCGGCGAAGGGCGGATCCCCGGAGAGGTCGGTACGGATCCTCCCCACGCCGTGGAAGCAGCCGACGAGCCCGTCGAGCTCGGCATGCTGGCGCCCGCTCAGCGTCGTGCTGAAAACCACGTCCGTTGCCCCTCCGACGCGACTGCAGAGCGCCTGCACGACGGCGGCGGTCGTGACGAACACCGTGCTGCGGGTGCGCCGGGCGAGCCGCTGCAGCCGTTCGTACATCTCCGGCGCGACGGACATGGGGCGGGCGACGATGCGCCGGCTCGGTTGCTCCGGCACCCGGTCGAACGGCACGGCCGGGCCGAGCGGCATCCCCGCAAGCTTGCGCTTCCAGTAGTCGACCTGGGCCTGGAGACGCTCCTCCGCCAGCCATTGGCGCTGCCACAGGGCGTAGTCGGCGTAGGAGACCGCCAGCCGCCGCAACGCCGGTGTCCGGCCGGCCGCCAGCGCGTCGTAGGCAGCCGACAGCTCACTGAGGAACACGTACGCCGAGGTCCCGTCGCAGACGAGGTGGTCGAAGGTGGCCGCGAGCACGCAGCGCTCGTCGTCGAGCCGGTACAGGCACGCGCGCCACAGGGGTGGTGCGGCGAGGTCGAACGGCGCGGCGTCCTGCGCGGCGACCCGCCGGCGCAGCGCGTCCTCCTGCTCGGCCGGGTCGGTCGTGGTGAGGTCGGTCACATCGAGGACCGCCGGCACCTCACGCGCCACGGTCTGATGCGGCTCGCCGTCGTCGACGTGGAAGCTCGTGCGCAACGCGTCGTGGCGTTGGGCGAGGTGCCCGAGCGCCCCGCGCAGCACGGCCTCGTCCACGCGCCCGGAGAAGCGGTGCAGGGCGGTGACGTTGAAGAGGCCCGGTGGGTCGGCGGTCGTCTCGAGCCGCCACATCTGCTCCTGGGACAGGGTCAGCGGGATGCGCTGCCCCGGACGCAGCGGTTGGGGCCGCAGCGGTGGCGCCTTGGGGTCGTGGCCGCGCTCGGCATCGACGGCTGCGGCGAGCTCGGCGACCGTCGGGGCGTCGAGCAGGGCGCGCACGCCGACCGCGACACCGAAGCGCTCACGCACCTGGGCGACGACGTGCGTCGCCTGCAGTGAGTGCCCCCCGAGGTCGAAGAAGTCGTCGTCGACACCGACGTCGGTCACGCCGAGCACCCGCGACCATATGGCGACGATCGCCTCCTCGGTCGGCGTGCGCGGAGCCACCCACCGGGTCGGCAGCTCGGCGCGCGCGTCGCCGGGGGGCGGCAGCGCCTCCCGGGCGACCTTGCCGTTGGGCGACAGGGGCAGGCCGTCGAGGTGGACGAACGCGCCCGGCACCATGTAGGAGGGCAGGCGCTCGGCGAGGAAGCGGCGCAGCCCCCCCGGCTCGGCGGGCTCCTGGCCGCCCACGACGTAGGCGACCAGGCGCCGGTCCCCGGGGCTGTCCTCGCGGGCGACGACCACCGCCTCGGTAACGGCGGGGTGGCGGGTGAGGACGCTTTCGACCTCCCGGCACTCGATGCGAAATCCCCGCACCTTGACCTGCTCGTCGACGCGCCCGACGAACGCGAGGTTGCCGTCGGGCAGCACCTGCACGAGGTCGCCGGTGCGGTACAGGCGGGCTTCCGGCGCGGTGGAGAAGGGGTCCGGCACGAAGCGCTCAGCGGTGAGATCTGGGCTGTTGAGGTAGCCGCGGGCGACGCCGACCCCGCCGATGTGGAGGTCGCCGGGGGTTCCGGCCGACACCGCCTCGCCGCGCGCGTCGAGGATGTGCAGCGTCGTGTTCGCCAGGGGGCGCCCGATCGGCGGGTCGACCCCGTCGGGCAGGCGCGCACCCACCGGCGGTTGGTAGGCCGTGGCGAGCACGCTCGTCTCGGCGGGCCCGTAGGCGTTCACCCACGGCACCACGTCACCTCCCACCTCGAGCCACGAACGGTAGGCCGAACCCAGCGCCCTCTCACCGCCTACCACGACGAGGCGGACGTCGCCGGGGACCCGCTCGTCGTGCGTCGCGAGGTCGCGGACCCACTCGTGCCAGTACGCCGTCGGCAGGTTGAGCACGGTGGCCCGCAGGCGCCGCAGCCACTCCACCCACGCGCGCCCGAGCACCGGGACGTCGTCGGGTCGCAGGACCACCGCACCACCGGACGCCCACGTGGGGAAGATCTCCTCGACGCTCACGTCGAAGCTGATCGAGCAGAACTGCACCACCCGGTCGTCGGGGCGGAGCCCGTAGAGCTCGCGGACGGCGAGGCTGTGGTTGACGAGTCCCCGGTGGGCGAGCATGACACCCTTGGGCTGGCCGGTGGAGCCCGAGGTGTACATCACGTACGCGAGGTGGTCGGGGTCGGCCGCGGCGTCCGGGCGGTCCGCGGGGTTGCGGGCCACCTCCGACCAGTCGGCGTCGAGCCGGACGACGGGGCCGGGGTAGGCGGGGAGCGCCCCGGTGAGGCGGTCGACGGTGAGCACGACCGGCGGCGCGGCGTCGGCGAGCATGAACGCAAGGCGCGCCGCGGGGTAGGCGGGATCGAGGGGCAGGCAGGCGCCGCCTGACTTGAGCACGCCGAGGAGGGCGACGGCGAGGTGGACCGAGCGCTCGACGCAGACGGCCACCGGGACGTCCGGACCGACCCCGCGGGCCCGCAGGTGGTGCGCGAGCCGGTTCGCGCGGTCGTCGAGCGCCGCGTAGGTCACCTGCTCGTCGCCGCCGACGAGCGCGACGGCTCCGGGGGTGCGGTCGACCTGAGCCTCTACGAGGGTGGCGAGCGTCGCGTCCTCGGGCAGCGGCATGGTCGGGCCGCGCAGCGTCGTCACAGCGGCAGCTCCAGCAGGTCGCTGCCGACCGTCACCTCGCCGTCGAACGTCCCGCGCAGTCCGCGCAGCCAGTGCTCGTCCGGCAGGACGTCGTCGCCGGGTACGAAGTGCGTGAGGACCAGCCGGCCGACCTCCGCCTCGCTGGCCACCTTGCCCACCTGGCTCAGCGCGGTGTGGGCCGTGAAGAGATGATGCTCGCGCTGGCTGGCCTCCCAGCTCACCTCCTCCGGACGCTGCGCCCAGATGTCGTCGGCGAACACCTCGTGGACGAGGACGTCGGCGCCACGCGCGAGCGCGACGAGGTTCCCGCACGGCGCCGTGTCGCCCGACACGACGACCGAACCGTCGGCGGTGTCGAACCGGTAGGCGAAGGCCGGGAAGACCGGGGCGTGCTCGACGAGCACGGCGGTCACCCGCACGCGGTCGTCCTCGGCCACGAGAACCGGCGCCATGGGCGGAGCCACACGCCCCGGGCCGGCCTCGAGGTCGGGCGGCAGCGCGATCTCGTGCGGCACGACCAGCTCGGTGAGGTCGGTGCGGCCCGCCTCACGGATCCGCACGTTGATGTCGTAGGCGTGCGCGGCGATCTGCGAGCGGGTGAGGTCGGCGAGGCCGGGCACGGGGTTGGAGGCGTTGACGATGGACAGGGGGCGGTCCGCCGGGCGCTCCGTGGTCGGCGCAGGCAGCCGGCCCGCGCTGCCGGGCCCGTAGACGTCGACCGGTGGACCCCACTGCAGGATGGGCCACCCGAGCAGGAAGAGGTTGAAGTAGTCGCAGGCGTGATCGGAGTGAAGGTGGGTGAGGAACACCGCGTGCAGGCTCGACAGCAGCCGGGCGCGGCGCAGCTGGCGGGTGACGCCGCTGCCGCAGTCGACGAGGTAGGCGCGACCCCCGGCGACGACCGCCTGGGAGATGCCCGCCCGCACCGGCGACGGGAGGGGCCCGCCGGCGGTCCCGAGCAGCACGAGCCTCGTGCCCGATCCGCTAGCCATCTGCCCTCCCGGGCTGGTGGAGCTCGATGGTGACCCCGTCGAGGCTGCGGAGGTAGGCGACCTTCGTGCCGGCCCGGGGACCGTGCAAGACCTCGATCGGCGCCTCGCTGACCGGCCGGGCCCCGCAGGCCACCGCGTGGGCATGGGCGGCGGCCATGTCGTCCACCCGCAGGCAGACGTGGACGTTGCCGGGGTGGGCAGTCCCCGGGTCGTAGGGGGCCTCCGGGCGGTCGAGGTAGTGCAGGAGCTCGAGCGCGACGCCACCGGGCAGATCGAACCAGCACGAGTCGATCCGCACGCCGGGGTAGCCGACCAGCGTGCCGAGCTGGGGACCGTCGAGGGTGCGGCGGTCCCGCGGGGGAGCGCCGAGCAGGCGCTCCCAGAAGGCCGCGGCAGCGGCGAGGTCGGTGACGGTGATGCCGACGTGGTGCACGCCCCCGAAGGCGGTGCCGCTCATCCTCCCGGGGCCCCCATGGCGAGCCCCTGTTCGACCTCGGTCAGCGCCTCGTCGAGGAGCGCGAGCCCACGCCGTGCAAGCGTCTGGCTGACGACGAGCGGCGGCGTGATCCGCACGACGGCGCCCCCGCCGGCGACGAGCACCCCACGCCGGGCGAGGGCTGCGAGAAGCTCCCGCCCGACCTCGGGGGGGACGCGCTCCTTCGTCTGCCGGTCCCTGACGAGCTCGAGGGCGAGCAGCAGCCCCTGCCCGCGGACCTCACCGATCATGGGGTGGCGCTCGGCGAGCTCGCGCAGCCCGGCGAACAGCTCGCCGCCCACGCGGCGCGCGCCGGCCAGGACGGTGCCGTCGGCGAGCAGGTCGAGCGTCGCCGCGCCCGCGGCGCACGCGAGGTTGCCGCTTGCGAACGTCGACGCCCCCGCTCCGGGCTGCCCGAAGGGCAGGACGTCGAGGATCTCGCGGCGCGAGGCGATGAGCGAGACGGGGTACCCCGACGCAAGACCCTTGCCCGCGATCAGGATGTCGGGCACCACCCCGGTCTGCTCGAACGCCCACATGGAGCCGGTGCGCCCGACCCCGGTCAGGATCTCGTCGAAGATGAGCAGCGCACCGGTGCGGTCGCAGAACTCGCGCAGGTGCGACAGGAACGCCGGCGAGTGGACGATGGCTCCGCCGACGCCCTGGACGGGCTCGATGATGACCGCCGCCAGCCGCCGCTCGCTCGACTGCGCGTACACCCGGTCGACGAACGCCGCGCACGCGTCCTCGCAGCGGTCGCGCTCCAGTCCGAGCGGGCAGCGGTAGCAGTACGCGTTCGCGCTGTGCAGGACCCCGGGTGCGAAGGGGCCGTAGCCGTGCTTCAACGGGAACCCGCCCATGAGCGACATGGCCCCGAGGGTGCGTCCGTGCCAGGCGTCGAAGAACGAGATGAACTCGTAGTTGCCCGTGTAGGCCTTGGCCAGGCGCATGGCTGCCTCGACCGCCTCCGCTCCGGTCGTGTACATCTGATAGGTCTGCAGGCTCGGCGGCAGCGTTCGCGAGAGCGCCTCGAAGAACGCCACCCGCGGGGGTGTGGCGAAGTCGAAGAAGTGCAGCAGCCGGCCGGCCTCGGCAGTCAGCGCCTCGACGACGGCGGGCGGGGCGTGGCCGAGGTTCGTGACGACGATCCCCGACGAGAAGTCGATGAAGACGTTGCCGTCCACGTCCCGCACGAGCGCTCCCGAGCCGTCGTTGATCACCAGACGCAGGGACTGCGCGGGGAACGAGGCGTTGCTCGCGTGGAAACGTGCGTCGCGCTCCCACAGGGCCGCCGAACGCGGCCCCGGGATGTCGGTGTGCACGGCGGGAAGGCGCTCCTCGTCGAGGTCCGCCAACCGGTCTTCGAACCGCAGACCCGTCATGGTCTACAGCGGAGCCCGGGTCAGCGGCGCGCGCTCCTCGGCCAGCCGTTCCAGGAGGCGGACGGCCTCCGCGGGGTGGGGCATGCGGGCGATCTCCTCGGCGACCTCCCGGCTTCGCCGCCGGTACGTGGGCTGGCGCAGCAGGGCGAGGACAGCGGTCCGCACGGCCTCGGCGGTGACCTCGTGCGGCAGCAGCCGGCGTGCCACACCGGCGGCCACGCACGCCTCCGCGTTGTGGAACTGGTTCGCCCGCTGCGGAAGGACGAGCAGCGGCAGCGCGTGGGCGAGGATCGGCAGGATCGCCGTGCCGCCCTGGTTCACGACGACGTCGCAGAAGGGCAGCAGCAGCGCCTGAGGGATGAACCGCTCGATGTGGACGTTGTCGGGTTGGGGGCCGAGCGCTGCGGGGTCGTTCTGGTTGCCCACCGTGACGATGACGTTGAGGTACTCGTCGCGCAGGCCCTCCAGCACGGCGGCGAAGACCTCCTGCCCCCGGTCGAAGATCGTGCCGAGGCTCACGTAGACCGTCGGCGCGGGCCGCAGCTTGGAAACCCACGAGGGCAGCGTGTCGCCGCCGGGGTCGACGTCGGTGTTGCGCATCGGGTGGGCGACGGCGATCTCACCGATCTCGGCCGACTGCAGGCTCGGCGGGCAGACGTCGAGGTAGAGGTAGCGGAACAGCCCCCCGTGCTCCCCGAGGTCGACGTCCCACCGGTCCCACAGCGGGTGGAGAATGGCCCGGGCGAGACGGGCCATGCGGAGGGGCCGCAGGAACCCGACGCTGTGGTCGGCGTAGGGCACCCCGCAGACGGCCGCGGCGACCGGACCGCCGAAGTCGGTCTCGTCGTGCACGAGGATGTCGGGTCGCCACCGCGCGAACACGTTCATGAGGTCGCCGGCGCGCTCGGGAGCGGCGACACCGGCGAGCATGCGGGGAACGAACTCGCAGAAGCGCTCCTTGCCGTGCGGCAGGGCGTGCTGCTCCGGGAAGCGGCGTGCCGCCTGCGCAAGCTGCTCCGGGAGGCTGAGGCCGGCGGGGAACGCAGCGAACCCCGTCTGCTCGATGCGGGGGCAGAAGTCCTCGGCGGTCGCGAAGGCGACGACGTGGCCGGCCTCGGCGACCGCCCGGGCCAGCGACAGCATCGGCAGGAAGTGACCCCAACCGGGAAGGCAGGTGCACATGACACGCAACGGGGCCATGGTGGCGACGGTACTGCACGGTCGAGAAGACCGTCAACGCCACCGTACGCGGTGGTAACCTTCTTGCGCGGATGAAGCCCAAGGCGACGCGTGTTCCCGATCTTCTTCGGCTTCGAACGGCCGCGGAGCCTGACGCATTGGCCCTCGTCGTGGACGGGGGCCCTGCCCTGACCTACCGTGACTGGGACGAGCGGTCGGACGCGACGGCCCGCGGCCTGTCCGCCGAGGGGGTCACCGCCGGCGCCCGGGTCGTGCTGCTGTTCGACAACGCGCGATGGACGGACTACGCCGTGTGCTACCTCGCGGTGCTCAAGCTCGGTGCGGTCGCGGTCCCGCTGTCGTCCCGCTTCTCCCCGGCCGAGCTCGCGGCGATCGCCGAGCACGCGGGCGTGGCGATGACGGTCGGACCTTCCGACCTCACCGCGTCGACGGGCTTGGATCCCGTCGTCGAGCCGGGCTTCCTCGAGCGTGCAGGCGCCGCCGCCCCCCCGCTGAGCGCGCCGTCCAGCCACGCGGGGGACCTCGCCGAGATCATCTACACCTCCGGCACGACGGGCACGGCCAAGGGCGTCGCCTGCACCCACGAAAGCATCCTCGTCCACGACCTGCCGCCGCAGGCACCAAGCGGCAGGGTCGCGTTCGTGCACGCCTTCCCGGTCGGCACGAACGCCGGCCAGGAGTGTTTGCGCATGCCGCTGCGGCGGCCGGTCACCGCCTTCGTGCTGCCGACGTTCGACCCGGACCGCCTCTGCGCGCTCGTGGCGCAACGGCGGATCTCGCGGCTGCAGCTCGTGCCCGCCATGGCGGAGATGGTCGTCTCCTCCGGGGCGGCGGCGCGCCACGACGTCTCGTCGGTCGAGCGGGTCACCCTGTCGTCCGCACCCGTGCCCCCGGCGCTGCTGCCGCGCCTGGCCGCCGCCTTCCCGAACGCCACCTTGTGGAACGCCTACGCCCTCACCGAGTCGGGCAGTGCCCGCACCCTCATGGGCTATGACCCGCGACGCCCGGGGTCGGTCGGCCGGCCCGTAGGTCGCACCGAGGTCCGGGTCGTCGACGAGACGGGGGCGGACCTGCCGGCCGGTGAGACGGGCGAGGTCTGGCTGCGGCGGGCCGGCGCGCCCCGCCGCGTGTACTACCGGGACCCCGACGCGACGGCGGACGCCTTCGCGGGCGACTGGCTGCGGACGGGCGACCTCGGCTACCTCGACGAGGAGGGCTACCTCTACCTCGTCGACCGCAAGAAGGACCTCATCATCAGCGGCGGGCTCAACATCTCCTCCGTGGAGGTCGAGAACGTCTTGTCCGCGCACCCCGCTGTGCGGGAGGCAGCGGTCTTCGGCATCCCCCACGACGTGCTCGGGCAGGCGGTCGCCGCGGCCGTCGTCGCGAGCTCGGGGGTCGAGGTGCGGCAGCTGCAGTCCTTCGCCCGCGAGCGCCTCGGGGAGCACAAGGTCCCCCGCCAGGTCTTCTTCGTCGACCGTCTCCCCCGCAACCCGTCCGGCAAGGTGCTGAAGACGGAGCTGCGCGAGCGCTTCGTGGCACGGGCGGTCACCGCCCCGGTGGCGGAGAGCCCGCGCAGCGAGGCGGAGTCGGCGGTTGTGGCGGTGTGGCAGGCCGTGCTGGGACGCGAGGGCATCAGCGTGCAGGACGACTTCTTCGACCTCGGCGGCCAGTCGCTCGCCGCCGCGCAGGTGGTCGCCCGGCTGTGCGACGCGTTCGACATCGACCTGCCGGTGACCGCCGTCTTCGAGCAGCCGACGGTGGCCGAGCTCGCCCGCGCGGTCGAGCACGCCGTCGCCGAGGCCCGCTGACCCGGTGACGGCGCATCCCCTCCCGCGCACGCTCGTGTCCGAGATCGGGCGCCGGCTCGGCGAGCGGATCCGTCTGTGCGGGTGGGCGAAGGAGGTGCGCGGCACGGACGACCCGCCGGCGATCGTGCTGCGTGACCACACCGGGACGGCCATCCTCGTCGGGACGCCCCTCGCGGGAGGGGATGGCGCGCTGACGGACGTCACCGTCGAGTCGGCCGTCGAGGCGACCGGGACGGTAACGGGTGCGCGTGGCCACGTCGAGGTCGCCCTCGACCACCTGCGCGTCGCGGGCGGGGCGGCGCAACCCCTGCCGGTGACCGCCGCCTCCCCGCTCGACGAACGGCTCGACTGGCGCTACCTCGACCTGCGCCACGCGCGGAACCGGTTGATCTTCGAGGTCCAGACGACGGCCGAGCGTGCCATGCGCGACTTCTGGCACGAGCAGGGGTTCCTCGAGGTCCACTCCCCCAAGCTCAAGCCGATCCCGAACAAGTCGGGGGACCAGCTGTTCGCCGTCGCGTACTTCGGTCAGCGGGCCTGGCTTGCGCAGTCGCCGCAGTTCTACAAGCAGATGGCCATGGCCGCCGGCTTCGACCGCGTCTTCGAGATCGGGCCGGTCTTCCGTGCCCAGGCCGACCCGACGGCGCGCCACGACACCGAGTTCACGAGCGTCGACATCGAGATGTCGTGGATCGACGGTCTCGAGGACCTGCTCGTGCACGAGGAGCAGCTGCTGTGCCGGGTCCTCGGCGCGGTGCGCGACGCGCACGCCCCGCAGATCTCCCGCTGGTTCAGCACCGATGTGCGTGTGCCGCGCATGCCGTTCCCGCGACTGAGCCTCGCGGAGGCGAAGAAGATCGTCGCCTCGACGGGATGGGGGGTCGGCGGGGACGCCGACGACCTCGACGCGGAGGGGGAACGGCGCCTCGCCGCCCACGTCGCCCGGGAGCACGGCCACGAGTTCGTCTTCGTCACCGACTACCCCGACGTCTCCCGGCCCTTCTATCACATGCGCTGCGACGAGGGCTCGGTCGAGACGCGCAGCTTCGACCTGCTGTGGAAAGGTCTGGAAATCACGAGCGGCGCCCAGCGCGAGCACCGCTACGACCGGCTCGTCGCGCAGGCGAGGGCCCGGGGCGTGCGGGTGGACGTCGTCCACCAGTACCTCGACTTCTTCCGCTACGGCTGCCCCCCGCACGGCGGCTTCGGTCTCGGGCTCACCCGGATGCTCATGAGCCTCTTCGGTGTCGGCGACGTCCGGGAGGTCACCTACCTGTTCCGCGGTCCCGACCGCCTGAGCCCCTGAGCGGGGGCGTCCACGAGGCCGCGAGCAGGCATCCGGCCACGACCTCGAAGCACCCGTTTTCCCACTCCGGGCGATTCACCAATCGATCTATGTGTGTCAGGCCTTTATTCGGGTGACCGCTTGCCCGTAGCATCCCCCGCCGAATATCGAGGAGGACCATGGTGATCCCCTTTGAGGTGCGTGGACCCGCACTGGCCGTGGCCACCTGCGCCAGACGTCTCGCGCCGATCGGCGCACGACCTGCCGACGCCACGTCGCTGTCGCCCGGCGACGGTGGCGTTCGCCTCGACTGGGGAGAGTCCGGGCGCATGGCCGGCGACCCGATCGAGCTCGACCTGTCGTGGTACGGACCCGCGGCCATGACGGCACGGCGCGGTAGCGAAGCGGCCGTCCAGGCGATGACGGGCCTCATGCAGGTGCACGGCCGCGACAGCGACGGGCCCCGCCGCATCGGTCTCGAGGTGGCGTCGGTCGCGGCGGGCATCCTCGCCGGCCACGCCGCTCTCGCGACCCTCATCGCCCGCATCCGGGGGCTGACCGTCACCCGCGTGGAGAGCTCCGTCCTGCAGGCGGGCCTCCTGCTCGTCTCCCACCGGCTCGCCGCGGACAGCTCCGGACACGAGTGGGTCCCCGCGCCGGCCGGTCCCGCCCCCGGGCCGCCGTTCCGCAGCGCGGACGGCCCGTGGTTCGAGATCGAAACCCTGGACCCGCTCGCATGGAAGGCGTTCTGGGAGCGTCTCGGCGCGGGCGGCGCGGACCTTGGTTGGGCGTGGAAGCTCTTCCGCCCCCGCTACTTCCGCGGCACCTGCACCCTGCCCCCCGGGCTGCACGAGGCCACCCGCGCGTTGGGGCTGGACCACATCACCGCCGCCGCCGAGGCGTGCAACGTGAGCCTGCGGCGCGTCCGTGACTACGACGAGATCGCCGACGAGCTCGGCCCCTCCGACGGCCACCCCGGCTGCCGCCCGTTCGGCGAGCCGCACCATCCCCGGCCCGGCGCCGGTGTGCCGGCGGGGCTCGGCGCACTGCCGCTGACCGGCGTGCGGGTCCTCGAGGCGACCAACCGCATGCAGGGACCCCTGGCGGGGCTGCTGCTCGAGATGCTCGGCGCGTCGGTCGTGCGGGTGGAACCCCCCGGCGGGGACCTCTTCCGGACCGTGCCACCCCTGCTGGGCGACACGGGCTCCTTCTTCCTGTCGTTCAACCGGGGCAAGGAGCCCGTGGAGCTCGACCTCGCCACGCCGAGCGGCCGCAGCGATCTCGTCGACCTCGCGGCCGGCTCCGACGTGTTCCTCCAGAACTGGAGGCCGGGCAAGGCGGCGGAGTGGCGCCTCGCCGCGGAGGACCTCGCCGCCGCGAACGGCCGGTTGGTGTACGCCTACGCGTCAGGGTGGGGTGGCCGCCCGGCGCTCGCGCACCTGCTCGGCACCGACTTCCTCGTGCAGGCCCACGCCGGTCTCGGGGCGGGCATCCGCCCCGCCGGCGAGCCCCCGCTGCCGTCGCGAGCGCTGTTCACCGACTACGCGGGCGCCCTTGTGACCTGCGAGGGGGTCCTTGCCGGACTCTACGCCGCCGAGCGCACCGGCCGCGGACAGCGGGTCGACGCCTCGTTGCTGTCAGGGGCGGTGGCCCTCCAGGCGCACGTGCTCGAGGCGATCGCCTCCGGGGAGGAGAAGGGGCGGCGGCGCGGCCGTCCGGTCTGGGGTCCCCTGGACCATCCGCTGCCGACCGCTGACGGCTTCCTCGTCGTCACCGTCGAGGACGACGAGGACGTCCGGCGCCTGTGCCGCGTCTGCGACGTCGACCCGTCCCTGGGGGAGGGCCTCGATCCGGTCATCGCCGACCGCATCGCGGGGCAACCCGGTGCCGTCTGGGAGGCGGCACTGGCCGAGGAGGGTGTCGCCTGCGCCGAGGTCTGCACCGACCTCGGCGCGCTGCCCGACCAGCCCCGGCTCAACGGGTTGTTCGAGCCGCTCGGTGCTGGTGCGTCGGTCCCCGGGAGCCCATGGCGGGTGCTGCCGTGAGCCGTGCGGACCTCGTCCCGGATCTCCAAGCCGCGTGCGAGCGATGGTCGGAACGCCCCGCCGTGACCTTCCGGGGCCGCACGCTCACGTACGGGCAGCTTTGGGAGCAGGTCCTGGCCCTGTCCTGGGCCTATCAGGCCCTCGGCATCCGGCCGGGCGACCGGGTCGTGTGCCAGCTGCCCACCTGCCCGGAGCACCTCGTCGCGGCAGGTGCGGCGTGGGCCTGCGGGGCGGTCCACGTCGGTGCTCACCGTGACCTGACGCCACCGGAGCTCGCGGCGCTCGTCGAGCGCACCGGGGCGGGGGCGGTCGTCGTGCAGCCCCCGCCCCGCCTCGACGACCCGCTCGCGTCCCTGCGCGCGGTCCATGCCTCTCGGCCCCGCCCGAGGGTCATCGCGCACGGCCTCCCCGACGCCCCCGAGAACGTGGAGGTCCTGTCCGCCCTGCTCGCCGGACCGAGCCCTCACCCTCACCCGCCGGCTCCCGTCACCTCCGGGGACACGGCACTGCTCCTGCGCACGTCGGGGACGACCGGCGAGCCGAAGGCCGTGGAGGAGACCCTCCCGGGCCTCTGGGCCAAGATCGGGTTCTTCGCCGACGCCCTCTCCCCCCGGCCCCACGACGTGCATCTCGTCTACCTGCCGATCGCCCACGTCTTCGGCCTGAAGCTCGCACTCATGGCGCTCGGGACCGGCGGACGGCTCGTCCTCCTCGATCCCTTCTCGCCGGAGGCGGCCCTGCGCCTCGTAGGCGCCGAAGGGGTGACGGTCGTCTCGGGCAGCCCCACGCATCTCACGCTGCTCGTCGGCCACCTCGACGCAGACCGCCACCGCGTCGAGAGCCTGCGCTGGGTGGTGACCGCCGCCGCGCCGCTCAGCCCCCGGCTCGTGCCGGCGCTCATCGAGCGCCTGGGCGTCGACCTGCTCTACGTCTACGGCTGCAGCGAGGGTTTCCTCACCTGCACCACCGACCCCGACGAGATCGTGCGGGGCTCGGTGGGCAGCCGGGTCTTCGTGGGGTCGACGGCGAACCCGCCCGCGCCCCCGGACGGGTCGGTGGCGATCCTCGACCCCGACCGCCCCATCCGCCTGCCCGCGGGGGAGGAAGGCGAGATCGCCTTCGGCGCGACGCGCCCGGTTCGCTACTGGGGTCAGCCGCCGGCCGCCACCGACGGGTGGTACCGCACCGGCGACCTGGGCAGGCTCGACGAGGACGGACGGCTGTTCATCACCGGACGCCTCAAGGAGGTCATCAACCGTGGGGGGCTCAAGGTGGCCGCGGGAGAGATCGAGGCGGTCCTGGCCGAGCACCCAGCGGTCGCCGACTGCGCCGTGGTACCCGCTGCGGATCCCGTCCTCGGCGAGGCGATCTGCGCCTGCGTCGTGCCCGCCGGCGGTCGGCCCCCCACGCTCCCGGAGGTCCGCGAGCACCTCGCTGGGCGCCTGGCCCGCCACAAGCTCCCCGACGAGCTCTGCGTCGTGGAGTCCATCCCCCGCTCGAGTGTCGGCAAGATCGACCGCGCGGCGGTGTCGGCCCTCGCGGGAGAGGTGGACCGGCCCCGGGAGCGGCTCCGGCCGCCGGCGAGGGAGGCGGCCGCGCCCCCGCCGCGCTGACCGCTGGCGTCCCATCCTATTTCCCGGCTGTCCGACATTGACGGTTGGTTCTCGAAGGACCTATAATGCTCCGCGCACCCAGGGCGGGTGCCGTAAGCCGTACTTTGGTGGGGGCTTTTGTGCACGGGCCCGCAGGCCGCGTAACTCCGCACGGTCGCGGTGGGGATATTCCGACGGGGGGTTTCCCGTGGCTGATTTCCGGCGTCGCTCGTGGGTGCCCGCCGCGCATGGCTGAAGAAGGGCTCGCGGGCGGTCGGCAGCGGGGAGCGGACGGCGAGCTGCGCTCGTCGCGGCGGGCGTTCCTCCGGCACGCGAGCACGCTCGCTTTTGCGGCGTTGAGCCCCACGCTGCTCGCGACGCCCGTGGCCGCGCACGGAGCCCCAACGCGCGGCCCAGGGCCGCGGGTGCTCACCCGCGACCACGGCCACGAGATCGCGCAGGCGTGGATACGCCGCATTTTCCTGCGCGTGCGGGCAGACGGGTACGCGCCAACGGGCAGCGCGCCGAGCGGGCAGCAGAACGCCGACGGCTTCGACCACCTCCAGGGATTCACGCCGACCTCGGCGGCTCGGCTGTACGCCTACGCCGGCATCGCGATGTACGAGGCGGTCGTCGGCGGCATGCACGCACACCGGTCGCTTGCCGGCCAGCTCACGGGCATGCCCACCATGCCCAGCGCCCATCCGGCGACCCGCCACGACTGGCCGACCGCCCTGTCGGCGGCCGTGGCCGGCACCGCAAGCTCGCTGTTCACCCGCCAGGCCAGCCGGCAGGACATCGACGCCTTCCACATCGCGCAGGTCCGGGCCCGCCGTGAGGCCGGGGTGCCGGCCGCCACGATCGCCGCGTCACTCGCGCACGGAGAGGCCGTTGCATCGGCCCTGCGGCCATGGATCGACGCCGACGGCTACACCGACGTCCGCCGGAGAGCCGCCGAACACGGCTACACGCCACCCACGGGCCCGGGCCTGTGGCAGCCGACGCCACCGAGCTTCGCCCCTGCGCTGGAGCCGTACTGGAGCGGGATCCGCCCGTTCGTGCTGCGCAGCGCCGGCGAGGTCACGCCCGACCCCCCCGTGCCCTTCTCCGAGGAGCGGGGGTCACCGTTCCACGGGGAGGCCCTGCGCACCTACCAAGCGGGGTTGGTGCTCACCGCGGAGCAGCGCAGCGTCGCGCGGTTCTGGGCGGACAACCCGCTCCAGTCCGGTCTGCCGCCGGGACACTGGATGCTGACCGTCGGGCAGGTGGCGGCGCAGCGCTCGCTGCAGCTCGACGTCACCGTGGAGGCCCTCGCCCGGACGGGGATCGCGCTCGCGGACGCCCTCCTGTCGTGCTGGCACTGCAAGTACATGCTCAACGTCCTGCGCCCCGTGACGTACGTGCAGGCCCACATCGACCCTTCCTGGTTGCCGCTGATGAGCACGCCGCCGTTCCCCGAGTACACCTCGGGCCACTCCGTGTCCTCCGTGGCGGCTGCCGTCGTGCTCACCGACCTGCTCGGGTCCTTCCCGTACGCCGACCGTCACGACCTCGTCGGCGACCTGGCTGACGCCGAGCGCACACGCCACTTCGCCTCGTTCCTCCACGCCGCCGAAGAGGCCGCGCAGTCGCGCATCTATGGGGGCATTCACTTCCCCATGGGGGTCGAGGCCGGCAAGGACCAGGGGCGAGAGGTCGGTCGGATCGTCCTCGCCCGGGTCCGCTCCCGTCGCTAGCCGCCGTGCTCGCCGCAGACCGGGCCGGCGCCTCACCGGTCGACCACGACCCCGCGGCGCCGAGCACCGGAAGACTGCGCGAACTCGCCGTGTCACTGCTCGACTGAGGCGGGCGGCGGCGGCGGCGCGTCCGGGGCCGGCTGCACCGCCCAGTGTGGGTCCGCGAGCAGCATGTGGAAGTCGATGAGGTCGTCCGCGGTGAGCGGCGGCCCGTCCCCGGGCTGTTCGGGATGGGGGAAGCGGGCTGCCCGCTCCCGGACGCCGCGCGGCGACGCGCCGCAGGCCGTGAGCAGCGCAGCGGCCCGGCGGTCGGCTCGCCGCACGACCGGCTCCCCACAGTCAGGGCAGACGAACGCGTAGGCGACGGGTTGGCCGTCGTGACCGCCGAGCAGCGCGCAGTGTCCTGCCTCCAAGAGCACGTCGCCCCGGCAGGAAGGGCAGATGGTGCGGATCGTCGGCATGGTTCCCCCCTTGGCCTTCGTCTTCCCCTACCGAGGTACCGGGCGGCCCGCCTGATACATCTTCCCGGCAGCGGCAGGCTTTCGGGTGACCCCCGTCCCACGGTCAGCGCCGTGCCGTGCCGGCGCGGCAATAAAACCCACTGCGCCGGGTTTTTCCTTCTCATCGAGACGGTGAGGGCGTATGCTGGCTCCCGGGCGCGCTGTCTGTGGGCCAGCGCTGTGGCAATTCCCGGCCAGCCGGGTGAGGTGGGAGATCATGCGTCGCTTTCTCGTTCTTGCGTTGGCCGTCGCGCTGCTCGTACCAGCCGGCGTGGGCGGCGTGGCCGCCGACAACCACGGGCCGCGCATCGCGCATCCCAACCTGGGGGTGCGGACTGCGGCATCGGGTCTCGTCACGCCGGTGAGCCTCGCCTTCCTCGGCGCCGGGGACATGCTCGTGACGGAGAAGAACACCGGCAAGGTCCAGCGCATCGTCGGCGGCGCGCTGCACAGCACGGTGCTCGACCTCGCGGTCAACTTCGCCTCCGAGCGGGGGCTGCTCGGCATGGCGCTGCACCCGCAGTTCCCGGCCAACCCCGGGGTGTACCTGTACTGGACGGAGAGCACCACCGGCGCCGACACGAACGTGCTCGCGAACACGCCGCTGCTCGGCAACCGGGTGGACCGGTTCAACTGGGACGGGTCCACGCTGACCTTCGACCGCAACCTCGTGCGGATTCGTGCGCTGCAGGAGGACGCCGGTCAACCCGCGCGCGGCAACCACAACGGCGGGGTCATACGATTCGGTCCCGACGGCAAGCTGCACGTCTTCGTCGGTGACGTGGGGCGGCGGGGCCAGCTGCAGAACCTGCCGTGCGGCCCGACTGCCACCTGCCCGGGGCCAACGGTCCCCGACGACCAGTTCGGCGGACCGGAGCCCGACAACGCCCACCTCACCGGCGTGGTCCTGCGCCTCAACGACGACGGGACCACCCCGGCGGACAACCCGTTCGCCGCCGCCGGCGCCGCCCTCGGCGGCGAGGTGGGTGCCAACATCCAGAAGATCTTCTCCTACGGGCACCGCAACGCGATCGGCATGGCCTTCGACCCGCGCTCCGGGAACCTGTGGCTCGCGGAGAACGGCGACGACACCTTCACCGAGCTGAACCGGGTGCTGGCCGGGATGAACGGCGGCTGGGTCCAGATCATGGGACCGGTTGACCGCATCGCCGAGTACAAGGCGATCGAGACGAGCAGCAGTCGCGATCCCCTGGCAGGCAACGTCTACTTCGGGCTTCAGCAGCTCCGCTGGTCCCCGGAGAACATCGCCGACACCCCGGAGGAGGCCCTGTCACGCCTGTTCATGCTGCCCGGTGCCCACTACCGCGACCCGGCGTTCAGCTGGAGGTACGAGGTGGCGCCAGGCGGGATGGGCTTCATGCGTGGACGCGGCCTCGGCCCGCAGTTCGACGGTGACCTGTTCGTGGGAGCGGCACGGCCGCTGTTGGCGGAGGGCCACCTGCTGCGGATGAAGCTGACCGGCAACCGGCGCGAGGTCGCCGTCGACGACCCCCGCCTCGAGGATCGCGTCGCCGACAACCACCACAAGTTCGACGGCACGGAGAGCGAGACGCTGCTGTTCGGCGAGGGCTTTGGGGTGAGCACCGACATCCAGACCGGCCCGAACGGCAACCTCTACGTCGTCTCGCTCACGCACGGGACGGTCTACGAGATCTTCTCGACCAAGAGGCGCTCCTGAGGCCGGCCCCCTTGGTGCGTAGGTTGCAGCATCGGTCGCATGATGGGCGACCGATGCTGCGATCCGGCGGGACGCAGCGTGCTCAGGCGGCCGGCTGCGGCGCCGGCGACTGGTCGAACTGCGTCCGGTACAGCTGTTCGTAGCGCCCTCCGCCGGCGAGCAGCCGGGTGTGCGTGCCGCGCTCGACGACGCGCCCGTCCTCGATGACGAGGATGAGGTCTGCGGCTCGCACGGTCGAGAGGCGGTGGGCGATCACCACGGCCGTCCGCCCGGCGAGGGCCTCGCCCAGCGCCGCCTGGACAGCGGCCTCCGACGTCGAGTCGAGGTGTGCGGTCGCCTCGTCGAGGATCACCACGCGAGGCCGCGCGAGCAGCAGGCGGGCGATGGTCAGCCGCTGGCGCTCGCCGCCGGACAGGCGGTACCCCCGCTCCCCGACGACGGTGTCGAGGCCGTCGGGGAGGCCGGCGACGAGATCGCCCAGCCGGGAACGGCGGAGCACGTCCCACAGCTCCTCCTCCGTGGCTTCCGGTCGCGCGAGGAGCAGGTTGTCGCGGACGGAGTCGTGGAACAGGTGCCCGTCCTGCGTCACCATCCCGACGGCTTCGCGGATCGCCTCCGCCGAAAGGTCCCGCACGTCCACCCCCGACAGCCGCACGGCGCCGGCGTCGACGTCGTAGAGCCGCGGCACAAGCTGGGCCAACGTGGACTTGCCGGCGCCCGACGAGCCGACCAGCGCCACCATCTGTCCCGGCTCAGCGCGGAACGACACGTCGTGGAGCACCTCGACGCCCCCGCGGGTGTCGAGCCTCGCGACCTCCTCCAGCGAAGCGAGCGACACCTTGTCGGCTGCGGGATAGCTGAAGCGCACATGGGCGAACTCGACGGACACGGGACCGTCCGGCAGCGGCACGGCGTCGGCCGGCTCCGCGATGAGGGGATCGAGGTCGAGCACCTCGAACACCCGCGAGAAGCTCACCATCGCGCTCATGACCTCCACCCGCGCGCTGGCCAGCGCCGTCAGCGGGGCGTAGAGACGGGTCAGCAGCAGGGCCAGCGCCACGACCGCGCCGGCCTCCAACCGACCCTGCAGCGCATAGAAGCCCCCGAGCCCGTACACCAGGGCGAGCGCCAACGCCGACACGAGCGTCAGTGCCGTGATGAACACCCACTGGACCATCGCCGTCCGCACCCCGATGTCGTGCACACGGCGAGCCCGGGAGGCGAAGCCGGCGGATTCCTGCGCGGGTCGGCCGAAGAGCTTCACGAGCGTGGCACCGGGCGCGGAGAACCGCTCGGTCATCTGGGTGTTCATCGTCGCGTTGTGATTCGCCGCCTCACGTTCCAGGCGGGCCAGGCGGACGCCCATCCGCCGGGCCGGCAGCACGAACACCGGGAGGAGCAGGAGCGCGAGCACCGTGACCTGCCACGAGATGCCGAGCATGACGAGGAGCGCGAGGACGAGCGTCACAAGGTTGCTCACCACCCCGGACAGCACGTCGGAGAACGCGCGCTGCGCGCCGATCACGTCGTTGTTCAACCGGCTCACCAAAGCGCCGGTACGCGTCCGTGTGAAGAAGGCGATCGGCATGCGTTGGACGTGGTCGAAGACCGTGGTGCGCAGGTCGAGTATCAGGCCCTCGCCGATGCGCGCCGACAACAACCGCGTCACCATGCCGATGCCCGCCTCGGCCACCGCTATCCCGGCGATGAGCAGCGCGAACCCCACAACGACCCGCAGGGCCGCCCCTCCGACGATCGCGTCGACGACACGCCCGGCGAGCACCGGCGTCGCGACCGCCAGCCCTGCGGTCACGACGCTGAGGGCGAGGAACAGCAGCAGCTGCCGCCGGTGCGGTCGCGCGAACGCGAAGATGCGTCGCAGGGTCGCCGTGGAGAACGGCCGGCGGTCCTGCTGCGCGTGCATCGCGTTGTACAGCGACATCCACGCGGTGACTTCCATGTCCATCGTTTCGCCTGCCTCCCGCACGGGCTCGCGCGCGTCCGGCGCCGCTCAGGGGTGCGCACGAGGTGGCACCCTTGCCCCGTGCCCGTCTGCCCGCATCGCGTGGATGCTAGAAGCGGCTGACGTCCCGCACGTCAGCCGCAGGGCCCGCCCGCCCTGCGACCATGGGCCTACGCGCCTCCGGCGGGCGCCCCGGAGGGCATCACGACCCGTGCGCGTCCCCGGCGGTGACCTCGACGGTCACGGGGATGCCCACGTCCGCAACGGTCTCGTGCGCCCCCACGAGCACCGTGCCCTGCCATGTCCCCTCCATCGCGAACGGCAGCGACACCTCGTAGTGGCCCCCACCGACCTCCCGGGCCTCGGCGCTGGCCCCCATCGCCGACATCCCGGCCATCTCGATGGTGACGCAGACCCAGGCTCCCGTCACCGGGTCGCCGGCGCGGGTTACCCCGAGCACGTGGGTGTCCTCCCCGACGTGCACCGGCCCGGCGAATGCCACTTCGTAGGTGGGATCGGGCGGGGCGTCGGTCACGCACCCGCGCCGGGCGGCGTCGCCGAAGGCGGAGAAGGCGGCTGCGAAACCGGCGACGGCGACGACGACGACGACCGCGAGGCGCTTCACGGCGTCAGCTCAGGACCCGCCGGCGGAACCCGCGGACGCCGACCACGGCGAACACGCCGATGAAGACGACGAGTGCGCCGTAGACGGTCGGTAGGGGCAGGTGCACCATGCCGGTGACCGTCGCGGCCCGCAATCCCTCGCTCATGTAGACGAGGGGATTCAGCAGCACCGCGTACTGCAGCACCGGGAGGGGTTCGAGCGACTGCCAGGTGTAGAAGATCGCGCCGAGAAAGCTCAGCGGAAGGGCGACGACGCTGAAGAGCCAGGGTGCGGAGCGGGGCTCGAACAGGACACCGAGCGCGAGGCCCAGCGCCGCCGAGGTGAGGCAGGTCAACGGCAGCATGGTGAGCAGCACGGGCCAGTCCGGCTGGAGGTACACCGGCGTCGCCGGCAGGAAGGCGGCCACGGGGAACACGACGAGTCCGGCGATCAGCGCCTGGAGGGCGCCGGCGGCGATCCTCGCCACCGCGACCGTGGCGGTCGGCGTCGGCGCGAGGACCCGATCCTCGAGCTCCTCGGCCTCCAGCTCGGTGATGAGGTTCATGCCGACGGTGAAGATGCCTACAAAGATGATGGAGTGCGCGACGATGCCGGGCAGGAGCAGCGTGGAGAACCGTGCCGCACCGGCCTCGCCGCCCACCCCCTGCCCGATGAGCGGGAACAGGTAGGTGAAGACGAACACGAGCAGCAGCGGCTGCATGAGCGCACCCGGCAGGAACCGGCCCAGGTTCTTGTCGAGCACGGTGAGATCGCGCACGACCAGCGCCCGGAAGGCGGCTAGCGTGGCCGACCGGGGGGAGCGGGGTGTGGCGCGGGTGGCGGGGACGGTGACGGGGGTCGTCATTCGCGCAGGTCCTGGCCGGTCAGGCTGAAGAAGACCGTCTCGAGGGTCGCTTCGCTCACCGACACGTCGGTGACGCGGAACCCGCCTTGCTCCGCCGCGGTCAGGATCTTGCCGAGGGCGCCGTCGGCGCTGTCGAGGTGCAGGCGCACCGCCCCGTCCTTGGCCCATGCCCCCGTCGCCCCGTCGACGGCTCCCAGCTGATCGGCGAGACGCTCGACGTCGCCCTCGGCCCGGACGCTGACCGACACGCCCGCGCGCAGCGACCGCTTGAGGTTCGTGGGCGTGTCGAGCGCGAGTATCCCGCCGTGGTCCATGACCGCCACGCGGTCGCAGAAGCGGTCGGCCTCCTCCATGTAGTGGGTGGTGAGGAAGACCGTCTGCCCGGCGGCATGGAGCGCCTGGATGATCTCCCAGAGTGCGAGGCGGCTCTGGGGGTCGAGACCGGCGGTGGGCTCGTCGAGGAACACGACGGCGGGGCCGTGCAGCATGGCCTTCGCGAGCACGAGCCGGCGCTTCATCCCGCCGGACAGCGCGTCGACACGCGCCTTGGCCTTGTGCGTGAGGCGGAAGGCCTCGAGCCACTGGTCCGCCGCCGCGCGGGCGGCCTTCACCCCCATGCCGAAGTAGCGCCCGTGGAAGTACAGGTTCTCCCAGGTGGTCAGCCCCCGGTCGAGGTTGTTCGCCTGCGACACCACGCCGATGACCTGGCGGGCGCGGGCGGGATCGCTGACCACGTCGACGCCGCCCACGACGGCAGCCCCCTCCGTCGGCACGATCCTCGTGGTGAGCATGCCGACGGTCGTCGTCTTGCCCGCACCGTTAGGGCCGAGCAGACCGAAGATCTCGCCGGGGCGGACGGTCAGGTCGAGGCTCGCCACCGCGACGAGCCCACCGGGATACACCTTGCGGAGGCCCTCGGTCCGGATGGCTTCCCCAGGGGGCACGTCAGCCGGCTCCGACCCGTCGGCCGCAGTACCCGCGGGTTCTTGCGGTCGAGAAGCGGACGCGCGCATAAGCCCGAAGTCTAGTCGAGCCTGGCGGTTTCGAACCCTCATCAGCGAACGCCTTGTCAACGTCAGGGGCGTCCCGGTATGGTCACCTCGCCTTGGGCATCGACCACCACACGCGGCCTTCGCACCGCATCCCCGTGCGCGCCGACTCGACGGACCTGGCCGTCCACGACCTGGGGGGAGCAGGGCCGCCGGTCGTGCTCGCGCACGCTACAGGTTTCCACGGGCTCGTGTGGGGCCCCGTCGCGCGTGAGCTCGGCGACTTCCGGTGCCTGGCCCCCGACCTCAGCGCTCACGGCGACTCGGTCGGCGACGGGCACGACTTCGCCTGGGAGCGGTTCGCGGCGGACATCCTTGCGGTGGTCGACCATTACGGGCTCGCCCGGCCGCTCGGCGTGGGCCACTCGTCGGGCGGCACCGCACTGCTGCTCGCCGAGCAAGGCCGGCCGGGCACCTTCGCCGCCCTGTACTGCTACGAGCCCGTGCTCGTGCCCGCCGACCCACCGCTCGGACGGGACCCCGACAGCTGGCTGGCGGCCCGTGCCCGCGCGAGGCGCGCGACGTTTCGTTCGTCGGACGAGGCCCTCGCGCACTACGCGGCCAAGCCGCCACTCGCGCACCTCGACCCCGAGGTGCTGCGGGCGTACGTCGCGCACGGCATGCGGGACGTCGGCGACGGGACGGTTCGCTTGAAGTGCCGGCCGGAGGACGAGGCGCGGATCTACGAGATGGCCACGGCGCACGGCTGCTACGGCCGCCTGGCCGATGTCCGCTGCCCGGTGACGCTCGTCCGGGGCGCCGACTCCGAGGCGGCCGACGCGCGCATCTTCGCGCACCTCGCCGGGCGCCTGCGTGACGCCCGCACCGAGGCGCTTTCCGGTCTCGGTCACCTCGGCCCCCTCGAGCGTCCCGACGTCGTGGCCGCCTCGATCAGGCAGGCCTTCGCCAACCAGCACTGACCGACTCGCCGCCCGCTCAGGGCCGGGCGCGCTCCCGCGGGAGCGCGCCCTCGACGACCCTGACCCGCAGCTCCGGCCGGTCGACCTTGCCGATGACCGTGCGCGGGATGACGTCGACGACGCAGAGCTCGTCGGGAAGCTTGTGGCGGGCGAGGCTGCGGGCGAGGAAGTCGCGCAGCTCCGGCAGCGTCGGGGGCGGGGATTCCGCGGGCACGACGCACGCGCAGACGGCCTCGCCGAGGATCGGGTCCGGGACGGCGATGACGCCGGCGTCCGCCACCGCGGGATGGCGCAGGAGCGCCATCTCGACCTCCGCTGCGGAGACGTGGAGTCCACCCCGGTTGACGAGCTCCTTCAGCCGGCCCACGACGTAGAGTCGCCCGGAGTCGTCGATGCGCCCGAGGTCGCCCGTGCGGTACCACCCGTCCGTGGCTGCGTCGGCGTGGTCCCAGTAGCGCACCGGGGTAGCCGCGCCGAAGGCGATCTCCCCGGTCTCCCCCGGGGGCAGCGGGGCGCCTGTGGCCGGGTCGATGATGCGCACCGTCCCGTCGGCGGGTGTGCCGGGCGGCCCCTTGAACACCGTCCTGCCGACCGAGCCGGCGAGGATGTCCTCCGGGTCCGCGGTCACCGTGGTGAATCCCTCGCTGCAGCCGAACACGTAGGTGATGTTGGCGCCGAGGACGTTGTAGACCCACTCCGCCAGCGGGCGGGGAAGTCCGGATGCCGCCGACAGCACCCAGCGCAGGCTGCTGACGTCGTGGCGGTCGGGGTCGTAACGGTTGCGCAGCAGTCGCAGGTGAGTCGGCACGGCAGGGAGAACGGTCACCCGCTCCTGCGCGACGAGTGCGAGGGCACGGTCGGGAGAGAACCGCTCGAGCAGGACGAGATGGCCGCCGCGCAGCAGCGCCAGGAACGCCAGCCGCAGGCCGAAGACGTGCGCCATGGGTAGGTAGAGCAGGTGCACGTCCTCAGGGCCGGGCCTGAACGCGTCGGTGAACAGCTGCATCTTCGCCCAGTGGGCCGACAGGGTCTCGAGGACCGCCTTCGGCTCTCCCGTGGTGCCTGACGTGAGGAATACCACGGCGGGGTCGAGCGGACCGGGCGGGGCAGGTGTGACCGGCCCGCCCGAGGCCAGCAGCCGGTCCAGCGGCTCGTAGGGCCCCGACGAGGCTCCGTGGACGATCAAGCGGGTGGCCGGGGACCCTTCGGCGACCACGTCGAGTGGGGCCAGCGGCTCCTCGGCGTCCGCGGGCGGCTGGTAGAGCAGGGCAGCGGCGCCCAGGCGCTGCGCGAGCCGTGACAGCTCCGGGCCCGTGAGGTCGTTGTCCGCTCCGACGTGGACCGCCCCACGCAGCCATGCGGCGGCGACGGCCGCGAGGTGCTCGGGGCCGTTGCGCAGCTGGCAGATGACCCGGTCGCCGCGCCCCACCCCGAGCCGTTCGTAGGCTGCCGCGAGGGCGAGGACCCGCTCCCACAGCTGGCCGTACGTGAGGGTGGTCCCGGCTGCGCTGACGGCCGGGCGTGGCGACCACCGGAGGCAGGCCTCCTCCAGGGTCGCGCTCAACGGCGCCACGCTCGCCGGGGTGCTCACCGGGCCCCCTCAGGCACTGACATGGGGGGCGATCCTAGCCGCTGCTTTCCTGTCTGGCGCCACCGCACGGCCTTGCGCGTTAGAGAACACCCGCTCAGCAACGTTGCTATGCGCACCTATATGTCGCCCACCACTACCGCTGGCGACAATATCTTCTTACCATCAACCTTTCGGGGGCTACAGTTGTCCTTTGGGGATCGGCCGATGCCCGCGTGGGAAAGGAACTGGTGTTGACCGAGGCGCATGACGGGAGAGTGGATATGACCGGAACCCACGACACGCTGGACGCGGGGCTGCGGGCCGGGGCGTCACCGGACGCCCTGCAGCGTATCCTGCTGACCACCGACGGCACCGTGGTGCAATTGCTGGAGTCATGGTTCGACGACCCGATCGAGCTGGCCGGACACGAGCAGTTCATCACCCCGGTCCAGCTGACCGACGAGGACCTCCAGCCGGCCGGGCACGAGACGATCCTGCGGCGCAGGGTTCTCCTCCGGGGCCGGCGCACCGGGCGCAACTACGTCTACGCCGACACCGCGGTCGTGCTCGACCGGCTGTCCGCGCCGGTTCGGGAGTCGCTGTTGTCGTCGGCCGAGCCCATCGGCCGGGTGCTGCGCAGGCACCGCGTGGAGACGTTCAGGGAGATCCTGCGCACCGGCCGGCGCCCCGTAGGCGCCTTGGCCGGCGACTTCGGCTGCGACAGCGCCGACCAGCTGTTGTTCCGCGTCTACCGCGTCGTGTCCGGCGGTCTGCCCATCATGCTCATCGCCGAGCACTTCCCGGCTGGTCCCCTGCCATCCGCCGAGGACACGGACCCGCAGATGGTGGTCGATCTGCGCGACGACGTCGAGGACACACTCCCCAAGCGGCCGTGCGGGAGCCGGGGTTGATGTCGCGCTCCTGACACCCGGTGGAGCCCGACCAAACCCGGGGTGACCTCGACCCGTCGACGCTCATGGCCGAGGCTGCCCGGGCGGCCGGCCACGACGACTGGGGCGACCTGGGCTTCACCGAGCCGCTGTCGCTGCTCGTGGCGGCGTGTGAGGACACCGGCCGTCTCACCCCGCAGGGCCGGGGCGTGCTGCGCAGTCTGCTCATACGGCGTCTGCGCAACCGCCTGCTCCTCCAGGCCTACCTCCAGCGGCGCCCCGAGACGCCGGAGCGGCCACTCGGGCGCCCGGTCGTCGTCACCGGCCTGCCGCGCACGGGAACGAGCCTGCTCCACAACCTGCTGGCGAAGCACCCGCGCTACCGTCCCCTTCGGCTGTGGGAGGCGCTGCACCCGGTCCCCCCGGGGGACGGACAGCCCGACGAGGCGACTCTGGTGGCCAGGGCGGAGCGCTGGCTCGAGCGCTTCTACGCGCTGGCGCCCGAGTTCAAGGCCATCCATCCCCTGACCCCCCATGGCCCTGAGGAATGCGATGCCCTACTGCAGAACGCCTTCGCGAGCCAGCATTTCGACGACATGTTCGACGCCCAGGCCTACTCACGATGGTTCGCCGGCGCGGACCTGCACGGTGAGTACGCATACTACGCCCTCCAGCTACGCGTCCTCGGCGAGGACCGGGGCAGCAGGGAGTGGCTGCTGAAGTCGCCGGGTCACACCGGACACCTCGACGCGCTGCTGCGGGTGCTTCCGGGGGCGACGGTGGTCCACTGCCACCGCGACCCCTCGCAGGCGGTGGCCTCCTATGCGAGCCTCATCACCACCGTGCGACGGCCTCACAGTGCCGACGTGTCGCCCGTCGTGGCGGGCAACCAGGCACTGCGCAGATGCGCCACCGCTCTCCGGCGGGCACTCGACGTGCGGGCGGCCACGGATGCCGGGCGCTTCCTGGACGTGTCCTACCCGGCACTGGTCGCCGACCCGGTGGCCACAGCGGCTGCCATCTGCGAACGGCTCGGCGCCCCGATGGACGTTGACGTCGAGCAGGCCATGCGCCGATGGGTGGCCGAGCATCCCGCCGATCGCCACGGAGCGCACCGGTACGAGGCCGCGCACTTCGGGCTGTCACCCGCGAGGGTGGGCGCCGCCTTCGCCGACTACCTCCAGCGGTTCGGCGCCCTCCTCGGTCACTGACGGGACGCGGGCTCGACCTGGTGGCGTCAGCGCTGCGCCCGGTCCGGGGCGTGGTCCTCGACCGGTCCGAAGCGCACCGACAGCGCCACGGCCGTGCCGAGCACCCAGATCGCGCCGCCGCCCCAGGACAACGCCGTCCAGGCGGCCGACGCGCTGTTCATGGAGAGGTTGGTCCACCAGGCGGTGCAAAGACCGAGGCCGACCAGCGCGATCCACACCGCCGTCATGATGACGAGCTGCTGCTGGCGGCTGGTGCGCTGCAACGCCGCGTTCAGCCCGGTGGTCGAGGACGCTGGCCTGCGGCCGACGGGGCCGGGTGCCGGGGGTCGGGTGCTTCTGACCTGCACGCGCGCGTCGTCTGCGAACACGGCGGTGATGTCGTCAGGGATGAACAGGGACGCGGAGACCGACGGCTCAGACTGCATGGGGGTGTCCTCCTCGAGATCGCTTGCCGGGGCGGGTCCCGCGGCTAGCGGTTGATTCGGACGAAACGAGCCGGGACTTGACTACTCCCTTTGGACTGACTACAGGTCAGCGTGCGCTGCGGGCGGCACAGCTCACGCAGGCCCGCGCCGTCGGTCGCGCGTAGAGCCGCTCGCGTGCGATCGGCTGCCCGCAGTCCTCACAGGTCCCGTAGGCGTCTGCGCGCAGCCGCCCGTCCGCGTCCGCCAGCTCGCCGAGATGGCCGCGCGCCTGCGCGAGCAGCGCCGCAACCTGGGCCGCTCGAAAGCCAGCGTCGCGCCCTCCGGGTCGTGCTCGTCGTCGACCGAGGCACTGCCCGCGGACTCCACGATGGCGTTGAGGTCACGGGTGAGGGCGGCCACCCGCGCCGTCGTCCGCTCGGTCTCGGCCGCGACGAGGCGGGAGAGAGCGGCCCGATCGGAACGGGAGAGCCCGGTGGACAGCGACTTCTTGCGGGTCACGTCGGGCACAACGCCGTGCGCCCCCAGGACATTCCGACCGTCCGCCCACTTTTCGCGTCGCGGCCTCCGGCCCGGCTCGCCGTGAGCCGCCCACCACCCCCGGGCGGCAACCGCGGATCGCTACAGTGGCGAGGGTCACCCGCCGGCGGATCCATCAGGCGGCCGTGAGGTGCACACTGGGAGCCGTGGTGGTCGCCTGGGCGCTGGGTGGGTTGGCTGTCGTCCGGGGATAACGGAGGAGTCTCTCAAGGAGCGGCGCGCACGTGCCGATGCACCTCTCGAGGCGTTCGCCGCCTCCGGGAGAAGGAGAAGAGGGTGGACGACGGGCAGAACCGCACCGGCTTGCCGGCCGCGGCGTTGAGCGCGCTCGTCCTCGTCGCCGTGCTCATCGGGGGTGGAATGATGCTGAACGGCGGCTTCTTCGGGTTCGGCACCTCGCCCCAGGATCCCCGCAACCGCGTCGTGGTCGTGGACGGCTTTTCCACGGCCGAGGAGGCGCCGACGGCCGGCGCGCCCACGATCGCTCCGACGGCCGACGTCGCGGCGGGCCGGTCGCCCCGCTCGCAGCCTTCTGCTCTCACCTCCCCAGCCCCTCCGGCCCCGGGGA
>Ga0247713_1000194_pt1 | contig 43605 bp, 43 predicted proteins | sample 21E_NmetaG_FD_189936 | JGI IMG/M metagenome (GOLD analysis project Ga0247713, IMG submission 189936) | Soil microbial communities from hillslope of Landscape Evolution Observatory, University of Arizona, Oracle, AZ, United States - 2-1-E_N | ecosystem: Engineered > Artificial ecosystem >...
GGCCCTCGGTGAGCCCAACCTCGTCGGCCAGATCCGACAGCAGCCGGGCGCCGGCATGGCCGACCACCGACCTGCCGTCCGAGGTCACCATGAGGCGCGGGCGGCCGGGGTTACGCTTCACCTTCAAAGGTGCCCTCCTGGTTTGAGCTGCTACGGCGTCGACAACCGCAGCTTCCCTTTCCAGGGGGGCGTTTTCGCGGACCTACCGTCCGATCGGGCCGCCGGGTACTGCCGGGTACTGAAAGGGGCGGGCTAGTTGGGCATGCTCTCCATCGGCAAGCTCGGCTCCGATCCCGATCCCGCTTCGTACTACCTGGAGGTTGTCGCCTCCGGCGTCGAGGACTACTACTTCTCCACCGACGAGGTGCCCGGCCGCTGGCTCGGCCCGGCCGCCTCCAGCCTCGGCCTCGCGGGGCCGGTGGAGCACGCCGGAGATGCTCGCGATCGAGGCCGACGCCCTCCACTTGGCCCGCCGCGGGCAGCGCCCCCGGCCCGCCCCGGCCGATGTGGTCGAGCGCGCGGTGAATCAGCGGCCCTCACTCAGCGACGAGCAACGGCGGGCCGTACACGCCATCACCACCGGCGACGCGCCGGTCGCCCTGGTTGTCGGCCACGCCGGTGCCGGCAAGACCTTCGCCCTCGACGCGGCCCGGGCGGCCTGGCAGGCGTCGGGCCACGAGGTCATCGGCGGCGCGCTGGCAGCTCGGGCGGCGCGACAGCTTCAGACCGGCTCGGGGATCAAGTCCTCCACGATCGCCGGCCTGAGGTAACTCACTAACGGACGGCGATGACGTCGACTTGTGCGTCGGCGTAGGTGTGCCGGTAGAAGACCTCCACCCCATCGGTGCCCGGGATGACCGCCGAGCGCACTTCGTCGTGCGGGTAGTCCGACAGCTCGGGGAAAGGGATGCTCGGTGACATCCACGGGGTCTCCCGCCTCGTCAACCCACTCACGGACGCGCTTCCATCTTTCAGGCGACGGGTGGGTAAAGGTTCGCCACTCGAGGAGTGCCGAGTCGTCCCGAAGGGGCACCTATCTGCGATCGGTAACCGGTTTCCGTTGGCGCAAACGCTCAAGCCGTTCACGCAACGACGCCATGAGGCTCGGGTCGTCCACCGCTCGGCGCTGCGCCCGATAGGACTCGTCGTACTCCTGTCGACGACGGTCTTCGTCGCCAGCGAATGCACTCTTGCGCTGAGGGTGATCGCTCACCGGGTGGCCTTCCGTCGGAGTCGTACTGCTCTATGACTATACGTCGGCCGTCTAGTCCGGGGATGGGATCGGCTCTCGATCCGGGGCACCGACGGCGCGGTCACCGGCTACTCCTCGGCAGGCGCCGCGCCCTCGGGCCGACTGCCGTGGTGTCGGAGAGGGGACTTGAACCCCTACGCCCTATTCGGGCACCAGGCCCTCAACCTGGCGCGTCTGCCTATTCCGCCACTCCGACGTGACCGGATCCCTACTCTACCGGCCCGAGCCGACCTTGACCTTCGTGGCGTCGAACGTGCCCAGGCCGGAGACGGTCAGCCCGCTCACCCGCTCAGACGACACCGACTGGAACTGGAACTGGGCGAGGGGCACGATCGGCATCTGGTCGAGGATGAGGTTCTCGGCCGCCTGGTAGGCGCTGATGCGCTTGGTCTCGTCGGCCTCGGCCCGTCCGTTCTTCAGGGTGTTGTCGACGGGAGTCGATGAGAACCCGGTGATGTTGTCGCGCTGGCCGGACTGGAACAACGGGGTCAGGAAGGCGTCCGCGGCGGGATAGGCCCCGATCCAACCGAGGCGGAAGAACTCCTGCTGGCCGCTGATGGCGAAGCGGAGGTAGTCGGCGTAGGTGTGGGGTCGGAGGGCGGCCGGGATGCCCACCTCCTGGAGGTTGGCCTGGATGGCCTGGGCGACGGCCCGCTGCGTCCCGTCGTCGTCGAAGTCGATCTGGATCTCGGGGACCGCCTTGCCGGCGGGGAACGCCTCGCCCACCAGGGCCCGGGCGCGGTCGGGATCGCGGTTGCACCGCTGGCCGCAGGCGTCGGCCTGGGCCCCGGGGACCCCCTCGGGGATCAGCCCCTTGAGGACCGTGGCCGACGGCCCGTAGACCACCCGGACGATCGCGTCGCGGTCGATGGCGGCCACGACGGCCTGCCGAAAGCGGACGTCGGCGAACTTGGGGCTCTTGAGGTTGAACCCGTAGAAGAGCTCGCCCAGGTACGGCTTGGCCGCGCCCGGCCCTTGGCGCTCGGCCGCCTGCTCGACGCGGTCGGGTGGAACCGAGGTCCAGTCCAGGCGTCCGGCCAGGAACGACTCGTATGCTGCAGCCGCGTCCTGTTCCAGGTAGAAGTCGACGGCACGCAGCGGCAGGTTCGGCGTCCCCGGCGAGGGGATGAGGTGGAGGTAGTCGTCGCGGCGACTCTGGAGCATGAACGGCCCGCTACCCACCGGCTGCACGGCGAAGGCGGGCGTCACGGCGGTAACCGACTCCTGGGGCACGATCCCGAAGGTGGGGTGCCCGAGCACGGCGGGCAGCGACGACATTGGCTGGTCGAGCTGAATACGCACGACATCGGACGCAGGCGTAGTGACTCCGGAGAGGCTTTCGCCCTTCCCCTCAAGGTTCACGTCCCGGAACCCGCTGACCAGCTCGAGCTGGGCGGCCGCTGGCGACGACGAGCCCTTCTTGGCGATCCGGTCCAGGGTGTACTTCACGTCGGCCGAGGTGACGACCCGGAAGTTGGCGAAGGTGGCGCCGGGGCGGATGGTGAAGTCCCACCTGCGCTGGTCGGCACTGGCCTGCCAGCGCCCGGCGAGAGCCGGTTGTACGGCCAGCGTCTCAGAGTCGTACGTGGTAAGGCCGTCGAAGAGCTGGTCGGCGACGAGCAGTTCCCCAGGCGTTCGGGCCTGGGCCGGGTCGAGCGACTGCGGCCGCTCGATGCCCACCCGCAGGACACCGGGCGGCGGCTCGTCGGGTCCCCGCCGCACGGCGGCCGGCTGGTCGGTGCAGCCGGCCAGCAGGATGAGAAGGGCGACACCTGCCGTTACGAACCGCAACCGCGCCACCCCTGGGCGCATCGGCACAGCTCCGACCGCTACGACGCCTGCAACCGGATGGCGAGGATGATGGTGGTGAAGGCGAAGACGACCGCTATCGACACGGTGATGCGGTCGAGGTTCTTCTCCACGACCGTGGAGCCGGAGGAAGCCGCGCCCATGCCGCCACCGAACATGTCGGACAGGCCGCCACCCCGACCGCTGTGCAACAGGACCAGCAGGATGAGGGCCAGGGAGACCACGACGTGGATGATCGTGACGATCGCCGTCAGCATAGGGAAGACAGGTTACCGTGCCTTTGCCCCGGCGGACAGTCCGCTGTCAGGCCAGCCGGTACTGCACGATTCGGGCGAAGTCGTCGGGGTCGAGGCTGGCTCCTCCCACCAGCGCCCCGTCGATGTCGGGCTGGGCCATGAGCTCGGCGATGTTCGTGGGCTTCACCGAACCCCCGTACTGGATTCGGATGCGACCGGCGACCTCGTCGCCGACCAGGCCTGAGGCCACCTTGCGGATCATCCCGATGGTGGCCTGGGCGTCGTCGGGCGTGGCCGTGCGGCCGGTGCCGATGGCCCAGATGGGCTCGTAGGCAACCACCAGGCCGGCCACCTGCTCGGCCGGAAGTCCGCTGAGCGCAGTCTCGACCTGGCCGGTGATCTTGGAGTCGGTGGCCCCCGACTCCCGTTCCTCCAACGTCTCCCCTACGCAAACGATCGGCGTCATCCCGCCGGCGAGCACCGCCTCGAGCTTGCTCCGCACCTCTTCGTCGGTCTCGCCGAACAGCTCCCGGCGCTCGGAGTGGCCCACAATCACGTACACCACGTCGAGCTTGGCGAGCATCGGCACGCTGATCTCGCCGGTGAACGCCCCGTTCGATTCCCAGTGGCAGTTCTGGGCGCCCAGGGCGACCGGGATGCGCTGGTCCTCGATCAGCAGCTGGATCGACCGAAGCGCGGTGAACGCCGGGTGGACCGACACGTCGACGGCTTCGTAGTCCTCCGACGTGAGCCGGTACGACAGCTTCTGCACCACCTGGATGGCCTCCAGGTGGTTGTGGTGCATCTTCCAGTTGCCGCTGATGAGCGGCCGTCGGCCGGTCGACGGAGAGCCGCTATCAGACTTAGTTTGGGGCATTGGACGCCTCTCGTAGGGCCGCCAGTCCGGGCAAGTCACCCTTTTCCAAGAGCTCGAGCGACGCTCCGCCGCCGGTGGACACGTGGTCGATGCGGGTGTCGAGGCCGAACTTGGCCAGGGCCGCGGCACTGTCGCCTCCACCGACGACGGTGAAGCCGTGCGAGTCGGCCACCGCCTCAGCCACGTCGACGGTGCCCTCCTGGAAGCGGGGGTCTTCGAACATGCCCATGGGGCCGTTCCACAGGATGGTGCCAGCTTTCTCCAGCGGGGAGATGAAGGCCAACGTGCTCTCCGGGCCGATGTCCATGCCCTTCCACCCGTCGGGGATGTCGCCGTGCACGACCTTGACCTCCTCGTCGGGGCCCATGGCCACGATGTCGGAGGGAATCATGAACTTGTCCTTGCTCGGGCCTTCGAGGAAGCCCTTGCAGGCGTCGACCCAGTCGGGCTCCACCAGGGAGTCGCCCACCGAGTAGCCCTGGGCCATCATGAAGGTGAAGCACATGGCCCCGCCGATGGCCAGGTGGTCGACCTTGTCGATGAGGGCTTCGATGACCCCCATCTTGGAGCTCACCTTGGAGCCGCCCAGAATGCCGACGAACGGGTGCCTCGGCTTCTCCAGGAGCCCGCCCAGGACCTCGACCTCGCGGGCCAGGAGCCGCCCAGCCGCGCTGGGCAGCCGGGTCGGCGGCCCCACCACTGAGGCATGGGCCCGGTGCGACGCGCCGAACGCGTCGTTCACGTAGAGGTCGAAGCCATCGACCAAGCGGTCGACGAAGGCCGGGTCGTTGGCCTCCTCACCCGGGTCGAAACGCAGGTTCTCCATGAGCTCCACGTCGGGAGCGAGCTCGGCCAGCCGCTCGCGGACGGGATCCATCGTGTACTTCTCGTCCGGCTCACCCTTGGGCCGGCCGAGGTGGCTGCAGGCGGTGACGCTGGCGCCCTTCTCCTGCAGCCACTCGATGGTGGGCATGGCCGCGGTGATGCGCAGGTCGTCGTCGATGCGCCCGTCGGTGATGGGGACGTTGAAGTCGGCCCGGAGCAGGACTTTCTTGCCTGACGGCTCAGGTAGATCCTCGAGAAGGGGAAGTGTCACCCCTGGTTGGCGGCGCCGACGATCTGGGCCAGGTCGACGAGGCGATTGGAGTAGCCCCACTCGTTGTCGTACCAGCCCATGACCTTGACCAGGTTGCCCATGGCCATAGTGGAGCCGGGGTTGAAGGTGCAGGAGGCCGGTGAACCGATGATGTCGGACGACACGATCAGGTCCTCGGTGTACTCCATGACCTTGGCCAGCGGACCCTCGGTGGCCGCCGCCCGGTACGCCTCGTTGACTTCCTCGACCGTGACGTCCTTGCTGAGGATGGCGGTGAGGTCGGTGATCGACCCGTCCTTCACCGGTACCCGGAGCGCAGTCCCGTCGAGGCGGCCCTTCATGGCCTCCAGGACCAGGGAGGTGGCCTTGGCCGCCCCGGTAGAGTTGGGCACGATGCTCTGGGCCGCGGCCCTCATGCGAAGCAGGTCACCGCTCTTGTTGACGACATCGAGCAGGCCCTGGTCGTTGGTGTAGGCGTGGACCGTGGTCATCAGGCCCCTGTCGATGCCGAACGCGTCGTCGAGGACCTTGACCATGGGCACGAAGCAGTTCGTGGTGCAGGACGCATTGGAGACGACCGTGTGGCTGGCCCCATCGAAGGTGTCGTCGTTCACGCCGACCACGAAGGTGGCGTCGACGTTCTTGGCCGGGGCCGAGATGATGACGCGGGGGGCGCCGCCCTCGATGTGGGCCCGGGCCTTGTCACCGTCGGTGAAGAAGCCGGTGGACTCGATGACGACATCGACGCCCACGTCGCCCCACGGCAGGGCCTTGGGGTCGGCCTCGCTGAAGACCTTGACGCTTCTGTCGCCGATCTGGAAACCGTCGTCGTTGACCTCGACCGACTCGCCGAAGCGGCCGTGGGTCGAGTCGTACTTGAGAAGGTGGGCGTTGATCGACGGCGATGTGAGGTCGTTGATGGCTACGACCTCGACGTCACCTCGCTCGTGCGCCGCCCGGAAGAAGATTCGACCGATACGACCGAAGCCGTTGATGCCCACACGCACTGCCATACGGGGTCCCCCTTGGCTGATTTTGGTTCTAGCCCAGTTCGTTTCTAATCGAGCAAAGCCTCGAGTGCGGCCGCCAGCAGAGCCGGATCGTGACCCGTCCCATCGGGGCGGGCCACCGGTCGCTGGACGCACTCTACGTCGAGCCGGCCCACCGGGAGCGAGTCGGGCTGGCACAGGACGACGTCGATGTCCAATCCATGCGCCCGCAAGGCGTTGACGTGGGCGGCCACGTCGTACCCCGCGGTCTCCGGAAGCTGGGGCCGCAGGTTGCACACGTAGACCTTCCGGCCCGGTGTGACGGCCAGGGCGTCCCGCACGGATGGGACCGCCACCACGGCCAGGACGCTGGTGAACAGGGAGCCTGGCCCGAGCACGACCTGGTCAGCCGTGGCCAGAGCCGCGAGGGCGGCCTCCGGGGCCCGGGCGTCGGCCGGCACCAGGGACACGCCGGCGATGCCCTCGGAGCGGCCCACGGCCACCTGCCCGGTGATCGAGTCGTCGCCGTGCCCGCCGGCGCGCCGGATCACCGCCTTCAGCACGACCGGCTCAGTGGTGGCCGGTACCACCCGGCCGACGGCGCCGAGCAGCCGACCGGCCTCGGCCAGGGCCTGCTCGAAGTCGCCGGTGGACGCGGCGAGGCCGGCGAGGACCAAGTTGCCGAAGGCGTGGCCCTGCAGCTCGCCGGCATCGAAGCGGTGCTCGAAGGCCGACGTCCACAGCGAAGCCGGGTCGGCCAGGGCCACGAGGCACTTGCGCAGGTCGCCGGGCGGGGGGATGCCGAACGCGGCCCGCAGGCGGCCGCTCGATCCGCCGTCGTCGGCGACCGACACGATGGCGCACACGTCGTCGGCATAGCGGCGCACGGCGGCCAGGGTGGCCGCCAGACCGTGCCCTCCCCCCAGGGCCACGACTCGCTTCACGCTATTTCCCCAGATCTCGGTGCTTGACCATGGGGTCGAAGCCACGCTTCCGCAGGATGGTCCCCAGCGCTTCGCCCAAGTACACCGAGCGGTGCCTGCCGCCGGTGCAGCCGACCCCGATCGACAAGTAGGACTTGCCCTCCTTGACGAAGGCCGGGAGGAGCAGCTCGAGGAGGTCCTCGAGGCGCTTGAGGAACTCCCCGGTCTCGGGCTGGGAGGCGACGTACTGCTGCACCGGCTCGTCGAGCCCGGTAAGAGGGCGTAGCCCCTCGACCCAGTGCGGGTTCGGCAGGAACCGGCAGTCGAAGACCAGGTCGACGTCGAGTGGCAGGCCGTGCTTGTAGCCGAACGACACGATGCTGGTCTGGAGGGGCGTCTCGGAGTCACGGGTGAACAGGTCGAGCAGCCGGTCGCGCAGTTGGTGGACGTTGAGGTCGCTCGTGTCGACCACCACGTCGGCCTCAGACTTGACCTCTTCCAGGAGGGCCCGCTCCCGCTCGATGGCCTCCGAGACCCGATCCGCTCCCGACATGGGATGGCGCCGCCGGGTGTTCTCGTACCGGCGGACGAGGACCTCGTCGGACGCCTCCAGGAACAGCACCCGTACCCGGGCCTGGGTCTTGCGCAGCTGCTCCAGCGCGGTCGCCAGCTCCTCCAGGTAGTGCTCGGTACGGACCACCAGGGCCACTCGCTCCGTGGTGGAGCCGGGGGTCTGCACCAGCTCCACCACCTTGCCGATGAGGGCCGGCGGCAGGTTGTCGATGACGAACCAGCCCAGGTCCTCGAACGTGTCGCCCGCGGTCGACCCGCCCGCGCCCGACACGCCCGTGATGATGAGGAACTCGCTCACGCGAACTTTGCCGCGGTGAGATCGGACTGCCGGGCCACGTCGGCCCAGCCCACGGGCGGCAGGAGCTCCATTAGCCAAGGATACCGGGGCACTACGACAGCGCCGCGCCCGTGCCGCTCCGCTTCTCGGCGCGAAGAAACAGCAGGCGGGGAATCGTCGTGGCCGCGGTGTACTCCTCGGCTCTCGCCAGGAAGCCGGGCGGGGGCGCCGGCTCTTCCATGCGGGTGATGAACAGGCCGGCCGAGGCCATGGCGTTGACGTACCGGGAGAGCGGCCGGTGGACGAAGGGTAGGAACACGTCCTTGTCGACCTCCTCCAGCGAGATGTCCTCCACCAAATAGGGCCCGATGCGCCAGTACTGCTCGTCCAGGATGTGATCGTCGATCCAGCCGGAGCCGGGAACCTGCAGGAGCGGGTGGTTGAGGAGAAAGAGGAAGCGCCCACCGGGCCGCAACACCCGGCCGACTTCGGCGATGGCCTCGTCGACCCCTTCAATGTGCTCGAACACCAGACAGGCGAGGGCGGCGTCGAAGGCGCCGTCCGGGAACGGCAGGGACACGGCCTCCGCGCGCAGGTAGGCGGCGCCGCCCCCTCGTAACGCGGCCTCGGTGAGTTGGCTCCACGAGGGGTCCACGCCGACCACCTGCGCCCCGGCGCCGGCCGCCACTCGGGCCAACTGCCCCTCCCCCGTGCCGACGTCGAGCACCGAAGTCGCCCCGGCGAGGTGCTCGGCGACCAGGGGGACGATCTGCTCGGTGTACTCGGCGTCGGCCCCCTCGGTGAACGCGTCCTGCCACCACCCGGCGTGGGTCTCCCACAGCGAACGGTCGGAGATGGCGCCGCTGTCAGTCATCCGGGCGCCCCGACTGATGGAACTTCTCGTAGACCGCTATCGCCACCGCGTCCGGCAGCCACGGCAGCGCGGCCAGGTCGGCCAACGACGCCGCCTTCACCGCCGCCACGCCTCCCAGCTCCTTGACCAGCCGCTTCTTGCGGGTCGGGCCGAGGCCAGGGATGTCGTCGATGCTGCTCTTGGTCATCCGCTTTCCTCGCAGCTGGCGGTGGTAGTCGATGGCAAAGCGGTGGGCCTCGTCCCGCAGGCGCTGCAGCAGGTACAGGGCTTCGGACTGGCGGGGGATGCGGATGGGGTCGGCCTGGCCGGGCACGAAGACCTCCTCGAAACGCTTGGCCAGCGAGGCGACGGAGATCTCGTCCTCCAGACCGAGGTCCTCGACCACCTTGGTGGCGACGCTCAACTGGCCCTTGCCCCCGTCGACCAGCAGCAGGTTGGGCGGGTAGTTGAACTTCCGGGGCCGGTCACCCAGCGGACGCTCCCGCTCGACGAGCAGGGCAGTGAGCCGGCGGGTCAGGACCTCCTCCATGGCCGCGAAGTCGTCGTTGCCCGGGACGTCACGGATCTTGAAGCGGCGGTACTCGCTCTTCTTGGCCAGCCCGTCCTCCATCACCACCATCGAACCCACGTAGTCGCTCCCCTGGATGTGGCTCATGTCGTAGCACTCGATGCGCAGGGGAGGATTAGGGAGGTCGAGGGCGTCCTGCAGCGAGTTCAAGGCCCGGGCCCTGGAGTTGTGGTCCGACGCCCGCTTCAGCCGGTGGCGGACGAACTCCTCCTTGGCGTTCTGGGCGACCATGGCCTGCAGCGCCCGCTTGTCGCCCCGCTGGGGCACCCGGATAGTGACGTTCGACCCCCGCTGCCCCGACAGCCAGTCGACATAGACCTCGGGATCGTCCGGCATGTCGGGGACGAGCACTTCCTTGGGGACGCTCGCCGCCTCAGACTCGGCGTACAGGCCCTCGAGGACGTGGCCGACGAGCTGGTCGGGCGTGACGTCCTCCACCTTGTCGACGATGAACCCCTTGCGGCCCATGACCCGGCCCTTGCGCACGTAAAAGACCTGGACGGCGGCTTCGAGGTCGTCGCCGTGGATGCCGATCACGTCGAGATCCTCGGGCCGCTCGGTGACCACTGCCTGCTTCTCGATGGCCTTGCGCACCGCGGTCAGCCGGTCGCGGTACCGGGCGGCCCGCTCGAACTCGAGCTCGTCGGCCGCCTCCGCCATCTGCCTCTCCAGGCGACGGACCACCGTCTGTGTCTCGCCGCAGAGGAACTGGATCAGCTCGTCGACCAAGCCGTCGTACTCGTCCTTTTCGACCTCGCCCACGCACGGCCCCGTGCACTTCTCGATGTGGAACAGCAGGCACGGCCGGCCGAGGCGCTGATGGTGGTTGAACTTGTTCTCGCTGCATGTGCGGATGGGGAACGTCCGCAGGAGCAGGTCGAGGGTCTCGCGGATGGCGTACGCGTGCCCGTACGGGCCGAAGTAGGTCACGCCCTTGCGCTTCTTGCCCCGCATGACCATGGCCCGGGGCCAGTCGTCGCCCGTGGTGATGGCCAGGAACGGATAGCTCTTGTCGTCGCGCAGGCGGATGTTGAACCGGGGTCGGTGCTGCTTGATGAGGCTGTACTCGAGCATGAGGGCCTCGACGTCGTTGCGGACCTGGATCCACTCCACCGACTCGGCCGCGGCCACCATCTGGGCCGTCCGGGGCGGCATGGCGCCCGGCGAGCCGAAGTAGTTCGACAGCCGCTGGCGGAGCGACCGCGCCTTGCCCACGTAGATCACCCGACCGTCCGCGTCCTTGAACTGGTACGAGCCCGGGGCGTCGGGAATGGTGCCGGCGGGCGGGCGGCTGATCATCGCACGCCAATTCTAGCGATAGGGTATTCGTTATCATGGATGGATGAACGTCGCAGAGTGGGTGAACGGCGCTCGTCGATCCGCCGGGCTCACGCAGCGCCAGCTATCCGAACGTTCGGGCGTCCCCCAGCCGACGATCGCCCGCATCGAGTCCGGGAAGCAGATGCCCCGGGCCGACACGCTCGACCGCATCCTGCGGGCCTGTGGCTGGGAGCTCGACATGACCCTGCGGAGGGGGCAGGGTGAGGATTTAGGTCTGATTCGCTCCTGGCTGGCGCTTACAACGCAGGAGCGAGCCGAGCGCGGCGCGGAGTACGGCCGAGCTCTTGAACGGATCAGGGCGGCTCGAGGCGCAGCGTGAGCCCGGAGTTCGATCCGATCGCCGCGCTTCGGGTCCTTCACGACGAAGGTGTCAAGTTCGTCGTGGTCGGAGGGTACGCCGGAGAGCTTCTCGGAGCGCCCTTGATGACCAACGACCTCGACATCTGCTACGACCGGTCACCGGACAACCTCGAGCGTCTGGCAAAGGCTCTCAGTCGGATGAGAGCGAAACTGCGAGTCGCAAAGGTGGAAGAGGACCTGCCTTTCATCCTGGATGCCCGCACGTTGGCTGCAGGCGACTCGTTCACCTTTGTCACGGAGCTCGGCAGCCTCGACGTGCTCGGCACCCCGTCTGGAACTGCCGGGTACCGCGATCTGGCTGCTCGGGCACGAGACCTCCCGGTCGCTGCGGACCTGAGGGTCCCGGTCGTCGTGCTGGCAGACCTCATGCGCATGAAGCGGGCCAGCGCCCGGACGAAAGACCGCCTGCAACTTGAGATCCTCAGCACCTTGGAGGACGGGGCCGCGGACGCGAAGAGTGGCGACAAGACGTAGACTGTGCTTCACGCCGGCCTGGTATCCGGCGACATATTCAGCTCCGAGGCCGACATCCCCGCGTGAGGCGACCAGGCTGTCTCCGCCGGCCGATTTTCGGGGCTCCCACACAAGGGGACTCGCATGGTTCGCATTCAAGGGGCGCTCCCGGATCGATACACCGCGGCGACACAGGAACAGCTCCACTCCTGGATCGCCGCGGCCAAGGCCACGCTCGGCGATCGGCTGCTGATCCTCGGCCACCACTACCAGCGCGAAGAGGTGATGCGGTGGGCCGACGCCCGGGGTGACTCCTTCGGGCTGTCCCGTCTGGCCGCCGGCTCGGTCGCCGAGTACATCGTGTTCTGCGGCGTCCACTTCATGGCCGAGTCGGCCGACATCCTCACCGGCGGTACGCGTGCGGTCGTCCTGCCCGACCTGAACGCCGGCTGCTCCATGGCCGACATGGCCGACCTCGACTCGGTCGAGGAGGCGTGGGACGCGCTCGCCGCCGTCACCGACATCGAGCGCATCGTCCCCATCACCTACATGAACTCCTCGGCCGCGCTGAAGGCCTTCGTGGGCCGGATGGGTGGAGCCGTCTGCACGTCGTCCAATGCCCGGGCCGTCGTCACCTGGGCCCTGAGCCGGGGCGACAAGCTGCTCTTCTTCCCCGACCAGCACCTGGGCCGCAACACCGGCTACGAGCTGGGCATGGGCGCGGCCGACATGCGCGTCTGGGATCCCAAGCGCGACCTGGGAGGGCTCGAAGAGGTCGACGTCAAGGAGGCCACGCTCCTGCTCTGGAAGGGCCACTGCTCGGTCCACCAGCGGTTCAAGGTGGCCCACGTGGAGGCGTTCCGGGCCGAGCACCCGGACGGGATCGTCGTCGTGCACCCCGAGTGCGCCCACGAGGTGATCGAGCTCGCCGACCAGGTCGGTTCCACCGACTTCATCATCAAGGCGGTGGCGGCGGCGCCGGCCGGTTCCGTGATCGGTATCGGCACGGAGATCCACCTGGTCCAGCGCTTGGCCGCCGAGCACCCCGACCGCACCGTGGTCTCACTCGACCCGCTGATCTGCCCCTGCTCGACCATGTTCCGCATCGACGCCGCCCACCTCGCCTGGGTCCTGGAGAACCTGGTCGAGGGCTACGTCGTCAACCAAATCAAGGTCGACGAGGAAACCGCCGAATGGGCGCGGGTGGCGCTCGAGCGCATGCTGGAGATCACCTGACCCACTGGAAGGCCAAGGCCGCCCTCCAGACCGTCTTCAGCAGCGTCCCGGGAGGTGAGGCGCTCAACTACCTCTGCCAGCGCCGCATCTTCCGCAACCTGCCGGTCAGCGACGACATCTTCCGGGCCACGGCGGATAACGCCCGCCGCCACCTGGCCAATCTGACCGAGCACGGCAGCGTTCCCGTCGACCAGGCGACCTTCTACGAGTTCGGCGCCGGCAAGGACCTCATCATCCCCCTGACCTACTACTGCCTCGGCGTGGAGGAGCAGGTGATCGTGGACATCCGGGACCTGGCCCGCGAGGAGCTGATCGTCGACGCCCACCGGCGCCTCAGCTCTGGCGTGGTACCCGACGTGGTCCGCTCTCCCGAGTCTGCGCTCAGGCTACGGGGGCGCCAGCAGCGCCTGTCCGCCCTCGGCGTCACCTACCGCGCCCCCTGCGACGCCCGGGCCACCGGCCTGGACGACTCATCGGTCGACTACATCACCTCGACCAGCACCCTCGAACACATCCCCGAGGCGGACATCCGCCTCATCCTGAGTGAGAGCCGGCGCATTCTCCGTCCCGACGGCCGCATGAGCATGCTCATCGACTACCAGGACCACTACAGCTACGCCGACAGCTCCATCTCCGCCTACAACTTCCTGCGCTACGACGAGCGGGAATGGGCGCGCTGGAACCCGTCGCTGCAGTACCAGAACCGGCTGCGGCACTCCGAGTACCTGGCGATGTTCGAGGCCGAGGGCTTGGAGGTGGTCGACGAGGAGACCGTCGCCGGCACGCCGGCGGACCTGGAGACGATCGCCGAGCTTCCGCCGGCCGCGCCTTTCCGTGACCGCGACCCCCGGGATCTCGCCGTCCGGCTGGCGTTCGTGACGCTGCAACCAGCGGTACCGTGAGGTCGAGAAGCACCTACGGGAAAGGCAGGGCATGGCCACGGCCACAGGCAGGGCAAGCGCTCTCCGATCCATCCTCGGCCGGACGCTCCCGATGGCCGGCATCGATGCCCCGCGTCAAGCACACCGTCCGCGGTGCCCGCGCTTCGTCGGGTAGTACCGCCGGTACCGAGCCGGGGTGCCGGGCTACCGCCGCCGGCGCTGCGCGACCTCTTCCCCGTCATCGGCGAGGACGCTGAGTCAGCCGGCGCCTACGACCCGCACTACCTGCACCAGGATCTCTGGGCGGCGAGAAGGCTGTACGAGAACGCGCCGACCGTCCACCACGAACTGTCCTCCCGGGTCGACGGCTTCGTCACGTCGGCACTGGTCTTCTGCCCGGCGCGATGGTCGACGTGCGCCCGTTCCCGGAGGCCCAGAACCGCCAGGTGTCGTCAGAGAACCAGTTGGCGACCTCCCCGCGGCGGCGCAGCTCGTCGACGGTGGCCATGGGGACCTCCCGCTCGATGAGCATGGTGAGGACGAGGTCGGGCTGGAAGGCGGAAGCGGTCTCGATCAGCGCCTCCCCCGTGGCCGCCGGGTCGCCCGCCCACCCCGGTGCGAAGGTGTCGAAGACCTCGACCTCGTGACCGAGCGCGGTCAGGGGCCGTACCACGAGGTGTACTCGTAGGAATCCCCCCGCTCGACCTTGCCGTAGTCGAACCGGGCGCTGGCCAGGAGGACGCGCATGCTCACGGCTCCCCGACGGGCACCAGGGCGGCCTCGCTCACCGGCTCGACGCCCCCGGCAAGCAGGCTCCGGAGCTTCAGCCGGAGGAGGCCGGCGAACAGCGTCTGGCCCGCAACGGTGGCCACGCCGGCGCCGGCGGCGCCGATGTGCGGGATCAACACCAGGTTGAGGGCGACGTTGGCCACCAGGCAGCTCACGGTGACCGACAGCAGGCCTTTCTGCCGCAGCGCCACCAGCGGCAGCCACGCCAGGGCGGCGACCGAGGGCGGGACGGCGAGGGCGAGGATGCGCAGCACGTCGCCGCCCGGGCCGTAGCCGGCGCCGAACCCCAGCTCGAGGAGCGGCCCGGGCACGGAGAGGATGAGTGCGACGGCCGGCAGCACACCGAGGCAGAGCATCCGGGCCATCCGGTCGGCCTTGGCCACCGCCGACCGGTGGTCGAGCCGGGCGGTGGAGCCGATCATCACCACGGCCAGGGCGCCGGCCGGCATGATCAGGAAGTCGATGATCCGGTACGACACCGAGTACTGCGCCACCTCGGTGGCGTCCGACATCACGGCGAGGAGCCAGAGGTCGATGCGGTAGTAGACGACGCCGGCCACGGCCGCAAAGCCGAGGGGGAGCACCCTCCGCAGCCTCAACCGGCTGCGGTCGGCGGGCCGCTCAGGCGACAGGCGCCGCCAGGCGACGACGCCCAGCACGAGCGCCGAGGCCACGTCGGCGGCGGCGTAGGTGGCGATGGCGGCAAGGAGACCACCGCCGTTGACGAGGAGGAACGCGCCCAGGAGCAGCACGAGGGCACGCGAGGCCGCCTCGTTCACAGCGTCGGGCACGACGGACACTGCCCCCCGCAGGGCGGCGGCGCAGGACGTGTGGAAGGCCGATGCCAGCATCGAGACGGCGAAGACGGCGGGGACCGCCGGGTTGGTGTCGGTGGCGGCGAGGAGGTAGAAGGCGGCCATCGCCAAGGCGGCGCCCACGGCCAGCAATAGCCGGCGCCCGGCCACCACGACGAGGGTGGCCCGGGCTCGGGGCGGCTCGGCGGCCGAGGCCTCGTTGAGCACGAAAGCCAGGCCGGCGTCGGACACCACCGACATGATCGCCCCGACCGTGAGGATCAGCGCCAGGTCGGCGAACTGCGGCACCGTCAGTTGCCGGGCCGCCACCGCCAGCCACACGAAGGACAGCGCGGCGGCGCCGGCGCGGCCACCGGTGAGGCCGCCGAACTGCCGGGCCGGGCGGCTCGCGGCCACCCGCCGGGCCAACGCGCCGGCCCGGACCCGCACCGCCCGAGGAACCGGCTCGGCCGTCATGGGCCGGGCGCCCGGTGAACGAGGTCACGCCGGCGCACGGTCTGGGCGGGCGCCATGACCATCGCCGCGGCCCGGAGCTTCACCGGGCGGGGGCCGCGGAGCGACCCCACCACGGCCCGGCGCGCCGCTGTCCCGCGGCCAGCGCGGGCGTGGTCGTACGCGGCCCGGAGGGCGATGCGGGCGTGGCGGTGCCGCAGGCTGCGCCGGGCCACCGCTCTCAATCTCGGATCCAACGTCTCCCGGAGGAAGCCCTCCAGCACCTCGATCTCCCGCGGGAGCATGCGGTCCTCGGCCGAGATGCTGCCAGCGTGCACGCGGTAGAGCACGGTCGGCTCGTGCAGGACCGACACCGGAACGCCGCGGCGCGCCATCCTGAGCCAGAGGTCCCAGTCCTCACAGCCGGGGTAGCGGTAGGTCCCGCCCACCGCCTCGAACGCCTTCCGCTCGAACAGCGACCCGGAGAACACCCAGTTCATGATCAGCAGGTGCTCCAGGTCCAGCGACTTCGGCAGGGGCTGGCGCCGGGTGGTCCACTCGACCGGCTGGGCCGCGCCCGGCTCCCACGCCACCGCCATTGGGCTGACGGTTCCCCGCCGGGCCTCGTAGGCGTGGAGCAGGCACTGGAGGTGGTGCGGCAGCCACGCGTCATCGGCGTCCACGGCCAGCACCAGGTCGGTGCCGACCTCGGCCATCGCCGTCATCCGCCCGACGGCCACGCCTCTGTTGGTCTCGTGACGGACGACCCGCAGCGGCAGCACGCCTTCCCACGCCCGGGCGACGGAGTACGTGTCGTCGGTCGATCCGTCATCGACGACGACGACCTGGTCGGGCGCCCGCGTCTGGCCCGCGACCGACCCGAGCGCCTGCCCCAGGGTGGCGGCGCCGTTGAGGACCGAAATGGTCACCCCGACGGTGGTCACGCGATTCCCGCCAGCTCCAAGTAGTGCGGGAGCATCCCGGCGCCAAAGCGGGCGATGTCGAACCGCTCGACCACGTGCCGGCGCCCGGCGCCGCCGAGCTGCGAACGCCGGTCCACGTCCGACGCCAGTCCTGCGATGGCCGCCCCGCAGCCCGTCACGTCGTCGGGCGCCACCAGCACGCCCGTCACGCCGTCGACGACGACGTCGGCGCAGCCGCCTGTGTCGGAGGCCACGACGGGCAACCCCGCGGCGGCGGCCTCGGCCAGCACCAGCCCGAACGCCTCCCATCGGGACATGAAGACGAACAAGTCAGCGGCCCAGAGGACCTCGGCGACGTCGGGCCGGCTGCCCAAGAAGCGCACGTCGAGACCCACATCGGCGGCCAGCTTCCTGAGGCCCTGGGCATACTCGTCGCCGCCGCTGTAGCCGGTGGCGTCGCCCACGACGATCAGCGTCGGCGAGACACCAGAGGCCACCGCCGCCCGAATGACGACGTCGACGCCCTTGAGCGGTTCCAACCGGGCCACAGTGACGATCGTGAGCTCGTCCCCCAGCCCCAGCTCCTCCCGGGCCCGTGCCCGCTCGGCGGCAGAGGGCGGGCGGAAGCGGCCGACGTCGATCCCGTTGGGCACTACCGCGGAGCGCCCGACCGCTCCCGGCCGCCACTCCGCCGGCGCCAGCGCGGCGCGGGAGACACCGACGATGCGGGCAGGGAGGGGACCGGCGAAGAGGTAGGGCGGCGACACCTGGTTCACGTGCCAGAGCGTGCGGGCACGAAGCCGGCGGCCGGCGGCATGAGTGTCGACGTGAGGCACCAGGGCGCCGGTGTGGACGACGTCGGCCCCGACCTCGGCGGCCAGCGCGGCCAGGGCCCGTCCCTCGGCGACCCGGGCGGCGAGGGCCTGCGGGCGCGGCAGACGCCGGCGGGCGGTAAGCAGCCGGCGCTCGGTGAACGAGAACGGGTGCCACGTGGCGCCCAGCTCCTCGCTGCGGTCGGCGAGGTGGCCGGCGGGGCAGGCGACGTGGGCCCGGAAGCCCGCGTCGACCAGCATCTGGAGGACCTGCAGCATGACCGTCTGCCCTCCGCCGACCGACGCCACGTCGTTGACGAGGAGGACGGTCGGGCTCAGGGGACGCCCCCGCCCGGTCCCCGCCATGCGCCGATCAGCCACGGGACCATCATCGCCAATCGGAGGCCGACGAAGGCCACGCTGGTGAACGGGCCCTCGTGGCGCCGGTAGGAACGGTATGTCGAGGCCCACGCCGCCAGGCTCAGCCGTTCACGGGCGCTCCGTCCGAGGTCGGTGCGGCGCTCCGGGTGCTGGGCGGCCAGCCGGCGCTGCCCGGTGCCGTGCCGGTAGTAGGTGCGGACCAGCAGCCGCAGGCTGGCGCGATGGTCGTGGAAGGCTACGGCTCCCTCGGCTACAGCCAGGTGGAAGCCAGCCGCCTTGAGCCGCAGGCTCAGGTCGACGTCCTCCCCTCCGGCGTGCAGCAGGTGCTCGTCGAAGCCACCGATCCATTCGAGCGCCGCACGCCGCACGGCCACGCAGGCGGTGACCAGCCAGCGGATCTCGCCGTCCTGGAGCTTGTGGGTGACCAGGTGCTCGGCGTGCATGTAGTCGGCCACCACGTGGCCGCGGTGCAAGGGTTCAATCGAGGCGCCGACAGCGTCATAGACGGCGACAGCGGCGCGGAGCTGGGCCAGGGTGTCCGGCGCCAGGACGCAGTCGTCGTCGACGAACACCACGACGTCCCCGGTGGAGGCCCGCCATCCGGTATTGCGGGCGGTGGCCGGCCCAGATCTCGCCTGACGCAGCCACTTCACAGAGAGATACGTCGCCTGGACCCCGTCGTAGGCATGCGGGGCCGAGCCGTCGTCGACGACGACCACCTCAGGTCCGGCGGTGGGGACGTCCGCGGGCACGATGCTGGCCAGCAGTCGGGCCAGCGCCGCAGGGCGTTCGTGGGTGGGGATGACGACGCTCAGCGAACCGGTCATCTCAGGCTCCGGCGGGGAAGCGGCACCAGGCCCCGAAGGAAGCCGACGCCCCAGCTCAAGTGCATGGTCGGGATCACCGCAGCCATGGCCGCGCCGGCGGCGAAGTCCTTCCGGACCGCCCTGGCGCAGCCGGCGACGACGGCCGCGGCGTAGGCGCCGGCGACCACTCGCCGGCGGGGTGAGAGGAGGCCGAGCACAAGCAGGGGCGCAGCCAGCTGTCGGCCGGCGATCGAGGCCGGGTGCTTGCGGATGGTGGCCGCCCGCGACCGCCCGTAGCGGTAGAACTGGCGAGCCACGCCTCGGACGCTCGACCGGGGCACGTACGTGGAGCGGATCGTCTCGTCGAACCAGACCGCGCCGCGCTCCCGCATCCGGATGGCGAACTCGGCGTCCTCGTTGACGCCAACGTCCTCGGCGTAGCCGCCGACCTCCCGGGCCAGCATGGTGGGGTAGGCGCCGAGGTAGACAGTGTCGACCCGACCCGAAGTGCCGCCGGAGTGGAACCGCGCCGGGCCGGCTCCGAGCTTCGAGGCCATGGCCGACGCGATCCCCCGCTGCAGCGACATTTCGGCGACGGGCGTCATCGCGCCACCGACCATGGCCGCGCCGGTCAGTTCCAGCGCCTCGATGCACTGGGCAACGTAGTCCGGCGCGATCACGCAATGTCCGTCGACCCGGACAAAGACGTCGCCGTTGGCCTGGTCCAGGGCGATGTTGAGCGCCGCAGCCTGCATGCGCCGGGGGTTCTCCAGCAGTCGCACGCCGGGTCGGCCGGCGACGATCTCCCGGGTGGCATCGGTCGACCCGCCGTCGACTAACAGGACCTCGATGATGCCGGCGTAGGTCTGTGCCGCCACGGCGTCGAGGCAGGCGTCGATGTGCGCCTCCTCGTTCAGCACGGGGATGGCCACGGTCACGGTCGGCTCGGCGTTCATCGCCCACCCCTTCCAAGGACGCTGCGCAGCGTGCGGCCCGTGATCCGGAGGTCCAGGCCCAGGCCTTGGTGGCGCAGGTAATAGAACTCGTACTGCAGCTTCTCGAAGGCGTCGCCCTCGCTGGCCCCGTAGGGGTACTTCACCTGGGCCCAGCCGGTCAGACCGGGGCGCACGAGGTGGCGCAGGCGGTAGAACGGGATCTTGGCCTCCAGCTCCTCCACGTACTGGGGCTGCTCGGGGCGGGGCCCTACGACCGACAGGTCGCCGCGGAGGATGTTCAGCACCTGGGGCAGCTCGTCCAGGTGGGACCGGCGCAGCCAGGCGCCGAAGGGGGTGATGCGGGGGTCGTCTTCCGCCGTCCACCGGGTGGCGCCGGCACCCGTCCCGCTGGGCGTCATGGTGCGGAACTTGAGGATCTCGAACTCCGTGCCACCTTTGCCCACCCGGGTCTGCCGGTAGAAGAGCGGGCCCTTGTTCCCAAGCCGGTTGCCCACGAGGACCAGCGGGAGTACCGCAGCCAGGACCACTGCCCCGGTGGCGGCGCCCACCGTGTCGAGGACCCTCTTGATCCGGCCGTACCGGGCTCGGTGGAGCTCACCGATGTCGAACAGCAGGGCGATCCGCTCCAGCTCCGAGACCGGCAACTTGGCCAGCCACTGATCGTAGAACAGCGAGAGGGTGCGGATCCGCACGCCCGACTCGTGCAGCTGGGCGGCCTGGGCCACGATCGACTCGTCGGCCAGGGCGGTCCGGTCGAGGACCACCGCAGTGGCCCCGGTGGCGCCAACCACATCGATAAGAGGCCGGTGGTCCCCCTCAGCCACCGCCTCCTCGGGGCGCAGCACCCAGGACAGGATGGCGGGCCGCTCGGGCAGGGCGTCGAGCTCACGAGTCAGGTTGGCGCCCTCCTCCGGACCGACCACGGCCACCACCCGGTCACGCTGGCCATCTCGGGCCCTTCCCATGCGGGCCAGGCCCGAGGTGGCCACGGCGAACGGCACCAGCAGCATGGGGGCACCGAACACGACGAAGCGGGGCAGCAGGGCGGAGCCGACCACCAGCTGCAGGACCGAGATGGCAAGGGCGGCGGCACCGGTGGACGCCGCCGCCGTGAGCGCCGCCGAACGACGGCTGCGAGGCAGCTCAGGGAGGCCGGCGCCGTAGGCCGCCGCGCCGAGGAGCCCGATGTAGGCCAGCGACCAGGCGAAACGGGAGGACGCGGTGAAGTCGTAGCCGTGGGCGGCGGCGTGGGCTTTGCTCAGGCCGAGGACGGCCACGGCGATGCCGGCCAGCAGCAGCGGTCGGGCCAGGCGTCGCATGGGGTAGTTGTCGACGTGTGAGACCGCCCGGTTGAGGGCGAGCTTTCAGCAGGGGGTGATGACGGGCGACCGTTCGACGAGCGTCCTCACCGCGCGCATCTCGTAGGTGTGGTCGATCCCGTCCGCGGCGCAGCGGACTTCGCCCACCAGCACCAGGTCGGCCGGGTGGGTCGCGGCCAGTTCGGCGTAGTCGGCCTTGACCACGGGCAGGGCCGATCGACCCGTCTCGCGGGACAGCCAGGACGCCGGCTCGCCCAGCGCGCCCGCGAACCATAACGTCCGCTGGCCGGGGTCGAGCTGGACGGACCGGGCCGCGACGGCCGCACGGAGCCCGGAGACCCTTCAGGGACTCGCCCCGCGGGGCGGCTGCGTCCAGGCCACGATGGTCGACAGGCCGGCGAGCATGGCGGCCGCCGCCGACAGCACGGTTTCGGGCCGGCCGCGCGACTGCCAGTAGGCCAGGATGGCGGCCATGCGGGTCACGCCGTACATCACCAGCACCGTGTGCCGCTGCGCACCCAGCAGGGCCGAGAAGCGGACCGGCTGGCTCGACTCACCGGTGCGGAAGAGCAACTGGTCGAACAGAGGTCGCGTTATCGACCGCTCGGTGAGGATCGTTCGGGCTTCCACAGTCGGTCGCAGCCCAGGGCGGCGCCCGCAGCGGCGCACATCTGCGTCATGACCGGACCGTCCAAGATGGTGATGAGGTCGCCGAGGGCACCGACATCGACAAGCGTGACGTTGTCCAGGTTGGCGACGCAGGGCTTCGGTAGTCCTTCCTCGGGACCGAGAGCGACCTCCGAGGGCAGGTTGCGCACCGAAGTCGTGCAAGGAGCGACGACGACCGAACGGAGCCGGCCGATCACGGCCTGTCGCGTCAACAAGACCACGGGCCTGGTCTTGGTGCCGACATCCGCCCATCTGACGTCGCCCCGCCTCACCAATCGAGATCCTCCCAGGCGCTCGACGCGGACACCTGGGCCGGCCCCCCCATGCGCCCACTGTCGATCTCGTCGAGGTTGGGGGGCTTGTCGGCGTAGGCGGCCACGTACCGCTCATCGAGCGCCGCAGCCCGCCGGCCTTCGAGCCATGCTGCAACCGCAGTCCGCACCACTTCGGCGCGCGAGGAGAAGTGGGTCGGGACCAATCGATCGAGCTCATCCACTTGCTCATCCTCAAGAACTACCGCTATCTGCATGACTGAATCATACAAGCGTGATCCGGCATTCGCATCGCGACCGTCAAGCCGCACGCCGCCCGAACGCCGCCTCCTACCTCGCCAGCACGTCGGCCAGGAACTTGCCGGTGTAGCTGTCGGCCGTCTTGGCCACCACCTCGGGCGGGCCCTCGACGACCACCATGCCGCCGCCGTCGCCCCCCTCGGGCCCGAGGTCGACCACCCAGTCGGCGCTCTTGATGACGTCGAGGTTGTGCTCGATCACCAGCACCGTGTTCCCCTGGTCGACCAGGCGGCTCAGGACGGTCAGCAGCTTGCGGATGTCTTCGAAGTGGAGGCCGGTCGTGGGCTCGTCGAGGATGTAGATGGTGTGGCCGGTGCCGCGCTTGGACAGCTCGCTGGCCAGCTTCACCCGCTGCGCCTCCCCGCCCGAGAGGGTCGGGGCGGGCTGACCGAGCCGCACATAGCCCAGCCCCACGTCGACCAGCGTCCGAAGGTGGCGCGAGATCACCGGCTGGTTGGCGAAGAACTCCGCCCCCTCCTCGCACGACAGGTCGAGCACTTCGGCCACGTTCTTGCCTTTGAAGGTGACGTCGAGGGTGTCCCGGTTGTACCTCCCGCCCTTGCACACCTCGCAAGGCACGTAGACGTCGGGCAGGAAGTGCATCTCGATCTTGATCGTCCCGTCTCCGGCGCACGCCTCGCACCGGCCGCCCTTGACGTTGAAGGAGAACCGCCCGGGCAGATACCCGCGGACCTTGGCCTCCTGGGTCTGGCTGAACAGCTTGCGCACGTGGTCCCAGACACCCGTGTACGTGGCCGGGTTCGACCGGGGAGTTCGGCCGATTGGCGACTGGTCGATGTTGATGACCTTGTCGAGCAGCTCGTCGCCCTCGATCTTCTTGTGCCGGCCGGGCACCGTCTTCGACTTGTAGATCCGCTGCATGAGGGCCCGGTAGAGGATGTCGTTGACGAGGGTGGACTTGCCCGACCCGGATACCCCGCTCACGCAGACGAAGCAGCCGAGGGGCAGCTCGACGTCGATGTTCTTGAGGTTGTGCTCCCGGGCTCCCCGCACGGCCAGCCAGCCGTCGCCCGGCTCCCGGCGCATGGCCGGCACCGGGATGGTGCGCTCCCCCGACAGGTACTGGCCGGTGATCGACCGCTTCTCCTTCACCAGGTCCTCGACCGACCCGCTGACCACGATCTCCCCACCGTGCTCGCCGGCGCCGGGCCCGATGTCGACCACGTGGTCGGCCACCCGGATGGTGTCCTCGTCGTGCTCGACGACGATCACCGTGTTGCCCAGGTCGCGCAGGCGGACCAACGTGTCGATCAGCTTGCGGTTGTCGCGCTGGTGGAGGCCGATCGACGGCTCGTCGAGCACGTACAGCACGCCCACCAGCCCGCTGCCGATCTGGCTGGCCAGGCGAATGCGCTGGGCCTCGCCGCCGGCGAGGGTGCCGGCGGACCGGTTCAGCGTGAGGTAGTCGAGGCCCACGTCGAGCAGGAACTTCATGCGGGCGTTGACTTCCTTGACCACCCGCTCGGCGATCATGGCATCGCGCTTCGAGAGCTCCACCGTGGCCAGGAACTCCGCCGACTTGGCGATCGACAGGTTGCAAACCTCGTTGATGTTGCGACCGGCGACCGTGACGCCGAGCGACTCGGGCTTCAGGCGGGCGCCGCCGCAGTCCTTGCAGGCCACCTCCCGCATGTAGCCCTCGATCTGGTCCCGCATGTAGTCGGACTCGGCTTCGGAGTGCCGGCGCTGCAGGTAGGGGACGGCCCCCTCGTAGTGGGTGAAGTACGACCGGGTCCGCCCGTACCGGTTGCGGTACTGGACGTGGACCTGCTTGGTGCCCGACCCGTAGAGCAGGATCTTCTGCTGGGCCTTGGTCAGCTTCTTGAACGGGGTGGTGGTGCGGAAGTTGTAGGTCTCGGCCACCGCGGCGAGCACCCGGTGGAAGTACTCGCCCCTGGCTCCCGCCCACGGCGCGACCGCGCCCTCGTCGATGGTGAGGTCGTTGTTGGGAACTACCAGCTCGGGGTCGACCTCGAAACGGGTACCCAGGCCGTCGCAGTGGGGGCACGCCCCGTACGGCGAGTTGAACGAAAAGTTCCGGGGGGCCAGCTCGGGAAACGACGTGCCGTCGTTGGGGCAGGCCAGGTGCTGGCTGAAGGTGAGGATCTCCGGCTCGCCCTCGCCGTCCTTGGGCAGGAGCTCCACCTCGGCCACCCCGTCGGCCAGGCGCAGGGCCGTCTCCAGGGAGTCGGTCAAGCGCCGCTCGATGCCCTCCCGGCGCACTAGGCGGTCGACGACCACCTCGATGGTGTGCATGTCGTAGCGGCCCAGCTTCTCCGACGTCTTGTCGGCCAGCTCCCGCAGCACCCCATCGACACGCGCCCGGGTGTAGCCCTGAGCCGCCAGCTCCTCGAGCAGCCCCTCGTACTCGCCCTTCCGGCCCCGCACGACCGGGGCGAGAACCTGGAACCGGGTGCCGTCGGGCAGCTGCAGGATTCGGTCGACGATCTGCTGAGGAGTCTGGCGGGCGACGACCGCTCCGCATGTCGGGCAGTGCGGGACGCCGATCCGAGCCCACAGAAGGCGGAGGTAGTCGTAGACCTCGGTGATGGTTCCGACCGTGGACCGCGGGTTGCGCGATGCCGACTTCTGGTCGATGGAGATGGCGGGCGACAGGCCCTCGATGAAGTCGACGTCGGGCTTGTCCATCTGGCCCAGGAACTGCCGGGCGTATGCCGACAGCGACTCCACGTACCTTCGTTGTCCCTCGGCGTAGATCGTGTCGAACGCCAGCGACGATTTACCGGACCCCGACAAGCCGGTGAAGACGACCAGCTTGTCTCGGGGAAGTTCGAGGGAGACGTTGCGCAGGTTGTGCTCGCGCGCGCCACGAATCACAAGCTTGTCGGACACCCCTTGAGAGTACCGGCGCGCCGGGACTATCGGTCCCGGGCGAACACCAGCTGGAGCCCACTGTCGGTCAGCGCGGCCTCGTGCACAGGCTCGAGCACTGCGTAGGCCCCGAGGTCGGAGAGCGGGACCTCGTCGGCGGTCACGACGGCGACATCGGCCACGCCCTGGCGGCGGAGATCGTGGAGCAGGCCGGGCAGCCCGGCCTCGTCCGTCAGCATCCACGTGACCTCGCGGTCGGCCCTCCAGGCCAGGCGGGGCAGCGAGCTCCGCGTTGTCACCGTGATCGTGGCCGGGTGCCGGCCGATGGCGGCGATCATCTCGTCCTGCCGGTCGCGCAGGGAGCCGACGCTGGCCACCGCGAAGACCGCGGTGGTCAGGCCGAGAGCGGCCAGCAGCGCCGTTGCCCGCCGCCGATCGGCGCCGGGCACCGCATCGAGGGCCCTGAGCAGGCCGGCGGCGGCCACGACCGCGATGGGGACGGTGAGGGGCGAGAGGAAGCGGCCACCCCACTCCACCCCTCCGCCCTCGGAGTACTGGGTGGCCAGGACGGCCAGTGCGAACAGCAGGCCGGTCGCGCCCAGCGCATGGGCGACAGGTCCGGCGCCGCGCCATCGGAACAGGAGAAGGCCGAGCACAGCGAGGGGCCAGGCGGGGAGCAGCCCGGTCACGGGGTCGAGGGGATGTCCGGCGAAGCGCAGGGCGACGAAGCCGGCAGCCAGTACGACGGCAATCGCCAGCTTCCCGAGGGACGACGGCAGCCACCGGCGCAGGGCGACGAAGCCCAGGCCGGCGACCATGACGAGAGCCAGCAGCAGAGGCAGCCCGGCGGCCGGGTCCCCGAAGTGCGCCTGCATCATCACGTGCCATGCGCCACTCAGGCGGCCGGCGACGAAGGACGACGATCCACCGCCACTACGGGTGACGAGGGTCTCGTGGGAGGCGCCCATGATGGAGCTGATCCACTCGCGTTCGAGCAGCGCGGCGACCAGGGGCGGTAGGCCGGCCAGCGCCAGCAGGGCGACGGCCCGACGTGCCCCGTCCCTCCGGAGGACGACAGCGCCGAGGGCGACGGCCACGGCGCCGGCGAAGAGCAGGCCCTCTGATCGAAGCAGCACACCGGCGATCAGCGCGGCGACCATCACCGCGCCCATGGCCCTGCAACCACGCCCACCACGAGCGAGGTGCGCGGCGCCAACGAGGGCGAAGCCGGCGAGGGCGGCGCTCGGCGCGTGAGCCCACAGGAGGAAGCCGTTGACCAGGACCGGACCGCCCGCCGCCAGCCAGAATGCCGGGCGCCGCAGCCGGGGGCCGAGTTGGCCAGCCAGGAGCCACGCGGCGATGGCGGCGCCGACGACCCCCAACAGGGCCGGCAGATGCAGCCCGAGTACGGGCCCGGCGACGGCCGTGGAACCCCGCAGCAACAGCGCATATGCCGGGTGCTTCACGTAGGTGTAGAAGCCAGATTCGCCCCGGTCACTGAGGATGATGGGGAAGGCCCGGCCGTCCGGGTCGAGGGGGCCGGCGCGGTAGTCGTACGCCCACGATCCCCTCTCGAGCGACCGCTCCTGCAGCGCGTACGCGCCCTCGTCCGAGGTGTACGAGCTCGAGGGGCTCATGAGCGGGTACAGGAGGGCCAGCAGCACGGCGAGGAGGGCGACGTGGGCCCACAACGGCGCCATCCACAGCTGCCGGAACCGTCCAGGAACGGCGGGCCTCGGCCGGGCGTTGTCCGTGGGGGTGAGGGTGGTGTTCATGCGATCCGGACGACCAGCACCCGGGTGTGCCCCGCCGAGATCCCCTCGACCGTGCTGACTATCTGGACCGGGGTGCCGAGGTCGACGGCGGGCGGTGAGGCTTTGGTCACGACGACGAACTGCCGCACGCCCGCCGCATCGAGACGGCCCGCCAGCTCCTCCAGGTCGCCGTAGCTGAGCAGCAGGCGGACGTCGTCGAACGTCGGCCACGCCTTCCGGGCGAGCGTGCCGTCGGTGGCGATGACCACCCGCGGCTCCGAGGACGGGAGCGAACCGATGCCGGCCTGGATCGCCCGGTTCATGGCACCGGTCCGCCGGTGTGACTCGCGCAGGGTGGCCACTCCCATGACCGTCGTGGCCATCATGCACGCCACCAGCGCAGCCGCGGCCGCCCGACGGGGCCCCGACTCGAGCCGCCGGCCGGCGTTGCGGATCGCCAACAGGGCAACGGGCACGACGAGGGGAAGGCCGAGGGCGAAGTAGCGCCCTCCCCACTCCCCCGACCCGCCGCGCTCGTATTGGGTGGCGATGACACCGAGGGTGAACACCACGAAGGCTCCGAAGGACAGCCGGGCCGTCTCCGTGCCCAACACCGTGCGGTCGAGGAGCACCAGGCCGGCGGCGAGGAGCGGGAAGGCGATGAGCAGACCGGGCACCAGGTGCACCGGCCCCGCGGCGAGCGCCAACCCGGCCGAGGCGGCGACCAGGAGGGAGAGCCCGACGACCAGCCGGCCCCGTTCGGGGCGGCGGCGGACGACGACGGCGGCGAGGACCGTCCCCCAGGCCATGACGAAGACGGCAACGTCCACGAGGCCCGAGGTCGAGTAGCCGGTCGTCAGCCAGGTCAGCAGGAACGCCCGCATCTGGCGGCCGAGATCGCCCCCGGGCACCGAGGCCGCGAGGGAACCGGACCCCGAGGCCGCTCCCACCAGGTGGGCGGTCCACCGATCCTCGAGCCCCATGGTCACGACTGCCGCCAGGACAGCGCTGCCGGCGACGGTGAACAGCGGCAGCCGGGAACGCCGGGACGCCATCCCCAAGCCACCGGCCACGACGGCCAGCCCGCCGGCGAAGAAGAGGGCTTCGGTGCGGAAGAGGACAGCCGCGGCCACACAGGGCGCCACGGCGAGCGCGGTCGCAAAGCTCCGGCGTTCGCCGGCGCGCAGGGCCAGAAGCACGGCACCGGCGGCCAGCGCAGCTGCGACGGTGTGGGCGATCACGACGTAGCCGTCGAAGAGCAGAGGGCTGGCCAAGCCGACGACCCAGACGGTGGGCCGGACCAGCGCCTCGTCGAGCCGGCGGGCGATCAGGGCGGCCAGGGCGGCGGCGCACAAGGTGCCGACCAACGAGACGAGGACCATGCCGGGCACGCCGGCCAACCGGTGCGCCCCCGCCAGCACGAGAGGGTAGAGGGGGTGCTTGGCGTAGGGCGAGATGCCCCGCGCTCCGCGCTCGGAGTTCTCCAGCGGGTAGTTGACGTTGGTGGGGTCGACGGCGGGGAAGGGGTGCTCCACGATCCAGCCGTCGCCCCGGTCGAGCGACTTGGCCTGCACGATGGCTGCGCCCTCGTCGGCTGAGAACGACGATCCGGTGCCGATCAAGGGCACCAGAGCCAGGACCACCATCGCGAGGGCCGCCACGTGGGCCCGAAGAGGCAGATCCCACCAGCGACGGGCCAGCCCGGCTCTCGGTGGCGCGGAAGCCGATGGTTCCGCCAGAAGGGTCACCCTGTATCTATCGACCGGTCAGACGACCTGCTTCAACTCTCGTTTCAGGTCGTGTATCTCGTCGCGGAGGCGGGCGGCGTACTCGAAGCGCAGGTCGGTGGCCGCCTCCTTCATCTCCTCCTCGAGGGTCCGGATGAGACGCTCCAGCTCGTCCTGGGGCAGTTCGGCGAAGTCGCTGCGCACCTTGTCCCGCTTGCGGCTGCGCCGGTCCTTACCCGGGCGGGGCGCCTCGCCGTTCCCATCGGGCCGCAGGGTGGCGAGGATGTCGGTGACCGCCTTGCGGATGGTCTGCGGGTCGATGCCGTGCTCACGGTTGTAGGCCTCCTGCACCCCGCGGCGGCGGTTGGTCTCCGAGATGGCGCGCTGCATGGAGTCGGTGACCTTGTCGGCGTACATGATCACCTGGCCGTCGACGTTGCGGGCCGCCCGCCCCATGGTCTGGATGAGCGACGTCTCACTGCGGAGGAACCCCTCCTTGTCGGCGTCGAGGATGGCCACGAGGGAGACCTCGGGCAGGTCGAGCCCCTCCCGCAGCAGGTTGATGCCGACCAGGACGTCGAACTCGCCCAGCCGCAGGTCACGGAGGATCTCGATGCGCTGGATGGTGTCGACCTCGCTGTGGAGGTACCGGACCTTCACTCCGAGCTCGAGCAGGTAATCGGTGAGGTCCTCGGCCATCTTCTTGGTGAGGGTGGTGACCAGGACGCGGTCGCCCTTCTCGGTCGTGATCCGGACCTGCTCCATGAGGTCGTCGATTTGGCCCTTGGTCGGCTTCACCACCACCTCGGGGTCGGTCAGGCCGGTCGGCCGGACGATCTGCTCGACGATCTGGGTGGACTGGCCGATCTCGTAGTCCGACGGGGTGGCCGACAGGAAGATGCACTGGTTGACCCGCTCGTACCACTCGTCGAACCGGAGAGGGCGGTTGTCGGCGGCCGACGGCAGGCGGAAGCCGTGGTCGACCAGTGTCTCCTTGCGGGACCGGTCGCCCTCGTACTGGCCGTGGAGCTGGGGGACGGTGACGTGGGACTCGTCGATCACCATCAGGAAGTCCTTGGGAAAGAAGTCGAGCAACGTGTGGGGCGGCTGGCCGGCGGCCCGACCGTCGATGTGGCGGCTGTAGTTCTCGATCCCGTTGCAGAACCCGACCTCCTGCATCATCTCCAGGTCGTAGCTCGTCCGCATGCGCAGCCGCTGGGCCTCGAGCAGCTTGCCTTCCTTCTCGAAGTACGCCAGGCGCTCCTGCAGCTCGTGCTCGATCCGGGTGATGGCCGACTTCATCCGCTCCTCGCCGGCCACGTAGTGGGTGGCCGGGAAGACGACGACCTCCTCCAGGACCTCCAGGATCTCGCCGGTCAGGGGGTCGACCCGGCTAATCCGCTCGACCTCGTCGCCGAACAGCTCGATCCGGATCCCCTGCTCCTCGTAGGCGGGATGGACCTCGATGGTGTCGCCCCGCACCCGGAACTTCCCCCGGATGAAGTTCATGTCGTTGCGCTCGTACTGCATGTCGACGAGTTGGCGCAGGATGGCCCGTTGGTCGATCTCCATGCCCCTCGACACGGGGAGGACATGCTTGGTGTACTCCTCCGGCGTGCCCAACCCGTAAATGCAGGAGACCGAGGCGACGACGATCACGTCTCTCCGGGACACCAGCGCCCACGTGGCCGAGTGCCGCAGACGCTCGATCTCGTCGTTGATCGAGCTGTCCTTCTCGATGTAGGTGTCCGAGGACGGCAGGTACGCCTCGGGCTGGTAGTAGTCGTAGTAGGAGACGAAGTACTCGACCCGATTGTGAGGGAAGAACTCCCGGTACTCGTTGGCCAGCTGGGCGGCCAGCGACTTGTTAGGGGCGATGATCAGCGTCGGCTTCTGGACCTGCTCGATCGTCCACGCCACGGTGGCGCTCTTCCCGCTGCCGGTGATGCCCAGCAGGGTCTGGAACCGGTCGCCCCGCTCCACGCCCGCGGTCAGGCCTTCGATGGCTTTGGGCTGGTCGCCGGCCGGCTGGAAGTCGCTGACCACCTGGAACGGAGGCACCCGTCCAGGGTACCGGCGACCTGCGACACTCCTCTTGGCTGGACTACCAGCCGTTACGACCGGCCGCCTGCTCTTCGAGGTCGAGCCTGGCGAGCAGGTCCGCAATGGCCTGATCGGTGAACTGGGACAGATTGCCCCACTCGTCGGGCGCGTCCGGCGGGACGCGAAGGTAGCCCTCGGCGATCTGGCGGCCGATCGACGGCTCCATAGCCCTACTGTATTGATCGCAGGGTGGCCCACAGGTCGGCGACCTGCGGGGCCAGCGCCTCCACAGGGCCTGAGTTGTCGATGACGACGTCGGCGGCGGACAGGCGCTCGGCGCGGGAGGCCTGGGCGGCCATGCGGCGGCGGGCGTCGGCCTCGTCCATGCCCCGGTCCACCAGGCGGCGCCGGGCGACCTCCTCCGGGCAGTCGACGACGATCACCGCCGACTCTCCGTAGGACCGCCCCGACTCGACGAGCAGCGGGATCTCCAGGACGACGACGGTGTCGGTCCCCCCCAGCTCCACCAAGCGCTCGGAGATCGCAGCGCGGACCGGGGGATGGACGATGGCGTTGAGGTCGGCGAGCGCGGCTGGGTCGCCGAAGACGATCCCTGCGAGGGCTCGGCGGTCGAGGGAGCCGTCCGCGGCCACCACCCCTGGCCCGAAGCGCTCGACCACCGCCTGGAAGGCGGCCGTGCCCACGGCCACCACTTCCCGGGCCAGCCGGTCGGCGTCGACCACGACTGCGCCGCGACCCGCCAGCATCGCTGACACGGTGGACTTCCCCGACCCGATGCCACCCGTCAAGCCCACCACCACCATGGCCGATAATGAACGTATCATCACCCTCCGACGCCCTGACGCCCTGCTGTACTCCCCCCGCGCCGACGAACGACTGGCCGCGGCCCGGGCTCAGGGCAAGCGGGCCCGGGCCGCCCTGGCCGCAAGGGCCGGCGACTGGCCGCCCAACTCCCCCGGCTCCCTCAACGCCTGGCTTCTCCTGGTCACCACCAAGCCGCCGGTCTGGCGCGACCCGGTGCTCACCTGGCACGACCGGCCCCTCGCCCTCGGCGAGGCCAACGAAAGCTTCTTCTATCCCGACCCGCTCGGCTTTTGGAGCGAGATCCGCAGGTGGGCGCAAGCACTGTTCCGCCTCCGCTATCCGACCTGGGGCCTGGGTGAATCGCTTGCCCTCACCACGCTGATGCATGGCGGAGACGATCCCGCCCGCATCCATACCGCCATGACCCTCTTCACGCCCCGGGTGGTCCTCTTCCTCGACGAGCCGTCCTGGCTGGCCTCGGGCCTCGTGGCGCAGAAGACGGTCAACCACTACATCAAGGACCCGCACCGGGCCGGGCAGGTCTACGAGGGCTTTTGGGGCGCGACGGCCGACGGCGTGGTGGTCGGCAAGTCACCACAGCACCCGACGATGCACAAGCTGTACCGCGCCGAGGACATGGCCGGCTTCCTTCGGTCGGCGCCGATCCCCGAGCCCTAGCCCGCGGTCACTCCTCCCACTGGCAGATGCCGCCGAGGAAGTCCCGGACCAGCTCCGGCCAGCGGCGGACGCCGGCCAGGTCGTCGGCGACGTGCAATTCACTCATGACCATCAGCTCGGCGAGGGTCTCGGCGGTGGACACCGGATGGGCGGCATCCCCCGTCCAGGCCAGGATCAGGGTGGGTACGACCAGCCGGTGGACCTCCTCCCGGGTGGGCAGGTCCGACGACGCCGCTCCCCGCAGGATCGAGGGCATGACCTTCTCGTCCATCCGTCGGAGGTGCCGCAGCCAGATGCTGCTGGCCTCGGGCAGCTCCTCGGCCAGGATGCGGGGCTGACCGACCGACTGGAGCGCCTTGAGATAGCTGGGCATCCCCCGACGTTCCACCATGCGGGCCGCGGCCTCGTAGGCCTCGGCCTGGGCCGTACGGGTCTCCCAGGCGCTGGGCGGGGTGACGAGGACGAGGCCCTGGACCCGCCGAGGGGCCCGGAGGGCGGCGTAGATTGCGGTGGCCGCCCCCATCGACGCCCCGCCGGCCACGAACGGCCCCTGCCCGGGCACCCGCAGCATGTCGTCGACCAACGCCGACCACCGGTAGGCCCGGTCCTCGAAATGGCCGCACTCACAGCCACCATGGCCCCGGGCGTCGTAGCGCACCACGCGGGCCACCGACTCGGCGGACGACCAGTCGAACAGACCGAGGTCGTCCTCGTACGCCATACAGCTGTTCAGCGCATGGGCCCAGACGAAGGTACAGCGACTCACCAGCGACCGATGTTCCCTGTTCGAGGAGTGTCACAACCTCTTTAGACCAACCGACTGTCGGCTGCAATAACTGTCGGGCGCAGCTACCTGCGCCCGACAGTTAGCAAAGCTCACTCCACGAGTGAAGGGATCTGGTAACCGTAGGGCGTGTCCGGGCCGACGCTGGTCGGGCCGGTGTTGAACGACGTCGGCTCGCAGGTCTGCACCGGCGGGGCCCACACGTCGGCGGCCCCCAAGGAGACGCCGAGTGCCTTCTGCAGGGGCTTGACCAGATGGTTGTTCAACGGAGCGAGGGTGGGGTTGACCGCCGCATAGATGTCGCTCTCGACACCGGCCAGGGTCAGCCCGCCGACCAGGGAGCTCAGGGTGACGGTCAGTTGTCCGTTCATGGCCGCCGGCAGCGCCAGCGCCGTACTCCCCGGGACTGGCTGGGATGAGGAGCCGTCGTAGGGCGGCGTGAACGTGAGCATTCCGGAACGGCCGGGGACGGAGGAAACGACCCTCCCATCGGCGCTCACGTTGAGCGTGACGCTCGTGAGGAGGACGTTCGCCGTGAGGGAGCCGACCGGGGTGGCCGCAGCCGCGACCACGTTGGCCGAGGGGCTCGTCAGGTTGCCGTTCGTCACCGTGCCGAGGGACGTCCTGGCCAGGTAGGTCTCACCGAAGATCTTGACGTTGTCGGGGTCGGAGCTCCCCGCCGAGCACGTGATCGTGTCGATGCTGGCGGCGGCGCCGGCACCGTGCAGGTAGTAGGGGATCTTCAGGTTGATGTTGCCTAGGCCAGTAATGGGCACGACCAGATTCGACTCGACGAGCAGCCGCACCTGCGCCGTCCTAGCCGTGGTGCGGTAGACGCCCGTGGCGTCCTTGGCCGGACCCGGCTTCTCCTGTGGGGCCTCGATCAGCCCGAACTTGACCGTGGTGATGCCGAGCGGCAGCCCTGGAATGTCCGTCGCGGTCAGGTCCATGGACACGAAGTTGTTGCCGTTGGCCAGGATCATGCCCCCGACGACTATGTCCTTGACGTTGATCGCTGCGTCGGCCACGTCGTTGCCGCTTCCCACGTTGCCGACCACGTCGAGCAGCCTCTCGATGTGGACGTTCGAGCCCACGGTGGGGCTGACCCGGTCGCGGATCGGCACCAGGAAGTTCCTGGCCGTGATGCTCGATGGCGATCCGTCGGCGTTGAGGGCGTCGACCGTTGCGTCGAGGAGCCGGCGGTACTTCACGTTGGCGTCCAGCACGTCCGAGGGCGAGCCCAGGCCGAGGGCGGCCTGAAGGCGGCCGACGCTCACGTTGCCGGCCGCCAGCCCCTGCCAGCCCACGGCGCTGGTAGTGAAGTTGCCGCCGACGGTGCGGTTGAGCAGGGTGTTGAGGATCGTCGACTCGCTCGAGGAGATGGTGGCGAGCGACGAACCGACCCGCACCGTGCCGAGCGGGCTGATCGCCGTCTCGGTCTCCTCACAGATGTCCGGGTAGTAGCAGCCGGTGCCGTTGCCGAGGGCGGCCGAGGCCTTGCGAGAGACCGACCTGCTGGTCGAGGAGACGAGCCGGAAGTCGTTGTCGTGGCGGGACTTGGCCGTCACCCTGACCGTCGTGGCCAGAGGCAGCGTCAATGGAAGGCTGGTGAAGACGCCGGTGAGGCTGTCCGACCACTGAACCGTCAGGCCACAGTCGTCCGAGAGGTCGGTGTCCGGGCACTCGAACTCGTTGCGAACGGCACTGGCCACTGCGGCGGCCACCGGGTCCGGGCTCGGGTCGTCCAGAGCCCGCACGGCATCGAGCGCAGCCAGGTCGGCGACCTTCTGGTTCTGACGGGCTTCGTGGGCCAGGCTGCCCAGGTCGACGGCGAGAGAGGCGGCGATCATGGCCAAGACCAATCCCGCGGCGGCGATGACGGCAACTGCGCCTCGCTCGTCCCGCGTGTGCGTACGTAGCTTCACAGGTGGCTCTCTCCTCTAGCGGTTCGGAGGGGGGTCAACCCCGGTACTGGACTCTTGCGTCGGACGTGATCGGGTAGACGTCGGGCATCCCGAGCCCCGGGGCCACCGCCTGCTTCGTCCAATTGATGGTCACCTCGATGCACTCGCCGGTACCGCACGCCACTGCTGCGTAGCCGGGGGTGTAGTTCGTCCCCGCTGCGCCGAGGATGTCGACGACTCGTGCCTCGGCCTTGGTTTGGGCGGCCGGAAAGTCCGCAGCCCCGACCGCGGCCCGAGCTCCCTCGGTCGCTGCGCTCGTGACCCGCTGCTTGGTCGCCAGCGCCATCCCGAAGTAGATGAGCCCGTAGAGGACCACCATGAGGGGGAGGATCACCAGGGCGAACTCCACCATGGCGGCGCCCTTCTGGTCGCGGCGCGGGAAACGTCGGCGGGCGCCGGCGGTCGGCAGGAAGTCATGTCGGCTCACGCGTTCTGCTCCATCCCTCGATGTTCCTGACGGGTCAAGGGACGTATCGGCCGTCGGCGGGGCCGGCTTTAGGTCGAATGACTCATATTTCGGCTACAGCAGGGGCCGGAGCCGGTCGAAAACGTCTTTGGGCGACCCCGACGCGGGTGTCGGACCGAACCCAATCCTCGAACAGACCGGAGACATCAACATGGGAAAGCGCTCGAACCTGATCGTGACCCTCGGCCTCGCCGTCTTCATCGTCGGCGCCGCGGCTACCTACCTCGTCGTACGCAACAGTGACGACGGCTCAACCGCAACGGGGCCCGGCCGCGTTTCCGTCCTGGTGGCGGACAAGCCGATCCCGGCCGGCACGACCGGCGCCGACGCGGTCAACCAGGGCATGGTGAAGGGCAAGGCGGTCGACGCCGCCGCCCGGCCGGCCACTGCGCTCACCGACGCGTCGCAGCTCGCGGGCAAGACGGTGACCCTCGGTGTGTCCCAAGGCGAGATCCTGACGTCCGACCAGTTCCAGGCGGCCCAGACCCGGATCGGCACCCTCAAGATCCCCGACGGCAAGACGGCGCTCGCCGTGCAGCTCGCCAACGTCCCCGGCGTGGCCGGGTTCGCCGGCGCCGGCGACCACATCAACGTCTACGGCGTGATCAAGCCGGGCGCCGACCCGAAGAACCCGGCCGGTGCGGCTCATCTGATCATGCAAAACACCGAGGTGCTGAACGTGAACGGCGCCCCTCTGGCCGCCGCCCAGGGCCAGCCCGGTGGCACCGGCCTCCTGTACCTGCTCGCTGTCAGCCCCGCAGAGGCCGAGCGGCTCATCTACCTGAGCACGTTCGAGTCCCTGTACTTCTCGCTGGTCTCCAACGGCGCAGAGCCAGTGGCCGGCACGCCGGGCGCGAGCATCACCGACGCCCTGAAGCAGTTCTGACAGCCGCCCGAGAGATTTGAGGAGAAGCACCGTGCGCAATCCCAAGATCCTCGTCCTCGAGAAGGACGAGACCCTGGCCGACCAGGTCAGGGGCGTGGCTTCCGAGCTGCGCCCCCGGCCCGAGGTCGTGGCCTGCGACCGGGCGACCAACGTCGAGGAGGCGGTCAACGCCGACGGCCCCTTCGACGTGCTCATCGCCGGTCCGAGCCTGAGCACCAGGACCGGGCTCTCGGCCCTGCAGGCCATCCACGACGAGATCCCGGCCACCAGCCTGGTACTGGCCTTCGCCAAGCGGCCGGACGCCTCCTTGCGGGACATCATCCGCACGGGCGCCATGGACCTGCTCCAGCTCCCGGTGGCCGACAAGAGCCTGCACGACACCGTCGAGCGGGCCGTCGCCATGAGCCGTAGCCAACCCACCCAGCAGGCAGGCGCCACGGTCCAGGCGGCGGCGCCGGCAGCCAACCTGGGCACGGTCTTCACCGTCTCCTCCGCCACCGGCGGCTGCGGCAAGACCTTCTACGCCACCAACCTGGCCTACTACCTGCACCAGTACACCGGGAAGCGGACCTGCATCATCGACCTCGACCTGCAGTTCGGCGAGGTGTCGACCGCGCTGCGCCTGCGCCCGAGGTTCACCATCTCCGACATCCTCTCCCGGGAGGACATCGAGGAGGTCGACCTCAGCGCCCACATCGAGGAGTACGTGGTGACCCATGACTCCGGGGTGATGGTGCTCCCGGCCCCCAAGGATCCCTCCGACGCCGACCGCATCCACCCGGTCGACGTCCAGCGGGTCATCGAGGCGGCCCGGAAGAAGTTCGACTACGTGATCGTGGACACCCCGGCGGCGCTGACCGAGATCGTGCTGGCTGCCTTCGACATGTCCAACCAGCTCTACGTCATGGCCACGCTCGACCTACCGAGCATCCGCCACATGGGCGTCTTCCTGAACACCCTGGAGAAGCTGAAGATCTCCTCGGACAACGTCAAGCTCATCCTCAACAAGGCCGAGCGCGACGTCGGCCTCGACGTCGACCAGGTCAGCCGCCTCTTCCCCCAGGGCTTCACCTCGGTGCTGCCCTACGCCAAGGAGGTCACCAAGTCGGTGAACGTCGGCACCCCGGTGCTGGCCTTCTCCCCCACGTCCGACGTCAGCCGGCGCATGGCGGCGGGCATGAGCCCGCTGCTGCCGGAGGCCAACCGCGCAAGTGCCCTCGGTGCCGAGGGACCGAACAAGCGCAGCCTGTTCGCCCGGATGTTCCACCGCTCGCCCGCCCAGATCACGTCCTAGGAGGAAATCGTGAAGCTCTCCGACAAGTTGGCTGCCCTCGAGGACGAAGAGAACGCCTCGGCCCGGGCCCAGACGTCGGGCGCCGCCCGGCGCCAGACCGCTCGCCCCGTCGAACCCCCCACCGGCGCCTCGCGCGCCCGCCAGAGCTCCACGGCCAGCTGGCACGCCTCCAAGCGCAAGGTTCGCGAGCTGGTGCTCTCGGAGGTGGCGCCCAAGGCCTCCCGCCTGTCCCAGACGGCGCTGGAGAGCGAGGTCAAGACCGCTCTCGACAAGATCCTCCAGCGGGAGGACGTGAAGGTCTCCCCCCGGGAACGACGCGCCTTCGTCCAGGAGATGATCTCCGACACCCTCGGATACGGGCCGCTCGACCCCCTGCTGAGCGACGATTCCATCACAGAAATCATGTGCAACAACTACGAGGACGTCTGGATCGAGCGTGACGGCAAGCTCGTCCGTACCGCCGCCACGTTCTCCGACGACCAGCAGTACCGGCACGTGATCGAGAAGATCGTCGCCGGCGTGGGCCGGCGCATCGACGAGTCCTCCCCCATGGTCGACGCCCGCCTGCCCGACGGCTCCCGTGTCAACGCCATCCTGCCGCCCCTGGCCATCCACGGCGCGATCATGACCATCCGGAAGTTTGCCGCCGACCCTTACACGGTGAAGGACCTGATCAACTTCGGCACCTTCACCCTCGATATGTCAGTGGTCATGGAAGCCTGCGTCCGGGGCAAGCTCAACATCCTCGTCTCGGGCGGTACCGGCACCGGCAAGACCACCAACCTCAACGTGCTCTCCTCCTTCATCCCCGAAGGCGAGCGCATCGTCACCATCGAGGACGCAGCCGAGCTCCAGCTTCAGCAGTCCCACGTCCTCAGCCTGGAGTCCCGCCCTCCGAACGCCGAAGGCGCCGGCGAGGTCCGCATCCGCGACCTGGTCCGTAACGCCCTGCGTATGCGCCCCGACCGCATCATCGTCGGTGAGGTCCGAGGCGCCGAGGCCCTCGACATGCTCTCGGCCATGAACACCGGCCACGAGGGGTCGATGACCACGGTCCACTCCAACGGCCCCCGGGACGCCCTGAGCCGCCTCGAGACCATGACCCTCATGGCCGGCTACGAGCTGCCGATCAAGGCCATCCGGGAGCAGATCAACTCGGCGCTGAACCTCATCATGCACCTCGACCGCATGCCCGACGGCCGCCGCGTCGTCACCTCGATCACTGAGCTGCAGGGCATGGAGGGCGAGACGATTCTCCTCCAGGAGATCTTCAAGTACCGCCCCTACCCCCGCGCCGAGAACGGTCGGACCGGCGGTGAGCTGGTCGCCACCGGGCTCCGCCCCAAGTTCCTCGACAAGCTGTCCGACCTGGGGATCGACGTCCCGGCGTCGGCTTTCCGGGCGCCCACGGCCGTGGCGGCGCCTCCGGTCTCCCGGCTGCGCAACACCCGGGTCCCGTCCGCGTCCAAGCTCGCCACTGCGGAGCGGTCCCGATGAACGCCGGCATCTTCGCCATGATCTTCGTCGGCGGAGGCCTCGCCTTGGTGGTCTTCGGCCTCCTGTTCCGGGTCCGGGAGCGGGAAAAGGCCCTGGCCGAGATCCTCGACCTGCCCTTCGGCGAGCGTGACGTCCGTCCCGATTCGCTGCCCGAGGGCTACGGCCCGCTGGTGGAGGGCACCATCGGCTTCGCCGGCAAGGTCGTCGACCAGTTCGACGAGAAGGGCGACATGCGAGCCGCGCTCGAACGGGCCCGCATTCCCATGCGGCCCGGCGAGTACGCGGTGGTCAGCGCCGGTGCGACGCTGGCCCTCTCCGCGGTGCTGTACGGCCTCACCGGCACGCTGATCCTCGCAGCCGTCGGGCTCGCCATCGGACCGATCGGTGCGGTGGCCTTCGTCCGCTACCGCATCGCCAAGCGCCGGAAGGCCTTCGAGGCGGCATTGCCCGATGCCCTGACGCTCATCGCCTCGTCGCTCTCCGCCGGCCACACCTTCCTCCGGGCCATCCAGATGATGTGCGAGGAGGCCGACCCCCCCATGTCGGAGGAGTTCGCCAGGGTCGTCTCCGAGACTCGCCTGGGAGACCCACTCGTCGAATCTCTCGCCCGGATGGCGAAGCGCCTGGAGGTGCGGGACATGGATTGGGTCGTGCAGGCGATCCGCATCCAGCAGACGGTGGGCGGCCGGCTGGCCGACCTGCTGCACACGCTGGCCGACTTCATCCGGGCCCGGGAAGAGGTGCGCCGGGACGTCGCGGTGCTCACTGCCGAAGGGCGGGTCTCGGCCTGGGTCCTCACCGCCCTCTCCCCTCTGATGTTCCTCGCCATCCAGGTGCTCAGCCCCGGCTACATGAAGCCGATGTTCCAGGGATGGGGCCTCGTCGTCATGGGGTTCACGGTCATGCTCATGGCTGTCGGCTCCGTCATCATCTTCCGCATGTGCAAGATCGAGGTGTGAACCCATGTTCCTAAGTGCAGTGAACTCCCTCAGCGTCCTCGCAATCTCCCTCACCGTCCTCGGCGCCGCGCTTGCCGCGGTGGGCGTGGCCAGGGCTCGGCGCCCAGCGTTCAACGTGGCCGAGTACTTCCACGACCTCGACGCCGATGGGGCCCGCCCGGTAGACGAGTTCGAAGCCACGCTTGCCCAGCCCTTCTGGGTGCGGGTGGTCAAGCCGTTCAGCGGTCGCGCCCTGAAGAGCGTGACCCGGTTGACCCCGGGCGAGTACCTGGAGCGCACACAGCGCAAGCTGCTGCTGTCCGGGCTCAACGGCACCATGCGGGCCGAGGAGTTCGTCATCGCCCAGGCGGCGGCCACCGGGCTTCTCACGGTCAGCGCCCTGGCCTACCTGCTGCTCGCCCATCCGTCGCCTCGGGTCGGCATCATGATGCTGATCCTGGCCCCGGTCATCGGCTGGTGCCTGCCGGCCTCGTGGCTGTCCCGCAAGGTGAAGGAGCGACAGGGGGCGATCCTGAAGGACCTTCCCGACACCCTGGACCTCCTTGCCATCTCGGTGGAGGCCGGCATGGGGTTCGAGGGGGCGCTGGAGATCGTCTGCCAGCACTTCAACTCGCCACTGGCGGAGGAGTTCTCCCGCACCCTTCACGAGATGGAGCTCGGCCTGCCTCGCCGGGACGCGTTCCAGAACCTCAAGCGCCGCACCCAGGTGCCCGAGCTCTCGAACTTCGTCCTGGCGCTGCTGCAGGCCGACGCCCTCGGCATCCCGATCGGCCGGGTCCTCAAGACCCAGGCCACGGAGATGCGCAACAAGCGTCGCCAGTGGGCACGGGAGAAGGCGGCCAAGCTCCCGGTGAAGATGCTGTTCCCCCTCATCGGGTTCGTGTTCCCGTCGATCCTCGTGGTGATCATGGGGCCGGCGGCACTGGGCATTTCCCAGGCGTTCAAGTAGCTCCGGTGCAGGCGGCGCCCGCGGTCCCAGGTCTTCCGGCGGTCCCGGCGCCGGCACTGGTGTCGCTTGGAGCCGGCGTCCGCTGGGCCACTCTGGCCCTCGGATTGGCGCTGGCCGCCATCACCGGCGAGACCACGGCCACGGTTGGCGCCTGGGCGCTCGCCTTGGCCGCTGTCGCCCTGTGGCAGTCCCACGTCCGAGCTGCCGAAGGACCACCGGTACGGGTGGCGGCGACCGTCGCCCTCGTGGTCGACGTGGCCGCGGTGATCGGCACCGGCGCCTGGACCTCGCCGTTCGTCTTCTGTCTCCTCGGTGGCGTGATGAGCGTCGGTTTTGCCGCCGGCTTCGGCGCGGGCGTCAGGATGGCGGTTGTCGCCACCCTGGCCGTGGCCGTCCCGTACCACCTGAGCCTCGACCGGCTGGCCGGCGACAGCCTGCGGATCAGCGGCCAGTGGGCGGTGGAGCTGCTGCTCGTCGCCGTGCTCGCCGGGTACGCCCGCCGGCTGTTCGGACGGGCCCAAGAAGAGCACACCCTGACCCTCGACCGCATGAGCCAGCTGACCGAGGCGAACGAGCTGCTCGTCTCCCTCCACCGGGTGGCGCAGACGCTGCCGGCGTCTCTCGACCTCGAGCAGGTGCTCGCGTCCACCGTCAGCCGCTTGCGCGGGCTGATCGACTGCGACGTCGCCGCGGTGCTCCTCCACGACGAGACCACCGGCACCTGGACCGTGGCTGCGGCCGAAGGGGCGGCGCTGCCGCGCTCGTTGACCGAGAGCGAGCTGCCCCGGCCGTTGGCGGCGTCGACCAGCAGCAGCGTGGCATCACTGGTCGTCAGCCTGGGGCCCGGCGAGGGCCTCGGGCCGGAGATCCTCTCGAAGTCCGGGCTGTACGCGCCCCTGCGGGCCCGGGGAGCGCTTCTGGGGCTCATCGCCCTGGAGCAGCACGAGCCCGGTTTCTACGGTCGCCGCGACCTGCGCATCCTCGACGGCTTCGTCGAGCCGGCGGCGATGGCCATAGACAACGCCCGCTGGTTCTCCCGGCTCCGCACCATCGGGGCCGACGAGGAGCGGGTCCGCATCGCACGCGACATGCACGACAGTGTCGGCCAGTCGCTGGCCTTCGTCGCGTTCAAGCTCGACCGCCTGGCGTCCATGGCCGCGGACGAGAAGATGCACCAGGAGCTCGACGTGCTGCGCACCGAAGTACGGAGCGTGCTGACCGAGGTCCGAGACACCCTCTGCGACCTGCGCACCGAGGTGACTGACGCACGAGGCCTGGTGGAGACGATCGAGGAGTTCCTGGAACGGGTCCGGGCCCGTGCCGACTTCGACGTCAGCTTCCGCCACGAGACGTCGGATCGACTCCCTCTGGTGCAGGAACGGGAGCTGTGGCGGGTGGCCCACGAGGCGGTGACCAACGTGGAGCACCATGCGCAGGCACGGAATCTCCGAGTGCGATGGGAATGCGACGGCAGGTTCGGGAGGCTCACGGTGGCCGACGACGGGAAAGGCTTCGATGCTGCCGCCGTGGCCGGCGATGGCAGCTTCGGTCTCCAGGGCATGCGGGAGCGGGCCGACGCCATCGGCGCCCGCCTCGAAATCGAATCGGAGCCCTTCGTGGGCACCGTCGTGGAATGTCGGGTGAACCGGTGACCGGCCCCGGAGGCCGGTCTGGAGACATTCACCGGGCGGAAGCCCGGTGACGACCGTTCTGCTCGCCGACGACCATCGGATGTTGCGGGACAGCCTGCGCCGGTCGCTCGAAGAGAACGGCTTCGAGGTGGTAGGCGAAGCGCCCGACGGCGCCGAGGCGGTGCGACAGGCCCTGGCCCTGCAACCGGACGTGGTGCTCATGGACGTCTCCATGCCGGTGCTGGACGGCGTCGAGGCCACCAGGCAGATCACCCGGCTCGCCCCCGAGTCACAGGTGGTGATGCTGACCATGCACGCCGACGGTGACGTGATGGCCCGGGCCATCCAGGCCGGCGCCGTGGGGTACCTGGTGAAGGACTGCTCTATCGACGACGTGGTCGCCACCGTCCGGCTGGCCGCCCGCGGGGAGGCGGTGCTTACCCCCGGGCTGGCCGGCTCCATGCTGGCGGACGTGAAGAAGATGACGCGAGGTTCCGGGAACGGGGACGCGCCCACGATCAGCGCCCGCGAAGAGGAAGTCCTGCAGCTGGTGGCCGACGGGCTATCACTGCCCGAGGTGGCCGCCGCCCTCTTCATCAGCGTGAAGACGGTCAAGAACCACCTGGCCTCCATCTACTCCAAGCTCGACGCCCGCGACCGCACCCAGGCCGTGCTCCGGGCTGTGCGGATGGGCATCATCCGCCTCGACTGAACGGGTGCAGCTGCGCGGGCGTGGAGCGCAACGTCGGCTTCTCCATTGGCTTCGACGTCGACGGCCGCTCCCCGACGCTCTGATGCTGGTCCAGGAGGAGGAGTGGGTTCCCGCCGTCGAAGGCGACGGCAGCCGGTGCCCGGGAGCATGGGTGACCGAGCTCACGTCCCTGGCCGACCTCCGCACCTAGCCGGTGGGCCCCCGGCTCATCTGCCGGGGCAAAAAATGAGGCAAATACCCATCAAGTCGCCCCCCGACCGGGCCGATACATGAAGTACAACCGAGCCCCACCGGGGCGTGAGTCCGACAAGGGGACCGACAATGATGGACATCTTCCGCTACCTGAACGCCCGCCTGAACATCA
>Ga0247713_1000195_pt1 | contig 43469 bp, 50 predicted proteins | sample 21E_NmetaG_FD_189936 | JGI IMG/M metagenome (GOLD analysis project Ga0247713, IMG submission 189936) | Soil microbial communities from hillslope of Landscape Evolution Observatory, University of Arizona, Oracle, AZ, United States - 2-1-E_N | ecosystem: Engineered > Artificial ecosystem >...
GGGCCCGGATCAGCTGAGGCCCTCCTCAGGGGCCTGACCAGCCCAACGTCTGCGATGTAGGGGAAACACCTCTTTGCCGCGCCCCTCCTCACCTGCCCATTCGCGAAAGGGCCGCCGAAGTCGGGTCGGACCTTCACCACCAAGGCGGAGGCCCAGCGCTACTTGAATGGCGTGGGTGCCGACATGCAGCGCGGCCAGTGGGTCGACCCAGCACTGGGGACGACGAAGCTGTCGACCTGGGTCGACGAGTTCCTCCGCAGCGCCCACGACCTCGACCCGAGCACCCGAGGTACGTACGAGCGGGACCTGCGCCCGGTACATTCTGCCCCGGTTCGGCGACGTGCCCATGTGCCGGATTCGCAAGCTCGACGTGCGGGCCTGGATCAACGACGAGCTTGGTGAGGGGCTGGCGACCAGCTCGGTCCATCGACACTTCCGCACCCTCCGGCGCGTGCTCAACGTGGCGGTCGAGCACGAACTACTGGATCGGTCGCCTTGCGTGGGCCTCAGCGGCCCCAGGGCCGAGGCCACCGAGATGCGGTTCCTCAACGCCGGGGAAGTCCAGCGGGTGGCCGAGGACTGCCACACCAGTTCCGAACGCTCGTCTACACCGCCGCCTACACGGGGATGCGCTGGGGGAGCTGATCGGCCTACGCCGGCGAGCGTCGACCTGGCGGCACCCGCTATCACCGTGGTCGAGCAGCTCGTGATCCTCGACGGAAACTGGGTGCGAAAGACGCCGAAGACCGCCGCCGGGCGACGACGCATCACGCTGCCAGCCTTCCTCACCGAACTTCTCGCCGCCCAGCTCGACGAGCGGGCCGGACCGGGACCCGACGGCCTGGTGTTTCCGAACCGTGCCGGCAACCCCATCAACCCGTCGAGCTTCAACGGCGCCCACTGGAAGCCGGCCAAGGAACGCGCCGGTATCGAAGGTGTCCGCTTCCATGACCTCAGGCACACGGCTGTGGCCATGGCCATCGCGCAGGGAGCCCACCCGAAGACCATCCAGGTCCGCATGGGACATGCCAGCGTGCAGATCACCCTCGACCGGTACGGGCATCTGTTCCCCGAGCTCGATCGCCAGGTCGCCGAAGGGCTCGACCGCACGTTCCGCGCCGCCCTGCTGGTCATCGACGGCGGTCGCAGCGACGGCCCCCGTGACACAGCCAGGACACAAATGACACGCGAAAGACACAAAATTGGGGCCTCTGGCGGTCATTCGCGGCCCCTGCCGGTCAGGCCGAAAACCGGCTCTGACCTGCAGGAGCGCATTGAGGCGGCGAGCGGAATCGAACCGCTGTACAGGGCTTTGCAGGCCCTTGCCTAAACCACTCGGCCACGCCGCCGCCAGGGCCAGTCTAGTGGCACCGGCGGCTCGCGTGGTCGTGATCAGTCGGGCTCGGGACCCGACTTCCAGCTCATCGAACCTCCAGCGATGCGTTGGTGTGATCCATGCTTTCGTCGGCGGGAAACCACGTCACCCACGTGCCGTCCGGGCTGCGGATGGACCAGTGCTCGTCCCCGTGCGACCGGCCGGCCACGGTGATCCACCTCCCGCCGATCAGTTCTCGGAGCACCTGGTTGCGCTGGATGATCGCCTCGGTGCGCTCGAGGGGCGCCTGGATCACCGCGAGCAGGCGCAGCGGTTCATGCATGCGGCGCTCTCCAACGCCCACCGCCTGCGCGGGGAGCCCGACCTGGAGGTCGCCCCCCTCGCCGAGGACGACGCCGATGCCGCCCACCGGGTTGTGCAGCGTCTTGTCTCCGGCGCCGAACTGGTCGGGGTCGACTGCCGAGAAGTAGTACTGAGCGGAGATCCACTGGCCGACGACGAGCGGCGCGGTCATGATCGTCTCCAGGGCGCTGCCGTCGCCATCGCTCTCGGCGTCGTAGGAGTGCAGGAACACGCGACATGCCAAGTCGAGTCCGGCGGTGATCGAGCGGGGTCCGACGACGAACGCAGCATTGCCGGCGAGCCCCCACTCGGGACGCACCTGCGCCCAGTCGTGCCCACGGACGCGGACCTTCCCGGGATCTCCGGGGAGCCGCCCGGCCCGCTCGCGTGCGAGCCGTTCGCCGGCCACCGCGACGTCGCGCTCGAAGGCGGCGACCAGCCGTTCGTGGCTCTCCGGCACGGCCTCGCGGTCGAGAACGGTCACTACGTCGGAGACGGTGTCGTGCTGGGCGGCAACGAAGAGGGTGTCGTCGGGCACCATGATTTCTCGCTCTTTGAGGTCGACACGGACCGCAGGGTCGTTGAGGATGGCGACGACCACTCGGGCGCTCGGACCACCGGGGGCGCCGCCGCACGCGCCGCAGTCATAGGAGGATGCGTGGGGGTTGTTGATGTTGTAGCTGCCGTGCCCGCAGAGCACGATGAGCCGGGCGAAGCGGGTCAAGCCCATGGTCTGGACGACCTTCTCGGCGAACGACACCCGCTCCTCGAGCGCCAAGCCGGAGCCGCCGTCGTGTTCCGCCTCGACAGCCGGTCGTGTCGGCGGGGGGGCGACTCGGCGCGCAGTCAGTGCTTTCAGGCGACGCACCAAGCCTGGTGTCAGCGTCCTGGCCGCGGCCGACGGACCCATGAGGTAACCCGCCGCCTCCGCGAGCGCGAACGGACCGCCCAGGCTCCCTTTGGCGGCGTGGAAGGCCTCGTATCCCGCGCCGGCGGCTCGCTGCGCGGTGAGGTAGCGGAGGGCGCCGTCAGGGACGAGCGGCTGCTCGGCGACGTCGTGTTCAGGCGTCAACAGCACCGGGCAGCGCGGCTGGCTCTCCGTCGACCCCAGCGGCCGCCAGCGCACGGGAACGCCGAAGAACCCGGCGAACCCGAGGGTTTCGTAGGGACCGCAGGCCTGCAGGTGCCGTTGCAGGCCCTCGGAGCGCACGTCGATGCAGAAGGCCGCTTGCACGTCCGGCCGTTCGGTCACCGGGCCGGGGTCCGGGCGTCTCAGCAGTCCCAGCAGACGATCGCGGAAGTTGCCCTCCTGCGCCTCGAGCCACATCGCCTTCCGCACCGGCGGCGGCACCTGCTGCAGGACGCCACGCACGGCGGAGGTGACGAAGGGATCCTCGGAGGTGCTGTCGAGCGCGGCGAGCACCGCTTCCGCCCGGTGCTCGAGGAGCTTCTCGTTCTCGACCTCCTCGTCCTGGTGCTGCGGGGGCTGCGGGGCAGCTGCGCCATGGGCCGCCGCTGCTGTTGCGGCCACCTGCACGGCGAGCAGCTCCAGTAGGCGCAACGGGGGACGATGGGGGTCGGGCGGAGCCCACTCGTCGTGCCAGCGCGCGTACCCGGCCCAGCCCGGAAGCCGGCCGAGGTGCTCGCGAAGCGCCTCGACGCGATCGCCGCCGACACTCAGCACATCGAGGGAAGCATCGAGGGCCTCGACCGGTGTGTCAGGTAGTTGCGCCAGCCATTGCATGCCGGTCCGGCCAGCGAGGCGCCGAAGCCGCCGGTCGTATGGCGCGACCTCTCGCCACGCACAGAAGAACCCGTCCTCGCGGCGGGGCATGGGCCACGGAACGTGGGCCTCGTCGACGAAGACTGCACACCACGCGGCCACGAGCTGGCTGACGGCCCGGACGGTCGCGACATCCGTACGGCCGACCCGATCGCCGGCGGTCTCCCGGGGCTTGTCGTCCGGTCCCACGAGGAGGTCCAATCGGACGATCTCCACCGCATCGACCGTTCGCCCGCCGATCTCGAAGGTGAGCTGCGACGCGAGCTTCGAGTCGACTTCGACGATGGCGCGCCGGAGATCCGCATCGGTGGTGGCCCCGCGCTCATGGGCGTGGCGGAACGCGGCAAGCGTCAGGTGGGTCCGTGCCCGCCACCACCGTCGGGCGACGGTGGTGGCGTCGTCGAAGGGCAGGTGCTGCAGGCCGAGGAGGGGATTGACCGCCACGAAGCTGGTCAGCGGCCAGAGCGGAGCGATGATCTCCGCCGCTTTGGAGACATCGGCGAGGAGCTCGGTGGGGCGGGCAGATGGTCCGCGGTGGCCGTCGTCTCGGTTGCTCATTTCGATCGTGTCGATCGGGCCAGCTCCAGGTCCGGCCGAACCTGGCGGGATTCTGGCACAGGCGCGACCCCGGTCGAACTGCCTCGGGTCGTCAACCTGGAGGCGACGGGCGCGGAGGTGAGCACGAGGGCGTACACCCGGCTGCGCAACCTGCGCATCCGCTCCCCTGGAGTTAGCCAGACGACGGCGACCACAAGCGCGATCGCCGCGAGCGTCGCAACGAGGAGAGCGGCGCTGACCGGCTCGGCCACCTCGGCGGGAAGCGCGGGAGCGACGAAGGTCTCCACGGCGGTGAGCCCACCGACGTAGGCGAACACTCCGGCGGCGGCACCGAATGCCGCGGTTGCGACCGCGGGGACGGGCCGGAACGGCGCCGAGCGAAGCCACCCATCGACGGCTCGGGCTGCCGTTGCCCACGCGAACACCGTCACGAGTACGCGTGCCGCCGTCGAAAGGTGCGGGTGGATGACCAGGTACGCGGCCCAAAGTGCCGCGGCCGGCACGAGCAGCGCGACGGCCAGCCGAACGCTCCGGGCGACGGCATGTGGCGGAGGGCGTTGCCCGTGGCGGAGATGGGCCGTTACCGCGTTGCCGGCCCCGAGGAACAACGCGGCCTTGTACATCCCGTGCCCGACCACGTGAAGCAACGCCGCGGCCAACGCTCCTATGGCCACCTGCACTGTCATGAACCCCATCTGCCCTGCCGTGGACCACGCCAGGTTCCCCTTCACGTCGCTGCGCACCAGCATCACGGTCGTCGCGTACCAGGCAGTGGCGGCACCCGCGGCGAAGGCGAGATGCGTCGCCGTGGTCGACGACCCGAACACCGGAGCGAGTCGCACCAACAGCACGCCGGCGCCGTTGACCACGCCTGCGTGGAGCAGCGCCGACACCGGCGTGGGCGCGGCGATCGTGGCCGGCAGCCACTGGTGCACGGGTACGAGCGCGGACCGGGAAATGCCGGCAATGGTCAGGAGCACGGCGACCACCCACAGCAGGTTCCCACCGAGCACCGGGATCGACACGTCGGCAAGCTCCTCGGCGGCCGCGACCGGCGCGCGGAGGTCGATCTCGCCGACGGCGACGACGGCGAGCAGCGTGGCCACCAGTAGCGCGCCGTCTCCCACCCAGAGGCTGCGCAGGGTCCGCCGGGACGAGCGCCGCGCCGGTTGCCAGGTGACCCGGTGGGTTACCAGCCCAGCCAACGCGAGGCCGGCCACGATCCAGGCGGCGCACAGCAGGCCGAGGGTGGCGGCGAAGGCCACCGACGTCGTGGCCGCCGTCAGCAGCGAGGCCAGTACGAAGAAGCGGCGCCCGAGAAGATCCCCCTGCAGGTTACGGCCGGCGAAGGACTGCACGACCAAGCCGACGCCGGTGGTGAGCAAGCCCAACAGAGCGGTGACGCGAGTTGCATGGAGGCCGACGAGCGCGTCGCCATCGCCCGCCTCGACCACGGCTGCGATCGGTCCGCCCACAGCCACGACGACAGCCACGACGACCGCGGCGGCGCACGAAGCAGCGGCGGCCCGTATCGCCCATCGGGAGGACCGCTCTCCGACGGGGCGGGCGACGGCGATCGCCGCGGCGGCGATCGCCGGCAGTGCGGGGACAAGGATCAGGAGCGTCTCGGGCGGCGTCATCTCGAGCGAGGCACCCTACGCAGCAATACGCTGGACTGCCATTCGATCGTCAGGTGCGGTCTCGCCAGGCCTGGGGTATCTCCAGATCGAGCGGAGGAAGCCGATCAGGACGTGGTCTTTCCGTTGCCGTCCGACCCCGAGAGGCGGGAGATGTCGACCGCCACACCAAGCGCCCCCGCAGAGCGCGCTGCGCCGATGTCACCAGGCCCCAGCCCCCCTTGCGCGTAGACAGGCAACGGGCTGGCCGCGACCAACGCCCGGAGGCCGTCCCAGCCCAGCAGCTGGTCAGTGGGGTGCGAGGCCGTGGGCAGAACGGGCGACACGATGGCGACGTCGGCACCCAGTGCACTGGCGCGCTCGAGGTCCCGTGCGTTGTGAGCTGACACCGCCCACAGTCGCGTCGGCGGCCGCTCTATCAGGCCGGCCAGCGCGGCGGCGCTGCTGTGCAGCCCGCAGGCACCGGCCTGGCGTGCCTCCAGCGCCGTCCCGGAGAGGAGGAGGCGCAGCCCGGTCCCCCGCCGGAGCTGGCGCAGCCGGCGGGTGAGCTGGACGCGCTGACCAGGCGCGAGCTCCAGTGCCCGCACGATCAGGAGTCGCAGGCCGCCAGCCGCCAACAGCGGAATCCTCGCCAGCAGCTCCTCAGGAGCGCCCGGCGCCCGGTTCACCCGGGCGACGCCCACCAGCTCGGGGAGCGCCAAGGTCGCAAAGGCGAGCTCGTTGCTCGGCAGCAGTGGCCCGACCTTCGGACGGGCGGGGTCCACCCATGCCAGCCGCTGGCCTTCCCTGCCCTTCGGCTCGCCCGACCATCGCCGCACGTGGAACCAGTGCAGCCGCACCCGCTTGGCCGGGAAGTCGTGCTCGTAGACCCGCCAGGGCGCGAGTTCGAGGGCGTGAACGCCGACTTCCTCGAGGAGCTCGCGGGCCGCGGCCTGGACCGGGCTCTCGCCAGGATCGACCTGGCCCCCGGGGAGCTCCCAAAAGCCGGCCGCGTCCTTGCCGGCCTTGCGTTCTGCCAGCAGCACGCTCCCGTCGGGCGCGCGGACCACGCCGACCGCCACGTCAACCACGGGACGACCGACGAGGGGTAGACGGCGGCCCGGCAGCATCAGTCCGGCCAGACGGGGAGTGGGTACAGCGCAAGAGGTCGCCGTGGCGAGTGCGTCGTCGCCCGGTCCTCAGCGTCCAATCGCCCGGTCTGTGTCGGAGGGGCCGAGTCCCCACCGGCATCCCCCTTCGGAGCGTCTTGAGCGATGGGTTCGCCCTCGGGGCCGAGCAGTTGGGCGCCGTCCTTCTTCTTCGCGCGGGGCACGGGTGGCCGGTTCGCCACGATCGGCACATCCGGGGCCGTCCTCGTTGGGCCCTGGCTCGCGGGGGTGGCCGGGCGGCGTTTGGCGGGGGTCATGTCAAGCTGCCTCTACGGGGGCGATTGCCTCGGCGCGCGCAGCGAACTCTCGTGCCTCCGCGTCGACGGCCGCTCCACCCGAGCCATACACCGTGACGGTGACGTGTGTCCGGGTGAAGCTCAGATCCGGATAGAGCCCGGTCTCCTTCGACACGCTCGCGAGCCGGTCGAGGAAGGCTCGTGTCTCGGAGTAGTCGGCGAACTCGAAGCGGCGGTACAGCGACGGTGGTCTCTCGACCTCTGTCCAGCCCTCCGGCCATCGGGGTTCTGTGGTCATCTGGTTCTCCTCGTCGGTGGATGGGGATCCTCAACGCCAGCCGGACTGCCTGGCGTTGAGATCCCTGCCAGAGCTGGGCGCCTGCGCCCAGCTCGCCGCCCCGGAGTGCCGCGGCGGAGTGAATAGCTCACCCTGGAGGACGCCTAGACCGGTGCGACCTGCGTTTCGCGGGGAGAGTCGGGAAGGATGTTCTCGACCTCGGTGTGCGGCCGGGCGATGATGTGCGCGGCAGCCAGGCCGTCGCCCACGCGCTCGCACGCGTCAGCACCGGCACGGACTGCGGCGTTGACGGCGCCCGTCTCGCCACGGACGAGCACGGTGACATAGCCGCCGCCGACGAACTGGCGGCCGATCAGCCGCACCTCTGACGCCTTGGTCATCGCGTCGGCAGCCTCGATCGCCGGGACGAGCCCTCGGGTCTCGATCATGCCCAGGGCAATACCCGGAATGTCGGCACTTCCATTGTTGGTAGCCATCTGCTCTTCTTTCCTCCGTATGTGAGTTGAGATCGGGTGTTACAGGGTGGGAGTGGACCGGGTCAGTCGCGCCATCGCTCCTCGCTCCAGTGGTCGATGATCCCGCCGATGGTCAGGTCGGTGGTGATGCTGAAATCGCCGCTGGCATGGCGGGCCGCCGAGGTGCTGATGGTGATGACGAAGTCGCCCGGTCTTGCGCCGACCGGGTCGAGCGCCACTTCCAGGTCGCCGCTGTCGTCCTCGACCACCCGTAGCGACTTGTTCTGGAGCGTGGGGGTTCGACTGGTGGCGACGAGGTCACGGACGACGCGGTGGATGATCATCGTCGCGCCCCACCGTTCGGAGAAGCGGCGGCCGACTCCACGACCAACAGCTCTGGCTCGTCGGGGCGCTCCTCTCCCGGGCTGTCTTGACCCGGGCTCTCCTCGTCCCAGTAGTCGATGATGCCGACGATGGTCAGGTCGCTCGGGTAGTCCTTGTGGCCGGCGGCTTCGCGCGCCGCCGAGCTGCCACACGCGATCACCCAGTCACCGGGCTTGCAGCCGACGGGATCGACCGCCACCTGCTTGCCTCCCTTGCGGTCCACGACGACCAGCAGCCGGTGGAGCTCGAGGCCGCCGATGCGGGCGGTGGCGACCAGCGTGCCTTCGACGCAGAAGATTTTCATCGCTGTGGCTCCTTCCGTCGCTCTCGGGGTGGGAGCGAGCTCATTGGCCCGTCGCCCTCCGCCTCGACCAGCTCCAGCCGCGACCGGCCCCGCGCTCGCACGACCCCTTGAACGACGAGGCCATCAGTGCCGGCCGCACCTGCATACCGGGTCTCGATGGCCGCGGTGAGGCGGCGAGCACGTGCTTGCGCGGTGGCGCAGGCGCCCGGGATGCGCTCGTCGTAGGCGACGTGCACGAGCACCGGCACCGCAAGCCCGTGCGGCGCGTTCGTCCTGCGGAGGATACCGATACCGACGTCGAGGTCGACGGCACCTTCTTCGAGCGTGCGCATCTGTGCCTGGAAGGCGAGGTTGCGCAGCTGAACGTCGTCGATGGCGTCGCCGGCCACGAGCAGCTTCTCGGTATGGCCGGGATCCGCGTACCTTCCGCCGATCCAGCCCAGAACCGCGTCGACCTGACCGATGTTGTTCTTGAGCAGGTAGCCGCAGAGCCAACGCATGCCCTCGGTCCCGGCGTCGGCCGCGTCCACGCCGGTGCAGTCGGCGACCGCCTGGCGGATGAGCTCCTTGGCGGCCTCACGCTCGAGGCTCGCAGTCTGCTCGTAGAGCGCGGCGCTGGAAACGAAGCGGTCCACGTCGGTCTTCCCAGCGGCGTCGGGAACGTGGACGCGGATGGCGTCGGTGTCGGTGTCCACCCCGACGAGCAATGTGGCCACGGTCGCCCCACAGCACTGGGTGGACTCGACGGCGCCCTCGAACTCCTGGAGCCGCGCCAGCAGGGCGGTCGCGGCGCGCACGTCGTCACTGCCGTGCGCGGCACAGCCTTGATGGCGGGGGTCGGCGCTGCTGAAGTGGTAGAGCCCGATCTTCAGATAGCGGGTGGGTTCGCTGGCGTCGTTCGGACGGCCCTCGCGCCAGCGCCGCAGCTCCACCGATTCCCAGCGGTGCAGCGCGTCCTCCACGTCGAACATGGCGCCGGCATACGCGTCGTGCCACACCACGACCGCGGGCGGCACCCGCAGGATGAAGTCCACCGCCCCCAGGAGGCGCCCGTCGGAGCAGGAGGTGATGTCCACCGCGTGGAAGCCGAAACGCCGGATCAACACCTCGGCGCTCTCGCCCTCGTCCAGCAGAGCGGCGACGCTCCGGTCGAACTCGCGCTCCACCAGGTTGCGGAAGGTCCCGAGCACGCAACGGGCATGGAGGCGACCCAGGTCCAGCGGTGTGCTCCAGGATGACTCGAGCTCAGCCGCCGGGATGTCGACCCCGAGCGAGTTGACCAAGTCGAGATGCGCCTGCTCGGGGAAGCCGTCGTCGAGCATCCCCTGGCCGAGCCGGCGCAGGACGGGTTGGATGAGCGCGAAGGCGGCCTCGATCTCCTCGGCTCGCTGCTTCAGGGCGGCGCTGAGCGCCGGCTCGGCCAGGGGATGCCCACCCGCCCGGACGTTGAACCCGAACCCCCCGTGCCGGGCCGCACGGTCCGGCGGCGACGTCACCGTCGCCACCGCGCCCGGCCAGGCCGCAGCCGCGTCCCAGGGAGCGAGCCACCGTCCGTCGGGCTGGAGCACGGACTTCATCCCTGGGCTCCGCCGGAGACGGTGACCCTGACCCCGTCCTTCGGGGTCCCGCCGACTCGGCCGGTGACCCTCGCGTTCTCATTGGGCGCTCCGGGCGTGGCCAGGTTCTTGAACCTGCCCGCGCCGGCCCAGGCGTTGGACACGCCGCCGCTCTCGGTGGGGTTGCGCCCGGCCGCGATGTAGCCCTCGGTGCCGGTGACCAGGCCGTGGGACGTCCAGGCGGCGGCGGTACCGGTGATCGAACGACCGTCGGTGCGCCCTTCGCCCGTGATCGGCGTTTGCGTGCCGTCACGAGTCTGGACGGTGCGGGGCCGGAACAGGAACTCGTTGTTGCCGGTCACCTTGCCTGCGTCGATGGCGAAGGCCCCGGTGATGCGGCCAGGGACGCAGGACGCGGGCGGCGCCTCGTCGGTCCGCTTTTTGGCGGGGTCCCGGCCGGCCAGGCGACGGGCCTGGGCCCCCGGGAAGGGCCCGCGGACCCAGTCGTCGACCACCGGCTCCGCGGGCCGCATCTCGCCGTAGTACGACGACCCGGTGATGTCGTTCCGATAGCCGCGCTCGATGCCGGTGACCAGCTCGGAATGCATGGGGAGGTCGCCGGTCACGGCCACACCTTCGGGCCTGGGCTCGAGGCGCTGGGTCGCCGGGTCAACCTCGTCGGGCTCGCACCAGCCGAAGATGGTGGATGGCCCCTGGTAGGGCGTGCCGGTCACCGGGCGGCAGTCACCCGGCTCGTCGCCGGTCACGTTGGGGCGGTACTCCAGGCTCGGACCCGTGACCTGCTGGCCCTTCCACGTCTGCGCCACGGTGACCTTGCCCGCGGTCACCGGGTCGAGACGCGCCCGGTCGAGGTGGTCGGCCGGCGCCGTGCCGCCACCGACGGCGCCGCACTCCGTGGAGTAGAGGTTCTGGTACTGGTCGCCGGTGATCGGGCGGCAGGCGCCGGCCTCGTTCCCGGTGACCCGTCCGCTGCGGCCGACGGCCGTGCCGGTGACGGCCAGCCCGTCGTCGCTGATCTCCAGCGCCTGCCCGGGCGGTTGAACCCCCAGCGTGCCGCCGACCGCGGACGCGCCGTGGGGGTCGGCCCGGCGGGGAAACTGCGCCGAACGGTAGGCGCCGTCAGCGCGTGGCGTCAGGTCGTCGTCGAGCCTCTGGTCGGCTTCGCCGGTGATGGGGAGGCGATCGCCGGCCTCGTCACCGGTGATGGGCACCTTGCCCCGAACGGTGGTGCCCGAGACGACGAGGCCCTGCGGCGTCCGCATCAGCCCGACCTTGACCCCGGCGCCCGGCGCGGGGGCCGGGCCGTCGGCCGGGACGTACTGCGTGCCCGAAATCGGGTGGGAAGCGCCGGGCTCGCCGCCCGTGACCTGCACGCCCGGAGCGATCCGCACCCCGGTCACGTGCTGGCCGCCGTGGGTGGGCGACTCGATGACCTTGGGCACGTACCTGACCCGACCCTGTCGCTCCGGCCTGCTGATCCCAGCGCTACCGAGACGGCTCGCCTCGGCGCGCCGAGCCCGGGCCCGCTCACCACCCGAGACGGCGTCGTCTTCGGCGTCGGCGTCGGCGTGCACGTTCTGCGCGGCGGGCAGCGGGCCGGCGCCGGTCAGGGCCTGCTTGCCCTGGGACAGCTGGCGGCGTCGCTGCATGGAAAGGGAGCGGCCGAGGTGGGCGGCGGTGACGGCGTCGGTCGGGGCGGCCGTCTGGCCGTTCGGTGCGCCTTGACCGTCGGCCGGGCCAGCACCCTCGGGCTGCCGGGCCTGCGGGGCGGGCGGCGCGCCGGCGCCGTTCAGCGCCAGCTTGCCCTGGGACAGCTGGCGGCGTCGCTGCATGGAAAGGGAGCGGCCGAGGTGGGCGGCGGTGACGGCGTCGGTCGGGGCGGCCGTCTGGCCGTTCGGTGCGCCTTGACCGTCGGCAGGACGCGCAGGGGTGCGGTCGACATGCCGGCTCTCCGCGGCGGGCAGCGCGCCGGCGCCCTTGAGCGCCTGCTTGCCCTGGGACAGCTGGCGGCGGCGCTCCATGGAGACGGCGCGGCCGAAGTGGGCGGCGGCGACGGCGTCGGTCGGGGCGGCGGTCTGGCCGTTCGGCGCGCCTTGACCGTCGGCAGGAGGCACAGGGGTCGCCGATGCGCCATTGACCTGCGGATTCTCCGCGGCGGGCAGCGCGCCGGCGCCGTTCAGTGCCTGCTTGCCCTGGGACATCCGGCGGCGGCGCTCCATGGAGACGGAGCGGCCGAAGTGAGCGGCGGCCACGGCGTCGGTCGGGACGGCCCTTTCCTCCTGAGCCCCTTGCGTGCCGTTCGGCGCGCCTTGACCATTCGGAGCGGCGGAGGCCGCCCCTGCGCCGTTGGTCTGCAGGCTCTCCCCGTCGGGCGGCGCGCCGGGGCCGTTCAGTGCCTGCTTGCCCTGGGACAGCTGGCGGCGGCGCAAGGTCGCTGCGGCGCGACCGCCACGGGAGGCATCTCGGAGCTCGGCCAGCTCAGCGGCGTCGGCGGTGTCGACCGCGTACATTCCCATGGTCAGCCAGCTCCACCGCGGTAGACGACGAAGGCCGGCGTGCCGGCACCGTTCAGCGCCTGCTTGCCCTGGGACAGCTGGCGGCGTCGCTGCATGGAGAAGGCGCGGGCGAGACGGGCGGGGGGCACGCCGTCGGTCGCGACCACCATCCTTCTCGGAGTGGGAGTGGTGGGATGCGTGTTCGCCAAAGCGGACCGGCCGGCGGCGAGCGCCCGGCGCCGCGACATTGCCGCGGCACGGCCGTACCGGGCCGCATCTCGGGGCGCGGCCAGGTCACCGCTGTCGGCGGTCTGGGCCACGTACATTTCCATTTTCAGCGTGACCCAGCGCGGTGGACGATGAACGCCGTGCCCTGAGACTGCTGGTAGTTGTCGTAGCCGAGAAGGCGCACGTGGTGACCGGGATTGGCGCGGTGGCACGAGTCGAGCTCGGCCAGGATCCTGTCCACCGACCGCTCACCGAAGTACGGGAGCTCCCAGAGGTACCAGAAGTTCGACATCGACTTCTCGGGCTCGGTGTGTTCGATGGCGGGGCTCCAGCCGGACTCGATGAGGTATGCGATCTGCTGGCGGAGGCGCTCGGGCGTCATCGGAGGCAGGTAGGAGAAGGTCTCCACGTGGCGGGGGGTGGGCCCGTAGGGTTGTATGTCCATTCAGTCTCTCCTTTCGGGCCCTTTTCTTCGGGGCCGGGGGTGAGGGTGCCGGGCGGATGGAACCGGCGACCGGCCCGCGATCAGGCGGTGATCTTGTCCACGGTGTCGAACTCGAACTTGATTTCCTTCCAGGTCTCCATCGCGATCGCCAGCTCGGGGCTTTGGCGGGCCGCCTCGGTCAGGATCTCTTTACCCTCGCGTTCGACCTGCCGGCCCTGGTTCCGTGCCTCGACGCAGGCCTCAAGCGCCACCCGGTTGGCGTGGGCGCCGGGTGCGTTGCCCCAAGGGTGGCCGAGCGTGCCGCCGCCGAACTGCAGGCAGGCGTCGTCGCCGAAGATCGCCACCAGTGCGGGCATATGCCAGACGTGGATGCCTCCGGAGGCAACGGGAATGACGCCGGGCATCGACCCCCAGTCCTGGTCGAAGAATAGGCCGCGCTTGCGGTTCTCGGGGATGTAGGACTCCCGCAGCGTGTCGATCCAGCCCATGGTGGCCTCTCGATCGCCTTCGAGCTTGCCGACCACGGTGCCGGCGTGCATATGGTCGCCACCGGAGAGGCGCAGGCACTTGGCGAGCACCCGGAAGTGGATGCCGTGCATGGGGTTGCGGTCGACCACCGCGTGCATGGCGCGGTGGATGTGGAGCAGCATGCCGTTCTTGCGGCACCAGTTCGCCAGACCGGTGTTGGCGGTGAAGCCGGCGGTGAAGAAGTCGTGCATGATGATCGGGGCGCCGAGCGATTTGGCGAACTCGGCCCGCTCGTACATGTCCTCCGGCGTCGGCGCAGTGACGTTGAGGTAGTGGCCCTTGCGCTCGCCCGTCTCGGCCGTGGCCTTGTGTACCGCTTCCATCACGAACTCATAGCGGTGGTTCCAGCGCATGAACGGCTGGCTGTTGATGTTCTCGTCGTCCTTGGTGAAGTCGAGCCCGCCTCGGAGGCACTCGTAGACGGCGCGCCCGTAGTTCTTGGCCGACAGGCCGAGCTTGGGCTTGATCGTGCAGCCCAGCAGCGGGCGCCCGTACTTGCCGAGGCGGTCGCGCTCCACCTGGATGCCGTTGGGGGGGCCGCCGCAGGTCTTCACGTACGCCAGCGGGAAGCGAAGGTCTTCGAGGCGCAGGCTGCGGATGGCCTTGAAGCCGAAGACGTTGCCCACCAGCGAGGTCAGGACGTTGGCGATCGAGCCCTCCTCGAACAGGTCGATCGGGTAGGCGACGAAGGCGAAGAAGGCGCCGGAACCGTCCTGCACCGGGTCGATCCGGTAGGCCCGACCCTTGTAGTAGTCGAGATCGGTGAGCATGTCGGTCCACACCGTGGTCCAGGTGCCGGTGGACGACTCGGCGGCCACTGCCGCGGCCGCTTCCTCGCGCGGCACGCCCTCCTGGGGCATCACCTTGAAGACCGCCAGGATGTCCGTGTCCAGCGGCACGTAATCCGGGGTCCAGTAGTTGTCGGCGTAGTTCTTGACGCCGGCCTGGTAGCCCTTGCCGTTACTCTGGCCGTTGTTCTGTGCCACGCAGTTCTCCTCGGCTGAAGCCCGATTCTGGGCCCGATCTCGAACCCCCCACACGGGGGTCTGACGCTTCTGCTGGATCCTGATCCCTCGTTGGGGTTACGTCGATTCTGGCAGACGAAGAGTTAGGTTGTCCATGACGGATTTACCGTCTTCTACGGCTGACCGTTTAGCATAAGCTTACGACATGACCTTCAACCAGCTTCGGACTTTCGTGGAGGTGGCCACGTCGGGATCGGTGATCGACGCAGCTCGCACGCTACTCGTCAGCCCGCCTGCGGTCTCCGCCGCGGTCGGCTCCATCGAACGCGAGCTCGGCGTCCCCCTGGTGGAGCGGGCGGGGCGGGGCCTGGTCGTCACTCCGGCCGGCGTGGTGTTCGCCCGCTACGCCCGCCAGGTGCTGGCTCTCCTGGAGACGGCGAAGGCGGCCACCGCCGAGGCCCTTGACCCCGAGCGGGGCCAGCTCCGCATCGCCGCGGTGACGACCGCCGGGGAGCACGTCGTCCCCCGCTTCCTCGCCTCGTTTCGCGACCGCCACCCTGAAGCCGGAATCACCCTGGAGGTCGGCAACCGCGACCGGGTCTGGGACGCGCTGGAGCACTACGAGGCCGACCTCGCCGTCGGTGGACGCCCTCCGGGTGGCGGCCGCTTCGTCACCCTGGCCACCCGGCCCAACGTCCTGGTGCTGGTGGCGGCCGGTACCGGGAAGCCGTCGGTGCGGCAGGTCGACGTCGAGACCTTTGCCCGTTCGGTCGTGCTGGTGAGGGAGGAGGGCTCCGGCACCCGAGGCACGGCCGAGGAGTTGCTCGAGGAGCTCGGTGTCGACCCCCGGACGCTGACCCTGGGATCCAACGGCGCCATCCGAGAGTCGGTGCAGGTGGGGCTGGGCATCACCCTCATCTCCCGCGACGCTGTCGCCCGTGAGCTCGACGAGGGCACGCTGGAGGAGTGGCGCTGCGCCGACCTTCCCCGCCAGCGGGCCTGGCACGTGGTGGCTCGGGCTCACGAGCACCTGCCCGCCACCGCCGGGCTCTTCTTGGCCCACCTGGTAGGCGCAGGCAGTGACGGGTTCACCCTGGTCCGCGACGCGTCATCGGGCTAACGTTGCCCCCAGAACACGCACCTGACCAGGAGGATCTCCAAGGATGAGCGCTACTGATCTTGCTGCCGTCGCCCAGGCGATGGTCGCGAAGGGCCGGGGGGTCCTGGCAGCCGACGAGAGCAATGCCACGATCACGAAGCGTTTCGGGGCGCTCGACATCGAGTCCACCGAGGAGAACCGGCGGGCCTACCGCGACACGCTGCTCAGCTCCCCCGGCCTCGAGGAGTACATCAGCGGCGTCATTCTCTACGACGAGACCATTCGCCAGTCCTCGGCCGACGGCACGCCGTTCCCCAAGATGCTCGAGTCCAAGGGCATCCTGCCCGGCATCAAGGTAGACACCGGCTCGAAGCCCCTCGCCCTCGACAACGAGGAGCAGGTCACCGAGGGCCTCGACGGCCTTCGCGAGCGGATCGAGGAGTACGTCAGCCTGGGCGCCAAGTTCGCCAAGTGGCGGGCGGTCATCATCATCGACGAGGCCAAGGGCTTCCCGTCGGACTACGCCATCCGCTGCAACGCCCATGCCCTCGCCCGCTACGGCGCGCTTTGCCAGGAAGGTGGCCTGGTACCGATCATCGAGCCTGAGGTCCTCATGGACGGCTCCAACGACATCGACACCTGCTACGGCGTCACGCTGCGGACCCACCAGCGCGTGTTCTTCGAGCTGGCCGCCCAGCGCGTCGACCTCCGGGCCATGGTCTTGAAGCCGAACATGGTCATCTCGGGCAAGGGGTCCTCCACTCAGGCCAGCCCGCAGGAAGTGGCCGACCGCACGCTCGACCTCCTCTACCGCACCGTTCCTGCCGCCGTCCCCGGCATCGCCTTCCTGTCCGGTGGGCAGTCCGCCGAGGTGGCCACCGAGCACCTCGACCTCATGAATAAGCAGGGCCCCCACCCCTGGGCGCTCACCTTCTCCTACGGCCGAGCCCTCCAGGACGCGGCCCTGCGCACATGGAAGGGCTCGAGCGACAACGTCGGCGAGGCTCAGAAGGTGGCCTCCCACCGGGCCAAGCTCACCAGCGCGGCCGCCACCGGCAGCTACAGCCGGGACATGGAGACCGCCGGAGTCTGACCTCCTAGGCCAGGAGGCGGGACAGGGGGCTGTCGTCGAGGTTGGCCAGGAGGTCGGCCGCGTCTTCGTAGACGGCCACCGCGCCGGCGTCGACGAGATCTTTGCGGGTGGTGCCGCCGGTGAGCACGCCGACAACGTCGAGCCCACACTTGGCCGCGGCCTCGATGTCCCAGCGGGTGTCGCCGACCACCATCGTCTTCTCGGGATCGAGCTCCAGTCGCTCCAGCGCCACGGCAAAGATGTCCGGCGCCGGCTTGCTCGAGCCGACCATGTCGCCGTGGACGACCTCGCCGATCACCCCCTCCTCGGGCCCGAGCGCCCCCAGGAGCTGTTCGAGGTCTTCCTCCTTCGATGACGTGGCCAGCACCACCTGCACCCCCCGCTGCCCGACGGCGCTCAGCAGGTCGGCAGCCTTCGGGAAGGCGTGGAGGTCCTTCTTGTAGGGCTTGTAGTACTTGGAGTGGAGGTCACTGAGCCCCTCACGCTCCTCGCCCAACAGCTCGGTGAGGAGCTGGTCGGAGCCCATGCCGATCAGGGGGTGGATGCGCGCCATGGCGATGTCCTCGCCGGCCTCGCGCAGCGCGTACCACCAGGACACGGCGTGGAAGTAGTTGGTGTCGAGCAGCGTGCCGTCGATGTCGAACAGCACGGCCGGGCGCGTGGAGGTCATGTGGCGTGGCATACCCAGCTCGGCCGATGACTACCGCGGCACCATCACCTCGACCGTGGTGCCGGTCCCCGGCCGTGACGCCAATTGGAGCGACGCGCCGATGAGCTCGGCCCGTTCGCGAATACCCACCAGACCGTAGGACTGCCGCTGTTGGGCGTCGGCGATCGTGTCCTCGTCGAAGCCGATGCCGTCGTCGGAGACGACCAACCGGACACCGTCGTCGGCCGCGGACAGGAGGACGCGAACGGTGGTGGCCCCCGCATGCTTGACGACGTTCTGCAGCGCCTCCTGAGCGATCCGGTACAGGGCCACCTCGACGTGGGAGGGCAGCTCCACCGGGTCGACGTCGACCTCCACCTCCACGCCGGCCAACGTGCGGCCCAGGCTCTCGAGGCCCGGGCCCAGGCCCAGGTCGTCGAGCACGAACGGGCGTAGACCAGTGATGGCGCTGCGGGTCTCCTCCAGCGCGGCGGTGGCCAGCTCCTTGGCAACACTCAGCTCCCGGCGGACGACGTCGCCATCGCCGACCCCGTCCTCCGCGGCGAGCAGGTGGTACCAGAGGCTGACTAGCCGCTGACTGATCCCGTCGTGGATCTCACCGGCGAGGCGACGGCGTTCCAGCTCCTGGGCCTCCACCGTGCGGGAAGCGAAGCGCTCCAGCATCTCCTCGCGCTCGGCCAACCGGCGGTAGAGCCGGGCGTTCTCGATGGCCCGGGCCATGAGGTTGGCGACGTGAGTGAGCAGCACCAAGTCGTCGTCGCCGTAGTCGCGCGCCGCCCTGGAATGGACGTTGAGCACGCCCACCACTCGCCCCCGGACCAGCATCGGCACGGAAACCATCGACGTGAAGTCCTGGCCTCGCAGCTCTGGGATGTAGCGGTAGCGGCTGTCTTTCCACTTGTCGGGCACGACGGCGGGCTGGGCGTGCTTGGCCACCCATCCGGCGATCCCCTCGCCCAAGGCGAGTTGGACGCTGCCCACCTGCTCGTCGAACGGCGGTGTGGCCCCGGCCAGCACCACCCGCTGCAGCTCGTCGTCAACGAGGTGGACGAAGCAGACGTCGGACTCGGTGGCTGCGGTCACCAGGGCCGCCACCCGCTGGCTCACCTCCTGCACGTCGAGGTCGGTGGAGGTGACCTCGATGATGTGCTCGAGCAGGCGGACGGAGTCGTGGCCCCGTCCCAAGCCGCTCAATGGAAGATGCCCTCGCGGAGAGCGAAGGCCACCGCCTGGGCCCGGTCCGACACCTCGAGCTTGCGGTACACCGCCCGGGCGTGGGTCTTGACCGTGTCCTCCCCGATGGATAGGCGAAGGGCAATGGCCCGGTTGGACAAGCCCCGCACCATGAGGCCGAGGACCTCACTCTCCCGCTGGGTCAGGCCGGTGTGGGCGCCGGGCCAGAACTCGCCGCTCTGCAGGCGGGCGGCGGTCATCGCCACCCGTCCGGCGAGGCTGGGGTCGACGGTCACGTCGCCCTCCATCACCCGGTCGAGATGGTCGGCCAACTCCGGACCGGTGGTGGTCTTCAGCAGAAAGCCCGACGCACCCACCCGCAGCGCCTGGAACAGGTACTGCTCGTCGTCGTAAACGGTGAAGAACACCACCTTGATGCCCGGATGGCGGCGGACCAGCTCCGCGCACAGGTCGAGTCCGCTGGCCCCCCGCAGGCGGACGTCGAGCAGGACCACGTCGGGCTGGCGCTCGGCGGCCAGGCACAGGGCCTCCTCGGCGGTGGTCGTGGCTGCCTCAATCACCACCCGGCCTCTCTGGGAGGCCAGCATGGAAGCCAGCCCTTCCAGCACCACCTGGTGGTCGTCGACCACCAGCAGGCGTACCGGGGAACGGACTGCATCGACGGGCGGCGCCATCGACCAGTCCTCCCCCATGGAATCCACCTTAGGGGTGAGGCGCGGCGGAGCGGCACGTCATAGGATTCCAACTCACCCCTTGGCGCTTGACGCCCCGAATCGAGGAACATGACCGTCACCGAGCACGCAACTGTCACCAACATCCGGCCGCCGGGCAGTCCGGTGCAGATCGTGCCGTCGGTGCTACCGGCCGACTACTCCAAGCTCGGCCAAGAGGTGGCCGCCCTGGAGGCGGCCGGCGTCGACAAGATCCAGTGGGACGTCATGGACGGCGTCTTCGTGCCGAACCTGACCTTCGGGCCCGACGTCATCAAGGCGTGCCGGCCTCACGCCACCGTGCCGTTCGAGGCGCACCTGATGGTGGTCAACCCCGACCAGATGATGCTGCAGTACCTCGAGGCCGGCTGCGAGCTGCTGATCGTCCACGCCGAGACCACCCCGCACCTGCACAAGACCCTCTCGACCATCCGCGAGGCCGGTGGCAAGTCCGGTGTGGCCCTCAACCCCCACACCCCGCTCGACGTCGTCCGCAATGTCCTTGACCTGGTCGACATGGTGCTGGTCATGACGGTCAACCCCGGCTTCGGTGGCCAGACGTACATCGCCACCATGGAGCCGAAGATCCGCGACGCGGCGAAGATGATCGAGGAGAGCGGTTTCCAGATCGACCTCGAGGTCGACGGCGGCATCTCGTCGGACACGATCGCCGGTGCGGCATCCGCCGGCGCGCGGGTCCTGGTGGCCGGCAGCGCCCTCTACAAGCACCAGGGCGGCCTGACCGAGGCCGTGACCGAGCTTCGACGCCTGGCCGAAGAGGCCTTGGCGGCTTGAGCCACTAGAGGGAGACGTCAGTGCCCGACAAGCAGATCAACCTTCAGCGCGCCTGGCGCAACGGCGACGGCCCGGGCCGGCCCATCATGCTCGCCATCGCCGGTGACAGCGCGGCGGGCAAGACCACCATCACCAAGGGGCTGGTGGAATCCCTGGGCGCCGACCGCATCACGTCGATCTGTGTCGACGACTACCACCGCTACGACCGCATCGAGCGCAAGAGCCTTCCGTTCACTCCCCTCCATCCCGACTGCAACTACGTCGAGGTCATGGAGCAGCACCTCCAGCTCCTGGCCCTCGGCCATCCGATCCTCAAGCCGGTCTACAACCACAAGGACGGCACCCTCGGCCGCCCTGTGCTCATCGAGCCGCGCGACTACGTGATCATCGAGGGCCTCCTGCCCTTGTGCTCCAAGCTGACCCGGGCCTGCTTCGACGCCACCGTCTACCTCGACCCGCCCGAGCCCGTCCGGTACGACTGGAAGATCAAGCGGGACACCTCCAAGCGGGGCTACACCGAGGAACAGGTCCTCGCCGATCTGGAAAAGCGGGAGCCGGAGTCGGCCCAGTTCATCCGTCCCCAGCGGGCGCAGGCCGACATCGTCATCCGCTTCGACAAGATCGAGGGCCGCGACGAGAACGAGCCCCTCTCGGCCACGCTCTTGCTACGCCCGACCATCTCGCACCCCGACCTGGCCAACATCCTCACCGACGACCACCGCGAGGCCATGCACCTCAAGCTGACCCGCGACGACGACGGCAAGCCGGTCGACGCCCTCCACATCCACTCCTACGCGCCGCGCGAGATCACCAAGGACGTCGAGCAGCAGATCTGGAAGGAGCTAGGGGTCGACGAGGACGTGCCCGAGTCCATCGGCACCATCGAGGCCGGCAAGCGCAGCGAGCCTCTTGCCATCGCCCAGCTCATCCTGCTGTACCACATGTTCCAGGCCCAGAACAGCCACTAGCTCAGCAGATCCCGTGGCAGGTGGCCGGTTTTTAGGAACTGGCTGCGCACGCTCGGATCGCTGAGCCTGAACCTCTGCCAGCACCAGGCGACCACAAGGAAGCCGGCCAGCTCCTCCAGCAACAGCACCGCCAGGCCATGGTCCAGGGCGGGCAGGCGCCCGTCCAGCGTGCGGCCGAACAAGGGCCACCAGAAGGTCTCGGTGCGGGCCCACATGCCGTCGGCGAGGAGATGGGCGAACATGCCGATGGGCACGGCCAGCAGGCTGCGCCTCAGGCGACGGTGGCCCCGTGTCGCCAGCATGACCGCGGTGAGGGCGGCCGCTGCGGCCAGGAGGGTGTGGGCCAGGCGGGCGCCCCCGAACGGGGCGTCCACGATGTCGGGCAGGATGGCTCCCACCACCACCATCCGGTAGTCGAAGGCCGGATCGCGAAAGACGAGCCAGACCAGGCCGAGGGCCACCCCGGCGGGCCAGAAGATCACCTCAGGGGCGCACGAGGATGCGCTCGCACTGCTCGCAGCGCACGAGGGTCTCGGCGGGCTCCTTGCGCAGCCGGTCGATCTCGGTCGCGGGCAAGGCGAGGTGGCAGCCCCCGCAGCGTCCGTTCACGAGAGGAGCGGCGGCGACGCCCCCAAGCCGGGCCCGCAGTTGCTCGTAGAGCGCGGTCACGTCGGCCGGGATGCCGGCCACGGCCTCCTGCCGGGCGGCCAGCTCTGTCTCCAGCTCCCGGTCGACATCGGCCTGGCCCTCCGCCACCGCAGCTCGGAGCCGCACCCCCTCCCGATCGAGCTCTGCACGCCGGCTCTCGAGCTCAACGACCTGCTCGTCGGCGATCTCGCGGGCGCTCATCGCCTCCAGAACCTCGTCCTCGAGGCACGCTCGACGCTGCCGCATGGCATCCCCCTCCGTCTGCATGGCCTGCAGCTCCCGGGGCACGGTGACCGCGCCGGAGTACAGCTTGGCGTCGAGCTCCGCCACCTTGGACTCCAGGAGCGCCAGCTCACCCTCGACGCGGCGCTGCAGCCGCGCCGCCTCGGCGGCGTCGGCGCCCACCTCCGCCAGCGTGGCCTCCACGCGGGCCAGCTCGTCCTCGCACGCCCGCAGCTCGGCCAGTTCGGGAAGGGTCTGCCGCCGGTGCCTGAGGCGGTCCGCGGCGGTGTCGTGGTCCTGGACCCGCAGCAGGTCGTGGAAGACCGTCAAGCCGGCCGGCTAGCCACGGTCGCGTCTGGGTCTCGTCGGGGCGTCGTCGAAGTCGTCATCATCGTCGTAGTCGTAGTCGTCGACTGGAGGGATGAAGACCGGCGGTCGGGTGACGTCGGGGAACCGCGGCCTCGTCACCACCGGGATGTCGGGAACGACCGCCTCGGGAGCCGTCACGACTGTGCTTCGCGGGACGGTGGCCACCGGCTCGTCGTTCCGGGCACCACCACCGCCGTTGTTGTCCCTGCCGCTGCCGCTGTTGGCCGAGTCGCTGGAGCCGTTCCGGGCCTGGCGCCCCTGCCACGGGGAAAGCCCGCCCTCGAGGCTGAGGTACCTGGGCGCCCGCTGATTGGGGACGCGCTCAGGCTCGGCAAAGTCGACCACGGCCTGGCCGGCGAGGAACTGTTTCATGAAGGCGGCAAAGATCATGGCCGGATAGGTGCCGCCGTAGACCCTGGGGAAGTCGCCCACGTTGTACATGGACACCTTCCCGGCGGGCGACCCCATCCAGACTGCCGTGGCCAGCCTCGGTGTGACCCCCACGAACCAGGCGTCCTGGTTCAGGTCGGTGGAGCCGGTCTTGCCGGCCACCTGCCAGCCCGGCACCTGCGCAGCAGTACCGGTGCCCCGCTGCACGACCTGGGTCAGTGTCTGGGTGACCCTGCGGGCATCGGAGACGGATACCGCCCTCTCCCCCTTGGTGGACTGCTTGAACAGCACAGTGCCGTCGCGGTCCTCCACCCGGTCGATGAAGTAGGGCTCGTGGTACTCGCCGTCGTTGGCCAAGGTCGCGTAGGCGGTGGCCATCTCAAGCGGGGTGACGTCGGCGGTGCCGAGGGTCAGGGAGAGATAGGGGTTGAGGTCGGCGTTCTTGATGCCCATCCGCCGGGCGACGTCGACCACCTTCTCGGGGCCGACCAGCTTGATCAGGCGGGCGTAGGCGCAGTTGACGGAGTTCACCGTGGCCTCCGTCAGCGTGAGGACGCCGGCGGCCTGGCCCTCCACGTTGCTCGGGTCCCAGACCTTCTCGACGCTGTTGGGGTCGGGGATGACGCACGGGTAGGAGCCGAGGATGGTGTCGGCGGGAATCTCGCCGTGCTCGAGCGCGGCCATCAAAGTCAACATCTTGAACGACGACCCCACCTGGCGGCCCACCCCGTCGACCAGGTTCACCTTGTGCTGGGCAAAGTCGAGGCCGCTGACCGCCGCCCGCACCGCCCCGCTGGAGGGCTGGACTGAGACGAGGGCGGCATTGAACTCCCCCCGGTCCTCCGGCAGGGTGTCGGCGATCGACCGCTCGGCCATGGCCTGGGCGCTGGGAATGATCGTGGTGTGGATGTGGAGCCCGCCACGGAACACCAGCCGGTTGCGCTCGGCGTCGGTGCCGTCCAGGTACTTGGGGTCGTTGAGAAGCTGGTCCACCACCCGTCGGGTGAAGTAGTTGCTGCCCGCCATCTCCTCTTCCGGGACGGGCGTCGGCAGCGGCTCCGCCTTGAGCTCGACGGCCTGCTCGGGTGTGACGTGACCTAGGCTCGCCATACGGTCGATGATCAGGTCGCGCCGGTCCCTGGCGTCCTCAGGGTTGTTGAACGGGTCGGCGCCGACGGGGTTCCGGATCAGCCCGGCCAGCAGGATCCCCTGGCCCAGTGTCAGCTGTTCCACGTCGGTCTGGTAGTAGCGCTCGGCCGCGGCCTGCAAACCGTAGGCGCCGTTGCCGAAGTAGACGGTGTTCAAGTAGCGCTGGAGGATCTCCGTCTTGCTCATCTGCCGCTCGAGCCGGATGGCCAGTGAGGCCTCCTGGAGCTTCCGGTTGAGGTCCTGCTTGGGATTGAGCAGGGCGGTCTTCACCAGCTGCTGGGTGATGGTGGACCCGCCCTCGGAAATCCCGCCTGCCTCGAGGTTCGAAACCAGGGCCCGTGTCATGGAGCGCAGGTCGAGCGGGCCGTGCTCGAAGTAGCGCTCGTCCTCGGCGTCGAGGACGGCGGTGATCACGTGCTGGGGCACCTTCTCGATCGGGACCGGCAGCCGGTCTTCTTCGCCGTGGAGGTACTGCAGGATGGTGCCGTCGGCGGCGTAGAGCACCGACCGGGTGGCGAGCGGCGCCAGCTCGATCGTGGCCACGTCGGAGCCGGCCTCCCCGGCGGTGAAGAATGCCTTGGCCTGCTCGAAGAGCAGGACGCTGCCCAGAGCCAGGACGGCGCCCGCCACGCCGATGGTGACGGCCCACGTGGCGAGGGCCCGCGCGCCCCTGCCGGCATACCTGCCCACGGCCTGGCCGGTCGGGCTGGGCGCAGGCACGAACACGTCGAAACGCTACTTCGGTTGGGCTATGTCCTGGGCGCGCGCTCCAGGCACGAGCCGGCGCGACGCGATGGCCTTTAGCCCCACTCCTCGCCGAGCATGGCTTCCAACCGCTCCTTGCGCTTGGGCTTCTCCGTCTTGGGCGTCTGCTTGGCCCGGCACCGCCCGGAGAGCCCGTGGAGCCAGAGGGTGGTCTTGGCGTCATCGCCCGGCTCGCCGACGACCCGGGCGTAGCACTCGGGGCAACGATACGCCTTGCGCGTGACGGCCTTACTCGTGGACATCGGCGATGCGCTTCCTGCTTCGCGTTCCCATAACTGACGTTTCCATGTGTCCAGGCTCAAGGTTGTTCCAAGGTCAAGGATACGCCCTCGCTGAAACTATGCGGGGAGCGCCGGTACTCTTATCCTGGCTAGAGTCCGCCAGACATCGTCCTGCAGGAACGAGAAGGAGTCAGAAGCATGTCCAAGCTCAGTGACATCATTTCCAGAGCCACCTGCGCGCTGTGCGGCAAGGGTGTCCACGTGGACAACCACGAGGGCCGCGTCGCCTGCAACGGCTGCAACATGGCCACCGACAACTGCACCTGCCCGCCGGAGCGGTAGGCCGGCGCGCCGCCCGGTAGCTGCGGCGGCACTGGAGTCGCTCGACATATTGCTCTAGTGTGACGCCATGCCCACCCGGGGTGAGAGGGCGGCGGGCGGAAAGATGGGCAAGTAGGGCGCGGCCGTGGGCGTCGTGCTGCTCCTCGGGGTGATCTGGGCGGCGATCCTCGTCCCTCCGGCCGTCCGGGCTCATGCCGCACGCCGGGAGGCTTTTCTCCTCAGCTTCGGCGACGGACCAGCCGCCCTGTGCCGCCCGCCCCGCCCGCCATCCCAAGCCGTCCAGCGTCGCCGGCGCATCGCCGGCGGCCTCCTCGTGGCCATGGCCGCCACCCTGCTGATCGGGCTCCTGCCCGGCTCCCGCGCCTTCCTGGTCGTCCACCTCTTCCTGGTCGACTCGTTCCTGGCTTACATCGGCCTCCTCGCCCACGCCGCCGACCGCGCCGCCCGCAAGTTGGCCCGTCCACCCGTGGAAGCCGTGCCGGTCGAGCGGGCCGAGCGCCCGCCGACGCCGGCCACTCAGGCCCGCCGCTGGAGACAGGCCCCGGTGCCGATCCCGGCGTCCTGACCAGGGCGAAGCGCACATCTGAGAAGTCGTACGGAGTGGGCGCTGAGGGACTCGAACCCCCGACCTGCGGCTTGTAAAACCGCTGCTCTAACCAGCTGAGCTAAGCGCCCGGGTGGCCGAGGCTACCGGGGCCCGAAGGTGCGGCCCATCTCGATGAGGGCGGCGGTGGCCTCGGGGAGCAGGCTGGGGAGGCCGTCGGGCGGGAACCAGCGGGCGTCGGTGATCTCCGGCGAGTGGGCGGTCCGTTCCGGCAGCGCCGAGCCCTCCTCGAGGCGGGCGTTGAAGACGACGTCGATCCGGCGCATTGCCGCATCGACCACCACCACCGGGAGGCCGTCCAGCTCCACGTCGATGCCGAGCTCCTCGCGCAGTTCCCGGCGGGCGGCGTCGGCCGGCTCCTCCCGCCGACGCAGAAGGCCGCCCGGGAAACCCCAGCCGTCGCGCCGGTAGGACTGGCGCACGAGCAGCAGATGACCGTCGGCGCGCTCCACCACGCAGATGGCGCCTACGTGGAACGACGGCGTGGCCCGGCGGATGAGGAAGGTGCGGGCCACCTGGGGCAGGCGCTTGTACCCGGCGAGGAGGACGGTCTGCGTGCGGCGGGCCACCGACTTTCAGGCCGCGGCAGCCGGTACCGGGAAGCCCCTGCGGGCGGCGACGACCTCGTCCAGCAACTCGGGCGTCGCCGCGGCCACCGGTACCCTGCGGTCCGCCCAGCCGAGGGTGACCATCTCCCGGCCGGCCGCCTCGGCGACGGAAGCCCCGGCCTCCTGGCACACCAGCATGCCGCCCAGGTAGTCCCACGGGCTGTGGGCGTGGGTCGAGCAGTCGACGTAGGCGTCGAGGTGGCCGCACGCCACCGCGCACAGGTCGAGGGCGGCGGCCCCCAGGGAGCGCATCTGGCGCCACCCGAGGTCGACGGGCGGGTAGCCGGTGAGGCCGAGCACGGCGTCGCCCAGGCGGGTGCAGGCCGTGGGCCCGGTGGGGCGGCCGTTCCGCAAGGCTCCCCCGCCCCGGACGGCCTCGAAGCGCTCCCCGGTGGCCTGGTTGACGACGAGCGCCACCCGGGCGCCCTGCTCGTCGACCGCGCACATGCTGGTGGCGAACCACGGGATGCCGCGGGCCGCGTTGGTCGAGCCGTCGACCGGGTCGAGGACCACCACGATGTCGCGCTCGGTGTCGTGCGGCCCGGTCTCCTCGCTCAGCACACCGAGCCCCGCACCTTGCAGGACATCCAACGCGGCGACGTCGGCCACCAGGTCCGAGTGGTACTGGCCGGCCCTGGTTCCGGCCGGGCCCCAGTTGGCCAAGCCGTCGAGCGCGGCGCGCACGGCGGCGGCGGCGTCGGAGAGCACCGCCATGAGCACGTCGTCGGTCACCCGCGAGAACGCTACAGCTACGCTCGGCCCCGTCCTCACTTCCGCCAGCCGCAGGAGGTATTGCTTGGCCGCCATCGACGTGGCGGGGTACGTCGCCGAACTGAAGGACCACGCCGTGGACCATGGCTTCCATGTCCACGACGAGCGGCACTTCGTCGAGACGTACTCGCTCCGTCAGGTCTGGGAGGTCGATCTCCATCCCGAGGAGGGGTGCGGCGGACCGCTCGACCTTCACCTCGCGCTCGAGGTCGAACCCCGGGTGCTGCTGGCCTTCGAGGACGTGGCCGCCAACCTGCCCGACGACGACGAGCCGCCGGACGAGTTTTCCTTCCCGTTGACCTTCACATGGGCCCTGCCTCCCCTGCCGAGCGGCCCGGACCTCCTCGTGCTGGCCACCGATCTGGCCGGGATCGGTGGCCCGGACCTGCCCCTCGAGGTGTCGGCCATCGATTCATTCGGGTCGGTCACGGACGCGCCCGAGCGCAGCCTCACGATCGTCGCCCGTCAACAGGTGTCGCTGGCCAAGGTCTGGGCCGGCGAGGAGCTGCTCTGCGACCTGCTCGACCGGTGCCTGGCCGTCAGCCGGTTCCTCCTCGAACGGGCCACCACCTGGGGAGTTTGAGGTTCTCCAAGAATCCTCTTGACACTCGGGGGCCGGATCCTTACAGTGAGCCTCGGAGTCCCAAGGGGGCAACCCAGAAACCGACTCTCGGGTCGGATGAAGGGAATCTTCCTCGGGGCTCCATCTTTTCGCGCCCGCCCGGATGGCGAAATCGGCAAACGCGATGGTCTCAAACACCATTGCCCGTGAGGGCTTGCGGGTTCGATTCCCGCTCCGGGCACGCCACGCTCCCCAGCCGCTCTCCTGTCCGCTAGGCGCCCTTCCCGTGTCCCTGGTCGGGGCGGGTGAGCCACGCGTAGGCCTCGGCCAGGTCCAGGGCCTGTGAGGCGCTGTCCGCGGTCACTTTTCCGGTTCCGACCTGCACATCGATGGCCTGGAGCATCGCCAAACGGGTGTTGATCCAGGCTTGCTGAAGTTCCTCTTCGGTTGCCATGGCGGGGACTCTATGCCGCGACGGCGCAGGGTATGCACCCGGAGCGGGTCGGTGCGCACGAAGATGGGGGGCGTGAGCCCACGTCGAACCCTGTTGAGAGTCATTCGGCGGCAACGCTCCCAGGGCGCCCTGGGAGCAGACAACGAGGCCCCTCCGGTGCTGTGGGGCCATATCGGGGCCTACGAGGCCGTCACCCGCCAAGGCGTGCTGTTCCTACTGTCACAGGAGCCGGCCCATCCGAGCCGGCGGGTCAAGACGTCCACCGGGTCATAGCTCCCGCAACGGTTTCGCGGTACCGTTACCGCAGTGAAGGTAACGCCCCTCAAGACCGCGGTGCTGGTCCCGGGAGACGACATCATCGAGGTGGCCCAGGCCGCGCTGGATGCGGCGGGGTTGCACCCGGAACCGTCCGACGTCCTGGCCATCTGCGAGTCGCCACTCGCCATCACCCAGGGGCGGATCATCGACATCTCCGACGTCCATCCGGGCGTGCCGGCGCGGGTGCTGTGTCGCCTGTTCGATATCGACAGCAGCCTGTGCAACCCGTACGCGTTCCAGGTCGCCGTCGATCTGGTCGGGCTGCCTCGGATCCTGCTCGCGCTGGCCCTGGGCGTCCCCAGCCGCCTGCTGCGCCGCCGAGGCGACTTCTACCGGATCGCCGGTCGGCAGGTGGCTTGGATCGACGATATTCCCGGGAACCTTCCGCCGTACACCCAGGACATCGTCCTGGGCCCTGACGACCCGATGGGCGTCGCCTGCCGGGTCGCCGCCGCCCTCGGCTGCGGCGTCGCGGTCGTGGACGCGAACGACCTCGGCCGGGTGGAGATATGCGGGGCGTCACCGTTCATCGACCGCGACGCCCTGATCGCGGCCATGCGGCCGAACCCCCAGGGCAATGCCGACGAGCAGACGCCGCTCGTCTTGGTACGGGCATCCTGACCGAGTGAGCGCGGTTCGGGGACTAGCGAAGGCCACGGGGCTGGCCGGGGTCGCGGCCACGGCCGGGTGGATCGCCCTGGCCCGCGTTCAAGGCGACAGTGAGATGGGCTTCGGCCCGTCGACGGTCATCGAGACCACCGAGGGGTCCGTCCACGCCGAGGTCGTGATCGTGAATCGCGGACGGGAGGCGGGAGTGATCCGCCGGCTCGACGGACGCCTCGTCGAAGGGCCGACCGGGCACATCCTGGTCACTCGTAAGGACAGCCAGCCGCCGCAGCGAGGGTGGTGGGTGTCGAACATCCTGCGGCCCGGTGAGACGTGCGTGGCCGAGATCGATGTGGAGCTGGCGGAGCCCGGCCCCGGACCGGTCATCGTCGAGCTCGACCTGCACGAGATCGGACGGCGGCTCCTCGTCCACCGCAAGACCCGGCTCACGCTCCCCGCAGGAGTGCCGGTCAGCTAACTGAGCTACAGGTGCGGCTTCACCTGCCTGCGCAGCCACTCGTGGAAGTGGACCATCCCGTCCTCGAGCGGGGTCTGGTACGGGCCGATGTCGTCGAGGTCCCGGCGCCAGAGCGCCCGGCGGCCCTGGTCGATGCGCTCCACGACGAAGCGGTCCTCGGCGGCGCTCTCGTCATAGGCGGCCTGGTGCGCCTCCACGATCTCCGGGTGCTCGGCCATGATGTCGGCCGGATAGTAGAGGTCGACGACGTTCACGGTCGACGAAGGGGACTCGGCCACGAGGAACGACACCGCGAGGGCCTCGGGATACCACTCCAGCATGACGTCGGGGTACAGGCAAAACCACAACGTGGCGTGCTTCGGCGGGTGGCCCCGAAGGTCGGTGACGAGCCTCGTGTAGTGCCGGTAGCACTCCGACGCGGCGGAGACATCCCCCTTGAGTTGCGGCGCCAGGTTCCCGATCGTCGACGGCATCGTGGTGTTCCTCGATGCCCAACAGCTCTCCGAGGAGGAGGAACGCGAGAAGGAGTTCCGGAGCGCGGAGAGCGCCGACTACGACGACCTGTACGCGGGCTACACCGACGCAGTCGAGGTCCCCTCGGTCATGCACCGGGTGGGACAGCCGGTGGGGCCCATGCTCGACGCCGGCTGCGGCACCGGCCGGATCACGAAGGCCCTCGGCGTGATCGGCCAACCGATCTTGGCCATCGACTACAGCGACGCATGCCTGCGGCGGATGCTGCGTCGCTGTGAGGGCATCCGGGTGCTCGCCGTGCAGTCCGACCTCCGGTCGATCCCCGTCCGCTCCGGGGCGTGTCGGCCGCCACGTGCCTGGAGGTGCACCAGCATGTACGGGACGGCGACCGCCCGCGGTTCGTCGCCGAGTTCGCTCGCGTACCGGCTCCGGGGGCGCCGCTCGTCATCTCCACCTTCAACTACAACCTGATATTCCGCGCCTGGCGGCTGCTCGGCAACGAGGGGGCCCGTCGCGGCGAGCACGTGCTCGGCAACGATTACCCGTACCGGCGGTTCCAACGTGATGAGTTCGACAGGAGCTGTCCGCCGAGCTGGAGGTCAGGGAGCTCACGGGCATCCGGAACATTCCGGCCCGCAGCATCGCCCAGGCCCTCCGCCGAGTGGGCGCCCGCCGGGCCGCCAACCGGTTCCAGCAGTACATGACCGAGCGGGGTCTCCGCGCCGACCATTTCCTGGAGCGGACCGCTGTCGCCAGGGCGTTCGGGTTCTTCTGGCTGGCCAGAGCGGTCAAGCCCGGCCCGATCGGGACCATCCGCACATCACCGTCGAGTGAGTCGCACCCCGCGAGGGGGCTGACGTAGCTTTCTGCTCGTTCGTACGGACCTGGGGGCGACCATTCCCGTTCGGATCAAACGTCTGGCCGATGAGCTGAAGATGCGGCGGCGGCGCCTCGACGTGTTCGGCCCCCGTCGGGAAGTCGCCGAAGGCATGCTGACGACGCGGACCCCATCTTTTGAGAAGCGAAAGGTTTTCCGCGGCCGGGCGTTGTAGACATGTGGAGCGGGCGTGGCGCCCGTTTCCATCGAGGAGGACCTCACCGTGCGTACGAGCAACAACCCGGCGCTGACCCGGAGCTCGGCTTTCAACGAGCAACGACTGCGGACCGGGGACCCGCTGGAGGAGGCCTACGCCGGCCCCAGCGCCACATCGAGGGACACCGGGCGGATGACCGTCGACGATGTGGTCAACCGGACCGGGCTGCTGCTGGCCATCGCCTTCGCAACCGGCGCAGTGACCTGGGCGCTCGGCCTGGGCGCCCTCACCTTCCCCGCGGCGATCGCCGGGCTGGTGCTGGCCCTGGTGATCATCTTCAAGCAGATCATGAAGCCGGGCGTGATCATGGCCTACGCCGCCGTCCAAGGCGTCTTCCTCGGCGGGATCAGTCAGTTCTTCGACGCCCGGTACCCCGGCATCGTGATCCAGGCCGTGGTGGGCACCGCGGCTGTGACCGGTGGGGTGCTCGCCCTGTACAAGAGCGGGCGCATCAAGGTCACCCCCCAGTTCACCAAGATGGTCGTCGGAGCCACGATCGGCTTCTTCGTGCTGATCATGGTGAACCTGGTCGCCGGTTTCTTCACCGAGGGCGGCCTCGGCCTCCGTGAGGGCCCGCTGGGCATCGTCGTCGGGCTCTTTGCCATCGGCCTGGCCTCCATGAACCTGATCCTCGACTTCGACCTGGTCGAGAAGGGCGCCCGGGCCGGCCTCCCCACCCGCTACGGCTGGTTCGCGGCGTTCGGCATCATGGTCACGCTGGTGTGGCTGTACATCGAGATCCTCCGCCTCCTGGCCATCCTGCGGGGCAACGACTAGTTCGCTGGACCGTCATGGGCGCGGGGCGGAGTGTGCCAGCCACCAGCAGTGTAAAGCTGAACTCCAATGGGTACGAACCCGGCAACGCAAATAGCGAACTGGAGGTTTCCCCGATGGGTATTGGCATCAGTGTCTTTCTGTTGGCGGTAGGCGCCATCCTGGCGTACGCAGTGGATGTGACGGTTTCGGGCCTCAACCTGGACACCATCGGCGTGATCCTCATGATCGTTGGTGCCATTGGGCTGCTCACCAGCCTGCTCATCTTCGGTCGTAACGGCTTCGGTGGCCGGCGCGAAGTGGTCAGCGAGACCTACGTCGACGACGGTCCCGCCGGCCGTCGCACCGTCGACTACTAAATCTTCAAGTCTCGACGATAGAGACCGGGTGCGGCTCCGGCCGCACCCGGTCTTTCGCGACGCTACCCGGTGACTTGGTCGGTAGAGCCCGGTGCGGCGATGGCGTGGAACCCGCCGTCGACGTGGACGATCTCCCCCGTCGTGGCCGGGAACCAGTCCGAGAGCAGGGCGACGCACGCCTTCGCCACCGGGGAGGTGTCACGGGTGTCCCAGCCGAGGGGCGATCGACCGGTCCAAGCCCCCTCCATCTGGTCGAACCCGGGGATACCCCGGGCCGCGACCGAACGGAGGGGCCCGGCGGAGACGAGGTTCACCCGTATCCGGTGCTGGCCGAGGTCGCGGGCGAGGTAGCGGGCGGTGCACTCCAAGGCGGCCTTGGCCACGCCCATCCAGTCGTACGCCGGCCAGGCCTGGGTGGCGTCGAAGTCGAGCCCCACGATCGACCCCCCGCCCGACTCCTGCATGAGCGGCAGGGTGGCCACGGCCAGGGCCTTGAGCGAGAAGGCCGAGGTGTTCATGGTCAGGGCCACGTCGTCCCACTCGGTCTGCAGGAAGTTGCCGCCCAGCGCCCGGCCGGGGGCGAAGGCGATGGCATGCAGGACCCCGTCGACCTTGCCCCAGCGCGTCGTCAGCTCGGCAGTGAGGGCTTCCAGGTGGGCCGGGTCGGTCACGTCGAGCTCCAGGACGTCGGGCTCGGGCGCCAGGCGGTGGGCCGTACGACGGGTCAGGCTCATGGCGCGGGCGAAGGACGTGAGGACAATTTCGGCCCCCTGCTCCTGGGCCAGCTTGGCCACGCCGAAGGCGATGGAATCGTCGTTCAGGACCCCCGTAACCAGGATCTTCTTGCCTTCGAGCATGGCCGTCATAGTGGCGTGTTCGAGTGCTTGGCCCGGGAGGGCGGCGTGGCCCGCTTGGTGCGGAGGGCAAGAAGGCCGGCGGTGAGCAGGCGGCGGGTGTCAGTGGGCTCGATGACCTCGTCGACGTAGCCCCGATCGGCGGCCACCACTGGCGAGCACAGGCGTTCGGTGTAGTCGGCCTCCAGCTCGCTCTGGACCTGTGCCCGCTCCTCGACGTCGGCGATGGCGGTCAGCTTCTTCCGCTGCAGCACGGCCACCGCGCCCGGCGCGCCCATGACCGCGATCTCCGACTTGGGCCAGGCGAGGCACAGGTCGTTGCCCAGGCCCCGGGAGTCCATGGCGATGTAGGCCCCGCCGTAGGCCTTGCGAAGCACGACGCACAGCCGGGGCACCGTGGCGTTGGCGTAGGCGTGCACCAGCTCGGCGCCGTGACGGATCATCCCCCGCCACTCCAGGTCACGTCCCGGGCGGAAGCCGCCGCAGTCGACGAAGGTCAGCAGAGCCACGCCGAAGGCGTCGCAGCACTGCACGAAGCGGGCCGCCTTGCGGGACGCCTCGATGTCGAGGGTGCCGGCTTGGCTCTTGGGCTGGTTGGCGATGACGCCGACAGGCATCCCCGCCAAACGGGCGTACCCGGTCACCACGTTGGTGGCCAGGGCGGCCCGGACTTCCAGGAAGGTGCCGGTGTCGCACACGTCGGCGATCACTGTCCGCACGTCGTAGGAGGCGGTGGGCCGCTCGGGGACCACGCCGGCTGCGACCTTGGACGGCCGGTCGAGCGGGTCGTCGGTGGGCCAGAAGGGGGGCTCGTCCAGATGGTTGGACGGCAGGTACGAGAGCAGGTCGGCGACGGCGCCCGTCGCTTCGCCTTCGTCGAGCACCACCAGCGACGCCACGCCGCTTCGACCCGCGTGCACGTCGGCGCCGCCGAGGTCGGTGTGGGAGGTGGTGACGCCGGTGAACGACGCCGCGGCCCGCGGGCCGTTGACGTAGGCGTAGGCCTCGGCGGTCATGACCACGTGGTCGGCCAGGCCCAGGAGCAGAGCGGGACCACCGACGCACGGCCCCAGGACGGTGAGGACGATGGGCACGGTGCCCGACGCGTCGGAGAGCGCCTTCGCCACCCGGCCCCACGCGACCAACGACGCCAGGCCTTCGCGCACGTCGGCGCCCGAGGTGGCCAGCTCCCCGACGATGGGAACGCCGGCGTCGAGGGCCAACCGCACGATGCGCTCGATGACCTGCCCCTCGGTGGGGCCGACGGCGCCGCGATGCTTGCCGCCGTCGAGCCGGAACCACGCCACCCGCCGGCCGTCGACCTCGGCCAGAGCGGCAACGGCCGCCCCTCCCCGCCGGGCGGCAACCGGCGCGCCTCCGGTCACTCGGTGTTGGGCTTCAACACCAGGCTGGCCCGGTGATCCCCGCCGGTCATGCCGGCGGGGTCAAGACGAGGCTGGCATTGTGGCCACCGAAGCCGAAGGAGTTCGAGAGCACCGGTGCGGCGGCCAGCTTGCGGGGCTCTCCGGCCACCACGTCGACCGCCAGCTCGGGCTCGGCCCGCTGGTGATTGACCGTGGGCGGGACGACACCGTCGCGGATGGCCAGCAGGGAGGCGACCGCCTCCACCGCCCCGGCGGCGGCGATGAGGTGCCCGATGGAGCCCTTGGCCGACGTGATGGGCAGCGTGCGATCACCGAAGACCTTGACCACCGCCTCGGCCTCGGCGGCGTCGTTGAGGTCGGTGGAGGTGCCGTGGGCGTTGATGTGGCCGATGTCGCCCGGTTCCAGGCCGGCGTCGTGAAGGGCCAGGCGCATGCAGTCGGCCGCGCCCGCGCCACCCGGCGATGGAGCGGTGACGTGGTAGGCGTCGGAGTTGCGCCCATAGCCGGCCAGCTCGCCGTAGATGTGGGCGCCCCGGGCGATGGCACGGTCCCAATCCTCGAGGACCACGAACCCGGCGCCCTCCCCCATCACGAACCCGTCGCGGTCGACGTCGAACGGGCGGGACGCCAGCTCCGGCTCGTCGTTGCGGTTGCTGAGCGCGCCCATGCGGGCGAACGCGGCGATGGCGATGGGGGTCACACACGCCTCCGAGCCGCCGGCGAGGACCACGTCGGACGAGCCCTCCCGTATCAGCCGGCCGGCCTCACCGATCGCGTTGGTGCCGCCGGCGCACGCGGTGGCGATGCAGAAGTTCGGCCCGGTCCACCCCAGCTTCATGCCGATCAGGCCCGCGGCGGCGTTGGGCATCATCATGGGGACGAGCATCGGTGACACCCGTGAAGGCCCGCGGGAGAACAGGTTGTACTCCTGCTCCTCCTGGGTGATGAGACCGCCCACGCCGGCCGCCGCCACCACGCCGCAGCGGGCCGGGTCGGCGCTCAGCTCACCGGCATCGGCCAAGGCGTCGGCCGCGGCCCCGAATGCCAGCTGCGCCACCCGGTCGGTGCGTCGGGTCTCCTTGTTGTCGAAGTAGGTTGCGGGGTCGAACTCGGTCACCTCGCAAGCGAAGCGCACGGGCAGCTCGGCAGGGTCGATCCGGCCGATGGGCGCCGCGCAAGCGCGACCCGCCAGCAGGGTGTCCCAGAACGTCGGCAGGTCACAGCCGGCGGGCGTCTTCACCCCCATGCCGGTGATGGCGACTCTCGTCCGAGTCATCCGGTAGCGCTCTCGGCTCGTTCCGACACGATCTTGGCGATCACGTCGGCCGCCTGGCCGACAGTGGTCACACCGTCGAACGACTCGGTGGGCAGGTCCACGTCGAGCTTCTCCTGGAGGATCTCGAGGATCTCCAGGACGCTCAGGCTGTCGCCGTTGAGGTCCTCGACGAAGCGGGCGTCGGCGGTGACGATCTCACGATCGACGTCCATCACCTCGACCGCGGCGTCGGTCAAGAGCTCGAGGATCTGGTCGCGGTCCATGGTCAAAGGCCTCCTACTACTCGTTTCCGGGTCATTCAGATCAGTGCCCCATCCCCAGCCCGCCGTCGACGGGGATCACGGAGCCAGTCACATAGCCTGCCGCGTCGGAGGCCAGGAACGCCACAACAGCGGCCACTTCGTCCGGGGTGCCGAACCGGCCGAGGGGCACCATGGCGGTCATCTCCGCCCGCCGGGCGTCGGTGAGGGCGTCGGTCATGGCCGTGGTGATAGGCCCGGGAGCGACCACGTTGACCGTCACGCCCCGCCCACCCAGCTCGCGGGCCAGCGCCCGACTCAAACCCACCAGGCCGGCCTTGGCCGCCGCGTAGTTGGCCTGGCCCGCGGCCCCGGTGAGGGCGACGACCGAGCCGACGGCGATCATGCGGCCCCAACGAGCGCGCACCATGCCGGGCATGGCCCGGCGCATGGCGTAGAACGCTCCGTCCAGGTTGGTGCGGAGCACGCGGTTCCACTGGTCGTCGGTCATGCGCATGGCCAGCCCGTCGCCGGTCACGCCCGCGTTGACGACCACGACCTCGACCTTGCCCCAGCCCGCCTCGACCTCAGCGAAGGCGGCGTCGAGGGCTGAGGGATCGGACACGTCGGCCTGGAAGGCCAGGGCCTCCGACCCGATGGCCTCGATGGCCGCGCAGGCGTCGTCGGCCCCCTCGCGGTTCGCCGAGCACCCGACCGCCACGCGGTGGCCCGATCCGGCCAGGGCCAGGGCGATCGCTCGCCCGATACCGCTCGATCCGCCCGTTACAAGGGCGACGCGTCCGCCCATCAGCGTTCCCAGCGCACGAGCGCGCTGGCCCACGACATGCCGGCGCCGAAGCCCGAAAGCAGGACGATGTCACCCTCGCGCAGGCGCCCCGCGTCGGCCGCCTCGGCCAGGGCGATGGGGACAGATGCGGCCGACGTGTTCCCGTACCGGTCGATGTTCACGAACGTCCGCTCGGGGGGCAGGTCGAGCTGGGCCGCCGCCGCGCTGATGATCCGTGAATTGGCCTGATGCGGGATGAAAAGCGCCACATCGTCGGCGGTTATCGCGGCTCGGTCGAGCGTGACCCGCGCCGAGTCGACGATGACCCGCACCGCCCGGCGGAACACCTCACGCCCGTCCATCTTGAGCCAGTGGTCGCCAGCGGCCACGGTGGTCGCCGAGGTCGGGAGGCGGCTGCCGCCGGCGGGAACGCCGAGCAGCCCGGCGAGTGAACCGTCGCAGCCCAGGTCCCAGGCCAGCAGGCCGACCTCTTGACTGGGGGTCAAGACCACCGCGCCGGCCCCGTCTCCGAAGAGGATGACGGTCGACCGGTCGGTGGGGTCGACGACGCGGGTCAGCGTTTCCGACCCGATGACGAGCACCGGCCCCATGGCGCCAGAGGCCACCATGGACGCGCCCGCGACGAGGGCGTAGACGAAGCCCGAGCAAGCGGCGTCGATGTCGAAGGCCCCGCACTTCAGGCCGAGCCCCTCCTGCACGAAGGAGCTGGTGGGCGGAATGGGCTGCTCGGACGTGCAGGTGGCCACGATGCACAGCCCGATGTCGGCCGGGTCGATCCCCGCGTCCTTGATGGCCGCCTGGCCGGCCTCGATGGCCAGGCTGGCCGTCGTCTCGCCCTCACCGGCGACCCGGCGCTCCTTGATGCCGGTGCGTTCCGTGATCCACTCGTCGCTGGTGTCGACGGTCATCGACAGCTCGAAGTTGGTGACCCGTCGCTCCGGGACCGCCATCCCCCACCCGGTGATGGCGACCTTCAACCCACCGGCGTGCTGCTCGCTCAAATTTGAGCGCTGCGGAGCCAGGCGACGGGCTGACCCTCGCGGACCCGCTCACCAGCGTGGGCCAGCAGGCCCATCAACTTGCCACCGAAGGGCGACCGGACCGGCGTCGAATGGCCCTTGCCCTCGACGAAGCCGATCACCTGCTCGGCGACCACCGGGACCTCAGGCTCGGTCGCAGCCGCGTCGACCGGACGGAAGGTGCCTTGCGCCGGCGCCACGATCACCCGCTCGGGGACGGCAAGCGTCTCGCCGTGGATCGTTCCGGGTTCCATCTATGCGACCTCCAGAAGGGCATCGGTGGGCACGGTCACGCTGCGTAGGGTCACGGTGGCGTCGACGGTGCGCTTGGCGAGGCCGGTCAGGACGTTGCCCGGCCCGACCTCGTAGAAAGCGTCGGCGCCCATGCCGACCAGCGTCTCCATCGTGGAGCGCCAGCGGACGGGCGAGATCAAGTGGTCGGCCAGCCGCTGGGGCCAGCCGTCGGCCTCGGCGTACGGCCGGGCATCGGCGTTGGACACGACCGGGGCGGACGGCGCCCGGAAGGAGGTCGTGGCCAGGAAGGGGGCCAGGGCGTCGGCCGCGGGCTGCATGCAAGGGGTGTGAAAGGCGGCGCCCACGTTGAGTTCGACCACCCGGCGTATGCCGAGGTTACGGGCCTGCTCCGTGGCCGCCTCCAGCCCTTCGGCGGTGCCGCCGATGACCACCTGCCCCGGCGCATTGTCGTTGGCGACCCAGGCGTCCAGGCCGGAGCAGGCCTTCTCGGCCACGTCGACGTCGGCGCCGATGAGGGCGGCCATGCGACCCGGGCGGGCGTCGGCGGCGGCCTGGGTGCAGTCGGCCCGGGCGGAGGCCAGTCCAACCCCGTCCTCGAGGGACAGGGCGCCGGAGGCGATCAGGGCGGTGATCTGACCGAGGGAATGACCGGCGAAGGCGACCGGCGCCTCGACCTGGTCACGCACGCCCTCCCACGACAGGAGCGACGCGAGCAGCACGGCCAACTGCGCCTCACGGGTGCGGCCGAGCTCGTCGGCACTTGCCTCGAGGAGCAGATGGGCCAGTGGCTGTCCGAGCGCGGCCTCAGCCCTTTCCACGATCTCCCACGCCGGAAACGTTCGCCAGGGCTCGCCCATGCGCGGGGTCTGCGTCCCCTGTCCGGGGAAGAGCACAGCGATGGCCACCGGTGGTATGACTACCCGGAAGCGGAAAGGGTTACGTCTGATCGAGGCCGGCGCGCAGCGCGGCCACGAAGTCGGCCGCGCCGTCGGGGCCCGCTCCTTCGAGCAGGCGGCGGACCAACGCAGAGCCCACGATCACCCCGTCAGCCTCCTTGGCGGCCTCGGCGGCCTGTTCGGGGGTGCCCACGCCGACGCCCAGCAGGACCGGCTTGTCGGTGACCGCCTTGAGCCGCCGACCGAGCACGGCGGCGGTCGAGGCCAGCGACGCCCTTTCGCCGGTGACGCCCATGACGGCGACCCCGTACACCCACCCGGAGCTGCGGCTGCAGATCTGGGCGAGGGTGGCGTCGGGAGTGTTCGGGGCGACCAGGAGGATCGTCTCCACTCCGGCGTCGTCGGCGGCCGCGCCCCAGCCGTCGAGCTCGATGAACGGCAGGTCGGGGACGATGGCGCCCGAGACGCCCTGCTCGGCCAGAGATCGGGCGAAGCGCCGATGCCCGGCCCGGAACACGATGTTGTAGTAGGTCATGACGACCAGCGGGACGTCGACGTCGACCCGGGCCAGCTCGGCCAGGATCAATCCCGGGGTGGCGCCCGCCGCCAGCGCCTGCTGAGAGGCCTCCTGGATCACCGGGCCGTCCATGATCGGATCGGAGAACGGGATCCCGATTTCCACAGCGTCAGCCCCGGCGGCGGCCACCGCCTCGACGACCTGGGCCCAGTCGGCAGTGAGGCCGCCGGTGACGTAGGGGACGAGCAGCTTGCGGCCCGCGTCGCGGCGCGCCCGTAGACGCTGCTCGATCGTCCCGGGGGCCTTCACCCCCACACTGTTGCCGATCAGAGGGCCTGGTGACGTCCCAGGAACTGGGTGAGCAGCCCGGTGAGCTCCACCACATTGTCGGCGCAGCGGTCGAGCGACTTGCGGCCCTCCTTGGTGAGCTCGTACACCCGGGGCACCGGACCGGCCCGGGGCGCCGACCACGCCGAGGCCACCAGCCCGGCATTCTCCAGCGACCGCAGCTCGCGGTAGATCGGCCCTGGACCGCCCCAGTCGAACCCGAGGGGCTTCAGCCGTTCCATCAGCTCGTAGCCGTGACCAGGAGCCTCGGCGAGGAGCAGGAGGAGGCAGGGCGCGAGGAGTGCCCTCGGATGGGCGACATCTGCTTCAAAATCGTTGGCCACCGCCGACTCCACTTCTGCCGCTGTATGTAGCTGGCATAGAGTAGCCCCGCGTCTAGCCCGCTGGCGACTACATTTCGCTTTTGGCGAACATTTCCGCCACTTGGGCCACGTCCTTGTCGCCCCGGCCGGACATGGTCACCATCACAGTGGACCCGGACGGGAGGTCGTCGGTGCCCGCGGCCCGGATCACCCAGGCCAGCGCGTGGGCCGGCTCCAGGGCGGGGATGATGCCCTCGGTACGGGCCAGGAGGCTGAACGCGTCCAGCACCTCGGCGTCGCCGGCGGCGTGATAGGTGACCCGCCCGGAGGCGGCGAGGTGGGCGTGCTCGGGCCCCACGCCGGGGTAGTCGAGGCCGGCGGACAGCGAGTGGGCCTCCACCACCTGTCCGTGCTCGTCCTGGAGCAGGTACGACTTGCTCCCGTGGACCACGCCCGGGATGCCCCGGCCGATGGCCGCCCCGCCCGCCGGCTCGACGCCGACCAGTCGGGCGCCGGTGTCGACGAACCCGGCAAAGGTGCCGGCTGCGTTCGAGCCGCCGCCCACGCAGGCCACCACCACGTCGGGGTCGGCGCCGTCGAGCAGCTCCCGGCACTGGCCGTGCGCCTCGGTGCCGACGATGCGCTGGAGCTCCCGCACCATCCACGGATACGGGTGGGGGCCCATCACCGAGCCCAGGCAGTAGTGGGTGGCCCCGACCGTGGCCACCCACTCCCGCAGCGTCTCGTTGATGGCGTCCTTCAGGGTGCGGCTGCCAGAGGCCACAGGCACCACCTCGGCGCCCAGCAGCTCCATCCGGAAGACGTTGAGGGCCTGGCGGACGACGTCGACCTCGCCCATGTAGATCCGGCACTCGAAGCCCAGCAGGGCGGCGGCGGTGGCCGTGGCCACCCCGTGCTGGCCGGCGCCAGTCTCGGCGATGAGGCGGGTCTTGCCCATGCGGCGAGCCAGGAGCGCCTGACCGATGACGTTGTTGATCTTGTGGGAGCCGGTGTGGGCCAGGTCCTCCCGCTTGAGGAGGACCCGGACGCCGAGCTGGGCCGACAGGTTCCGGCACTCGGTGACGGGCGTCGGCCGTCCGCCGTAGTGGTGCAGCACCGACTCGTACTCGGCGTGGAAGCTGGGGTGGGCCCACGCCTCGGTGAAGGCGGCCTCCAGCTCGGCGCACGCCGGGATCAGCGACTCGGGCAGGAAACGTCCGCCGAAGTCGCCGAAGCGTCCGTCGGAGGTGGGCTGGCCCATGAGGGAGGTCATCTAGGTGTCGTCCTGGTCGAAGGGGGCATGGGCGGTGGGCTCGTACTCCGGCTCCTCGGTGCTCTTGGCTGCGGCGACGAACGCCCGGACCTTCACCGGATCCTTGGCTCCGGGGGACCGCTCCACGCCGCTGACCACGTCGACCCCCCACGGGTGGACCCGGGCGATGGCCTCGGTGACGTTGTCCGGCGTCAGTCCACCGGCGAGCATCAGCCGCAGCCCGTCAGGCACCTCGGCCAGCGTCCAGTCGAAGATCTGCCCGGAACCGGGGCGGGGAGCGTCGAGCATGATCACGTCGGCCCCGTAGTCAGCCGCCTTGGCCACCACCGGAGCACCGGCCGGGAAGGCCTGGATGAGGAACGGCACCCGCTCGCGGATCCACCCGGCCTGCTCGGCTGTCTCGTGGCCGTGAAGCTGGGCGGCGCGCAGGCCCACGCTGTTGACGATCTCCACCACCCGGGACGGCGCCTCGTCGCGGAAGACGCCGACGGTCATGACCTCGGGTGGGAGCCGCTTGGCGATGTCGGACGCGATGCCGGGCGCGATCTGGCGGGGCGACGGGGCGAAGACGAACCCGATCGCGTCCGCCCCCATGGCCACCGCGAGCAGCGCGTCGGCCTCGCTGGTGGTGCCACAGATCTTGACGAACACCTCTCGACGGTACCGGCTTGTCGGTACCTCAGCCGTCGAGGCGGTTGTTCAGGTAGTCGTCGTAGGCGGCGAGGTCGAGCAGGCCGTGGCCCGAGTAGGAGAAGAGGATCACCCGCTCCACGCCCTCCTCCTTGGCCAGCAGCGCCTCGTCGACTGCGGCTCGGATGGCGTGAGCGGTCTCGGGAGCTGGGATCGACCCCTCCGTGCGGGCAAACTGGACCGCGGCGTCGAAGACCTTGCCCTGCGGGTAGGCCACCGCCTCCATCCGGCCGGACTGGACGAGGTTGGAGACGATCGGGGCGTCGCCGTGGTAGCGCAGCCCCCCGGCGTGGATGGGCGGCGGAACGAAGTCGTGGCCAAGGGTGTACATGGCCAGCAGAGGGGTCATTCCCGCGGTGTCGCCGAAGTCGTAGTCGAACCGGCCTGACGTGAGCGTCGGGCAGGAGGACGGCTCCACGGCCATAAGACGTACGCCAGCGTCGGGTACGAAGGGCAATGCGATGCCGGCGAGGTTCGACCCTCCTCCGCAGCTGCCGATAATGACGTCGGGCAGATCCTCGCCGGCCAGGGCCAGCTGGTCCTTGGCCTCGAGGCCGATCACCGTCTGGTGGAGGAGGACGTGGTTCAGCACTGAGCCCAGGGCGTAGTGGGTGTCCTCCCGTGTGGCGGCGTCCTTGACCGCGTCGCTGATGGCGCTGCCGAGCGAGCCGGGGTGGTCGGGCTCGTCCACCGGTGAGGGCACGACGCTGCCGCCCCACGTCTCGATCATCACCCGCCGGTAGGGCTTGTGGTCGTACGACGAGCGGACCATGTAGACCTTGCACTCGAGGTCGAACAGCGCGCAGGCGAGCGACAGCGCGCTCCCCCATTGCCCGGCACCGGTCTCGGTGGCCAGGCGGGTGACACCCTCCTGCTTGTTGTAGAAGGCTTGGGGCACCGCCGTGTTCGGCTTGTGCGATCCGGCCGGCGACACCGACTCGTCCTTGAAGTAGATCCGGGCGGGGGTGCCGAGTGCCTGCTCGAGGCGACGGGCCCGCACGAGCGGCGTCGGGCGCCACGTGCGCAGGATGTCGAGGACCTCGCCGGGCACGTCGACCCACGGCTCTGCCGTCACCTCCTGGCCGATGAGGGCCATGGGGAAGAGAGGGGCCAGATCGTCGGGGCCCACGGGCTGGCGCGTGGCGGGGTGC
>Ga0247713_1000196_pt1 | contig 43461 bp, 43 predicted proteins | sample 21E_NmetaG_FD_189936 | JGI IMG/M metagenome (GOLD analysis project Ga0247713, IMG submission 189936) | Soil microbial communities from hillslope of Landscape Evolution Observatory, University of Arizona, Oracle, AZ, United States - 2-1-E_N | ecosystem: Engineered > Artificial ecosystem >...
CCCAACAGCTGCGCGGCGGCGCGGTGCCCGTCACCGGGGAGCCGCTGCTGCCCGCCTTCGGCATGCCCGACGTGGTCGGCATCGCTGTGCGGGCCGCAGCGGTCGGCGCCGCCGCGCAGCTGTTGGGGGGCCGGAACCCGTCGGCATCGACGGCGCACACCGCCTGGCTGATCGGCGCCGCGGTGTGCTCGGTCTCGGCGAGTCGCTGGCCCGCGCGCTGACCGGTGCCACCGAGGTGCTCGTGCTGCCCGCCCTGGCCATCCTGCTGCTGGCGGCCTGGCGGACCAACGACGCCGCCGCCGAGGCGGCCGCGTGAACGATCCGCTGCGGGGCTGGCCGCTGCCCCTGGTCGTGGCCGTGCTCGCCATCCCCCTGCTCACCTGGGCCGACGGCGACCAGTTGGTGCTGCGCGTCGCCGTGCTCGGCATCGCCGGGTTGGGGCTGGTGCCCGTGCTTGGCTGGCTGCGGACGCTGTGGTTGCTCCCACCGGCCATCGCCGGTCTGGCGGCCTGGGCGGTGGCCGAGGTCATGCGCGCCGGCCAGGCTGTGCCCGTCGCCGCCGTCGCCGCCTCAGCGGTGGGGGTGGCCGCCGGCGCTGGCGCCGCCGAGGTGACCCGGCGCGTTCCGCTGCGACTGCGTCCCTGGGTGGGCCTGGCGGCGGTGGCCGGCGTCTGGGCCGTCGTGCTGCCCTACGCCGGCACGGCGCCGGCCCCGCGGCCCGTGCTGTTCGGGCTCGACCTGTCCGCGGGGCGCGGCCTGGCCGGTCTCGCGCTGGTGCTGCTGGGCGCTGCCGCCTGGGCGGTGGCCAACCTGGCCCGATCCCACGCCGGACGGGGCATCGCGGTCGCCGGCGCGTCTCCGCGCCTGGCGACACGGGCGGGCGTCAGCGCCCCGCGTGCCTGGATGGCCGCCGGCGCGGTGTCCGGGCTGCTGTCCGCGTGGGCCGGACTGCTGCTCGCCCTTGAGGCCCAAGCGCTGCCGGCGGCCAACCAGTTCGCTCCCGCCGTGGCGGTGCTGTGGCTTGGTGCACCACTGCTCGGCGGGGTCGCGTGGCCTTCCGGTGCGCTGCTCGGCGCGCTCGCCGTCGGCGCCGTCGCCGCCTTGGCCGGCGGACATGCGGCGGTCGCCGGTGGCGCTGCGGCGGTCGGTGCGCTGCTCGGCGCCGGTGGTGCCGTCGGGCTGATCACCCGCAGGGGCCGGTCGTGACGCTGGTCGTCGCGTGGCGGTTGAACCCCTACGCCGACCGCGTGCAGGCCGACGTCGCTCGCGCGCAGTGGCGGACCGTCGAGGACCTCGACGCCGACGAGATCTGGAGCACCCTGATGGGTGAGGGTCCCGGCGACCGCGAGATCGTTCTGGACGGCACCGCGGTGACCCGCTTCGGCACCACCCGCGGCGTCGCCGCCGCCGGCTGCACGCTCGATCCGATGCCGACGATGCGGGTCGTCGACGTGGTCGGCCTGGGCCTGCACGGGCCCCGGCTGCCGCTGTGGCAGACGCTGCTCGGCACCCGTCGGGCCCGCAGCCGCGCCGACGACGACGAGGCGCGGGCCCGCGCGGTCGCCGGGCGGACGGGAATCGCGGCGTGGGTGGATCGGACCGCGGTGGACCTGCCCGCTCCCGTCGGGGCACTGGTGGACGTCACCCGGGCCGTGGCCGGCCCGCCGGCGGCGCTGCTGCTGCGCCGGCCCGACTGGCTCGACCCGTGGGTGGCGGCCGAGACCCGCGACGTCGTCGCCGCGGAGCAGCGCATCCACGGGTTCGGTGTGATCGAGATCGCCCGCCCGTCCGCCGGTACCCTCACGCGGCCATGACCGACCGTCTCGAACGGCTCATCAACCTCGTCATCGCGCTGCGCGAGACCAGGCGGCCGATGACGGCCGCCGACATCCGCGAACGCGTCGCGGGGTACGGGCAGCGCGACGCCGAGGCGTTCCGGCGGATGTTCGAGCGCGACAAGTCCGACCTGCGGGACCTGGGCGTGCCGATCGACACCGTGCCGCTGGAGCCGTGGGACGACCGACCCGGGTACCGCATCGATCCGCGCCGGTACAACCTGCCCGAGGTCGATCTCGCACCGGACGAGCTGGCGGCGCTGGCGCTGGCCGTCCAGGCGACGGGCCTGCGTGACGACGCCGAGACCGGACTGCTCAAGCTCGAGGTCGCCGTGGGTGATCCGGCCGCCGGCGACCGCACCGGCGACCTGCCGCTGGGTGTCAGCCTGGACACGCCCCACCGGGAGACCCTTGTGGCCGCCCAGATCGACCGCACCGTCGTCCGCTTCGACTACCGGCCGTTGCGCGGGGAGGTGGCGCCCCGGACGGTCGACCCGTGGGGGCTGGTCCACCGCCGCGGTCGTTGGTATTTGGTCGGTCGCGACCACGACCGCGGCGAGCAGCGCGCCTACCGGTTGGACCGCATCGTCGGGGCGGTGGCAACGGTCGGGGCGGCCGGCGCGTTCACCGCGCCCGACGGCGACATCGGCGTGGACGACGTGATCCCGCCGCCGCCGCCGGGCGGGCCGGAGACGGCCGAGGTGCTGGCCCGCGACGAGGTTGCCTGGCAGGTGGCGCGGCGCGCGCGGGGCGGCGGCCATCCCGCCGAGGACGGTTGGACGCGCTTCGAAGTCGGCGTGCGCGACCCCGAGGACTTCGTCGCCTGGGTCTTGTCCTTCGGGCCCGAGGTGACCGTCGCGGGCCCCGCACCGCTGCGTGACGCCGTGGTGGAGCGGCTGACGTCGCTCGCGGCCGCCGGCGCAAAAGGCCCGCAGGCGTGAACCGCCCGGCCCGGACGCTGCAGCGCCTCGAACGGATCCTCACGATGGTGCCCTGGCTTCTGGACCATCCCGGGGTAAGCCTCGACGAGGTCAGCGAGCGGTTCGGTGTGGACCGCGACGAGCTCGCCGACGATCTGGACATCCTGGGGTACTGCGGCCTCCCGGGGTATGGCGGGGGGGATCTCGTCGAGGTCGCGCTGATGGGGGACCGCGTGACGGTCCGCATGGCGGACTTCTTCGCGCGACCGCTGACGCTGAGCATGCGCGAGGCCGTCACGCTCCTGCTGGCGGCCCGTGCCCTGGCCACCGTGGAGGGCTTGGAGGAGTCCGGCGCCTTGCGCCGCGCGACCGTGGCGCTCGAACGCCTGCTGGGCGGCCACGCCGCCCGCGTCGAGGTGGACCTGCGCACCGACGGGGACCAATGGCTCGCGCCCGCACGGCAGGCGGTCCAGGACCGGCGTGTCGTCCATCTGGTCTACCGCTCGGCCGCCAAGGCGCAGACCACGGCCCGGGACGTCGAGCCGTGGGCGGTCGTGGGGCACCTGGGGGCGTGGTATCTGCAGGGCTACTGCCGGCTGGCGCAGGGCCCGCGCGACTTCCGTCTCGACCGCGTCAAGCAGCTCGAGGTCACCGACGAGACGGTGGTCTCGGCGCCGACCTCCCCAGGCCCGCCCGTGTACCAGCCCGCGGAGGGCGACCGCTCGGTCACGCTGGACCTGGCCCCCGAGGCCTGGTGGGTCGCGGAGTGGGCCGTCGTGGACGACGAGCACATCGACGGCGAGACCCGTCGCGTCACGTTGCGGACCCCCGGGCTGGAGTGGGCTGCGCGCCTGGTGGTCCAACTGGGGGGCCAGGCGACCGTGGTGCACCCGCCGGAGCTGGCCGAGCGCGTCGCCGAGCTGGCGACCGAAACCCTGTCGAACTACGGCGCCGCCTCGCGATGACCGCGCTGTGCGGCCCGCAACCCCCAATGCGGGTGGGGCGAAAATAGTCCAAAGCGACCATGGTGGACAGCCGTGCGGGCGGGTTTTCATTACGTCGCGTCTCAAGCAGTCAAGGCTGACCCGTACGCAGCCGAACACACCTCAGACGCGTACCGCACGAGCGATGTACGGGAGGCACCACGATGACGACCATCCGGGCGACGTGCCCGACCTGCGGAGAAGTCGGTCTGACGCCCGACGAGATCGAGCTGCGCGTCGACGAGGTCGACAGCGGCGCCTCGTACTACGCCTTTGCGTGCCCGTCCTGCTTCGGCAACGTCCGCAAGCCGGCCGATGAGCGCGTGGTGCGTCTGCTCATCTCCGGCGGCGTCGAGGTGCTCCAGGCGGCTCCGGACGCGCCCGCACCGCGCCGGTTGTCCGAGCGGTTCGACGGCCCTCGTATCACCCACGACGACCTGCTGGACTTCCACGCGCTGCTCGAGCGCGACGACTGGTTTCAGAAGTTGGCCTCGGTGGGCAGCGACGACTGACCACCCGCTGACATCTGAGTTTCGATGACAGGCCGCCCCCTTGGGGGCGGCCTGTTTCGTGGGGCTAGCATGCAGCGGCGTGTCCGCCTTCGTCGTCTTCGCGCTCGTCCTCGCCGTCACCGCCCTCGCGGTGATGGTGGTCGTCGCCCGTGAGCTGCTGCGCAACATCCGCAAGCTCAACGCCTCCATCCGAGCCACCAACGATCGTCTGGCGCCGCTGACGCAGGAGCTGCAGGCCGAGCTCGCAGTGACGGCCACCGAGGTCGAGGCGCTCACCCGCGACGTGGAGGCGGCGGTCGCCGACCGTCAGCAGCAGGCGCGGCGCCGCGCGCGGCGCCGCAAATCACGCGACTCCTCACGGCAGCGCTGACGTACACTCGACCTGACGCCACCTTCGGAGGAAATCATGGGCGGTATCGGTCCCCCAGAGCTGTTGATCGTGCTGGTGCTGTTCGTGCTGCTGTTCGGTGCGAAGAAGCTGCCTGACCTGGGCAGCTCTGTCGGCAAGAGCATCAAGAACTTCAAGAAGGGGTTGAACGAGGGCTCCGCCGAGGACGGCCAGGCCGAGCAGCCGGCCGCCGAGAGTGAGGTTCCTCCCGCCACCCAGACGTCGCGCGAGCCGTAGGCGGCCGGCGGCGCCACGACGATGACGGCGACCGCTTCGCGCCCTGACAGCGGCGAGCACCCCCCCGGCGAATACGTCGGCGAGGAGATGACGCTCTTCGAGCACCTCGAAGAGCTGCGGTCGCGGTTGTTCAAGTCGGCAGCGGCGATCGCTGTGGGCTTCGTCGTCGGGTTCATCCTGCGCCGGCCGGTCCTGGACCTGCTCACCCAGCCCTACTGCGCGCTGGACCCCAGGCTCCGCGCCGCGTCCAACGCGCTGGGGACCGAGCAGTGCCGGTTGATCTTCATCGATGTCACCGGCGCGTTCTTCATCAGTCTCAAGGCGGCGGCCATCGTGGCGGTCGTCCTCGCGGGGCCGGTGGTGGTGTACCAGCTGTGGCGCTTCATCACCCCGGGCCTGCGCCCCGTGGAGCGCAAGTACGCCATCCCGTTCGTCGTGGTGACCCAGCTGCTGTTCGCGGGCGGCGCGGTCTTCGCGTACTTCCTGATCCCACGGGCGCTGGAGTTCCTCCTGGGCTTCGCCGGTGATCGCGTCGAGTCGCTGATGGACGCCGACCGCTACCTGTCGTTCATCCTCCAGACGATGATCGCGTTCGGGTTGGCGTTCGAGTTCCCCGTCATCCTCGTCGTGCTGTCGCTGATGGGGGTGGTGACCGCCGCAGGGCTGCGCAAGTGGCGACGGCACGCGATCTTCGGCACGTTCGTCGCGTCGGCGATCATCACCCCCACCCAGGACCCGCTCACCTTGTCGCTGATGGCGATGCCGCTGGTGCTGTTCTACGAGCTGAGCATCCTTGCCGCCCGCCTGATCGAGCGGCGCCGGCGGCGGAGCGCGGTTGCGGCCTGACCGACCGGGCACGCTGCGTCCATGACTGACGGCACCCAGATCGCCGACGCCCTCGAGGCGTTCGGCCGGGACTACGGGTTTGCGCTGGACGACTTCCAGGTCGCCGGCGCCACCGCACTGGCCGAGGGGCGGTCCACCCTGGTGGCGGCCCCCACGGGTGCCGGCAAGACCGTGGTGGGCGAGTTCGCGGTGTGGTGGTCGCTGCGGCGGGGCGGCAAGTGCTTCTACACCACGCCGATCAAGGCCTTGAGCAACCAGAAGTACAACGACCTGGTGGACCGGTACGGCGAGATGCAGGTGGGCCTGCTGACCGGTGACAACGTCATCAACGGCGACGCACCGATCGTGGTGATGACCACTGAGGTCTTGCGCAACATGCTCTACGAGGGGTCGCCGACCCTGCGCGGGCTGCACGCGGTCGTGCTCGACGAGGTGCACTACCTCGCGGACCGCGAGCGCGGCGCGGTGTGGGAGGAGGTCATCATCCAGCTGCCTGCACAGGTCCAGCTGGCCTGCCTGTCGGCGACCGTCTCCAACGCCGAGGAGTTCGGCGCTTGGCTGCGCAGCGTCCGCCAGTCCTGCGACGTCGTCATCTCCGAGCGCCGTCCGGTGCCTCTCGAGCACAGCTACGCGGTCAACGACCGCCTGCACCCGGTGTTCAAGGCCGGTGGCAAGAAGGCGGGCAAGGGCGGGAGTGACCGCGCCCGGGCGCGGCAGGTGCAGGCCAACCAGGCGCTGGGCGGCGTCCCCAACCCAGAGGTGCTGATGATGGAGCGCCAGGCCGGGACCTCCAACCGGGTCTCTCGCCGCGGGCGGTATCAGGCCTCGTCGATGCGATTGCGGCCGCCGCGCCGCAGCGAGCTGGTCCGTGAGCTGCGCCGCCGGCGCTGGCTGCCGGCCATCTACTTCCTGTTCAGCCGCAACGGCTGCGACGACGCCGTGCAGCAGCTGATGGCCGACCGGGTCGAGCTGACCAGCCCACAGGAGCGGGAGGCGATCCGCCGCATCGTCGACGAGCGCACCGCCGACCTGCCCCCCGAGGACCTCGAGGTCCTGGGGTACGGACCGTGGGCGGCGGCATTGGAGCGGGGGGTCGCCGCCCACCACGCCGGCATGGTGCCGCTGTTCAAGGAGACGGTCGAAGCGCTGTTCGTGCGGGGGCTGGTCAAGGTCTGCTTCGCCACCGAGACGCTCGCGCTGGGCATCAACATGCCGGCGCGGACCGTGGTCATCGAACGGTTGGAGAAGTGGAACGGCCAGTCCCATGAGCTGCTCACGCCCGGGCAGTTCACCCAGCTGACCGGCCGGGCGGGCCGCCGGGGCCTGGACACCGTGGGGCACGCCGTCGTGCTGTACCAGCGCGACATCCCCTTCCCGACCGTCGCGTCGCTGGTTGGCCGGCGCACGGAGCCACTGCGGTCATCGTTCGCGCCGTCGTACAACATGGCCGTCAACCTGCTGCGCAGCCATTCACTCGCCGAGGCAGAGGCGCTGCTGGCCCGCTCGTTCGCCCAGTACCAGGCCGACCAGCGGGTGGCGGGGGAGGAGCGCAAGATCGCGGAGAACACCCGCGCGCTCGCGGGCTACGCCCACAACAACCTGCGTTCCGACCTCGGCGACTTCGACGAGTACTGGCAGCTGCGACGTCGGCAGTCGGCGCTGGAGTCACAGGGCGCGAAGCAGCGGCGCGCGCAGCGCGAGGAGCAGGTCGTCGCAGCCATCAGCCGCCTGCGGGAGGGCGACGTCGTGGCGCTACCGCGCGGTGGCCGGCGCCACGAGCTGGTGGCCGTGGTCACCCCGGCGGGATGGAAGAGCAAGGGCCGGCCGCCGCTGGCCAGCGTCGTCGACGCCGATGGGCGGCTGCGGCGGATCGGTCCCAGGGAGTTCACCGACCCGCCGCGCAAGGTCGGATGGGTGCGACTCCCCGACTCCGGCAACCCGCGTCAGGACCGCTACCGCAAGGCGGTGGCGCGCGCGCTGACCACCGTCGAGGCGCCGGCCGTGACGTCACGTCCCCGGTCACCCCGCGACGAGGAGCTGGCCGCCGAGCTCGACGAGGTCCGGCGCGCGGTCCGCGACCATCCCGTCCACCGCGACCCGCACCTTCCGGACATGGAGGTGTGGGCTCGCCGGTACGACCAGCTGCGGGAGGAGACCGACCGGCTGGAGCGCTCGGTCCGCAGGCGCACCGGCTCGCTGGTGCGCCAGCTCGACCGGATTCTGGGGGTCTTGGCCGACCTGGGCTACGTCACCGGCGACGCCGACCCCACGCCCACCGCGCAAGGGCGGGTCCTCGCCGGGCTGTACGCCGAGACCGACCTGGTGCTGGCCGAATCCCTCCGAGACGGTCTGCTGGAGGACCTGGACACCGCTGACCTGGCCGCGGTGGCCAGCGCGTTCGTGTACGAGACGCGGTCCAAGGACATCCCGCCGGTGCACTACCCCACGCCGGTGGTCCGCGACGTCGTCACGAAGGTCGTCGGGGTGTGGGAGGGGATCGCCGCCCGCGAGGAGGACGCCAACCTGCCGGTCACGCGCGTGCCTGATCCTGGGTTCGCCCACGCCATCTGGCACTGGGTCAGCGGCGCGGACCTCGACGACGCGCTGACCGGCACCGAGATGACCGCCGGCGACTTCGTGCGGGCCGCCAAGCAGGTCAACGACCTGCTCCGCCAGCTGCGCGACGCGACCGCGGGGTCGCCGTTGAGCGACACCGCGCACCAGGCGGCCAAGGCCATCATGCGCGGGGTCGTGGCCTACACCGGGGTGGTGTAGCCGCGCGGCGGCGGCCCGTTAGCATCCGCGAGCATGGCGGGCTGGGTCGACGAGCTGCGGGAGCTGCTGGGCGACGCCGTGGTGTCCACCGACGCCGCCGAGCTCGCGGCGCGGAGCCGGGACTGCTGGCCGGCGCTGATCATGCGGGAGCGGGCCGGAGAGCGGCTGACACCCCCGGCCGCCGTCGTGTGGCCTCGGTCCACCACCCAGGTCGCCCAGCTGTACCGCTGGGCCAGCCGCAGCGGCGTGCCGGTCGTGCCGTTCGGCGGAGGCGGTGGTGTCACCGGTGCCGCGGCGCCGGTGGCTGGCTGCCTCATGGTGGACACCAAGCGCATGGACACCATCGGGCCGCTCGACTCCACCTCCGGGCTGGTCACCGTCGGCCCGGGAGTGATCGGGCAGAACCTCGAGGAGTGGCTCGGGGCGCGCGGGCACACCCTCGGTCACTTCCCGTCGTCGGTCACGATCTCCAGCGTCGGCGGGTTCGCCGCGACCCGGTCCGCGGGGCAGGCCTCGACCAAGTACGGCAAGTTCGAGCACATGGTCGCCGGGCTCACCGGCGTGCTCCCTGACGGCACCGTCGTCCACCGGCGGCCGCAGCCCGCGACCGCGGCGGGCCCTGACCTGGGCGGCGTCCTGCTCGGCTCCGAGGGCACGTTGGGGCTGATCACCGAGCTGGTGCTCCGCGTCCACCCCGCGCCGGAGGCGATCGTCCTTCGGGGATACCGGCTGCCGTCGTTCGCGGCCGGTGTCGAGGCGATCCGGACGGTGCTGCAGCGCGGTCTGCGGCCCGCGGTCGTCCGGCTGTACGACGAAGCCGACACGACGCTGTTCCACGCCGAGGTCGGCGCCGGCTGCCTGCTGGTGACGGCATGCGAGGGCTGGCCGCCGCTGGCCGAGCTGGAGGACCGGGCACTGGGTGAGGCCGTCGCGGCGGTGGGTGGCGACGACCTCGGCGAGGAGCAGGGGCGCAAGTGGTACGACCACCGCTACGACGTGTCGTACAAGATGGCCGACTACCTCAAGCCGTCGGGGGTCTTCGGCGACGCGGTGGCCCTGGACACCATGGAGATCGCGGCGCCCTGGGGTTTGCTCCTGGGGGCCTATGACGCGGTCCGCGCGGCGATGAGCACGGCGATGGACGTGGTGCTGTGCCACGCCAGCCACGCCTATCCCGACGGTGCATGCCTGTACTTCACGTTCGGCGGGGCCGGGGCCGGCGACGAGGCCGCCATCGCGCAGCGGTACCGCGCCGCCTGGGACGCGGCGCTGCACGCCGCGGTCGATGCCGGCGCCACGATCACCCACCACCACGGCATCGGACTGTTGCGCGCACCGCTGCTGGGCAGGGAGCTCGGCGAAGGGGGGCTGGCGATGTTGACGCGCATCAAGGCTGCGCTGGACCCGGCGGGGGTGGCGAACCCCGGCAAGCTGGGCCTGGCGGTGGAGGGGGCGCGGCGATGACCGAGCTGCCGCTGCTGGCCGACGTGGCCGCCGCCGCGGAGCACTGCTCGTTCTGCCCGAAGATGTGCCGGTTCGCCTGCCCCGTCGCGGAAGCCACCGGCAAGGAGTCCGTGCAGCCGTGGGGCATCGACCGGGTGGTCGCCGCCATGGCCCGCGGCGAGGAGCTGACCGCGGACGAGCAGGCCCCCGTGTGGGCATGCACCGGCTGCCGCCAGTGCGGCGGGGCTTGCCTGCCGGGGCTGGACCTACCCACCCAGGTGCGTGCCGCCCGCCGGCACGCCGCCCGCCCCGACGGGATCGAGGCCGCCGCAGGCCGAGACGTGGCGCCCGCGGACCCGCTGGTCGCCGGTGCGACCGCCGGCGCCGCCACGGTGGTCTACCCCGGCTGCCGGTCCGACGACGGGGCGTCGCTGGCCGCCCTGCTCGGGGCGGCCGGCATCGCGTACGGCGTCGTGGGCGGCGGGACGTGCTGCGGGGCGCGCGACGCGGACATCGGGGAGGCCGACACGGCGGCGCAGCGTGCCGCCGCACTGCACGCCCGCTTCGCCCACGCGGAGACCGTCGTGGTCGCCGACCCCCACTGCGCCCGCTGGCTGGGCTGGGACCAGGGCGACGGCCGAGTGCGCACCCTCACCAGGTATCTGTCGCAGATCACCGACCGCCTGCCCCTCGCCGGCTCCCCCCAGCGCGTCGCCTGGCACGACCCGTGCTGGCTTGGGCGGGGGATGGCCGAGTACGACGACGCCCGCCACCTCGTGCAGGTCGCCGCGGGCGGCCCCGCCGCGGAGCCTGAGCACAGCCGCGAGCGCGCGTGGTGCACCGGCGGCGGCATGGGGTACGACGTCTCCGACCCGGACGGCGCAGCCGAGATCTTGCGCCGGCGGGTTGCGGAGTTGCGCGCCACCGGCGCAGCGGTCACCGTCACGGCCTGCCCGACCGCGGCGGCGCGCCTGCGCGCAGGCGGCTTGGACGCGCACGACCTCGCCGGCTACCTCGTCACCCGTCTTCAAGGAGCCTGACACCGACATGGCCAGTCCCTTCGGTCCCATGCGGCTGATCGTCAACCCCCGAGCGGGCAGCGGCGCAGTCGGCAAGACCCTGCCGGTGCTCACCGACGCGCTGCGACGGCACGAGCTGGAGTTCGACGTCGTGGAGACGACCGCGGCGGGCCACGCCTCGCAGGCGGCCACCGACGCGCTGTCGGAGGGCATCCGCTACCTCGTCGCGGTCGGCGGCGACGGAACGGTTCACGAGGTCGTCAACGGCATGTTCGACGGCACTGAGCCCCGTGCCCCCGGGACGGTGCTGGGTGTCGCCGGCGCCGGCAGCGGCTGCGACTTCATCCGCACGTTCGGGCTGGATCGCAAACCCGAAGTCGTTGCCCGCCACCTCGCCGGCGACATGACGATGGACATCGACGTCGGCGTCGTCGACTACACCGACCGGGAGGGTCAGCAGCAGCGGCGCCTGTTCGCCAACATCGCGGAGGTGGGCTACGGCGCGGAGGTGGTCCGCCGCGCCGAGCGCTACCCCCGATGGTTCGGGCGATTGCGGTACCTCATCGGCGCCTACGAATCCATCGCCAAGGCGCAGCGCCCGGAGACCACCGTCAAGGTCGCGCACACCGAGGCGACGGTCCCGCTCGTCGAGCTGGTGGTGGCCAACTGCCAGTTCTTCGGTGGGGCCATGAAGGTCGCTCCGCGCGCCCTGCCCGACGACGGGAAGTTCAACGTCCAGGTGTACACGGGTCCCAAAAGCCAGGTGTTCACCCTGACCATGAAGCTGTACCGCGGGGAGCACCTGCCCGATCCCAACATCACCGAGTGGCAGTCACCTACCGTCGAGCTGGCACCCGACCCGCCGCTGCTGGTCGAGGCCGACGGTGAGGTGCTGGGCTACACGCCGGCGCAGTTCAGCCTGCTCAACCGTGTGCTGACCCTGAAGATCTAGGAAGACCTAGCCAGCCGCCGCCCCTCCTCGTAGGGTGGGATCCCCGGAACACAAGGAGGCAGTGATGCCTTTGTTCATGGATACCCACCGCGGCGTCGAGGGGCTGACAGCCGAGGCGGTCGCAGACGCGCACGCCGCCGACATGCGCGTCCAGGACCAGTACGGCGTGAACTACCTGCGCTACTGGTACAACGAGGAATCGGGCCACGTGTACTGCCTTGTGGATGCGCCCGACGCCGAGAGCGCCGCCAAGGTGCACCGTGAGGCCCACGGTCTCGAGGCTGAGGAGATCGTCCCCGTCAAAGAAGGCGCCTGACTGGCGCGTGACGTCGCCGCGGGCGCGGGTCAGCGTGCCGTGACCGGCACCACGCCCCGCTCGCGGCTGACCTCGCGCCGGTACTCCTGCACCGACGCCTTCGCGGTCGCGTCGTCCCAGCCCAGCAGCTCGGCCAACAGCGCCCCGACCTGGCGGGCGACGTCGCCGCCGGCGGCGCGATCACGCAGCGCCACCCGCAGACGCCGGCGCAGCACGTCGTCGACCGACAACGCCAGCTCGTGCTCGATCGCCCACCGCAGCTCCGCGCGGACATAGGGCAGGTCGGGCACCAGCGGGTCCGTCTCGTCACGCTCGACGGCCTGTTCGAGCAGCGCGACCGCGTCGTCACCGTGGCGTTCCACCAACCCGGCGGCGACCGCCGGCTCGACCCCGTAGACCCGGGCGACCGACTCGGCGCGAGCGGCAGCCGCCTGCAGCTTTCCCTGCAGACCCAGCGGGATGGCCGCGGTCCGTGACGGGGCGGAGCCGCCCAGGTCGGCGACGACGGCGTCCACGGTCTCGGCGGCCATCTTGCGGTACGTCGTCAGCTTGCCTCCGGTGATGGTGAACAGCCCCGCCGGCCCCGTGAGCAGCGCGTGGCGGCGGGACAGCACGTCGCTGCGGCCGCCCGGCTCCGCGCCGGCACGGGGCAGCGGGCGCAACCCCGCCCACGCGCCCACCGCGTCGTGAGGGCCCAGTTCGAGCCCGAACGCCTCGTTGACGGCGGCGCACAGGTAGTCGGCGTCGTCGCGGGACACCGACGGCTCGTCCAGCGAGCCCTCGTACAGGTCGTCGGTGGTGCCGACGACGACCTGGCGGCCCCAGGGGATCACGAACACCCGCCGCCGGTCGTGCGCACCGGACGGGATGATCACCGCCGAGCGCACGCGCACGTCTTCGGCAGAGAACACCAGGTGGCAGCCCTTGGACGGGATGAGGTGCAGCGGGTTGGGGCCGGCGAGGTCGCGGACGTGGTCGGCCCACACGCCGGTCGCGGACACCGTCGCCCGGGCGGTCACACCGACCATGCGGCCGCTGCGCCGGTCGCGCACGGTGGCGCCCGTGACGCGACCGCCGAGCGTCCGCAGCTCCACGACCTCGGTGCGGGTCGTGATGTCCGCGCCGAACCGCGCGGCGCTCCGGGCGATGGTCATCGTCAGCCGCGCGTCGTCGGTGCGGCAGTCCGAGTACTCCCAGCCTCCCGCGTCGACGTGTCGGACCAGCCCTGGGACCCGCTCGACCAGCTGCGCAGGCGACAGCCGCTTGGACTGGCTGACCGAGCGGAACTTGCCGAACCCTCCGTAGACGGTCAGCCCTGCGCCGAGCAGCACCCCCTCGCGCCGGCCGCGGTCGGGCACCGCGAACGGCTGGGGCTGCACCAGGTGCGGGGCGAGCCGCAGCAGCAGGTCGCGCTCCTTGACGCTTTCACGCACCAGCGCCAGCTCCCCCTGCTCGAGGTAGCGCAGGCCGCCGTGGATCAGCTTCGACGACTTCGACGACGTGCCCGACGCCAGGTCGTTGCGCTCGACCAGCGCGACTGACAGCCCTCGTGACGCGGCGTCGAGCGCCACGCCGGCGCCTGTGATCCCCCCGCCGACGACCAGCACGTCGTAGGACCGCTGGCCAAGACGGTCCAGGACGTCATCGCGAGCGGCGGCGGAGAACGGCGGCGAAGGCATCGGCGCGAGAGTGTAGGCACCCCCGCGTGGGGCCCGTCCTCGGCCCGCCACTAGAATCCCCGCGATGACCTCCCCGTTGCAGCGCGCGGCCACGGCGATGGCCCAGGCAGACGTCGACGCCCTGCTCGTCGGCCCCGGCGCCGACCTGCGGTATCTGACCGGCTACCACGCACTGCCGTTGGAGCGGCTGACCCTCCTCGTCGCGCGCGCCGACGGCACCGCGGTGCTGGTGGTGCCGGAACTGGAGCGGCCCCGGGCAGAAGACGCAGGCTTGCCGGGCGACGTCGAAGTCGTCGCCTTCGGCGAGACCGACGATCCGTACCGGCTGGTCGCGGGGTACCTGGGTGACGCGCGACGCTTCGGTGTCGGTGACCGGTTGTGGTCGACGTTCCTGCTGGGATTGCAGGACGTGGCCCCAGAGGCCCAGTGGGTGCCGGCCTCCGCGGTCACCAAGCACCTGCGGATGCGCAAGGACGAGCGAGAGGTCGATGCGCTGCGCCGTGCCGGCCAGGCGATCGACCGGGTCCACCGGCAAGTGCCCGACCTGTTGCGCCCGGGGCGCACCGAGGCCGAGGTCGGCCGCGACATCGCAGAGCTCATCGTCGCGGAGGGCCACGACGAGGTGAACTTCGTCATCGTGGCCGCCGGTCCCAACGGCGCGTCGCCCCACCACGAGACCGGGGAGCGGCGCATCGCGGCCGGCGACCCCGTGGTGGTCGACATCGGCGGCACGTTGGACGCCTACTGCTCGGACTGCACCCGCGACTACGTCGTCGGGCACACGCCTGAGGGGTTCGACGATGCCCACAGCGCGTTGGAGGCGGCCCAGCGGGCCGCCTGCGACGCGGTACGGCCGGGGGTCACCGCGGCAGCGGTCGACGCGGCCGCGCGCGACGTGCTCGCCGAGGCCGGTTACGGCGACCACTTCGTGCACCGCACCGGCCACGGGATCGGGCTCGAGGAGCACGAGGAGCCCTACATCGTCGCGGGCAACGACACCGTCTTGGAACCCGGCATGGCCTTCTCGATCGAGCCGGGTGTCTACCTGTCGGGCCGGTTCGGCATGCGCATCGAGGACATCGTCGTGGTGACCGACGACGGCTGTGAGCGGCTGAACACGCTGGACCGCGCAGCGGTGGTGGTGTGACCGTGTCTGACGAGATCACGGTTGCCCGTGCCCGGATCGAGGAGGTGCAGCCACTGGCGGCGGAGTACAAGCGCGAAGCCGCCGAGGGGGGCACCGCCGTAGAGCCGGCGCTGCCGTCCGGGGCGCTGTTCTGGATCGCCCGAGGCGCCGACCGCACCGACGTGGGCTACGCCGCAGGCACGTTGCGCCCCGAGGGCTTGGTGCTCGGACCCTTCTACGTGCGGCCACCGCACCGGCGTTCTGGGGTCGGCGTCCAGCTGCTGCATGCCATCGAGCGATGGGCGACGGCGGCCCGCATCCCGCTGGTCGAGGTGTCCGTGGCCTACGAGAACCAGGCCGGCATCCGCTTCCTGGAGTCCGCCGGCTACCAGGCACGCCGGGTGCTGATGAGCCGAACTGACCAGACGACGAACCGCGAGAACCGACGATGACGACCATGCGCCTGGAACCCGAGCAGCGCGATCTGCTGGAGCTCGTCGGCGCGTTCGCGGCCAACGAAATCGCGCCTCGGGCGGACGCCGACGAGTCCGCTGCCCGCTTCCCCCGCGACCTCATGCAGCAGCTCGGGGCGATGGACTTGATGGGGTTGCCGTTCGACCCCGAGCACGGCGGATCCGGGCAGCCATACGGGGTGTACCTGCGGGTCGTCGAAGAGCTGTCGCGCGCGTTCCTCGCGGTCGGCCTCGGCCTGAGCGTGCACACCCTGGCCACCTGGGCGGTCGCCACCTACGCCGGCGACGACGTCCGCAAAGAGTGGCTGCCGCGGATGACGTCGGGCGAGCTGTTGGGCGCGTACTCGCTGTCGGAGCCGGGCAGCGGCTCGGACGCCGCGGCGCTGTCCACCCGGGCCGAGCGTCACGGCGACGAGTACATCGTCAACGGCACCAAGGCATGGGTCACCCATGGCGGCGAGGCCGGCTTCTACGTGCTGATGTGCCGAACGGGCGATGAGAAGACGCGCGGGATCTCTGCGCTGCTGGTGCCCGGGGACACCCCGGGTCTGAGCTTCGCGCCCCCGGAGCGCAAGATGGGGATGAGCGCCTCGCCCACCCGGCAGCTGATCTTCGAAGACGCCAGGGTCCCGGCGCGCAACCTGCTCGCCGAGGAGGGCAAGGGCTTCTCGATCGCGATGAGCGCACTGGACGGCGGGCGGCTGGGCATCTCGGCCTGCGGGGTGGGCCTGGCGCAGGCGGCGCTGGACCAGTCGCTGCGCTACGCCAAGGAGCGTGAGCAGTTCGGCCGGCCCATCGCCGACTTCCAGGGCATCGGATTCCTGCTCGCAGACATGGCCACCGGCATCGAGGCCTCGCGGGCGCTGTACCTGTCCGCGGCCGAGCGCCGGGACCTCGGCGTCGCCTACAGCCGGCAAGCAGCGATGAGCAAGCTGTTCGCCACCGACACGGCGATGCGGGTCACGACCGATGCGGTGCAGATCCACGGGGGCTACGGCTACGTGACCGACTACCCCGTCGAGCGCTACATGCGTGAGGCCAAGGTGCTGCAGATCGTCGAGGGCACCAACCAGATCCAGCGCGTGGTCATCTCACGGGACCTGCTGCGCGGCGGCGGGGCGCCGGCCAGCCCGGCGTGACGGTCGACCGTGACCGGACCGCGATCCGGCGGGCGCTGCGCTCCGGTTTGATCCTGGCCGTCTTGCTGGCCGGTTTCGTGGCGCTGGCCGGCGCCCCGGGCGCGGCGATCGTCATGACCGCCGTCGCAGTGCTCGCCTTTGTCGTCGCGGGGTGGCTGATGCTGTCGGTCATCGCCGACCTACTCGGTGGGCAGCGGCCCGGTCGCCGGCGGATCCTGTGGACGGTCGGGGCGATGGTGGTGGCGATGCTCGCCCCGTTCCTGGTGGTCGGAACCCTCGTGCAGCGGGCCCAGGGGGGCGGGGGGTGAGCAGCTTCACCTGCGACGACTGCGGGGCGCCGTTCACCGTTCGCAAGGAGGTGCTCGACCGCTATCCGGGGTGGACGCCCAAGCAGTGCATGCGATGCAGGGGCGGGGCCACGGCGGGCTCACCGGCTCGCGGCGGGAAGCGGCGACCGGGACGGCTGGTGGAGGAGAACCTCACGCTGGCCGAGGTGCTCGAGAAGTACCGCGGAGGACCCGACGACGGGGTGTTCACCGACGGCAGCGCCCACCCGAATCCCGGAGCCGGCGGGTGGGGGGCGGTGTACGTGGTCGACGGCCAGGTCGTCGATCAGGCGCACGGCCACGAATCGCACACCACGAACAATCGCATGGAGCTGACCGCCTTGATCGCCGGCTACGGGTTGGTCCCCGAGGGCACCCCCGCCACCGTGTACACCGACAGCCGTCTGTGCGTCGACACCATCACCAAGTGGGCCCCCGGTTGGGAGCGCAACGGCTGGAAGCGCAAGGCGGGGCCCGTGCAGAACCTCGACCTGGTCAAGCAGCTGTACGCCCTGCACAAGGCCAGACCCGAGCTGCGCCTGGAGTGGATCGCCGCCCACAGCGGCAATCGCTGGAACGAGTACGCCGACTCGCTGTCCACCGCCTACCTGCGGGAGCAGCTGTGACCTCCACCCTGCTCGTCGCTGCAGGAGTGCACCCCGTGGACCCCGAGGCTCCCGACGGCCTCAGGGCGGTGCTCATCGACGGCGACCGCATCACCTGGGTCGGCGCACAACCCGAGCAGGCGCCACCGCACGACCGGGCCGTGGACCTCGGCGACGCGTGGATCACGCCGGCGTTCGTCGATGCCCACGTCCACGGCACCCCCACCGGCCACGCGACTCGAGGGCTGCGCCTGGCCGGGGCGGTCAGCGCCGCCGAGGTGCTCGACCGGCTACGCCGCTTCGCCGGCGCCGACGATGCCCCGGAGCTGATCCTCGGCCACGCTTGGGACGACTTCGGGTGGCCCGAGGGTCGTCCGCCCACCGCGGCGGAGATCACCCAGGCGGCGCCGGGGCGCATCGTGCTGCTGACCCGCGTCGACGCCCACTCGTGCTTAGTCAGCCAGCCGGTGCTCGACCGGTTGCCGCTCGAGCAGCTGGACGGCGTGGACACCGCCGACGACGGCGCGCCGACGGGCTGGTTGCGCGAACAGGCCTCGCAAGCGGCGTTGGCGCTGGTCCGGGAGCTGATACCGCCGGCCGAGGCTGCCGCAGCTCGCCAGGCGGCGTGCCACGCCGCCGCCGAGCTGGGGATCGCGACGATCCATGAGATGGGGCACCCCGGCCTGTACGGCCTGGACGACGCCGTCGCCTGGGCGGTCGGCGACTGGCCCATCGAGGTGCTCGTGTGGTGGGCGGAGCTGGATTTGGACGCCGCGGTCGGCAGAGGGCTCCGCCCCGGTGGCGACCTGTTCCTGGATGGCTCGATCGGCACGTGCACGGCCGCGACCTCGCGGCCGTACGGACCGGCGGGGGAGTGCGGCGAGCTGTTCCACGACGACGAGGCGGTGGCGGACTGGTTCGAGGCGTGCACCCGCGCCGGCATGGGCGGGGGTGTCCACGCGATCGGAGACCGCGCAATCGAACAGGCGGTGGGCGCGCTGGAGCGGGTGGCCGCGCGGGTCGGTCTCGACGCGGTCCGCCGCTGCCGCCACCGGATCGAGCACGTCGAGCTGCCCTCGCGCGACCAGGTCGCGCGCATGGCGCACGTCGGGGCGGTGGCCAGCGTCCAACCCGCGTTCGACGCCGTCTGGGGCGGGCGCGAACAGCTGTACGCGCAGCGCTTCGGGGCAGACGCGGCCCTGCGTTCCAACCCGTTGGCATGGTTCGTGGAGGAGGGGGTGGGGTTGGCATTCGGTTCGGACTCCACCGTCACGCCGCTGGACCCCCTCGGCGCGCTCGCTGCGGCGACCGGCCATCTCGGGGGCCTGTCGATCGATGCCGCGACGGCGCTGGCGGCGCACACGGTCGGCGGTCATCACGTCGCCGGTGTGCACGACGCCGGACGCTGCCGGCCGGGGTTCCGGGCCGACCTTGCCGTGTGGTCGCACGACCCGCTGGACGGCCTCGGTGGACCGCCGCCGCGCTGCCTGGCGACACTTGTGCGCGGCGCTGTGGTTCATGGTGACGCATTTGGCCCGTGATGCCCTAGGCACACCTTCGCAATGCAGATTTCTTTCCGCCCGCCTGACCTGCAGGTTTGCGCGTTTGCGCTGGTCAGAGGCGAAATTTCAACATGAACAACGGGTTGACGCAGGGTGTCCCGCGCCCCTACAGTCGCCCCGCGCAACACAGGACGGTCTGTCCGGTGAGGCGCCGAAAATTGGGACGAACGTGCGGTTCGAAAGGGGGCGGGCGCTCTTGACAGCGCTTGGTCGCGCGAGCTGTGCACAGGGCGGTCGCGTTCTTCGCGCCGCGCTCGCAGGGCACGTCGACGGCGACGTCGACAGGTGGAGGCAAGCTCAGTAGAGAACAACGGAAGGTCGACTGTCGTCCCAGCCGATCCGTTTGGTACCAACGGCTTGCTGCTGACACCACCGACGGCCCCGGAGGCCCCCCTCCGGGGCCGTCGTGCGTCCGCGGCCAGAAAATGCCGGCGTGACGTTGCGCGGCCGGGGCGGAACCGCTACAACGCCGCCTGACCACACCGCTCTCACTTGTCAGGAGACACTCGCGGTGGCCAAGGACTACGAGGAAGACCCCGACGACCTTCTCGAGGACGACGAGGAGGAAGAGGGCGACGACGAAGACCTCGACCTCGACCTGGAAGCGCTCGACCTCGACGACGTCGATGACGACGACGGGGACGACGATGAGCTCGACGCCGACGACGACGAGGACGACGACGAGGCGGACGACGAGGAAGACGACGAAGCCGACGGTGGCGACGACACCGAAGACGAGGCCGAGGAGTCTCTCGACGTGCTGCTCGCCCGCGAGCAGGGCGAAGACGACGGCTTGGTCCGCCTCGATGACGAGCCTCGGGACGGACTGGTCTCGGTCACCACGCCGATCGGTGCGGACGAGTTCACGTGCCAGTCGTGCTTCTTGGTCAAGCGGCGCGCGCAGCTGGCGGACGAGAAGAACATGATCTGCCTCGACTGCGCATGACGCAGTCGCGGTGCTGACCGCCCGGCGCGCCGCCTGCGCGGTGGCCGCCGGGCTGCTGCTGTACGCCGGACATCCACCGTGGGACCTGACGTGGGCCGGTTACGTCGCGCTGGTCCCGTTGCTGCTGCTCGCGCGCGACCTGGGCGCAGGCCCGCGGCCGGTACGCAGTGGCCTCCTGTGGGGCCTGCTCGCCGGCCTGGTGTTCTTTCTGCCGCTGCTGACGTGGATCGGTCGGTTCGGTGTCGCCCCCTGGTTGCTGCTGGCGGCGGTGGAGGCGCTGGCCGTCGGGGCGTTCACGGCCATCGTGGCGCGATGGGGTGACCGTGCCGGTCGCCTTCCGCTCGCCGTGGCGGCGTGGGTCGGCCTGGAGTGGCTGCGTTCGACGGTCCCGCTGTCCGGCTTCCCGTGGGGGGTGCTCGGCTACACCCAGCACGACGGGGGGCTGGTGCTGCCCGTGGCGCGGCTGTTGGGTGTGTTGGGCGTCTCGGGGGTGTTGGCGGCCGTCGCCGCGTCGGTCGAGGCCGGCGTGATGGCGTTGTGGCGGCGACACTGGCGAGCACTGATCACCCCGGCCGTGGCGCTGGCCGTCGGCGCGGTGCTCGTCGTTGTGACGCCGGCGGCGCCTCCGTCGACTGGAGCAACGGTGGACATGGCGGCCGTGCAGGGAAACGACGTCGAGCTGCCGGCGTTCGTCGACCGCGGCGACGAGATGCGGATCCTCGACATCGCAACGCGCATGGTGGCAGCAACCGAGCGCCTCGGGCAGATGGGGCCACCGCCCGACGTGGTCGTGTGGCCGGAGAACGCGCTGGACTCCGACCCGCGAACCGTGCCCGCCGTGCGCGAGCAGGTCGTCGAGGCGACCCGGCACATCGGTGACGCGACGCTGCTCGCCGGCACGCTGCTCGACGGCGAGACACCCCGCACGTTCCGCAACACCATCGTGCGGTTCGGGCCAGACGGGGACATCGTCGACGCGTACGACAAGCGGATCCTCGTGCCGTTTGGCGAGTACGTGCCGTGGCGCGCGATGTTCGGCAACCTACCGCCGCTGCAGGCCGTGCCCAACGACGGGATCCCCGGCGAAGAGCCGAAGGTCTTCGACATCGACGGGGTCGTCGTCGGTCCCGTGACGTGCTACGAGAGCCTGTACCCGTCGCTGGTGCGCGATCAGGTCCGGGAAGGTGCGGAGGTGATCGTCGTCTCGACGAACAACGCCTCGTTCGGCCGGTCGCCCGCCAGCCGCCAGCATCTGGCGTTCTCGCAGCTGCGGGCCGTCGAGACGGGGCGGTGGGTCATGCACGCAGGGATCTCGGGAATCTCCGCAGTCGTCGATCCCGATGGCGGGCTGTCACAGCAGACCGAGCTGTTCGTCCAGGCACTGGTGCGTGCCGACCTGCCGTTGGTCGCCGAACCGACCCCGTACATCGTGATCGGCGACGTCGTCGGTCCGACAGCCGCGGCGCTGACGGCCGCAGCGGTCGGCTGGCTGCTCTGGACACGCCGGCGTGGACAGGACCGCAGCTCGTCGTTGTGATCCGGCGAGGGTCTGGCATCATCGGGACGGGCGCCGTTGCGGGACGGCGGATGGCGGGAGGCAGGCATGTCTGGTCGGCGTTGGTCTGCGCAGATCGTGGTGATCGCCGTCGTGCTCGGGGGCCTGTCGTCGGCGTTGCCGGCGCGATCGGCGGGGCTGCCACCGAGCCTGCGGTTGCTGCGCTCGACCCGTGAGATCACCGTGGAGCGCTGGCCGGGGGAGAAGGCGCTGTTCGATCTGGGCACGTACGTCGCGTCAGTCGGAGGAGGCTTCGAGGTTCACGCGCGACGAACCGAGCTCGGCGTCCGCGGTCGGCAGGTGCGCCGGGGGGCTGATGGCTCGATTGCGACCGTCCGGCGGCTGCGCCCGTCGATGCTGGCCTTTACCAAGGGACTGCGCGGGTTCTTCGACCTGACGATCCGTGACGCCTCCGGCGCGGTGGTGCGCCGTGCGTCGCGTCCGTTCTGCCCGGGTGGGCAGACACGAGCGCGGTTGAGCGCCTCGGGCCCCGACCGCGGCAGGTATCCCCAGACGAACTGCCACGCCAGCGAGGTCACCAGGGCAGTGGTGTGGGGGCTGGACCGGGGGTGGGCCGTCGCCGCTCCCGAGTACGCCGCCCGTGTGCCGGACGGCACGTACACGATCCAGCTGGCGATCGCCCCCCAGTACGTCGACCTGTTCGACATCCCGGCATCGGACGCTCGGACCTCGGTCCGCGTGACCGTGAGGACGCTGGACGACTCCTGCGCGGACTGCGAGAGGGCACCGGACGACACCCACGGCCATCACCACGCCGCACAGGTCCCCGAAGTCGCCGCCGCCGCCACCGGCCTTCCCGATCTGGTGGCCCTGCCTGCGCACAACATCGGCACCACCGTCCCCGAAGGAACCCGCCGCGACCACCTGGTCTTCGGAGCGACGGTCTGGAACGCCGGCCCCGGCCCGCTGGTCGTCGAGGGGTTCCGGCGGCCCGGGCGGGACGTGATGGACGCCAAGCAGTTTCTGTATGACCGCGGTCGCAAGGTCGGCACCCATGCTGCGGGGACCATGGAGTACGACCACCGCGACGGGCACCATCACTGGCATTTCCAGGATTTCGCTACCTACCGGCTGGTCGACCGGTCCCGGCAGAAGGTCGTGCGCAGCGGCAAGGAGGCGTTCTGCTTGGCCAACACCGACCCGGTGGACCTCACGGTCCGCAACGCGAACTGGGCACCGGAATCCACCGACCTGCACTCCAGCTGCGGTGGGATCTCGGCCATCTGGGTGCGGGAGGTCCTCGACGTCGGCTGGGGTGACACGTACTTCCAAACCCTGCCGGGTCAGTCCTTGGATGTCACCGGGGTGCCGAACGGCGTGTACTTCATCGAGGTCATCACCAACCGCAAGGGCCGCTTGCGCGAAGCTGACACCAGCAACAACCGGGCTCTCACCAAGATCCGGCTTGGTGGTGAGCGGGGCGTCCGGACGGTGAAGGTCCTGTCGTAGCGGAAGTCAGCCCTGCGCCGTTTGGCCGAGGCTGGCGCCTAGGCGACGCAGGTTGCGCTGACGCGCGCGGTACAGGCCCTGAGCGAACGTGCGGACCGCCGGCGTGAACACGCCGGCGTCGATGATCACCGAGTCCGTGTAGCGACTGCCGCTGCCCCGTGGCTCGACGGTGATCGTGTGGTCCCACTGCCGCACCACGCCCCCGTGCTCCTGTGTCTGCAGCACCCGGCCGTCGTCGTCGACGCGGCGGATCGCGATGTGGTGACGCCACGCCGGTAATGCCGGCACGGGGCGCAGCCGCAGGTTCATGGTCTGCCCCTCGTGCAACTCCTCCGGCAGTGAGCGTGTGTCGATCAATGCGGGTCCCGGCGTGATGCGGACGATGGTCGCGGGCCGCTTGATCGCCGCCCACACCGCATCCGGTGGCGCGTCGAGCGAGGTCGAGACGGTTACGCGCGTGGTCATGGGTCCTCTGCCGGTACGGTGATCCGGCACCTGGCGGCTACGCTGTCAGGCATACGGGCGCCTGGCACACCGCGGGGCTCCCGCTGAGGCTCCCGTCATCTAGCTGGCCTAGGATACCGGCCTTTCAAGCCGGCGGCGCGGGTTCGAATCCCGTCGGGAGCACCAGACAAAACCGCAGGTCAGAGCAGTGCGGCGCCTACGTTCCACAGGTGCGCAACGTCGCTGAAGGCCCCGCGTGCCATCTACGTGCCATAATTAGCCGATGGCACGAGGAAAGCGGCGGCACCACGGCGGCACGGTCCGAAAGCTCCCGTCCGGGCGCTGGCAGGCGCGGGTGTGGGACGATGGCACGGGCAAGCACGTCTCCGCCGGCACGTTCCCCACGAAGGCCGACGCCCAGGTGGCCCTCACGCACGCGCTTGCGGACCACTCACGCGGGAAGTGGGTCGCGCCCGACCGCAGCCGCGCCACCGTCGAGTCCTACGTGCGCAGTTGGATCGATGGACACCCCAAGCTCGGCGTCCGCACCCGCGAGCGCTACGACGGGCTGCTGAAGCATCACATTGCGCCCCACATCGGCAAGGCGCGGCTCGGCGACCTCACGACTGCAACTGTGCGCCGGTGGCACGCCAAGCTGCACACCACGGTGTCGCCTGACACCGCCGCGAAGGCCTACCGGCTGCTGCGCGCGGTGTGCAACACAGCGGTGCAGGACTCGGTAATTGCAGTCAACCCGTGCCAGGTCAAAGGCGCCGGCGTGGAGCACCACGATGAACGGCCCACCGCCACCGTCTCCGAGGTGGTCGCGCTGGCGGACGCGGTGCCCGAGCGGTTCCGTATGCTCGTGCAGCTCGCCACCTGGACGTCGCTGCGTTTGGGCGAACTCGCCGCACTCACCCGCGCCGACATCGACTTGGTGCACGGCACCGTCAAGGTGTCCAAGAACCGCCAGCGCCTCGACGACGGCAGCAGCGTCGTCGTGATACCCAAGTCCGCCGCCGGTAGGCGGACCGTGACGATCCCACCGCCCCTTGTGCCGCAGCTCGCCGAACACCTGGAGCGCTACGTCGGCCCCGCGCCTGACGCGCTGGTGTTCACCGGCGCCAAGGGTGCACCGCTGGACCGGTCAAGGTGGGGAGTCATGTGGCGGAAGGCCCGCGCGGCCGTCGGACGGCCCGATCTGAAGTTCCACGACCTGCGGCACACGGGTAACACGCTCGCCGCGGCCACCGGCGCGTCGACCCGCGAGCTCATGGCGCGCATGGGCCATTCTTCACCGCGCGCTGCCCTGATCTACCAACACGCGACCGCCGACCGGGACAAAGCCATCGCTGCTGCACTCGGCGACCTGATGACGACGAAGCCCGTTCGGCCGATCAGCACGACCGACTCCGCTCAGCGCGAGTAACCGCCCATCCGACAGCTACGGTGCCGGGCGCGGGAGATTTTGGTCCAGATGGTCTAGGGCCAGGCGTAGCTCTGCTGACTCCCATCGTCCGGCGGACGAGTCGGCGGGCACCGCACGTTCGAGGGTTTGGGCAGGGCACCAGCCGAGGACATGGCCGCTACGGTTAGCAACGTCAGTCACCGAGCAAATGACAAGGGCCCAGTCGTCGGGATAGCGGCGCCCGGTTTCGAACTCATGGCGCGTTAGGTGGATGACGACGAAGTCGGCCAGCTGCGTGGCCGTCGCTTTCACTTCGAGCAACCTCGGCGGACCCGACGTGCGGGGAGCGGAGATGTCGTAGCCGAGCTGATCCGACTCGAGGCTCACGCGCCGAACATGGCGGGACAGCTCGGGGTGCCCGAGCGAAGCGAGTTCGTCGCGCGCGGTTGCAGTGACGATCTCTTCGCCGATCGCGCCAATCTCTCGCCGCAGACTGTCGTCCCAATGTCGCGCCAGGGCGGTCAAGAGTTCTTCACGCCGCTGTGGATCGGGTACAAGCGCGACGATGCTTTCGTCCGCATCAAGCACCAAAGGCCTGTTGGCTCGTGCCGTTGCCGCGGTCATTAGGCGTGCGGCGATAGCCACCACGGCGTCATCTATGGTGCCGCTCAATAGGTCCAGGAGCTCGCGGGTAGGGAACAGCGCAGCGTCTCGTTCCTTCACCAGTCCGCTCGCCACGAGGAGGCGTTCGCCGGCTTGCAGGTCTGGCGGTGGGAACACACCGCCAGTGGCGTGAACCCAGTAGGACTCGTGGGCCTCGCTGACTCGGGAGCCAGTGTCGTCGAGTAACGAGGCGACATGAAGGGCCGCGCGGATTAGGTAGCGGGTCGGAGGCGTGAGACCGCCGCCGTGTCGATTAGTCAACGCGGGGTATCCAAGTGAGCGAACAGCGTGTCGAGGTCGTCAGGGTCGACCCACTCGCCGTAGGACTCCTCGTCCGGGAGGGACATCGTCACCAGGTCGGGGTCCGACAGCATGTGGGAAAGGCGCTCAGCCTTGACCCTGATGCGTTCATCGACGGCCTCGTCAACCGTTCCCGTCGAGACAAGGAATGTGATGCGAGTTTCGGTGCCAGGCGCAAGTCCGAGCCGGTGAATGCGGTCGATGGATTGAAGGTATTGCCCCGCGTTGAACGTTCGGTCGAGGTAGATAGCGTCGTGGCAATCGCGGTGAAGACTGACGCCCTCCGACATGGCGGCGGGGTTGGCGAGCAAGACCTGGCAATCGTCCTCGGTGCGAAACCGGCGCAGTTCCGCCTCGCGCGTGAGGTAGTCCTCTTCGTCGTCACTCGAAGGAACACCGCCATGGATCACCGCCGGCCGGTATGGCGCCAGGACACTCCCCGCCAACTCCTTGAGGTTCCCGACGAAGTTCGACCATACCAACGTCTTTCGTCCGAGACTGGCGTTGGCGGCCACCATGCCTGCGAGCTTTTCAAACTTGCGAGGTACTTCAAATGTTCCGTAATCGAGAAGCCGCTCCGCGAGCGTCGAGTTTTGGGGGATGGTCAGGGACGGCCATTTCATCGTCGACGGATCTGCCCCCGCAACGGCACGTGCGAGGAGTGCCGGATTCGTGGCGGCCTCTAATAGGTACATGACGACTTCTCCCATCTGCCCGAACGTTGCTCGGTCACGCGCGGTAGCAGCGGTCGCGTGGCGCATTCGCGTCCGTAGCGCCTCATAGATCTCGGCTTGGAGCGGGTGCATGGTCACCAGTTCCACTCGCCGGGTTGGAGGATCTAGGCCGAGTTCGTCCTTCTTGGTTCGGACAAACAGTGGCGACAGCCTGCCCGACAACTGACGCATCGCGCCCGGCGGGGGGTCCGGCCGCCTTGCTTCGGCGGGGAGGATTCGGCTGGCTTGATGTGGCCAGAGAAAGTCGAGAAGAGCGACAAAGTCTCGTGGATGTTGCGGGGCTGGTGTACCAGTGAGGATGTCTCGTCGTACCGCTAGATGTGCCAGGTCCAGGCAGCTCCTACCCCACTCGCCAGTGCGTCCGCGCTTCATCCGGTGCGCCTCATCGAGGATCACATGTGTGGCGCCACTGGCGACCCACCGCGCCACCTCCCGATAGCGAGCTGCGAGGCGCTGATAGTTGACCAGGAGCACCTCCGCGCGCCGCGAGACGCGTCCCTCGAGACGGGCGACAACCGGTGCCGGGTCGAAGCACTCCGCGGCTTCGGTTAGCCAGGAGTCGAAGGCCGATAGCGGAGCGACTACGAGCAGCCGCTCCACACGACCGCGTTGTCGCTCCGCCTCGTAGCAGGCGTAGGCCACTGTCGTCTTACCTGCACCGGGCACAGAGAAGTTGGCACCGTGGGACAGGGCAAGAAGACGCGCAAGGTCGCGGCGTTGAAACTCCTTCAGTTCGCGACGAAACCGGGTGCCAGAGTGACGCAGCTCTATAGGTTCCGTATGCCCGCCGCCCCCCTGGAGAAGCGCGGCGACTTCTACGCGCTCCGCGTCGGCCTGATGGAGGAGGCGCTCCACGTCTCCGTCGAAGGTGATGGAGCAAGCATGGCTGCGGAGGGCCTGTGCGAGCCAGTTGCGTGAGGCAAGGAACCGTTCGACCGGCACCAGGAGGAGGCCGTCCTCGTGCGTACCGATGGCCGGTGCGATGTTGCGCCCCAGCGCGTTCCAAAGTTCGTCGGGTACTGCATCGTCACGCTGAAAGGCGACGCTGAACTGATCCGCCGCGAAGGCAACATGCAGATTTCCCACGCCAATCAACCAGCGACAACCTTGGCTCTGACAAGTTCAGCCTCGAGGGAGCGGTACGTCCGCCGAAGCTTCTTGAAGGCTGCCTCGAGCGACTTACGACGCTTGTCATCGAACTCTGGGCCCCCCAGAATCTCGCGACAGGCCTCGCTGCAGCGTTCGAGTTGCTTGTTGGCGTTCTTGATGGCCTCAATCGGAGCCTGGAGCTTGTCTGCTTCGTTCTCGTCGCGCCGCTTCTCCTTGATGCCTGTGATGATCGCCGCCTTGACGGCGTCCTTGACGTCGTCTTGCTCCAGCACGATCGGCGTCCCCGCGATACGCACGCGCTTGTCGCGCCGGGTAACTACGTCTATGAGGCCGCGGACGTTCACTGCGCCAGCATCTGTCCCATCGCCCGTGAGAAGCGCATCAACGCCTGCCGGATCGACATCGTCGCTCGGGGCAATCGAGGCGAGCCCTCCGGCGACTCCGCCGAGCACCTCGTCTTCCTCGAGCTGAGGCACCATGTAGTCAGCCATGAAGTCAGGATCGATCCGCCGTATCTGATGGACCGGCGTTACGCCCACCGCAACCGACAAGAGAAAGCTTTCAAGATGGCGCTCGGCTTCGGCTGGGTCCTGTTCAACCAGCGAGTGGTATGAGCGATGCAGGTCCCGCAGCTGTTCATAGCCGAGCGTGTCAAAGAACGTGAGCCGGAGCGGCTCGTGAGGGATCCGTTGCAACTGCCGGATCAGGTCGAGCATGCGTAGCCGCAGCCGCACCTCGTTCTCGCCCTTCTTCGGGCTTTCGGGATAGATGCGGAGTTCACGGGCGATTTGCGCATCGCTCAGATGGCGCTCATTCGCCAACTCCTCAATGAACAGCAGTTCATTGGTCAGCGAATATTCGACCTTGAGCTCCTTCTGCATTTGGAGTCGCAACTCCAACAGCGCGAGCTCGTCTGGGTGCACCGTTTCCGGCAGCACTGCAACGCGAATGTGGCGCTTCGACGGATCCTCAAACTCGCGGAGGGCCACTACTCGAGTGTTGGCGTTGATCAGTACACCCTTGTGCGTCATGACCCCTGGATCAGTCTGACCCTCGCGCTGGAGCGAGTCTTTGAGCGCCGCGAACTCCTCGGCGGTACGAGCACCGCGAACATGACGCTGGATGACCTTCTGCGCCGGCTCGCTGTGAGGGTCGTCGCGCACCAGCTTCCACTCGGGATCGTCCTCGAGTTGTGCGCGCACCCGGTGAGAACGATGGTTCAGCAGGACCTCATCGACGCCGATGACGATCACTTGGCAGAGCCGTGGTTCGCCGGCAGGGCCCGGCAGGCGGACGACCTCGTGACGCTCCGGCGGCACCTTGTTGAGCTCTGCCAGCAGATGTTTGATCCGCTGGACACGTTGTGCCTCGGTGATCTGTGCCACGACAGCCCCCTACTCGGACGACACACGCCGTCGATTCAGCGTAGCGCTGGCCTGTGACGCCCAAGGTGCCGCGGCGTTGCTACGGGCTGGCAAGATCGGCACATGACGGAATTGGTGCGCGACATCTGCCAGTGGGCCATCGGGGAGCGGTGCTTGCCGCTCGCGGCGGACTTGGCGCCCGGCACCACTGCACAGGAACGACGAAGTCTGGCGGCCCTAGGGGGACTCGTGCGGTCGGTCGCGGGCGGCGTATCGACCGACTGGCCCGAAGCCGTGCAGCACTGGGCGCGGGACGCTCCATCCCCACCTGCGGCGCTCGTGTCTGCAGTGCGTCGTCACGCGCGCCTGGGTGACCTTGGCATCGATGTGTTCGCCGACGCGTATGAAGGTCTTATCGCGGGCCCCAACCGCAGGAAGCTCGGCACGTTCTTTACACCGCCATCGGTGGTCGACCTCATGCTGGAACGGGCGGCCAGCGTGCTGCCGTCCCCGCGACACATCGTCGATCCGGGCGCGGGGGTCGGCGCTTTTAGTATCGCGGCCAGACGCAGATGGCCCCGGGCGATCGTGACGGCGGTCGACGTCAATGTCGTAACTTTGGGATTGCTCGCAGCGCGAGCGCACATGGAGCGCGCTTCCGAGCGGCTCGTCCTCGCCCATGGGGACTATCTCCAGTGGATTCGTGACGGCGACTGTCGCCGGCCGGGCCCCACGCTGCTCCTGGGCAACCCACCGTACACACGTCACCAGGAGCTTGACCAGAAGCTCAAATCGGTGGCAAGAGACGCCGCGGGCGATCTCGTCGACAGCGGGCTTGCGGGACTGGCCGCCTACTTTCTGGGCGCGTCCCTGCGCTCGCTGGGCGACGATGACGCCCTCTGCTTTGTGTTGCCCGGTTCATGGACGGAGTCGCGATATGGGCGACCACTTCGCAACTGGGTGTGGGAGCAGTCGAACCGCCATGTCGAACTACTGCCGTTCCCAACTTCCACCGAGGTGTTCCCAGGCACGAGGGTGACTGCAATGGTGCTCGTGGTGGGTCCGACGACTTCTGCGGCGCGACCACTGCATATCGAACGCATCACGGCAAAGGCTGCCGCGAGGGGGCAGCAGGTGAGGACTCACGACCGGGAAGGAGCAGCATCGCCTCGCAGCTTTGGCCCACTTCTGTGGCGTCGTCGACCTGGCAGATCATCCTCGATCCTCCTGTCAGAGATCGCTCGTGTTCGCCGTGGGGTCGCCACCGGTGCCAACCACTTCTTTTTTCTAGGCGACGAAGACATCGAGGGCTTACCCAGTGATGTCGTTCTTCCAGCGGTCCGCCGTCTTCGTCACGTCGTGGGCAACGAACTCGACCGTGATGAGCACGACCGGATAGGGCGCGAGGGCCTCCCGCGCTGGTTGCTATCGCTGCGAGGCCGGGACGACGCGCGGCATCCGGCGGTGCGCAAGCGTCTCGCCGACGGGATAGCCGCCAATTACGATGATCGATACCTGGCCCGGGTTCGTGACCCCTGGTACGTCATCGAGCGCATCGACCCGCCCCATCTGCTCGTGGCCTTCATGACGAAGGACAGGTTCAGGGGTGTCAACAACACGGTGCAGGCGATCCCATCGAACTCGATCTACGGCATCTACCTAAACGATCCGGCGCAGGCAAGTCCGTTGCGTGACTGGATCAACAGCGACGAGGGGCAGGATGCGCTTCGTGTGCAGGCGCGTCACTACAGCAACGGTCTTTTCAAGCTGGAGCCCCGCGACTACATGCAGGTTCGAGTGCCCAATGAGCTTTCCACCTGACCGTCATGGGCAAAGCCGGGCCGAAAGCCGCGCACCGTGGTCACTCGTGATAGCCGGATACGGCTACGCGATGGTCGTCCGAAATGGCGCAGGGAAGGTCCCGCCTGGATCGATGCGTCCCCGAGGCCCCCGATGTTTGCGGTTGCTATCTGCGATGACGACTCGCCCATACGCCGGCACATCGGGCATGTTCGCTCAAGCGCCTGCCATCAACTCGCGGAAGGCAAGTTCGATCTCTGGGGGTGGGCTGGCGACGACGCCCGCGATTTCGTCGGCGTCGTCGGCGAGCTTGCGGCGGTAGTGCTCGAAAATACGCGGCGGCTGCTCCGAGCGGCCGCGCAGGCGAGCGACATGAGCGCGCTCGAGGTACAGCCAGCCGTTGGGATCGAGCAGCCGTAGCCCTTGCTCAACGGCTCGCTCGGCGGTGTCGAGATCACCGGCCTCGCGGCTCGCGCGGGCGAGTTCCAGGGCGGCGTCCTGCAGCTGGACGATCGCCTGTTCGCAGATGTCGGTTGCCCACGAATACGCGCGGCCTTCCATCGGTTCGCCACGGACCAGCTCAAGCGCTGCGGCAAGCTCGCGGATGCGCAGTTCGGCCGGGAGGTCGCGCGCGAGGGTGAGGTGGGCGAACGCCCGGTCGAGGTCTGTACCTAGATGATTCGAAAGGACGATGGGCTCGTCGCCGCTGCGCCGGGGCACCAGCGGCTCACCATCGGGGCCGTCCCCGAGGACCTTGCGGAGCTTCGTAAGCGCCGACGTGACACGTTGGGATCCCGGACGCGCCGCGCTGCCTGCCCAGATCACGTCGTCGAGCTTTTCCTTGGTGACGCCGCCACGGTGGGTGGCGAGGTAGACGAGGATCTCCAGCGTCCCCGGCGTAAGCCCCTCGACCCGGGCGCCGTCGCGGACGACGTCCACCGCCCCCAGCAGCCGAATCTCGCACCAGGCCTGCTCAGTTTTCGGCGAGGGTGCCGTTGAGGCGTGACCGTTGGTGCTGGGATCAACCGTTGCGACCGTAGGGTGCGCGAGCGGCTTGGCCGGTTCCAGACTGGCGGGCTCGTCCAGGCGGGCCAGCTCGTCGTCGACGAGTTCCGGGTCGATGTCGGGCAAGGCGAGTAGGACGGTTCCACCGTCGGGCAGCCCAAGGCGGCCGGTGTGCTCGTCTACCAGGTCGAGCACCCACGCGCCGGTAGTCACCGGTCCGGCAGCAAGGACGCCGAGCATCCCGATCAGGTCGGCGGGGACCTCCGGTGAGACCGCGCCGTGATGGCAGACCAGCAAGCGGGGGATGCGGTCGTCGATGACGACCTCGCCGACCTCACCGAGTGCCTGCTCGACTTCGCGGACGGGGTCATCGATCTGACGGACGCGGTCCAGTGATGCGAGCCGCTCATCGCCAGCGATCGCGACCTCGACGGGGAACGACACCCGCGAGGTGGCGAGATCCAGGCTCATGGCCCGCAGCCGTCGACACACCTCGGGCGGCGAACCCTCAAGCACGAGTGTGCCCATTGCACCCAGGTTGGCGAGAACAGTGGACGTCGCGGAGCGGCCCAGCGTCACTAGGAGCGGGATTCCAAAGGACCTCTCCGGGCCCCGATCGCCGAGTCGTGCCTGCCATCCCACTGGGCCGTCGGCGCCGTCGTCGGCCAGCGTCCACGGTGGCGGGGGATCGGGCAGCGCGACCCGCTCGTCGAACAAGAGGATGACCTGCCCGTCGTCGGTGGCTCTTACCAGCACCGGGTGGACGCCGTGTGGGATGCTCGCGAGCAGCGACGCCAGATCAGCGAGCGTCTCCTCCGGGGCCGCCGTGGCGTCGAGTCGCGCGACTTCTTCGTCCGCCTCCGGCAGCGGTGTCGGCAGCCGCATCCCGGGGGCCCGCTGCTGCAGCAGAGTCCGCCTCCGCCACCGGAGGGTGGCCACAACACCGGCAGCAAGGATGCTGGCTGCGGCCACTCCGGCTGCAAGGCCGGTTGGCACCCCCAAAGCCGTTTGCGACTCATCGTGGGGTGGGGGATCGCCATCCCCCGCCGGGTCCAGCGTCGATGCGTCATCTACCGACCTGTCGGCCTCGACCGCGGCTCGCCAGCCGTCGTGGCGAGTCGGGGCGTCCGGAGCAACAGCACCTGGGGTCTTGTTGTCATCTACCGCCGCGCGCGTCCCAACGTCGTTGGCTGCGGCCTGCGGCTGCTCGGCTGTGGCCTCCTCGCGCTCCGGGGCGGTTGGGTGCGTCGTCGCAAAGTCGGGGCTGCCACGACCGGGGAGAGGCGGGGTTGAGGGCAGGAGGAACTCCTGCCCCGGGTAGATCAGCGCCGGATCGTCCGGTGGCAGCAGCCGGTCACGGTTCGCCTCGATGACCTGTTGCCAGTAGGGGATGATCTCGGCGTCGGTGGGCCGTCTGCCCCACGACTCCGTGAGAGTGGCCTCTGCGATGCGCCAGAAGTGGTCACCCCGTTCGACTTCCCAGGTCGAAGTCTCTGCGTCTTCGCGTACGGCGACGTCCACCTCTGTGGGGTTGTTGGTGGGCGGGCGCGGTGCGCGGTCCAGCCGAGTCGGGATCAGCAGCCGCCAACCGGGCTCCACGAACGCTGTGCTCTCGCTGACCGTGTCGCCGCCACCGACGTTCCTGCCCACGTTGGCGGCGCGCAGTTCGGGGCCGAGGGACGAATCCCCGAGCACGTCCGCGGCAAAGCCGCCCCACGAGTCCCCCTCAGCGACCGTCACGATGCGGCCTTCCATGACGGGCTGCGGTAGGGCTGCCGATTCGCCGGCTGTATGAACGACTGGAGCGGTCGCAACCACGGCGGGCGCGGCCAGGCCCCCCAGGGCCAGTGCCTGCTGGCCAGGGCCCGCCAGTGTGATCGCGGCCGCGACGAGGACCTGCGCGACATGCCGGATCCATCCCGGCACAGCCCTCGGTGACGGCCGGTCGCGAACGATCGCGACCACCTCGATGACCAGCATCGCGACGAGCACTGCCCAGGTGGCCCAGGCCGTGACCGCAAGTACGTTGACCCAAACGGACGACGGCACCAGACCGGCTTGGGCGGCGTCGACCACCCGCGTCCCTTCGATCGGCCAGGAGGGAAGCGGGTTCCCGATGGCCGCGGCCAGCAGGAGCGGCGGGCTCGCCAGCGCCGCGAGGGCGGCCATCAGCTGGACGGCTGCGCCCGCCCGGGACCGCGATGTCTCGGCCTCCATCGCCACCTCCTCTCCGTTCTCGGGCACTCGATCGTCGGGGGTCACCGGACGGTCACGGACTGGATCTCCTTCACGGGGAACGTCGCGTTCTGCTGCCGCGTCTGTGTTCCGAGCGAGCCCGACAGGCCGCCGAGCTCCGGCGCAAAGCCCTCGTACGTCACTGTCCATTCCACGGACATCGTGGCGGTCACCTCGTTGAAGACCTGCTCGTAGACATGCACGCAGGCGCCCTTGGGCTCGCCCGGCACCTGGTCGTAATAGGAGGTGTTGCGGTCGTACGGCAGCTGGCTGCTGCACGTGAACGCCCCGCTGCCGTCACCCGGGTCGATCTCCATCTCGCCAGGGGTCGCGGTGACGCGGACCGAGACGTTGCCGTCGCTGGCGTCGACAACAATCGGTTCTAGGGACGCCTCGGCCCACCACCACGTTTCGGCCCTGACGATCGCGCGGACGGTTCCATCGTCCGCCGGCTGATCGAACGTGTGGCGAAGGCCCGGCAGGGGAGGATCGACCCGCGCGGCCGCGCGTTCTAGCAGCCCGGCAAAGATCTCCTCCGCATCGCGACGGGCGCCATTGCCGCAGGGCGGTCCTGGGGGATCGGGGTTCAAAGCGGGGATGCACTCCCACTGCTCCCATTCGCTCCCGTCGCTGCACTCGTACCGGACCGGCTTGGTGACCCGGCCCTGCTCGTCGACGATGTGACCGCTGCCATCCAGGGTTACGTACCGCTCGCAGGTCACGCCCGACCCGCCGCCACCTCCGCCACCCTTGACCACGTGAGGTGGGCACTCCCGGACGAGCCGGTACCCGCCTTCCGGCAACGCGACCTCTACGACCGTGCATTCGTGTTCCGCTGCGGCGGGGGCCGCAGGCAGGAGTACGGATACGACCAGCGACACGAGTAGCGCCAGCACTGCGTTGACTGGCGCGGTCGCGACTCGCCCGCGGTGCCGGGTCGAGGCGATCACGCGCACGGCTTGGTCTCCTGACCGACCTGGCCGGCGAAGTCGACCCGCCACTGCCCCTTGACGAGCTTCCACTCAATGGTTTCCAGACCGCCGGACCGGCAGGCTTGCGCGGTGACCGAGCGGCGAGTCGCGGAGACGAGCTCGAAGTTCGTGAACTCAGCGGGATCGGTAACGGGCTCGCGAGGCGCCAGTCCGCGCAGGGTCTGTGCGAAGCGGTCGGTCACCACCTCCGTCAGCCGGCCGAGCTCCTCCCCGCCGCCCTGACGGTCACGCTCGTACCAAGCTTCTGTGAATACGTCCCAGCGGGCTGCAACCGCCTCCTCGATGGACGGCGGAACGCAGTCGTTCTCGTCTTCGGACTCGGCACGTTCGACCAGCCACTCCTGCTCCACACGGCGATAGGTGACGTCGAAGCGGGTGTAGGACTCATCGGCCTTCTCGTCGCCCACGGGATCACCCGTCGCAACGTCCGTGATACGGACCTGAGCCGAGGAGCAGATGGGGACCGTGGCGGCTTCACCCGTGGTTGTGACTCTGGAGAGCGGCTCGGCATCGACGTCACCCCGCACGATCACGCCACGCTCGAGTGCGAGCTCGAGCTCCTGCCTTATCCAATCGGAGGCCTCAGATCCCGGGACCGCTATCCCGTCGCCGGCGGAGTCGACATCCACAGCGCGGGGGCGCGTCGGTGGCAATGCGTAGACCGTTTTCCGCCAGGTGACGTACAGCTGTGCGGCCGTCTGATCGTCGAGCGACTGTGCGTCCGGCGTGGGACTGCCGGTCTCAACCGGCGTAGGACTGGGGGTGCTGGATGGCTCGATGCCATCGGCGCCGTTGCACGCAACAAGGAGCAGCGGCGCAGCCACGACCGCGGCAAGCGAGCGCGTGATTGCGGTCCTCATGCGCGGCTCTCGTCGGTAAGCACATCCACGACGGGTCTCCTAAGGGTCACTGATGGCGCGAGCGGTACGGGTCGAGTCGACGGTGCGCTCGCTGACGCCGACGACGGCCAGAAGCGGCAGCTCGATGGTGGTGACCGCGGTGACGGTGATCTCGTTTCCGTTGACTGCGACGGTCCCGGTCATCCCAGAAGCAGCAAGCTCGGACTGAGCGAGGGACTCGGCGCGGGTCGCGTCAAGCGATCCTGTTGCGGGGTTCACCATCCGGGCGCCGGCGCGGGCGGCGACCTGGGCGACGTCGGAGGTCTCGTTCAAGCCCGCCATGACCCTGGACCCGTCGGCAACCAGCGCAAAAACGAGGATCGCGACGCCGGACAGCCCGATGAGCCACCACAGGACGAACCCTCCGGACTCGTCGGCGAGCAGCTGTCGTGGAGATGCGCTGTTCATCATCCGTCCCCCTGGATGAAGAACGGGTCGATCGACGAGCGGCCCTTGACGGTCACCGTTCGGCCGCCTAACCCCAAGCCGGCCATCTGAGCGGTGTTCAGCCGGCAGTCGATGGTGACGGTGACCACCGAGTCGGTCGAGTCGGTCGCGACTTGCCATGAGCTGCACGCCGACCCGCTCAGCCGTCCGTCGACCAGGGCCCGGACCGCAGCCGGCCGCTCCGTCGCACTGCGGATGGTGGAGGCCAGCCGCGCGCCGTCGTGGGCAGCCAGGGACACCTCGCCCGGCGTTTGTCCGCCCGTCCCGGCCCAGACGGTCAACCAGATGAGGACGGCCAGCAGGGGAGCGCCGAGCACGAGTTCGACGACCGGCGATGAACCGGTCTCCTCGCGGGAAAGGCGGTCGATCATGGCAGCGTGAGGAACTCCTCTCGCATGGCGGTCTGCGTCACGGTGATGGTCCGCGGAAACCCCGGCACAAGCCCTGGAGCGCGGACGGTCGCGCCCATGGTCACCCTTCCCGGTGACGTCGTGGTGACGATGCTGAGCGTCTCGGCTGCCGAGTGGTCGTCGATGAGCCGGCGGGCGATGGCCTCCCCCTCCGCGGTGGAGGTGTCGGTTGCGGTGGCCGCGGTCACACCCTGCTGGACCGCGGTGATCGTTGCCTGCCGGGCAAGGAGGTACAGCCCGAGATGCAGCACGGCGCCAAGGGCCATGGCCAGGATCGGCATCACCAGGACTCCGACGACTGTGGCGTCGCCGTCCTCTTGCGCCCACCGTGCCCTCACGCAACTCAGCCGCCGGAGGACGGCAGGTTCTGGGCCTCGGTGATGACGAACGTACGGATGATGGCGACCACAGCGATGGCGATCGCCGCGAAGCCCGCGACCCACAGGATGTTCTGCACGATCTCGCCGTCCTCCTCATGGAGACGCCGGACGCGCCGGCTAACCCCGTTCAACACCGTCGTGGGGGAGGCGATCAGGACGTTCATCAGCGCGGGCAGCGCTGTGAGGACGAGCAGGGCGGCGGCCCTGCGGCGAGCAAAGGTCATGGTGTTCTCCTTCCCCCGGGGCTTATCCGTTGGGCAGTGTTCGGATGTGGCGAGGTCCTCTCGTATTTCAGCTATCGAGCAGCGTGCGGACGGTGGGGTAGATCACGTACAGGACCAAGACGATGCCGAGGGCGCCGAGCACGATGTCCTGCTTGAGCCGGGCGGCCTTGGCGGCCGTGAGCTGGTTCGCAAGCTCGTCCTGGCGCAGCGCATCAGCGCGCGCTAGGAGTGCTTCGGTAGGGGTGCCGCCGGCGGTCTCTGTCAACCGCAGCTCGGCGGCGAGCTGGCGGATCTCAGTGACATCCGCTGTGTGACCCAGGTCGTCCAACCCGGACCAGAGCTCTTGCTGGTTGGACACCGCGCGGCCCATGGCGGACGCGAGCATCCGGAAGGTCCAGTGGTCACCGGTCGCGGCAGCGCGCCTCATGGCTTGCTCGTCCTTGATGCCGGCTCGGATCATGAGGGCGGACATCTGCGTCCAGGCGGCGAGAGCCAGAGCGAGGGTGCGACGCGCCTTGGCGGCCTGGTCACGGAGCACCTCGACGGCAATCACCCATCCGGCCAGGGCGCCGGCGGTCCCGGCCGCCGGCAGCAGCCACGGCGCGACGCCGGCGAGGGAGGCGAGGAGAACTCCCGCGGTTAGACCTCCGGCGGCCCACAGTAGGCGGGAGACCACGAAGTCGTCGGAAGCGCGCCCGAGCACGGTGAGGTCCGGCAGCACCGCGCTTGGCGTGCTCGCCGCGAGCCGCTCGCGCCACCGGCGCCAGGCGCTGTCAGCTGCGGCCGCGCCGCCAAGGACCGCGTCGACCTCGCGATCGAGCCGGGGCAGCGGCGGTCGCAGTCCCCAGGCGACGGCGGTCACCCCGGCACCGAACAACAGCCCGGCTGCGACGGCGGCGACGATGTTCATCGGTCCTCTCTGCCGTGGTGGAAGAACCGCTCTGGCCCTTGGATCTTCGACCAGACCACGAGCAGCCACAGAGCGCCGGAGGCGAGGACCGTCAGCAGCAAAAGCACAAGCTGGCCGTCAACCGTTGCGTACGCCGCCATCAGGTCGGGCGAGGTGGCCGCCAGATAGATGGCCAGGACGCTCCAGATCGCAAGTACCGCCCGGCGCGTCATGCGCAGCCCGCGAGCCTCTACCTCGACCTGCCGGAGATGCTCGAGCTGCTCGTCCGCCCACTCCACCAGGGCTCGCAGCGCCGGCCGCAGCCCCTTGGTGGAGTGGCTGAGCGCCGAGGCGAGCACGACGGTGGCGGCATCGCCCACGTGGTTGTCGATATCGGCGGCGAGCTGTTCGAGGGCTGCCTCCGTGTCCATCCAGTCCAGTTGCTCGACGCAGCGCCGCAGCGGCACGGCGATGGGGGAGTCGGGGCGCGTCTGCCGGGCGGACTCGCGCAGCGCCGATTCGAGACCTACCCCGGCTGCGACGGTAGTCGACAGCTGCTGCAACCATGCGCGCGTCGCGTCGAGCATCGCGCGTTCCTGGCGCTGCCTCGCCGCCTGCCGGATCGTCTGGGGCGCCAGCCAGGCCGCCGCGACGACTCCTGCGGCCACCACCGGCCAGCCAGTGATGAGCCATCCGACGCCAGCGGCGACCGCGACAGTGGCGGCGGCTCCACCGCGACGAACGACTCCGCCCCAGTCGCGATGACGTTGCACCGCAAAGTCGTCCGTGCCGCGCATTCCGGCGACGACGGCCATCACCCCGGCCGCGAACAGCAGCCCGGTGGCGACGGCGGCGGTCACGTGCATGTCAATCCACCGCCCGCATGCCGTGCCGCCACCCGTGGTGGGTCAGCCACTGCCGCATCTTCACCGACGGTCCGTCGCCGGTCAGCCGGCCCTCCGAGTCGACCCGATAGACCTCGTGGATGAGGATCGTGCCGCCCTCGACATCGCCAACCTCCAGCACCTCGGCGACGTACCGCTTGCCGGTCGCCGGGTCCTGGCGCTGCCAGCACACGACGTCGATCGCATCAGCCACTCGGCGCCGGGCGCCTGCCTCGCTCATGGTCGAGTGCTCAGCCGCCAGGTACTCGAGGCGCCCCAACGCAGCGCGAGCGGAGGAGGCGTGGATCGTGCAGACCGACCCGCCTGCTTCGCCCATCATGGCGTCCAGCAGCTCGGCAGCCTCACTGGACCGGACCTCACCCACGACCAGGCGGTCGGGGCTGAGCCGCTTGGAAGCACGCAGCCCGTCCGAGAGAGTGAACGCGCCCTCGCCTTCCGCGTTTGCCCGGCGGGTGGCGATAGAGACCACGTCGTCGTGGAGGGGTCTGCCGCCGGCGTCGACCATCGCCGGGTCGGCGAGCATCAGCTCACGGACGTCCTCGATGGTGATGATGCGCTCGTCCGGGGGAACTTCGTTGAGCAGGCATCGCATGGTCGTGGTCTTGCCAGCTTTTGTGCCGCCCGCGACAAGCACATTGGCACCGAACCGCACGACCGCGGCCATGTACTCGCCCACGCTCTCGTGCAAAGTCCCCAGAGCCACGAGTTGGCTGACGCGGCGCAGGGACAGGTCCGGACGGCGGATTGAGATGGTGGGCCGCGAAACGGTGTCGCGCACCAGCGAGATCCGGTGCCCCGACGCCAGCGTCACGTCCGCGACCGGCCGGGTTTCGGACCACTCCTGTTCTCCCTCGCGGCCGTGGCGGCGGGCGATCCGCTGGCCCAGCCGCAACAGCTCCTCATCGCTGTCCGCAACCGCGTCGCCCCGCGTCTTTGACCCATCGCTGCAGATCACCCACACCTCGTCGCAGCCATTGATGTTGACGTCTTGGATGGAGTCGTCATCCAGGAGGGGTTGCAGCCGGCCGAGAGAGGCGAGCTCGGCGACGGCGGCGTGCCGTACCGTCGTCCAGACCGCTGCCTGCTCCTCGGAGGCAAGATCGGTCGGCAGCAGCGTCACGGCCTCCATGCGCAGCCGGCGGATTTCCGCCATCACCAGATCGGCCGCCTGGTCGTGGCTGAGCCGGTCAGGGTCGGCCTGCGGACGCTGACCGTTGCGCCGCTGATGCACCCCCTCGACGACGGCAACGACGGCGCGCCGCACGACGGGATCGGACCAACTCCTCATGCCCGCACCTCCACGCGCCCGAGTCGCTCACCGACCGCCCTGGCGGTGCGGATCAACGGTGCGCGGGCGAGGTTGCGGGGGGCGGGAGACAGGCCGCACAAGGCGCGCGCGGACCGCGGGTCGTGCGGCACCGATGCGACCGCCGGCCACTGAAGCATCGCTGTGGCGGCTGTGGTGGAGTGACGGGCAGCTTCGCCTCCGGGTTCACGCATGAGCAATCCGACCGGGCCGGTCTTGTTCAGCCAGTCGGCAATCGCTCGAGCAGCGATGACCTGCTCGACGATGGGGTCCATGAGCACCCATACGGAGCCGACCGCGGTCAGCAGGTCGAACTGCTCGGGTGAGCCGTCCACGCGGCCGGCGTCGACAAGCACTGGTACCTCCACCGTTGCCAGGCGTTCGGCGAGCCAGCGGGATACCTGCGCCTGGCGCATCACCACCGCAGAGGGGTGCGCCGGGATGACTCGCGAGGCACCTAGCCACGGGGCGTGAGCTGTGCGCCACAGGTCAACCGTGCTGGAGACCTCCATCGCCAGCCGAGCGGTCGTGTTGACGGTGTCACGCACATCCAGCCGCCAGCGCGCGGCAATGGACGCGCCGGACGTTGCGGCTTCCACGACCAGTAGCGGACGATCGTTCGTAGAGCCGGCCGCGACGGCGCACACGAGCGTCGTCACACCCGGGGAGCCGCTCACCGAGACCACGGCTGCGGACTTCATTGGGCAACCACCGCGATGGACGCGCGGCCGGCAGAGCCGGCGTTGGTGACTGCCGCCGCCGCCTCGGCGGGCACCGACAGGGTGATGAGCCGAGCCGAGGCGACGCCTTGGTCGCCGAGCGCTGCGACTGCCTCGACGTTCGCGGAGTCCACGAGCACTCGCGGCTCCTCACCCGGCTGGGCGGCCGTCTCAACGACCATGACGACGTCGCCGGGCCGGAGGCCGGTTATTGGGAAGGCACCTGGATCAAGGCTCAGCCCGACGAGCGCCTGTCCGTCGGCGACGGCCAGCCGCTCGCTCACCAAGGCGGGGGAGAGCAACTCGCCGGCGGGCAGGTCGACCGTCCACACCTGTCCGGTCAACTCGTCGCGCGACTCGGTCGTCGCCGGCACCAGATGGTCGGCGACCGACGCGCTGAGTTCGACGGCGACCAGCTGCTCGGCCGCCACGGGATGGCCACGTGACACGTCAGCCGCAGTTGCCCAGACCAGGGTCGTGGTCGTCGCAGCATTCAGCAGCGCCGCCACCAGCGCTGCGGCAGACGCTGCGAGCACCAGCCCGACGACGACGAGTAGCGGTCGGCGGCGGCGAGCGGGCGGGGGTAGGCCTTTGACGGACCCGGCTGAGGGTCTTTGAAGCCGCCCGACCTGCTTGGCCGGGGACGTCATCGTGTCCCCTTGGGATCCCGACTGCATGGTCCCACAGTCACCTCCCCGCGAGCTCGCCGGGGACTCAAGGCCCAGCTCCTAGCGACGCCGGGCCGTTCCGTATTGGTGAGGCGTAGGACTCTACGCAAAGTAACTAGTCACTTGGGGAAAAAAAATCTGAGGCTGTGGAAAACCTCCGAGGGAGGCGCTTAGGCCGCGGTCATCGGTGCTGATCCCGGCGAGCCGCGGTTGCCAAGTGCACGACCCGCGCCGCCGCCTGCGGTGCCTCCGGTCACCGTCGCACGCTCGACCACTCGGTCGCCTGCGGAGTCGCTGGCGCGGCTTGGCGCGTCGAGGAACTCGACCCTGTCGGCGACTACCGTCAACCGCTCCGCGCGTTGACCGTCCGATCCGAGCCACTCCTCATGCGCGAGCCGGCCTTGAACGGCGACGCGACGGCCACACGTGAGATGCTCGGCTGTGACCTCTGCCAGCCGCTCCCAAGTCTTGACGGTCACGAAGTCGGCGTCGTTGTGAGTGGGACGGTCGATCGCCAGCCGGAACGTCGTCACCGCCGTGCCGCTGGTCGTGTGGTCCGCGTCCGGGTCGCGGGTGAGCCGCCCAATGAGCTGCACGCTGTTCATGTGTTTTCCTCCCCTACTCCGGGTTGTGGAGGGAGTTGCACCTCGAGCGTCAGAAACGTGACAACCACACCGTCGCTGCCTTCGACGCGAGCTGTCCCGGATGTGCCCGCTTAGCGGGACGATGCGAAAGACGTGCGACGCCGGTCCAGTTGAGGCGTGCCACAAGGGTGTCGGTCAAGCCACCAGGGCGTCGGTAGGGGTGAACTCCCTCCCTGGCCGCGCTGCCCGATCCACCGCGTCATGAGCAGCCGACCCGGGTTGCAGGCCATTTCATGCGCGCCGTGGCGGGGTCACGCAGACGCGCTTGAGGACTCCGTTCCTACTGCACGACGAACGTGGTCAGGTACAGCCCCGTCACCTCACCGCCGTACGCGGCGACGACGCGCTCGGTGATCTCCTTCTTCGCCGCCGCGCGACCGCGGGGCCGGACCAGCTCGGTGCCGGTGTATCCCGAGTACGTGGACACGATGATGTCGAGGGCCCGGGCGGTGGAGAGCTCGTCGGAGCCCTCTTCCTTGTCCTTCTTCCCGCCCTCCTCGCCGGCGAGCTGGAACGCGACGCCAACCTTGAGGTAGCTGCCGTCGGCGAGGCTGAGCACCACCGGCTCCGTCTCGACAACCGGGCCGTCCGGTGCGGGCGGGTGCGCCTCCGCCGCGGCGTTCGTGTCGACCGGTGGCGCGCCGCCGCCCTGGAGCAGGAAGCTGGCGGCGACGACGCCCACGGCGACGATCGCCGCGGGCACGGTCAGCCCGCGCTTGCCGGCCTTGTCCGGCGCCTGTTCCTGCTTGTCCGACGATGTCCTGCTGCGCACCGAGACCGACTCCCTGTCGTAGTTCTGCTACTACAC
>Ga0247713_1000198_pt1 | contig 43243 bp, 43 predicted proteins | sample 21E_NmetaG_FD_189936 | JGI IMG/M metagenome (GOLD analysis project Ga0247713, IMG submission 189936) | Soil microbial communities from hillslope of Landscape Evolution Observatory, University of Arizona, Oracle, AZ, United States - 2-1-E_N | ecosystem: Engineered > Artificial ecosystem >...
CCTCCGGCAACCCGACCAGCTGATCCGCCGCCGACAGCTCCGCCGCGGCCTGAACCACCGGCACCCCCGACAGCTTCGCCAGCTCGTGCGCGGGCGACTTCTCTCCCCGCTCGCGGTAACTCCCGAGCGCTGCCAATCGAGCGGCAGCCCTCGTGCGCAGCGAGGCGGCGATCTTCTCGATTCGCGTCGCCTTCTCGACCGCCAACCGAGCGCCGTGCAGATCGAGGAGCGCGGCGTCGAACGAGGCCGACACCTCGGCCATCTCCCGCTCGATCTCTCGCAACGTCAGCACAAAACGGACCATATGACGAGGGTGGGACAAGAATGAACGAACCACGACTCGTGCGTGGCCGCGTTCCTGTCTCAGGTCGGCGCGATGGTGCGTCCATGGAGAACGACGCCACCATCCTGAGCTTCGGCGAGAGGCAGCGCTCGCAGCGACGAGAGCGAGCGCGGACGCTTCGTCGGTCGATCGACAACCACCCGACGGCGCACCTCCGGCTCGTCGGCGACGCAACGCCCATGGCGGCCGCAGAACCGACGACGGGCAGCCCGAACGACGTCGCATAGCGCCGTGAGGTGGGTACGTTGCATTGGTGCTGATCGACCTCGATCACCTCCCGTTCGACAACCGGTTCACGTCGGAGCTCCCCGGCGACGAGAACGAGACGAACCGCCGCCGCCAGGTGACGGGCGCCCTCTTCTCCCGGGTCGTGCCGACGCCGGTGAGCCGGCCGACGACGATCACCTGGTCGCGAGAGGTCGCGGAGATGCTCGACCTCGACCCGAAGCTGTGCGCGACCGACGACTTCGCCGAGGTCTTCGGCGGCAACCGCGTGCCGCGGGGCGCCGATCCGTTCGCCATGAACTACGGCGGGCACCAGTTCGGCAACTGGGCCGGCCAGCTGGGCGACGGGCGCGCCATCGCGCTGGGCGAGGTCGTCGACGCGACCGGACGCCACCAGACGCTGCAGCTAAAGGGAGCCGGAGCGACGCCGTACTCGCGCACGGCCGACGGGCGAGCCGTGCTCCGGTCGTCGATCCGCGAGTTCCTGTGCAGCGAGGCGATGCACCACCTCGGCATCCCGACCACCCGCGCGCTCAGCCTCGTGCTCACGGGCGACCAGGTCGTCCGCGATGTCATGTACGACGGCAACCCGGCGCCCGAGCCCGGTGCCATCGTCTGCCGCGTCGCACCGTCGTTCATCCGGTTCGGCAACTTCCAGCTCCCCGCCTCACGAGGCGAGCTCGGTCTGCTCCGTCAACTCGTCGAGTACACGATCCGCAACGACTTCCCGCATCTCGTCGACGCCGCACCGCCGAACACGCCGATCGACGATCTCATCGCGCCGTGGTTCGCAGAGGTGTGCGACCGCACGTCGTCGCTCGTCGTCGACTGGATGCGCGTCGGGTTCGTACACGGCGTCCTCAACACCGACAACATGTCGATCCTCGGGCTGACGATCGACTACGGCCCCTACGGATGGCTCGAGAGCTTCGAGCCGGGCTGGACCCCGAACACCACCGACGCCGGCACCCGTCGTTACCGCTACGGCGCCCAGCCCGAGGTGTGCCACTGGAACCTCGCGCAGCTCGGCAACGCGATCCACGCGCTGACGAACGACGCCGAGCCGCTGCAGGCCGCGCTCGACGCCTACGCGGAGTCGTACCACCGCCGGTTCCGCGAGATGACGGCGCGAAGGCTCGGCTGGGTCGACTTCCGTGACGATGCCGACGCGAACCTCCTCAACGAGATGTTCGACCTGCTCCAGCGGACGGAGGTCGACCAGGTCCTCTTCTTCCGCAACCTCGCCGATGTCTCGACGGACGAGGCGGCGACGGACGACGAGCTCCTCCAACCGCTGGCCGACGTCTGGTACCAGCCGCAGCACGTCGATGGCGAACTGCGAGACGAGGTCGTCGGGTGGTTGCGCGCGTGGGCCGAACGTGTCCGCAGCACGAGCGTCGACGACGGCCGGCGCCGCGCCACCATGAACTCCCTCAACCCGCGCTTCGTCCTCCGCAACTACCTCGCAGCAGAGGTCATCGAGGCCGCCGAAGCGGGCGACGTCACGAAGATCGACGAGATGCTCGACGTCCTCCGCCGCCCGTACGACGAGCAGCCCGGGCGCGAACGCTTCGCGGCGAAGCGGCCGGAGTGGGCCCGCACCCGGGTCGGCTGCTCGATGCTCTCGTGCAGCTCGTGAGCCTCACCTCCTGAGGCTCACGCCGGCAGCGGCCCAGGCGGCGTCGTGTCGGGGAAGTAGCGGTGGTGGTGCGACCCCGTCACCTCGAAGATGGCGGTGCCCTCGCGGCCGTCGTCGGTGCGCACCTTCATCTGGTTGAGCCCGCCCCGCTGGAACGGCTCGTACGGGCGGTCGAACCGTCCCTCCGCCTCGACCACCACACGACGACCGCCCTCCAGGACGAACGTCGCCGTGCCTCGCAACCCGTGCGCCGACTCGCCGTGGTCGCCGTAGACCGCGGGCTCGCCTGCCTCGGTGATCCACTCGAGGTCGTGGGCGAAGTCGACGAGCGGCACAGGGTCGCTGCCATCGGTGGCCGCCCAGCACCCGTCGGTGTAGACGCGCGCCCCGTTCGCGTACTCCCAGTGCCACACGCCGAGGAAACCGTCCGGCAGCTGCACCTGGAACCACAACCACAGCGGGCACCGCCCGTGATCGCGGATCCCCCACGAGTGGTCGCGCTGACCCCACCACTGATCGACCTCGTAGGTCTGCCCCGCGTGGGTGTAGGTGCCCTGGTAGGTGCCGGACTGGAACATGTGGCTCTGGTCCCAGATGACCTCGTGGCCCGCCCGCATCGTCCCCCGCCGCAGCCCGTACGGCTTCGTGCGGGCCCGAAACGTGAGGTCGATCCCGAGCTCGCACACCGCCGGGTCGGCCGAGATCCGGATCTCCTCGTACGGCCGGACGATCTCGACCCGAGCGCCCCCGACCGTCGTGGTGTGGGGGTCGCCGGCGTAGGGGCGGGCCTGATGACCGAGCACCGGCGTGCCGCCGATGCGCCCCATCTGCAGTGAGTCGAGCGCCTGGCGCTGCGGATAGCTCGCCATCGTCAGGATCACGACGTCGTCGAGTCGATCGGGCTGGTGCGCGATGAAGAAGTAGCTCTCGCGCCAGTGCGGGTGGTGGAGCTGCGTGTTGGGGAGCGGTTCGGGCAGCTGGTGGACGAGGTGCTCGTCCATGGCCGTGAGCTGAGGCATCCGCAGAGCTTCGCCTTTTCTAGAGTCCCGCGTCATGACCATCTCGATCGCCGAAGCGCATGAGCAGCTGACGGTTCCCGGTTCCCCCTTCGAGGTGGAGGTGGTCGAGATCCGCGGCATCCCGACCCGCACGTGGAAGAACGCGATGCCGTCGCTGCGGGCCGTGCTGGAGCGCAGCCGCCAGCACGGTGAGGCGTCGTTCCTCGTCTACGAGGACGAGCGGATCACGTTCGCCGAGCACTACGCACAAGCCGCCGAGTTCGCGCGACGGTTGGTGACCGACTTCGGGGTCGAGAAGGGCGACCGGGTGGCCATCGCCATGCGCAACTTCCCGGAGTGGCCGGTGGCGTTCTGGGGAGCCGCAGCGGCAGGGGCGGTCGTGGTGCCGCTCAACGCGTGGTGGACGGCACCCGAGCTCGAGTACGGGCTCACCGACTCGGGGTCGAAGGTGCTCGTCGCCGACGGCGAGCGCTACGACCGGCTGCGCGACGTGTTGCCCGGGATTCCTGGGCTGGCGACGCTCGTCGTGCGAGGCGACGCTGCCGGATCGGCACGCGAAGCGGTGGCGTGGAGCGACGTCGTCCCGCCCCTAGCCGGTGACGAAGCGCCCGACCTGCCCGACGTCGAGATCGCGCCCGACGACTACGCCACGATCTTCTACACGTCGGGCACCACCGGTCGGCCGAAGGGCGCGCTGGGGACGCAGCGGAACTTCACGACGAACCTCATGTCCTTGACGTTCGCCGGTGCGCGATCGGCGCTGAGGTCGGGACGACCCCCGTCAGCGAACGCGGCGCCCGATGCGCCGAGGATCCAGAACGCGTCGCTGCTGTCGGTGCCGTTCTTCCACGCCACCGGTTGCCACTCCGTTCTCCAGGGTGCGACCGCGGCCGGCAACAAGCTCGTGTTGATGCACAAGTGGAACCCGGAGCGGGCGCTCGAGCTCATCGAGCGGGAGCGGATCACGAACTTCGGCGGCGTGCCGTCGATGGTGTGGCAGGTGCTCCAGTCACCCGACTTCGAGAAGCGCGACACATCGAGCGTGCAGGGGATCGGCTACGGCGGGGCGCCGGCGCCTCCGGAGCTCGTTCGCAAGATTGAGGAGATGTTCCCCGGGCGTTCGCCGTCGAACGGCTACGGGCTCACGGAGACGTCGTCGCTGTCGACGTCGAACAGCGGAGCCGACTACCAGCGGAAGCCCGACAGCGTGGGCGCGCCCGTCGCCGTCGTCGAGCTCAAGGTCGTCGACGAGCTCGGCAACGAGTTGCCTCAGGGAGAGGTAGGTGAGCTCTGGATCAAGGGTCCGAACGTGGTGGCCGGCTACTGGGGCAAGCCCGAGGCAACCGCAGCGTCGTTCACCGACGGCTGGCTCCACACCGGCGACGTCGCCCGCATCGACGACGAAGGGTTCGTCTACATCGTCGACCGAGCGAAGGACATGATCATCCGCGGCGGGGAGAACGTGTACTGCTCGGAGGTCGAGGCCGCGCTGTTCGAACATCCAGCGGTACTCGACGCTGCGGTGATCGGCGTGCCGCACCAGGTGCTGGGGGAGGAGGTCGGCGCAGTCGTGCAGCTCAAGCCGGGCGCCCAAGGCACGGCGACCGCGGACGACCTGCGTGCCCACGTCGCCGCGCGGCTGGCCGCGTTCAAGGTGCCGGTGCACGTGTGGTTCGTCGACGACGACCTGCCGCGGAACCCTGCAGGCAAGGTGCTGAAGCGGGAGCTGCGCGAGCAGGTGCTCTAGTCGGATTCAGTCGGACGGCAGCGGTCCCGTGAGCGACGCCCGCTGCGAGATCTCGATCGGCGCGCCGTCGGGATCGGTCACGAACGAGATGTACGCGGTCTCACCGAGCTTGAGCGGGGCGGTCATCTCCCGCCAACCGACGTCGACCAGCCGGGCGTGCTCCTCCCGCACGTCCCACACCTGGACGGTCAGGTAGCGGAAGCCCCTGGATCGCAGTGACGTGACCGTCTGCCCCCCCGGGCGCAGCACGAGACGGGTGGTGCCGACGCGCCAGGTCGAACCGCCCTCGGGCGTCGCGCCGAAGCCGTCCCGCAGCAGCACTCCCAGCCGATCGGTATCGGTGCTGGCCCACTCGATCGACAGTGCCTCGACGTCGGGCGAGAGGACGACACTGGTGCCGTCGGGATCGATCAGCTCTCTGTGCTCGGGCGCGGAGATCGCGAACCCGCGGAAGTTGGTCGGCGAGTCGTCGAGCTGCTCTCGCGAGCTGTTGAGCTTCAGCACGGATCCACGAAGGCCCACGCGGTGCTGGTGGATCCCGCGACCGGCCTTGAGAAGTTCCTCGTACGGCAGGCCGATCTCGTCGACGTAGAACCGGCGAAGGTCGTCATAACGATCCGTGTAGAGCCCGACGTCGAGACATTCCTTGGCCAGCCGCATGTGTACGGCACCGTAACCGTCACGCGAAGAGGTCGGGCCCGAAGGCCCGACCTCGTTCACAACTGCTGGCTGAACGTTCAGACGTTCAGACGTTCAGCCCGGAGGCGCGGGCGGCGGCACGACGATGCCGCCTTCGGGGGCCTTGGTCGGGTCGAACGAGATGACATGACCGCCGTTGGTGCACACACCGCAGTTGGTGACGAACACCTCGGTGTTCGATCGCGCCGCTAGACCGGTCGGGAAGAGCAGGCCCTTGATGACGACACGGGGCGTCAGGACACCCCGCCCACCAGCGGCGCGGTCCGCGTCGCGACCAGCAGACGATCGAGGTACGGCTCGAGCTCGGCGAGCGCCTCTGGCTCGAACGTCGGGTCGTACTCCGTGGGCCCGAGGCATCCGCCGCTGGCGACATAGGCGTCGGTGTTGACGATCGCGTACTTCTCTCCGATGACGAGGTAGTGGTTGATGATCCGCTCCACCACACGTCCGTTGGCATCGGTGAGCCTGAAGCCGCCCCGCGCCCCCGGCTTGCCGTCGATCACGACGTCGGTGACGGGGTCGGCGACGAACGTGAACGGAGCACAGCCTTCGGAGCGGTCTTTGCGGAAGTGCGTGATCATGTCGGCCGCCAGACGCCGTGCAACCGATTGTGCGTCGACACCGATGTCGTCCTTGTCGAGCGGATACCCGGGGTTGAGCTCGATGTCGCCGATCAGCTTGCTGCCGTCATGAACGCACACGTTGAGCCGCTCGCCTTCGCAGTCGCGGATCACCCACCCGTTCGGCAGCGCGGTCTCGAAGGAACGCTGCCAGTCGAGGGTCAGCGTCTCGTCGGGTGCGCTCGTCGTCGTCGGCGCCGCGGGTGCCGTCGTGCTCGTCGCGTCAGGCTGAACCGCGCGCGAGGCGTCGTCCGCTCCGCACGCGGCGGCGACCGCCAACGTCGCTGCCGCCACCAGCAACATCATCCTCAACCGTTTCATGGGGCTCTCCTTGTAGTGCGTCGAACGCATGGATCGGACGATGCCGCGGTCGGCTGTCACCTGGCTGTCGCGCGAAGCACGCGTCAAGCCGCAGCGCGGCGTGCCGGTGTCGACGTCGCCGGCATCGCGCTCGCGCGCGCCTTGAGCAGCCACGCAGCCAGCACCGCTCCGGTGACGGCGACCACGCCGGCGCCGCCGAACCCAGCCGAGAACCCGTTCGTCAGCGCCGCCGGATCTCCGAGGTCGGCCGCTCCTGCGCTCGTCGCAACCGCTGTCATCGCCGCCAACCCGAGGGCCGACCCGACCTGGTAGGTCGTGTTGACGATGCCCGACGCGAGACCCGTCTCCTCGGGCTTGGCGCCGGCCATGGATGCGAGCATCGCAGGGATGTACGCCAAGCTCATGCCGATGGCGGACACGAGCGAACCGGGGAGCACGTCGCTGACGAACGACCCGCCCGGGCGCACGAGCGTGAGGACGCCGAGACCTGCGGCAAGGGTGATCATCCCCGCGGTCAACGTCGGCTTGAAGCCGAACCGTGTCACCACGCGCTCGGTGACTCCGATCATCAGAACCATGATCGCGACCGTCATGGGGAGGAGGGCTGCCCCTCCGGCGAACGGGCCGTAGCCGAGCACCTGCTGGAGGTACAGGTTCAGGAAGAACCACATGGGCACCCAGGCGGCGCCGAGCAACGCCATCACGGTGTTCGCGGCCGCCAGGTTCGGCCTGCCGAAGATCGCCAGGGGGACGAGCGGGTCGCGACGAGCGTTCTGGATCACGACGAACGCGGCCAGGAGACCGGTCGCCGTCGTGAGGCTCACGACGATCTCGGTCGACGTCCATCCCACCTCGGGAGCACGAACGATGCCGAACACCGCGAGGGAGAGCGCGCCGGTGATCGCGATCGCTCCACCCCAGTCGACCTTGCCGCTGCTTCGGTCGCTCGGCGGGAGCCAGCGGGGAGTGAGCGCCAGCACGGCGAGTCCGACAGGGACGTTGATGAAGAACACCCACGGCCAGCTCAGCCACTCCGTGAGCACGCCGCCGAGGAACACGCCCGCAGTGCCCCCTGCCGGCGCTGCCGCTCCGTACAGCGCCATCGCCTTCGTGAGCTCGCGCGGCTCGTGAGAGAACAGGCCCATCAACATCGCGAGGGCTGTGGGTGCGATCAGCGCAGCTCCAGCGCCTTGCACCGCGCGTGCGACGATCTCGACCGTCTGCGTGTCGGCGAGGCCGGCGGCGAGAGATGCCGCGGTCAGCACTCCGAACCCGAGCGAGAACACTCGCCGGGCGCCGAACAGGTCGGAGAGACGCCCACCGAGCAGGAGCAGTCCGCCGAAGGCGATCACGTATGCGTTGAACACCCACGACAGCTCCGACTGCGCGAAGTCGAGCGATGCCTGCATCTCCGGGAGGGCGACCCCGATGATGGACGTGTCCATGATGATCATGAACTGCGCGGTGGCGAGCACGGCGAGGGCCCACCATCGCTTCGGGAACGGCTTTGCATTCTGCACTTCTCCTCCTTCGTTGGCGCCACGTGGTGGCGGTGTCGACGACACCGTCCAGCGCGGGCCTTTCGGAGGCCTTGGGATGTCCTGTCCCCGCTGCGAAAGAGCGGTGACGGGCGAGACAAGTGCTACTCGGACGAACGCTCGACCGGCAGGCCGTGTTCCACCCACTCCTCCTTGCCGCCCAGGTACACGCGTACGCGCTGGTACCCGAGCGCGACGAGACGCTCCGCAGCGATCTCGGAGTTCGAGCAGGTGCCACTGCAGTAGACGACGATGTCGGCTGCAGGATCCGGCAGGAGCGTCGGCGCGAGGCGGTCGACCTGATCGACCGGGATGTTGATGGCACCTGGCAGGTGAGCGTCGGCGAAGTAGGCAGCGCCGAGCGCCTCCACCAGCACGGGCGGGTCGTCCTCGAACAGCTGTCGTTGCAGCTCGTCCCTTGACACTTGGCTGATCACGTGTGGCTCCTGGAGTTGACCGCGGTCCGTACGAGTACACGCCTCGGCTCTTTCACCGAGCTTGCCCGTCTCGACCGTACTGGCACAGTGGAGTGACAGCACGTTCTCAGTACCCTCGTCGCGTGCAGGTCGCGCTGTTGGGGCCTCTGGAGGTTCGAATCGGCGACGCGGCGGTCGAGATCCGTCGTGGGCTGCCGCGCACGCTGCTCATCGCGCTCGCGCTCCGCGCAGGTGAGACCGTGAGCAGCGACTCGCTCGTCGAGCTGCTCTGGGGTGACGACCAGCCGCAGAACCCGGCCAACGCCTTGCAGATCCAGGTGTCGTATCTGCGCAAAGCGATAGCGCAGGCCGGCGCGGTGCAGCAGCCGATCGTGACGAAGCCCGGAGGTTACGCACTCGACGTGCGACCGGACGACGTCGACGCCCGTCGCTTCGAAGCCATGGTGCGCGAGGGGGCGCGAGCCGGCGCGGTGCAGCAGCCGATCGTGACGAAGCCCGGAGGTTACGCACTCGACGTGCGACCGGACGACGTCGACGCCCGTCGCTTCGAAGCCATGGTGCGCGAGGGGGCGCGAGCCGCCGCGGGGAACGACGTGTCGACCCTCACGACCGCGGCGGGCGTGCTCACCGAGGCGCTGGCGCTGTGGCGCGGCGAACCGCTCGCCGACGTCGTCGGAGAATCGTTCGCCATCGGCGAGGTGACTCGGCTCGGCGAGCTGCGGTGGGAGGCGATCGAACGGCGCAACGACGTGCTGCTCGCCCTTGGCCGCCACCGCGAGCTCGTGGGCGAGCTGTCGCAGCTGGTGACCGCGAACCCCCTGCGAGAGCGGTTCCACGAGCAGCTGATGCTCGCGCTGTACCGGTCGGGGCGCCAGGCGGACGCGCTCCGCGCCTATGACGATGCCCGCAAGATCCTCATCGAGGAGCTCGGGCTGGATCCGGGGCCTCAGCTCCAGCAGCTCGAGCGCGACATCCTGGCCCAGTCGCCCGAGTTGGCGTGGAGGCCCCCGTCGGGCGCGGAGGCACCGGTGGAGCTCGGAGATCCCGCGCACGCACCCGCACCGCCGCTCCTCGACCCGCCGCGTATCCGCGCGGCAAGCCTGCCGAATCCGGTGACGCCGCTGATCGGGAGGCGCGTCGAGACCGATCGGGTGGGCGACCTGCTCGACCGCAACCGCGCGGTCACACTCACCGGACCGGCGGGAGCCGGGAAGACGCGCTTGGCCATCGAGGTCGCCCACAGCTACTTCGAGGCGGACGACGTCGTCTACGTCGACCTGGCCGCGGTTGGAGCGGCCGAACAGGTGCCGCAGGCGGTGGCGACAGCGGTCGGGATCTCGGCACCGGTGGAGGGCGACCCCGCCGACGTCGTCGCGCAGTGGTTCGTCGACAGGAGCGCCCTCCTGCTGCTCGACACCTGCGAGCACGTGCTGCCCGGCGCAGCCGCCGTGGCGAGTCGAGTGCTCCGAACGGCGCCGCACGCGCGGGTCCTCGCGACGAGCAGGCGAGCTTTGGCGATCGCCGGCGAGATCGCGTGGCCGGTACCACCGCTCGCGCTCGCGCCGCCGTCGGCGGTGACGGCGTTGGAAGCGGGCAGATACCCCGCCGTCGAGCTCTTCTGCCGGCGCGCCGCGGCTGTGCGGCCTGATTTCGCGTTGACTGACGCGAACGCCGCGGATGTCGCCGCGATATGCCTCGCCTTGGACGGACTCCCCCTGGCGATCGAGCTCGTCTCGGCTCGGGCGGACGTGCTCACGCCGGCGGCGATCCGCGCCCGCCTCGAAAACCGCTTCAGCCTCCTGGTCGATGGGAGCTCCGACGTCGCCCCACGCCAGCAGACGTTGCGTGCAGCCATCGACTGGAGCTTCGAGCTGTTGGATGCGGACCAGCGCCAGCTGTTCGGCATGCTCAGTGTCTTCGCCGGCGGGTTCGATCTCGATGCCGTGGTAGCGCTCGCAGGCGACCACTTCGCCGACCCTGTCTCGGCGCTCGCAGGCCTCGTGCGCCACAGCGTCGTGATGGTCGCGGGCGACGATCGGTACCGCTTGCTCGACTCATTGCGCGCGTACGGGTCCGACGTGGCCGCAACCGTCATCGACGCCGAAGTCGTCCGCCGCCGGCACGCGGAGCACTACGCCGCCTTGGCGGAGGCGGCCGCCACGGGGATACGCGGACCGGAACAGGTGGAGTGGCTCGAGCGCGTGCGCCGAGACGTCCCGAACTTCCGCGCTGCGCTCGGCTGGGCGTTCGCCGCCGGCGCCGACGATCTCGCGTCGCGGCTCGTGGTCGCCCTCGGCTGGTTCTGGACGCTCGAGGGGATGCTCGACGAGGCGGTGAGCCTGCTCGAGCGTGCAGCCGTGATCACGTCGGCAGACGATCGGCTGCGTGCGGAGGTCCACGCAGCGCTCGCGCTGCTGGCCGCGTCGTTGGGTGAGCTGGATCGAGCGCTCGACGCGGCGTCCGAGTCGGTGCGCATCGCCACGGCGAGCTCGGATGCCTCCGCGCTGGGCAACGCGTTGAACGCGCTGGCGGTCGTGAAGTGGTCGATGGGCGAGCTCGACGACGCCGCGGCGCATCACGATGACGGCATCGCTGCGTTCGCGTCGGCGCAGAACGACTGGGGCATCGCCGTGTGCTCCGCGCTCCGAGCCCGGACTGCGGTGGACCGTGGCGAAGCAGCCGCCCAGGCGCGGGCCGAGGAGGCGCTCGTCGTTGCTCGGCGAGCCGGTGATCGCCACGTCATCGCGCTCGCGCTGGAGCAGCTGGCGCGGATCGCGGTCGGAGCCGGCGATGCCGGCGCCGGCGTTCGTCACGCCACCTCGTGCTTGGAGCTCGTCGAGTCGATCGGCTACACGGAAGGCACCATCGCCGCCCTGCATCTCCTCGGGAGGGCGAGGTTGCTCGAAGGGGACGTCGGTGCAGCTCGCGTGGCTCACGCCCGGGGACTCTCACTCGCGGCTTCGATCAACCACGCGAGTGCGTCGTGCGAGGCGGTGGAGGATCTCGCGCGGGTCACCATGGCCGCGGGGCGTCCGGCGGATGCGCTGCGGCTGCTGGCGGCTGCGGAGCGTCAACGCCGCGCGCGCGGGATCCCCCGGCGTCGCGCCGATTGCGACGACCTGCGGGAGGTTCGCGCCTCGGCCGTGGCAGCCGTCGGCGTCGAAGCTCACGACCTCGAGGTGGCGTCGGACGCCGAGACGTTCGACGAGGTTGTGCGCACGCTGCTCGGCTGACCTCTCGCCGCGGAGAGCCTGGCCGGCCGATCCTGGTCACAGCGCTGTCCAAGGACCGTCACAGGTGACGCCGCGATCGTGACAATACCCCATGGGGGTATATTCACCACGATCGGAGGACACCATGACAACCAGCACCTACACCGTCACCGGGATGACGTGCGGAGGGTGCGTCAAGCGGGTGCGGAGCGCGATAGGCGAGGTCGAGGGCGTCACTGGCGTCGACGTGAAGTTCAAGGGCGGACTCGTCACCGTCACCGCTGACGGCGCCGTCGACGACGCGGCCGTGAGGGCGGCCGTCGCCGGCGCCGGATACGAGGTGGCGTCGTGAACGCCGCAGCGAAGCTCACTGCGTACGGAGCCGTTCTCGCCGCAGTGTTCGCCGGAGCGTTCGCCGCAGGCAGCGCTGCTGAGCCCGTAGGCCTCTCGAATGCGGAACCCGTCGAACACGCGTCGATGGGTCAGGTAGCGCGAGGCCTCCCCGGTCTCGCGATCGCCGAAGACGGCTACGAGCTCGTGCCTGCGACGGGCACACTGGCCCCGGGGATCCCGACGCCGTACGAGTTCGCGATCGTCGGCGAGGCTGGTGCCGTCACCCGCTTCGACGTCGAACACACCAAGCGGATGCACCTCATCGTCGTGCGAAGGGACTTCCAAGGGTTCATCCACGATCACCCGCAGATGCGAGCGGACGGCACCTGGTCGACCACTTTGACGATCACCGAACCCGGCGCGTACCGCGTGTTCGCCGACTTCGTCGTCGACGGCGACAAGCACACGCTCGGCGCGGACCTCTTCGTTCCCGGCGATTTCACGCCGGTGGAACTACCGGCGCCGGCCCACTCCGCCGACGCGGGTGATGGGTACCAGGTCGAGCTCGACGGGGAGGTCGTGGCCGGTGGGGAGTCGGAGCTGCACTTCACGGTCAAGCACGACGGCAAGGTCGTCACCGACATCCCCGACTACCTGGGGGCGAAGGGCCACCTCGTCGCCCTCCGCGACGGTGATCTCGCCTACCTGCACACGCACGCGGACGAGGATCGCCTCGACTTCGAAGCCGACTTCCCCACGGCAGGCGACTACCGCCTCTTCCTCCAGTTCGAGCACGACGGAGCCGTCCGGACCGCATCGTTCACCGTGACCCCTCAGGAGCAGGACCGATGAGCACCTCCGCCACCGACAACGTCTCGAATCGCCTCGAGCTCGCCCTCGGCGGGATGACGTGCGCCTCGTGCGCGGCTCGGATCGAGAAGCGGCTCAACAAGCTCGAGGGCGTGGAGGCGAGCGTCAACTACGCGCTCGAGAGGGCGGCGGTGACGTTCGATCCCTCGGTGACCCCGGAGCAGCTGCTCGGTGCGGTCGAGGCCATCGGGTACACGGCTTCGATCGTCGAAGACGCCGCTCCGGCGCACGAGGACGTCCGCACCGAGTCACCGCACGCCGAGCGCGACGGCGACCGCGACGCCGTGCTACGAGCGATGCGGACGCGGCTCGTCGTGTCGTCGGTTCTCACCGCTCCCGTGCTCGTCCTCGCGATGATCCCGGCGCTCCAGTTCGACAGCTGGCAGTGGCTGTCGTTCGCTCTGGCAGGTCCCGTCGTCGCGTGGGGAGGCTGGCCGTTCCACCGAGCGGCCTGGCTGAACCTCAAGCACGCGGCTGCGACCATGGACACGCTGATATCGGTCGGGACGCTCGCCGCGTTCGGATGGTCGGCGTGGGCGTTGTTCATCGGCGAGGCCGGCGACCCCACCATGCGGATGACGTTCGATCTCGCCCCGTCCGTCGGGGCAGGAGCGAACGAGGTCTATCTGGAAGTGGCGACGGTCGTCGTGTCCTTCATCCTCGCTGGCCGCTACTTCGAGATGAAGGCGAGGCGGAACGCCGGCGCCGCGCTCAGAGCGCTGCTCGAGCTCGGCGCGAAGGACGTTGCGGTGATCCGTGAGGGGAACGAGGTTCGGATCGCGATCGAGCAGCTGCAGGTCGGCGACCGGTTCGTGGTGAGACCGGGCGAGAAGGTGGCGACCGACGGCATCGTGGAGGATGGCTCCTCCGCGATCGACGCGTCGCTCCTCACCGGCGAGTCGATCCCGGTCGAGGTCGGGCCGGGTGATGCCGTTACGGGCGCCACCGTGAACGCGGGCGGCCGGCTCGTCGTGCGAGCGACGCGCGTCGGCGCCGATACTGCGCTCGCCCAGATCGCGCGGCTGGTGACGGAAGCGCAGGCCGGCAAAGCCTCGGTTCAGCGGGTCGCCGATCGCGTCTCCGCGGTGTTCGTGCCTGTCGTCGTCGCCTTGGCAGTCGGCACCCTCGGGTGGTGGCTCGCGAACGGTGCGACGGCGTCGAGCGCGTTCACCGCCGCCGTAGCCGTCTTGATCACCGCGTGCCCGTGCGCGCTGGGCCTCGCGACGCCCACCGCGCTCCTGGTCGGGACCGGGCGGGGCGCACAGCTCGGCATCCTCATCAAGGGGCCTGAGGTGCTCGAGTCGACGCGCAAGGTCGACACGATCGTCCTCGACAAGACCGGCACGGTGACGACGGGCCAGATGACGCTCGTCGATGTCGTCACCGCTCCGGGGGTGGCGCGCGCAGACGTGCTGAGGTACGTCGGCTCGGTCGAGGACGCTTCTGAGCACCCCATCGCACGAGCGATCGCCGCCGGAGCGCGCGACGAACTCGGGCAACTGGCCGACGTGGAGTCGTTCGAGGCGATCCAGGGCCTCGGCGTGCAGGGCGTGGTCGAAGGTCACGCGGTTGTCGCTGGGCGGAAGGCGTTCCTCGCCGACTGGGCCCTCCACGTCGACGGTCCCTTGGCCGACGCCATGGTCGCGGCCGAAGCCAGAGGCCAGACGCCCATCGTCGCCGGTTGGGACGGCGAGGTGCGCGCCGTGCTGGTCGTCGCCGACGCCGTGAAGCCGGCGTCGGCCGAGGCCGTCGCCCTGTTTCGCCGGTTGGGCCTGCATCCCGTGCTCTTGACGGGTGACAACGAGCGGGCCGCCAGGGCCGTCGCTTCGAGCGTCGGCATCGACCAGGTGATCGCGGAGGTAATGCCGGAGGACAAGGTCGACGTCGTCCGAAACCTGCAGGACGACGGCGCCGTCGTCGCGATGGTCGGTGACGGTGTCAACGACGCAGCAGCCCTCGCCCAAGCCGACCTCGGGCTCGCGATGGGAACCGGTACCGACGCCGCGATCGAGGCGTCCGACCTCACCCTCGTTCGCGGCGACCTCCGGGCCGCCGCTGATGCGATCCGGCTCTCGCGGCGCACACTGGCCACGATCAACGGGAACCTCTTCTGGGCCTTCGCGTACAACGTCGCGGCACTGCCGCTCGCGGCGACAGGCTTCTTGAACCCGATGATCGCCGGTGTGGCGATGGCGCTGTCGAGCGTGTTCGTGGTGTCGAACAGCCTCCGCCTCAAGCGGTTCAAGACCGCCGCCTGATGCACCGGGACGTTCGCCTCGCGCAGCTTCACCGCCGCGCGAGGCGGCCATCTCGATGGGCGCCGGTCCGGCTGCGGTGTCATCGCGCTTTCGCCAGACGACCGATCGCACCTTGGGTGGTGCAAGGGAAGCGCAAGCTGCACCGGGCGCGATTGCGGCGTTGATCAGTACCCGATGAGGAGGACGTCAGATGCTGTACGAGGAGTCGATCGAGATCGACGCACCCACAGACGTGGTCTGGTCGGTGCTCGCAGACGTCGAGCGCTGGCCGTCGTGGACTGCGTCGATGGCGTCCGTCGAGCTCGACGCTGCGACGCTGGAGGTCGGCGCGAAGGCGCGCATCCGTCAGCCCAAGCTTCCGACCGTCGTGTGGGAGGTGACCGCGGTGGTGCCGGGCCGGTCGTTCCGATGGGAGTCGGCATCGCCGGGCATCTCGACGGTGGCCGATCACGTCGTTGCCCCCAGAGCCGGCGGCGGAAGCACGGTGAAGTTGTCCCTCCGCCAGGAAGGCGCTGCCGCCTTCGTCGCCCGGTTGCTGTTCTCCGGCATCACCCGTCGCTACATCCGGATGGAAGCGCATGGCCTCCGGCGCCGGAGCGAGGAGCTCGCAGCGACGCTCGGGCAGTCGTAGGAGTTAGTCCGTCGGCTCAGGCTGAACGCAGCCTGGGCCGACGGAGCGCGACCTCAGGGCGTGGCTGCTGCGATCTGCCTCTGTGGCGCCACGACTTCGTTCACACCTCTCCGAACGAGTTCGTCGCCGAGCAGCCGAGCGAGGAACGTCGGGATGCCGCGCCCTTGCCAGGCGCGGTCGACGGCGACAGCTGCGGACACGGCGCCCTCCGCCGACACCGTCGCCACCGCGGTTCCGACGACGGTGTCGTCGGCCAGGGCCACCACGGCGGCGAGCCACTGGTCGTCCGCGGGTCGTGAGATCGCGGATCGGAAGAGCCGTTCGATGGCGTCGGAGTCCTTGGGCACTGCCAGCCGGCCGACCACTCGGACCGATGGATCGACCGCAGAGGACGGTTCGCTTGTGCGCATGACGTGAACAAACGCCCCCGCCCTGGCACGGCCGTGTCGTTCGACTTGCAGGGTGGGCAAAAGTCGTGCGAAAGACGGGTGGAAGAGCGTTCGTTCACGGTGAGGCCATGACTCACCATCCCTTCGTCCTCGAGCGGCTGGCGAACGATCGACGCGCCGATCTGCTCTGCGCCGCGTGGCGGTCGCGCCGCGCTCGGGCAGCTTCGCGTCGACGCCGTCTCGGCGTGCAGGACCGTGGCCTGCGCTGAACATCCACGGTCGCCGGGCGATGAAGGCGTCTGCAAGGGCGGTGACAGCTCACCGCCGGAGGCTCTCGTCATGCAGCCGGCGACGATCACCCGCCCGATCGGGGGAACTCGGTTCCCGATCGAAGGCACGTGGCGGGTGTCAACGGCCAGTAGGAAATCCTTGTAGACGGACACGGGAAGTCCGGGGCTGCGGACACCAGAAGTCCCGGTGCGCGGACAGCTCGTCTCCCCGTCGATGGTCTCAGCTCAGGGGCATCACTCCTTTGCCGGCGGTGGCTTCGGTGAGTCGGTAGCTGTCGCCGGTGGTGACGCAGACGTGGGCGTGGTGCATGAGCCGGTCGACGGTGGCGGTGGCGAGGGTCTTGGGCATGAGCTCGTCGAAGCCGCTGGGGTGGAGGTTGGAGCTGACGGCGATGCTGCGTCGTTCGTAGGCGGCGTCGACGAGGCGGTAGAGGCCTTCGGCGGCGTCGGGTCCGACGGGGAGCATGCCGATGTCGTCGACGATGACGAGATCGACGCGGCAAAGCCGGTCCATGGCTTTGGCGACGGTGTCATCGGCGCGGTGGCGGCGGACGAGGGCGCCGAGGTCGTCGATGGAGAACCACGACACCGACAGCCCGGCGTCGATGGCGAGCTGGCCGAGGGCTTCGCAGAAGTGGCTCTTGCCGGTCCCGGAGGGCCCGCAGACGACGAGGTTCTCGCGGCGGGTGACCCACTCGAGGGACCGCAACGCGTGTTGGGTGGGCGCGGGGATCGACGACCGGTCGGGATGCCAGGACTCGAAGGTCTTGCCGGCGGGGAACTTCGCTCGCCGCCTGCGGGATCGGGTGGTGGCTTGGTCGCGGCCGGCGGCTTCTTCGGCGAGCACCGCCCGCAGGACCTCGGCCGGATCCCAGCGTTGGGCTCGGGCGGTTGGGACGACGTCGGCCATCGCTCGGCGCAGGTAGGGCAGGCGCAGTCGTCGGGTGAGAGCTTCGACCTCGACGAGCACGTCAGAGCCGGCGAGCACCGGCACGTCCGCGGTGCGCGCGGTCGCAGCACGCGGCGTCATTGGCCGCCTCCGCCGATGTGGGCCCATGCGCTGGTGCCGGGCTGCAACGTGTGATGTTCGCTTGGCCGTGAGATCTCGCCGGTGGCGGCTTGTTGTTGGTGCTCGAGGATCGACACCAGATCGCCGTCGGCGAAGCGACCGGCGAGCGCGGCGGTCGAGAGGGCGCGGTCGACGGCGTCGTCGCCGAACAGCTTCGCCAACGCGACCGCCTGGTCCATCTTCGTGCGCACACGCGACGTCCCGGCAGCGGCGGCTTCGACCAGCCACCGCTTCGAGCCCTCGCCGATGGCCAAGAACGCGGCCTCCTCCGGGCGTTGCGGACGGGGTTGACGCTCGAGGCCAGCAGGCCGGGGCGGGTAGTGCGCGTCGACGATCCTCGGACGCCCCGGTGTCGAGCGGCGGTGGCGGGCCACCTCGCGAGGCCCATCGGCTGAGACGTGGACGACGACGAGATCGTCGCCGTCGAAGCGCACCCACACCGTCTCGTCGATCAACTGATGGGGCACCGAGTAGCGGACCCCGCCGACCGACACCAACGACGACCGGTTCACCCGGCGTGTCTCACCGAACGCCGCCGTGTAAGCCTCGGCGGGGATCGGATGCAGCCGCGCTCGTTCCTCGGCCAGCATCTCCGCCGGGATCCGCCGCGTCTCCCGATGGGGCCGGCCGTTCACCTCGTCGCAGAACGCGCGGCACGCGGCGACGAGCTGGGAGAACGACGAGTAGCTGGCCAACAGGTTCGCGTCGGTCGGCACGAGGTCGGCCTTCGCGATCCGAACGGTCGCTTCGCTGCCGCCCTTGGTCTCGGGATCGGCGGGCACGCACGTGTGGACGGTCACGCCGTAGTGGCGGGCCGCGGCGACGATCTGAGGGTGGCGGACCGCCATGCCCGCGACATGCTCGACAGTGATCGGCTTCTCGTTGTCGGTCAGCACATAGGTCGGCGCGCCGCCCAGGTCGCGCAACGTCGCGTCGAGACACGCGATCACCGTCGGCAGCGTGCGATCCCACGTCGGGATCACCACCCGATAGCGCGACCACGCGAGCCACGCGCAGAACAACGACGTGCGCCGACCGTCGATGCGCGGGCCCTCCGCCCAGTCCCACTGCAACCACAAACCCGGCTCCGGGATCCACGGCCGATACACCCGCCGGTGGCCCGCCGCCCACGCGTCCTTCGCTTCGCGCACCGCGCGCCGGGTGGTTCGTTCGTCGCCGGCGAAGCCGAGCGCAACGACGCGCTCGTGCACCACATCAGCGCGGATCTTGCCGCGCGACCGCTCGACGAGCTCCTCGACCTTGTCCATGAACGGGTCGATCAGCTTCGGGCGCGGCGTCTTCGCCGACGGATCGACGCCGGCGTCTCGGCGGTCCACGTAACGCTGCACCGTCTTCGGGTCACAGCCGACCAGCTGCGCCGCCGAGTACGCGCAACCGGTCGTGTCGAATGCTTCCAGGATCTCCATGATCTCCTTGCCAGACTTCAACGGCGCCTCCGTTCGGTCGCTTCGGTGCATCAGCAGCCCGAGAGCGAACCCGGCGGAGGCGCCGCCGCGGTGGATCAACAACAAGAGACCGGGAGAACCCGTGTCCGCCGACCAGGAAATCTCGTGTCCGTCAGCCAGGACTTTCGTGTCCGCCCACCGGGATTATCCGATGTCCGCTGTCAGCGGGTGCACGCTGCGACCGTTGAGGTGTGGCGGGGCCGGCAGCGCACGCGCTGCGCAGCGGTCGTCGAAGGGACGCTCGTCGTCGCGAGGCACCCGGCGCGCTCCAGCGTCCACCTCGTCGTCGAGGCGACTCTCGAGCTCGACCCGCGACCCACCGTCCGGAACGTCGCGTTCGAGTTCCGTTCGTCCTCGATGTCAGGCGACGCCCGAGCAGGGGTCGTTCGCGGTGAGCTCAGCACCGGAACGTCGCGTCGCCGCGTCGAGTTCGACGTCGAGTTCGCGGGCGCTGTCGTCGACTCGCTCGGCCGCGGCCACGCGATCTTCAACGGCGACGTCCCTGTTGATGCCCTCGTTCCTGGGCGGCGCGAGTGGCTCCACCTCGACGTCGACTTCGTCCTACACACCAGCGGCTGAGGCGCGCCGCATGCTCCTCCGCCCGCCACCCAGCACGCGGAGAAAGGCTGATCATGAAGCAGCTCACGCTCGTCGAACCAGGCACGTTGGAATGGCAGGCAGTCGCCGCGCCGGTGGTGTCGTCACCGACGGGTGCCGTCGTTCGTCCCGTCGCCGCGGCGACGTGCGACTTCGATCACCTGCTCGTCTCTGGAGCCATGCCCCTACCGATGCCGATCGCGGTCGGCCACGAGTTCGTGGCCGAGGTCGTCGAGGTCGGCTCCGGAGTCGGTGCTGTGGAAGTGGGCGACGTCGTCGTCGTCTCCTTCCAGGCGTCGTGCGGAACCTGCGACAACTGCCGGCGCGGCCTCACGAGCGCCTGCGGCAACGTGACATGGCTCTCCGCGTACGGCCTGGGGGTCCTGGGCGGCGATCGCGGCGGAGCGATGTCCGACCTCGTCGTGGTGCCCTGGGCAGACGCGATGTTGCGAAAGCTTCCTCCCTCGATCACCCCACATGACGTCGCGGCCGCGAGCTGCAACATCCCCGACGCGTACCGTGCCGTGGCGCCCCATCTCGACGAGCGCCCCGGAGCGCAGGTCTTCATCGTCGGAGGCGCGTTCGGGAACATCAGCCACTACAGCGTCCTCATCGCGAAGGCTCTCGGAGCCGGATCCGTCGACTACTTCAGTCCGGACGCAGAGCAGGCCGCGAAGGCCGAGAGGCTCGGCGCGCGAGTCGTCGGAAGCCCCGTCGAGGTCGCCAGCGAGACCTACGAGGTCGTCGTCGACAACAGCCAGAACCCGGATCTCCTCGCTCTCGCTGTGCGGGCGGCCGCGTCGGCGGGTGTCGTGACGGCAACCACGATGTATCCCGACGCACGCACCCCGGTGCCTCTGATGGACATGTTCGCTCGGTGTGTCACGTTCTCGACGGGGCAGCCGCATGTCGCCGCGCTCCTCGATGACGTCCTCGGACTGATCGCGACGGGTCGGCTCGACCCAGCGCAGGTCGTGGACGAGGTGGCGCCGTGGGATGCGGGACCCGACGTGTTCCGGCGAGGCAGCGGCAAGGCCGTCTGCGTGAGGTGACCCTCCGGCTCGTGGACTGGTCGCAGGGTCCCGCACGACGAGGCTGCTGACGGATCACTCGCACGCGGACGCGTCCGCAGCAACTCGCTCGCTCGCTACGGAAGCTCCTCCTGGCGATCGACGACTCCGGACGCTGACGCATCCAGGCGCCGCGGCCGACGGCGGTCCAGCGAGCGCCGAGCGCTCGTTCTCGGAGCTTCCGCGCAGCGCCCTCGGAAGGATTCGAACCTTCGCACCCGGCTCCGGAGGCCATGCTCTTTTGTAGGGAACTCCCAGGTCAGAGCACCTGTCGCAACGCTGTGGTAAGCCTCGTCCCATGGTGGTCCCAAACAGGACGGTCACGGCGCCGCCGGTGCCGGACGTCGCGGTCTATGGCGTGCAGCAGCGCAAGCGAGACAAACAACACCGTCCGTGGATCGTCCGGTGGTCGGTAGGCCGGCGGCAGCGAAGCAAGTCGTTCAGGACTCGTAACGAGGCGGAGCGGTACCGTGCCGGCCTCCTCGTAGCGGTGCAGAACGGCCTGTCCTTCGACGCCCAGTCCGGCGAGCCTGCCGCATGGCAGCCGGCGCCCGAGGACGTTGCCGTCTACCGATGGTCGCAGCAGTGGTTGGCAGAGCAGTGGCCCGAGTGGGCACCGCGCACGCGGGACTCGGCCGTTGAAGCGATCGCTCGCTTCGTGGCTCTTCTCGCGCGGCCACTGGCGCCCCCGCCGCCCAGCGGGCTCCGGCGTCACCTGATGATGAGCCTTCGCCCCGGCGGGGAGTGCCCTGACCTGGACGCGGAGCGATGGCTGGAGAAGTGGTCACTGCCATTGAACCAACTCAGCCGACCGTTGCTGGCCTCCGTTGACAGCAGACTCGGCCTGCGCGATGACGGCGGCGCGCTCGCGCCCTCTACCGCCTCACGTTTCCGCAAAGTATCTCGCGCGTGCGTCCGACGCGCTGTGGACCTCGGGGTGCTCGACGTGGACCCGTGGCCACCCCCGCCGAGGGGACGTTCGAAGCGCAAGGCGGCGCGCGTACGCCACACGGTCAACGTCCGAGTTCTGCCTGACCCGTCGACGATGGAGCGCATCATCGACGCCCTCGCGTCGTCGCAACCCGCCAGTCGTACGTATCGCGTCATGACTGCCGTCGTGTACTACGCCGGATTACGACCATCCGAGGTGGTAATGCTCCGACAAGGAGCGTTGGTCCTACCGAAGCGCGGGTGGGGCCGTATCGAGGTCACGGAGGCAGACATCGACTTCGATGTGCCGGGAGAACCAAAGACCGGACCTCGGTCGGTGCCCATCCCTCCGCAGCTCGTGAAGATCCTTGCCGAGTGGGTTGACGCCCATCAGTTCGGAGCCGGAGACCTTCTCTTCCGGACGCGGACTGGGCGCCGTCCGGCCAGGTCGAACTGGTCGCGCGCTCTTCAGCGCGCGACCGCGGCCTCCGGCGCCCACCCGATGCGCGTATATGACTGTCGGCACGCCGCAGCTACGACCTGGCTCCGGGCGGGTGTCCCGCTTGGCGAAGTGGCCAAGCGACTCGGCCACAGCGTCGAGACGCTTGTCTCGACGTACGTCGGAGCGCTAGAGGGCGACGAGGTACTCGCGAATGATCGAATTGAACAAGCGCTGACGCCACCGCCGAAGGAGACCGCAAGGAGTCGAAGCAAGATAGAACGGTCACCGTGAATCTGGGCGCGCGTTCGGCTCGGCTCGGTTCACGCCGAACGCCGATTACGGGCGGTCGATGTCAACGGCTAGAGATGAAACCCCGGTGGTTGACGGAGGTGAGGTGCGGCGGACTTTGTGGTCCGAACGGCCTGCAGAGTTGGTAGCCACTCATAAAAAAGCTGCTTCGCGGACAAGAGCTCGACGCCGAACTGGTCAAGCCGGCGCAACCCGTGTTGGTGCGCTGGCCCAGGTGAGAACGTGGCGTCGACGACTACCGCGACGCGGTGACCATGGGCTGCGAGTCCAATTGCAGAGTGAGCAACGCAGACGTCTGTCTCCATCCCGACGAGGACAGCGGTCTGCCGTCCGAGTGCGGCTACGGCGGCGTGGATGTCGGCCTGGGCTGCAAGGTCGAAGGTGTGCTTCTCGTAGACTGTTTGAGTTCCCGCCGCAGCGATCACGGCGTCCGCTGGCGGTCCGTTGCGATCGGGGCGCTCTGCGGTGAGGATCGTCGGGACCTGCAGAGCCCGCGCCAGATGGGTGACCCATACGACGGAGTCGATGAAGGTGGAGAAGATGTCTGGATCGACGTCTGGGCGTTCCCGATAGAAGCCCGGTTGGGCGTCGATCACCGCGACGAAGCTCTCCGGAGCGCTCAGGAGCGAGGCCGCCACTACGCCGCGTTCTCGATGCGCCATCGTCGTTCTCCGTCGATCAGGAGGTTCGGTCTTGGCCATTCCTGTGGTGGGCGCCAGTCTTGCCAGGCCTCGTTGAACGGCCACGCTCGTCGCTCGACGCGCTCGATCATGCGCTCGGCCTCTGCTAGGGCGGTGGCTCGTTCAGCCTTGGTCAAGAGCCCGAGGTTGCAGGCGGCCTCGAACTCGTCGCGGTCCTTCCATGCCCACGTGAGGTCTGGCTCCACCTTGAGGTCCAGGTAGTAATCACCGCGGCACCCGCGCCCGATTGCGATCCCGACCGGCGTGCGCTCGTATGGTGATTGCAGGTTGATGTACCACCCGAAGAAACGCCAGTCCGGCCACCAGAACGCCCAGAAAGAGTGGTGCGTGGCGTGCGGATTTAGCGTGAGCACGTGAAACCTGACGGGTCGCTCCTCAAGCGGCTGCGGCTCGGTGAGTTCGTACACCCGCATCCGCTCGTCGAGTGGGATTGAGGGCCTCCGCGGCATGGTTCCGTCCACCCGAGTGCTTCCGGCACGGGTGTAGAGCGAGAGATAGCCCTCGCAGTCCTCAGCGACGACCACCGGGAAGGCGGTTATGAGGTGGCCAGCGTAATAATTCTCTTGAACCACGACGTCGCCGGGGCTCCACGCAATCGAAGGACTCCAGCACGCCTCGGGCACGCTTGAACTATCGCAAACCGGACGCAGAATCGCACAGCGCGCGTGGCCACGGAACGCGTGCGCGACGGAGGGAACGCCGGACCGGGGTGCGAGTCCAGCCAGCTCTTGAAAAACTGGGTGTGACAACGGCGAGCGAGTTCTGGCGGAAGCGAGTGATCGCACTCGCCCCGGGGCGCCGGTCTGGTATGGCTCAGCTCGCTCGCTCGATCTGCTGATGAATTGCGTGGCGAAGTCTCCGGGCGACGACGTAGGATCGGCGGCTTCCGTTAGCCATCGGACCACGACGAACCTCCGCGCGCCGGCCTCCGCCATCGGGGCGACAGTGTCGGGTCGAACGTTGCCCGTGACGAAGATCGGCGTAGCGACTCGCGCGGCGGCGTCAGCGACGACCGAGAGCCGCACGGGGTCGCGGGTTGGATGAGTATCGGTGCGCATCACCGGACCGACGGAGACATAGTCGACCGGCTGATCTGCAGCCTTTGACAGCTGGGCGCCTCCGCGCGTCGAGAGGCCGATGATGGCGCTGGGGCCAAGGATGCGGCGGGCGAGACCAGGCGGAGCGTCGCGCTGTCCGACATGCACGCCGTCGGCGCCAATCTCGAGGGCGAGGTCCGGACGGTCGTTGAGTAGAAACGGGACCCCGAGGTCTTGGCACACCCGGAAGGCCACACGGCCGCGCTCGACGAGCGAGCGGGGGTCGAGTTGTTTGTCCCGTAGCTGAACGACGTCGACGCCGCCGCGAACGCACGCCGCAATGAAGCGTTCTAGGTCGGGCCGATCGGGCGTACACAGGTAGAGAACGCGGTTCGTGAGTCGACTCAATGTCATCGTCCTCCTACGGCACCCCGACCAATCAAATCAACTTCGTCGGCCGACACCTCATCAGCCTCGCAGCCGTCAACGAAGTAGCGGTGTGGGATCCGGCGTCGGAGCGCGGCAAAAGCGCCGCACGAAAGCGGTCCGACCAGCCGACGGCGCACATACCGACGGGTCCGCGCGCGGTTGTACCGCGACCTATCGCGCTGGAGATGCGTCGCGACGATCTCCGTCGACAAGCGAAAAGCGTGCTGCCGTAGCGTCGGCGGTCGATGACGACGCGCACGTCGGTTCAGGGTCTTCTTGAGGAGTTCGTTTCTGCGCTGAATGTTGCCGGTCTCAGCGCGCAGCTCACGCCCGATCCTGTGCGGGCCGAGGAGATCGTCGCCGCCCTCGCCGAGCCGGCTACAGATCCAGATCACCGGATCGACTGGATCGTCATCAACAACCGACGCGTGGACGCCACCGTCGTGTCGGGCGACCGCGAGTGGCGCATCGCGTGTTCGATCGATGGTGAAGGTGTTCACTCGGCGTCCGCCTTCGCGCGACCGGCTCCCTTCCAGGGCGTCGCCGGCGGTCGTGCCGTGATCATCACCGGTCCCTCGAGCGCTGGAAAGACGACCGTTATGCGGGCTGTGGTCGACACAGCGCTCACACCGTGGGTGATGTTCGACGAGCTGTTCTTCGGAACGGTGGCCTGGCCGTTCCTGATTTGGCCTGACCAGTCGCCGACCCTGAGACGCGGGTTCATCGCCGGGATCGCGGCCCTGGCGTCTGCAGGCAATCAGGTCATCCTCACGAGCGGTGCCGCCAGCCCAGAGGAGCTGGACCCAATCGTCAGATCCGTCCCGACGGTGATCGTCGGGCTCGACTGCCCGCTGGAGGTCCGGATCGCTCGCCAGCAGGCGCGCGCCGACAGGTGGGGCGGCCTCACCGAAGAGTCCGACGACTCTCATGCCGGCTGGGTCCTGGACGCCCGTTTCGATACCGACAGACTCTCCTCTCTCGAGGTCGCTGGCGCCATCCTCGAACTCGTCGGCGAACCGTGACGGCAGCCGACCCGAACGACGGCTACGCGCTGTCCGAAGTCGCGACAGATTGCTCCTGTCGGCTACAAGACGTTGGCCGCTCTCCAGGCTGCGACGACCTGCAAGAACTCCTCTGTCTCCTCCACGTACGGAGTGTGACCCGACCGCTTGAACAGGTGGAGCGTCGCAGCTGGCGGCGCGACTTCGGCCGTCCATGCGCCCGGCGGAGCGACGAAGTCGTACTCCCCGAACGCCAAGAGCACCGGCTGCTGGAGCCGCCGAAAGAGGCTCTGCCAGTCGACCGCCTTTCCACTCTCGAAGATTGATGAGACCCAGTTTCCGTTGAGCGTCGCCAGTGCGTCGAGCTCCGTCGGATCGAACTCGAGGTCGTACCACTGGCGGAGTCGGGATTCCGACTGGAGGCGTGCCCGGTCTTCATCGCTAGTTGCCGCCTCGTGGGCCTTGATGATCTCGTTCGCGCGGCGCCGACGGTCGGGCTCAGCGTGGCTCTCCCAGTACGCGGCCACGGCTGCTTGATCGGGCGGGAGTGACGATGGCGGGGTCACGGCGATGACACCGCTGCAGGCTTCGGTCGATGCCGCTGCGAACGCAAGGCAGCCGTTCATCGAATGGCCGAAGAGGACGGGCTTCTCGCCGATGCGCTCGACCACATCGTGCACGGCGTCCACTACCGCATCGATGGTTGAGGCGCCGGCCGGGGAAACGGCACTTCCTCCGCCGGGCAGCTCGACGAGATTGACCGTGAACAGGTCGCAGAGTTCGGCGGGTAGCGCGGCAACCATCCACTCGGCCATGGGCGTGATCACGAGGAGCGCCGTCTCGGCTTGGCCCGCCTTCGACAAACGGATCTCGCCGACCCGCGTCTCGACCGTCGCTGCGGTGTGCACCTGTAGCGCCATGTGCTCGAGCCAAGCACGCTCGCCGAGCTGACGGCGAGCAGAGTGCCTGCCTGGCGGTCGCTCGCGAACGCCATCCGACCGGAACGACGGATAGTGGCCGTCAAGAGGGCGCGACGGAACCCCGCAGTCCAGCCCCATCGATCCACTCCGCGAACTCGTCGGCGGCTTCGAGCTGCGGTCGAGGGTCCGACCGCTCCGACCACACCCGGTCGTACAACGAGATCGCTTCAGAGGGGATGCCGAGGTGCTGCATCACTCGGCGAACCCACTTCAGCCCGGGGTAGTAGTGCCCATGGACGGCGAACAGCGCGACGAGCTGCACGGCGATCGACTGGGCAAGCACGTACGCGAAGACGAGGTGGTCACCGCGGTCCGCCGCCTTCGCGAGCTCGGTCTTGGCATATGCCCAGTCATTGCGTGCCCGCCGGCACGCTTCTGCCACCGCGGTCTCGGGCACCGATGCGGTCGCTTGTCGGTAGCCGGCGGCGGCGCCGTCCTCATCGACGACGACCGAGCCTCGGAGAAACCCTGATCGCACCTGGAGCGTGGTGAGGTCGTTCGCGAGCCGTCGCCCATCAGCGTCCGCAGCCATCCGGCGCGCAAAGGCGTCGCCAGCGTGGTGACCGAGGTTGAACTCCTGGTCGTGCCGCCACAGCCGATCGATCGCGAGGTCCGAGGCGTCGTAGGTGAACAACTCCACCGAGGGATCGTCGTGAAGTTCGCTGAGCCATGTCCGCTGCAGCGGGATGTCGTGTTGCCACACGACAACGACGTCGAGGTCGGCTTCCTCAGTGAATCCCGAGGCCAGCGATCCCTGGACGTAGCAGAGGTGCACGTCGCCATGCGCTTGGAGGACGGGCAGGACATCGCTGCGAAGCAGCTCCAGCGATCGCGCCAGCGCGTTCATCGGTACAGCATTCTGATCCGGTGGTCCGGTCGCAAACCCTCAGCGTCAACGGTGGCTGCCGAACGCGACACATCGAGGCTCGGCGCGCGTGTGGCACAGATGCCCGCGCGGCTACTCCGGGTCAAACCCTGGTGCCCAAGCGAACTCCCATCGGTTGCCCTCGACATCGGCGACATAGCCCGAGTAGCCGCCCCACTCGCGCTCGACGGGATCTCCGACAGCAGAGCCTCCGACAGCGACGGCGTCCGCGATGGCACGATCAACGTCTGCTCGCGACGTGAAGTTGATGGAGAACGTCACGCCGTTCCAACCATCGCGCTCACGCGTGAGCGCATTGGTGGCAGCTTCGTCGGCGAGGCGATCGATCGGAAAGATCGCAAGGACGACAGATCCCACCCGGAACGAGACGTAGTCGTCGGATCCACCTTCGTTCTCGCGCCAGCCCCAGTGGCGGTAGAAGTCGCGCAGCGCGCTCACCGACCAAGCGCCGATGGTCACGAAGTTCAGGCGCTGCGGCACGGGCATGACGTCAGCCTTGCGTACGGAGACGGATGCGTGCGCTGGTCTGGCGCGACGTAATGCGCAGCGGGCCGTGAACCCTCACGCCGACTCGGTACGGCTTGACGACTACTGCTCCGAGAGGAGTTCGGTCCTGAAGTCCGCGAGCCATGCTCCTGAGCGCGATACCAACAGGATGGCCACGGCTCCCAGCGCTACGAATAGGGCCGCGACCACGACGTGGGTCCACCTGCCACCGCGAAGTGAAACCCAAGCCGTGCGGACTGCTCCCCCGACGCTCGCGGCTGCGAGCATGTAGCCGACTACAGCGAGGGCGGGCGACTGCCAGGACCACTGCCAGTTGGCGCGCGTCGTCAGCGGATAGGTGCCACCAGTGACGACGAGGGCAATGCACGCCAGGCCAAGTGCTGTAGCGGCCGCGCCGGGAGTAGTCAGGTGAAAGCGCACACCGACATTGTTCCTTGGAACGACGCGGCACTGCAGTCGTCAGAGCCGCGAGCGCGCCATCCACACCCCGCGCGCTGAACCAGCGGGTCGCTGCGCCACAATCACGCGGTGAAGACTGTCCGACTCGCCGTGGTGGTGGTGGTTGCTGCCGTGGCGTTCGTGGCCGCGGCCGCGCTGGTTGCCGCGAACGCCCGGCCCGAGCCTGGGCCGTGCAACGACACTGCCATCGTCGAGTTGCAGACCGGCAGCCGACAAGTAGGGCGGAGTCAGACAGCGCCGATCTGTGCTGCCCCGGAGGCGCCAGGATGGTTGGTCGTCGCCGGAGGGGCGGTTGCAGCGGGCGCGGTTGTCGCCGGTTACGTGCTGCTGGCTCGAGGGCGATCGGGCGGGCGACGCCGCGTCGAACTGGTGGCGTAGACGCCGGCGCGCCCCGGCTCGGACGGGCGGGGCCCGGGACGGAACGCACCGGTCAACGGCGCGCCACAACGACGGGCGAGAACGATGGCAGGGACGGGCAAGCTGGGAGCATGTGGCGAGGACTTTTCCGCTTCTCATCCTCAAGGCCGATCAGCGCGCCGTCGGACCATGACGTCGCCGCGGTCCTCAGCGAGCTCCTCGCACAGGGCTCACAACCGATCGCAGTCTTCGTCAACGACACTGGTCGTGAAGTCTCAGTGGTCGTTCAGGCCGAGCACCCCGGCCCAGACGCGGGGGCTCTTGGGCTGCGCGAAGTCGGAGGGCTTCGCCTGACTGAGCGCCTCGATCACGACGACGCCCCCCAGTCCACATCGACCCCACAACAGTGGAGGTTGGCGCAACGGAGGTCGGGATTGCGGTCGCTGCGTGAGACCGACTGGTCCGCCCTAGCGATCACCGGCAAGAAGGCTTTCGTGACCTTCTCCAGAGGGCCACGCGAGCACCTCCACGACGCCACCGCCGCGTTCGATGAGCGCGGCCGTTTGCGTGTGACCGTGATCGTCGGCACACCACCGGACGACAACGGTGGGGTCGTCCCAGCTGTCGCCGTCATCGACCGTGCCGTAATCGAGCTCCCATTTGAGGTCGTCGGTTCGCGGTAGAGCGACTCCCCGCCGCTCGCGCGGTTCTCCGAGTGGGCGTACGGAACGACGGTTCCCGTCCGCACGGCGGTACACCAGAATCGCGGGTGTGGCTGACGGTGGCGTCCGCTTCAGGCTGGCGGGTGAGCTCCCGCGGGAAGCGCTGATGGCGATGCGTGAAGGGACGACCGTCGACGCTTGTGACGCTCGGCTATCGAACGCCGTGGCTGGAGCGAGCGAGTGGCTCGTGGTTGTGGATGGCACGAGGCCAGAGGGCTGGCTGCTCATCGAGTGGAACGGGAAGCCCTCGAAGCCCGATCACCCCGACATCGCGGATGTCTTTGTCCGCGAGGGGGCAAGGGGCAGAGGCCTCGGCACGCTCTTGGTGCTCGAGGCGGAGCGCCGCGTCCGTGAGCGCGGGCATTCGCGAGTCGGCCTTTCGGTCAACCCGGAAGAGAACGTTGCTGCGCGGCGCCTCTACGAGCGCCTCGGGTACCACCACGACGGAGGAGAGCCATACCTCGATGGTGTCTACGACGGTGTCGAGGACTGGGTGATCGACCTTGTAAAGGATCTGGGATAGGACACGTCACCGGGCGGCATGACCTCGGGCTCCGCGCATCCGTCGCCCCAGCTCCCGTCCCTCCGCGCGAAATGAACGTGCAGGCGCCTTTGTCGTCGCCGAAGCTGGCGGGATGATCCCCGGTCCGGCTGGTCCGCACGTCATCACGCAGTTGCTCCGCTGGCTGAAGGACAAGTGGCCCGAGCCACGGCAGTGTGCGATATGCGACGCCGACAACTGGAGCTACGGGCACTTCATCCAAGAGAGCATCCAGTTGCTCGATGACTTGGCTCTTGAAGACCTCGTCGACAACCCCGATGATGCGCAACCGGCCGTTACTGCCTACTGCGCCGCTACGTGCCTCACGTGCGCCCACACGATCTTCTTCAACGCTCACCTCATCGGCGTCATCAGCACGGTGCAGGTTGAGCAGCGCTCCGGCCGAGTGCGCGTGCAGGCCCTCACCACGAGCTGACGGACGGTTGACTGCAGCGCATCGGACGACCATATCGACAGTGATAATCCACCAGTAGCGGTTCCCCGCCACGTAGAAGGTTGGCGGCGCCCCGCTCACTCGGTCTGACTCGCATATCGACCGACTCCGTCTGGATGTCCTTGAGCCGATCGGTCGGCCGAGTGAGCAGGACGCCGCCGGCACAACCGGTCGGTCGAACGTGACCTGATAGGAGCTCGTGCGAGGAGCCCCGTCACTGTCCTGTCCGTCTTCGCGGCCGTGCGTGCCACCCACGACCAGCCAACGAGAAGGGATGGCGAGAACACGATGTCAGATCCGTCGCGCTCGATCACCGGAGGCGTCGACACCCACAAGGACTTCTACGTTGCCGCCGCGATCGACGGGCTCGGCCGCATCCTCGGCACCGAGCAGTTCCCCACGACGCCACGCGGCTATCGCCGGCTACTGCGCTGGCTGCGCCGCTTCGGGGACGTCGTCGCTGTCGGCGTTGAGGGCACCGGCGCGTGGGGCGCTGGTCTTGCGCGCTACCTGACGGCCGAGGGCGTGCGGGTGGTGGAGGTCGACCGCCCGAACCGCCAGCGGCGTAGGCGGCGCGGCAAGTCCGATCCCGCCGATGCCGAGGCCGCCGCTCGAGCAGTGCTGGCGGGCGATCAGACCGGAACCCCGAAGGCCGCGACCGGCATGGTCGAGGCGATTCGCCTGGTGCGCGTCGCCCGCCGCAGCGCCATGAAGGCCCGCACGCAGGCAGCAAACCAGATCCACTCGGTGATCGACACTGCGCCGGAGGAGCTGCGCGGCCAGCTGCTCGGACTTCGCGAGAACGAGAGGATCGCCAAATGCTCGCGCCTGCGCGCCACCGATCCGACGACGCCAGCCGGTGCTGCGAAGCTGACCCTCTCGACACTCGCTCGGCGGTGGCTGGCCCTCAGTGATGAGATCAAGACGCTCGACGCCCAGCTCGAGCGGCTGGTCGAGGCCACGGCTCCCTCGCTCGTCGCCGCGAAGGGAATCGGCACCGAGACAGCGTCGATGTTGCTCACCACCGCCGGCGACAACCCCGGCCGGCTCAGCAGCGAGCGGTCGTTCGCCGCCGTCTGCGGATCATCACCCGTCGATGCGTCCTCCGGCAGGCAACAGCGCCACCGTCTCAACCGCGGCGGCGACCGGCAAGCGAACTGTGCGCTCTACCTGATCGTCTTGAACCGGCTGTCGTGGGACCCGAGGACGAAGGCCTACATGCAACGACGACTCGCGGAGGGGAAGACGAAGAAGGAAGTCATCCGCTGCCTCAAGCGCTACGTCGCACGCGAGGTCTACAACCTCATCGCCAAGGACCTTGCGGGGCGTTCCGAAGCCGCGCAGCGACGTGTTCAACTCGCTGCTTGACACCTATAGGAGCTTCGGCTCGGCGTGCGCGATCTCGCGACCGAACGCCTGGCCTGATTCGGCGCAGCGCTACTGCGTCGCCAGATCGAGGACCGCCAGGCATGGTCCCAGGCCGAGGATCTCGATGTCGTTGCGGCGGTGTGCCTCCCACATCTCCCTGGTCATTACGTACCGATGCATGAGCGCCATGCCGCTGGGGCGCGCAGCGAGCATGGTTCCGTTCGGCTGGTAGCCGAGCGAGCGTGACACGCCGTTTGACTCAACGTTGTCAGCGAACGCTTCGCTCTCCGCTCGCAGAGCACCCAGCCCCCCAAACGCGAGGTGGAGAACCGCCGATCGCATCTCCTTGCCGATTCCTTTGCCGTGGTGTTCGAGCAACAGCACGGAGAACGAGCTGACGGTGCGCAACACCTTGAAGCTGTCGGCGGTGATGTTCTGCTGTCCGACGACGACGCCGTCCACCAGGACCGCGAACGACAGGTGCCACCACTCCGGAGACGTGCGGGAGCGAGCGCGCCACTCGCCCGTGAGCGCGGCCCACTCCGCCTTCGGGGAAACCATGTAGAACGACGACTCACCGTCGACCCACTCGTAGCCCGCGCGCGCGACGTCTCTGCTTCGAAAGCGCGCGAGCTCGCTCAGGAGGCCGTCGTCGGCGTATCGCAGGGTGACCGCCGGGGTCCGGACTTCGAGGTTGAAGAAGGGCCAAACGTTGACGTCTGTCTCTGTCACGTCTCCAGCCTCCCCACACGTCGGCGCCCTCACCAGTGAATAGCTGGAGGGTGTCCCCGAACGACGGATCGGGTCTCCATCATGCGCGACAGAACTGCGAGCGAGGTGTACAGGGCGGGCAACGCTCTCTACGCCTCGCATGTACAGCCTGGCCAGGGATTGGTGCCTGGCTGTCGGGGAGCAAGAGGGGAGCGGATGCGAGCCGCCGAACCGCCGAGCAGGGGTGCCCTCGTAGCCGACTTCCAGGCAGTGGACGGGGCTATTCAGTGGGCGAAGTATCGGGCTGTTCGCTGCCTCTTTATCGTCTCGAGGCGGTGACTGCGACCCATGCGAGGGCGACCGTTGGCGCGAAGAAGATGCCAACCGACATGAGAGCAAGGGCGGTGACGCCGGTGAGGCTGGCTGCCGTGACAATGGTCGACCACTCAGAGGCCACGATCACGGACAGCAGCGCGACCAGAGCCGGTACCGCGAGGATGAACAGCACCGCTCGGCCCTCCGTCGAGACGAGTGAGACTTGGGTCGAAGGATGATGGTTCGGTCGAGCAGCTGTTCACCGGGGGCGACGCGGCGATCGATGCAGGCACGATCAGGTCTCGCTGGACGTGTGTTCGATGAGGCCCAAGGTGATGTCGTCAGGGGTGGTGACCGTCGCGACCTTGGTGCCCGGAGCCACCTGCGTCGGCTCGCTCGCGAGGGTGGCACCGGCCCGCCGGACCTCGGTGAGCGCTGCTCTGAGATCGGGCACGTGGATGTGGGCGACGGCACCGACCGACGAGTGGGGCCTCTGTGGTGTGAGGCCGATCTCGAACCCTGCGACGTTGAAGCCGACGTAGTAGGGCTGGTCGGTGTGAGGTTCGACACCGAGGAGGGCGATGTGGATCGCCTTGGCGGTCGCGATGTCGGTGACGGTGTAGACGATGTTCTCGACGTTGTTCATGCCCTTGTGACGTGTGCCGGCGGAGCGATGTGACGGTCGCTATCCCGTGTCACGATCGGGGCGTGGCGAACGTCAGCAGGGTGTGACCGAGATGGACCTTTCCGCACTCGAAGACGAGCGTCCCCGGCTGGTCGCCCTCGCGACGCGGATCCTCGGCTCCGCAGCGGAGGCCGACGACGTGGTCCAGGAGGCTTCGCTGCGCCTGTCCGCGACGGACGGGATCGACGACCCGCCGGCGTGGCTGACCACGGTCGTCACCCGGCTGTGCCTGGATCTGCTCCGCAAGCAGGCGACTCGGTCGAGGTATGAAGCGACTGCGTCCTCGGCGGCCGGTCGCGATCCGCTCGACCCCGAGGCCGATGCCCTGGTCGCTGATCGCGTGGGGACGGCGATGACGGTGGTGCTCGACACCCTCGGGCCGGCCGAACGGGCGACGTTCGTCCTCCATGATGTGTTCGGCTACCCGTTCGACGAGATCAGTGCCGTGCTCGGCCGCTCCGATACGGCGGTGCGCCAGCTCGCCAGTCGAGCACGGCGCAAAGTGCAGGGCGCGTCCGAACCGCCCTCGGAGCGGGCCGGGCGGGCCGAGAACCAGCGGCTGGTGGGAGCGTTCCTCGACGCGGCCCGGGGTGGAGACGTGACGACGCTGCTGCAGCTGCTGGCGCCGGACGCTGTCATGCACGCCGATCGCGTCGGCCAGCAGATGGGCGCGCCATCCAGCTTCGACGGTGCGGCGGCCGTCGCGGCTCGGTTCGACGGAGCTCAGGGTGCGGCGCCGGCGACCATCGACGGCGAACCCGGAGCCGCTTGGATCGCCGGCTCGACGGTCAGGGTCGCCTTCGCGTTCCACGTCGAGGACGGGTTGGTGCGCGAGATCGAACTGATCGCCGACCCCGAGGTGCTCGCCACGATGGATGTCGTTGCGGTCCGGTGGAGCTGAGGGTGAGGTTCCGCGCCGAGGTTGAACCGAACGAGCCAATGAGGGGACTCGAGGTCCCTGCTGATGTCGTCGAGGCGCTCGGTGACGGCAAGCGACCGCGCGTCACCGTCACGCTCAACGGACACTCGTGGAGCACGAGGATCGCGATCATGCGCGGACGCCACCTGGTCGGGCTCAGCAACGCTCACCGCGCCGCCACTGGTGTCGTCGTGGGCGAGCATGTCGACGTCGAGGTCGAACTCGACACCGAGCCGGTGACCGTCGAGGAGCCTGCTGACCTTGCGAGCGCCCTCGCCACGGACCGACTCGCGCGAGCCGCCTATGACCGGCTCACCTCGAACCGGCGCAAGCAGCACGTGCGCATGATCGAGGACGCGAAGCGCCCAGAGACACGCGCTCGGCGGATCAACAAGCTCATGGATCAGCTACGACAAGACCACGCCGAACGCCCTTCGCCAGCGGACCCCGACCAGGGCTGACGCACAGGAGAATGCCGGATCTTCTGCGGCCTCGACCCGATCCGCGACGCGTCGGTGTCGCGGATCCGGTGATCCTGCGCGCTCCGCTGTGGAGCGCTCCCCGTGGCACCGCTCATGCAGGCGCCCCGGATGTTGTGTCAGCGGGAACGCCACCACGACACCGCCGCCACAACTGCGGCGAGTGGGACACCTGCGACCCATCCCCAGAGGAAGATGAGAGCCGAAGTGGAAGAGTCGTTGCTCGCGAAGGCGGTCCACATGCCAGCGATACCGGCAGCGAGAACGACACAGCAAACGACGACGGCGTGGCGCTGCATCGGACCGAGCGCCAGCACGAGGCACATCGGACCGAAGTACAGAAGCCCTAAGCCTGCTGCGTTGAGCGGATCGATCCTCGACCACGCATCTGAGAAGGTGGTCGCTGACACTCCGGCCGCCGTCGACGTGACGACGGCAACGGCAAAGTAGGCGGCCAGACGTGCGATACCCGGGACGGGCTTGGCGGGCGCGGCGAGGATCGTCATGCGGAGAAGGTGCTCCCCTGGGGCCGGCTGAGATATCCGGGGTTGCCCCCAAACCCCAGCCGGTGCGGAGTCTCGTTGAACCCACGCATCGGATCGACACGTCGCCGCTCTGTAGGGGGCTCGCAAGGCACCTGACAGAGTTGCGAAAGCGGCTGGTCAGTGTGTTGCCGCTCCGGTTCCTGGGAGCAGGACGGGAGCAGCTGATAACGCCGGATAGCGGCGGCGCCCGACTAACAACACGCCCCACATCCCTGGCCACAACCTGCTGCTCAGGCGCAGGTTCTGGCCAAAGATGGGACCACCGTGGCCCGTGTGCCGCACGCGCCGAACGGCGCGTCGCGAGCCGACGCGGCGATGATGCAGCCGTGGGAGTTCCGCGCTTCACCGGTTTCAGCATCGCCTCAACCGATCCCCACGCGACGGTTGAGTTCTATCGGGCGATGGGCTTCGAGGTTCAGGAAGACACCCACGGCGGCGGCCGTTCGTGCGTCGACGCACCGAACCAGCACTTCGATGTCGATGATGTTCAGGCCGTTCCGCAGTGGAACACCGGTAGCCGGGGTCCGGGCGTCTCGATCGGCTTCGAGGTCGACGGCCGCGACGAAGTCGATGAGCTGGTCGAGCGGCTTGCGTCGCTTGGACACCGCGTCCAGCAGCCGCCTTTCGATGCGCCTTGGGGACGCCGATTCGCGGTCGTCGAAGATCCCAACGGCACGCCCGTCGGACTGATGAGCGCTCACTAGCCACCCAGACTCCGGGTACCGAACGCGCGATCGCGACTCCATCGCGCAGGCGTCGTGGACGCGACAACAACTGCGCTCCGCGAGGCCCAGGCCGGTCCGGCTAGGTCGTCTCATTTGAGGGCGAGGACGTCGATCCACATCACGTGGCCCTGACGGTGGAGGAAGCTGTCGATGACGAACCCGGCGTCGATGAGTGCGGCGTGCAGAGCGTTCTCGTCGTGGTTGGCGAACCACCGGTCGAGCTGAGCGGAGCTCCTCGGTCCACGTTCGGGCGCGTACGGCACAACTTCAAGACCTTCGGTTCCTCCTGAAGAGGTGGTAAGGGCCAGCGCTCCTGCCGGCTCGAGAACGCGATGCCACTCGCGCAGCGTTGCGCCGAGCAGCGGCGATGGCACGTGCAGCAGCGATGCAGCGCTCCAGACTCCGCGGACCGATGAACTCGCGATTGGCAGCGATGTGAGGTCCGCCTCAACTGCGGGTCCCCGGGCGGCCGTCTTGGCAGCCATTGTTGGTGAGCGGTCGACCCCGACAGCGGTACAGCCTCGCGACCTGAACCAGGCGACGTCTCGGCCCGGCCCGCAGCCAAGGTCGAGGATGATGCCACCGCCATCGATGTGAGCGACGAGCCATTCGCGGAGCTGCGCGACAGCAGGTGAAGCGGTGAGAGTCGACTGCTCGTACTCGCTCGCGATGCGGTCGTACGTCTTCGCTGTCTGCTTCTGCAGATGCCAAGGATCCGTCACCTCATCAGTTTCGAGCGATGACTCCGGTCGCTCCAGTCCGCTCATATCGCACGCACCGAACCGCGTCCGGGTGCGACTTCATCGCCGCGCCGAACGGCGCGTCGGGAGCGCACGTTCTGTACGCCTCGGTGGTGCCCCGGATCGCCGACTCGGGCGCGCTCGCGGCCGCAAGCAGGACTCGCCCGAGCGTGGCACACAATTCGGCGCGTGTACGCGCCGCTCTGGCCAAGTCGGGCGCGGAGCGAAGCGGATACGGGAGTGACTGGTCGCAGCGTCGTAGCGTCCGGGCCTGTGGCCGTAGCGCACCTGGTTGTCGTCAGCGACGAAGGAGGTGTCGCAGTTGTTAATGGGCGACTACCGATGGTTCCGACTAGTGAACTGTTGTCTGCAGGCACGACTCTCGGGGTCCCCTTGGCGATCGTGCGCACGGTCAGCCGATTGGGCGACGATCGCGTCGTCCTGGCGGAGTGCGTCGGTTCTCCGGACAGCGATGACATCGATTGGGTTGACCCCTCCAGGGTTCGGGTCACCAGCGTCGACCTCGGTAGCGCGATCGCGGCAGCTTGCCGTCCGGACGATGACACGCCTCGCGCAGCATGGATGGTTCGCGGCTGGTTGAACAAGGCCCTGGACGAGGTCGCCGAGCAGCACGGTCGGGTCACGAGCTTTCGGCAGCTCAAGCACTGGGCGCTTTCGGCCGTCGTTCACGTCGTTACAGAGACTGCCGATGTAGTCCTGAAACAGGTCCCGCCGCAGCTTGCCGCCGAAGGTCCGGTGACGGCGCTGCTCGCGGACCTCGGCCCTGGTGCGGTCCCTACGGTCCTCACCGCCGACAGTGACCGATTCGTCATGGAGACCTTCGGCGGAACCGAGGGGTCGGTCGAGGCCGACGGACTCGAGGCGCTGGCCTCGCTCCAGCAGACCGCAACGGCGCACTGCGATCGGCTCTTTGCCGTGGGTTGCCGAACCCAGACGGCGAGCGCGCTCGCACTCGACATCGCAGCGCTGCTCGCCCGGGAGGACGTGCTCTTCGAAAGGACTTGGCAGCTGTCGACAACCGACGGTCGGCGGCCGACTCGATACCTAGAGCCCGAGGACGTCGCTCATCTCCGCGGGCAACTCGACCGGATCGCCGCCGACGCCCATCGTCTAGACCGGTCTGCCCCCACCACCATCGTCCATGGCGACTTCCACCCGTTCAACGTCGCCCGTGTCGACGATCGCACCGTCATCCTGGACTGGGGGGCCGCCTTTCTCGGCGACCCTCGCGCGGATCTGCCAACGTGGCGGCAGCTCGCCCCCAGCGACGCTGGCGTGGATGACTACCTTGCCAAGTGGAACACGAGCGTCGACGACTGGGACCAGGTTGTTTACGCCGCGTACCTGATGAACGCACTGACGTGCGCAACGCTTGCAGACGCCGTCCTCGACGAATCCGCACGCAAGGACTGGAGCGCCGGCGTCCAGAAGCGCCTCATTGAGGCTCTCGAGCTCATGGGGAGGTAGGGAACGAAGCGCGAGTCGCCGAGTCGCGCCTCATGCCACGCCCTTCCTGGGAGCCAGCGACCTTGTGTAACCATCCTCCGACTGCCTCATGCCGCTGACCGCACTCGCCCATAGCCGCGCCAGGACTGACGACGGCGTTGACCTCTGGACGGCGCGGTCCGGTGTGGGAACGAGAGCCGTCGTTCTCTGCCACGGAGGGCCCGGCTCTTGGGACCAGATGGAACCGGTCGCGGAGATGCTCGACGATCTTGCCGTCGTCATCCGGTGGGACCAACGGGGGTGTGGGCGATCCGAAGGGAACGGTCCATACACCTACGAACGCTTCATCGCCGATCTCGACACAGTCCGACGCCACTGGCAACTCAACTCGTTCGTCGTCGGCGGCCACAGCGGCGGCGCGTCGCTGGCGCTCTTCTACGCCGCATCGCACCCCGACCGCACCGCAGGAGTGATCTACATCTCCGGGACGGGTCTTAGCTGGACCGACAAGCACAGCCACGCGTACCGGCAGAACCGGCTCGCTCACCTCGGCACGCACCGCGACCGGTGGGAGCAACTGCGCCGCTCGACGGAACTCGACGAGAGCGAGCGACGCGAGCTCACCCTCCTCACCTTCGCGACGGACTTTGGCGACGTCACCCCACACACGCTCGAACTTGCCCGGCGGTGGCTAGATGAACGATTCGATGTGAATCGCGACTGCAACACCGAACTCGGCCGCGAGATGGGCGAACGAGAACGTTGGGTGGCGGGACGCCTCGGCAACATCAAGTGCCCGGTTCTGGTCCCACGGTCAACTCGACCCGAGGCCAGCGATCGCCGCCGAACAGCTCGCCGGAAAGCTTCCCAACGCATCGATGGCGCTCCTCGACGAGGTCGGCCATGTGCCATGGGCAGACCATCCCGAACATCTGCGAGCCGCGCTGCGCTCGTATCTCAGGCAACTCGGTGCATGAACGACTATCGGCCAGCGACAGGTCCGGTGCGCGAACGATCGGGGCGCCTATGCGCAGTCACGACGGCTCTTAGGGCTGCCTGTCCCGGGGTCACAACCCCACGTCCGAACCGATCTCGAGCAACGTGTAGGTCACGCCGGCGCTCGCGTAGCAGGCGGCAGTTCGCTCGTGCGCTTCGCCAGCGCGACCGAACGACGGGTCGGGATCGTCGTTGGTGTCGCAGATCACTCACGGACGGTGCGGTCCGCCGACGGGGGCGGCCCGCACCATCCGGCTAGCCCTGGTATAGCCAGATCCAGTTCCCGCTTGGGTCCTTGACCGCCGAGTTGCGCGGCATTCCTTCCGCGTCGCGTGGCGCGACCACTTCTCGCGCACCGGCGGCAACGGCTCTCTTGTGCGCCTCGGTGAGGTCTTCGACGAGCAGACCGAGTGTCGTTGCGCCAGGCCGGTCGGCTTGATCCGCGTCGGCGACGAGGTGCAGCAGGAAGAAGTCTTTCTCGCCGTACTTGCTGAACACGAAGCCGGAGTACTCGGCGTCTTCGGTACGCCGGGTGATGTCGTAGTGAAAGCCGAACGCCTTCTGGTAGAACGCGACGGCGGCGTCGACGTCCTCGACGTTGATCTTGATTTGCACGGGCCGCGCGCCTGTGACGGTTGACATGGTGAGTCCCTTCTCAAGGTAGTAGTCGATGTCGGCCACTCGAGCGGTCAGCGCGCGCTGCTGTCGCTCCAGCCGCCGACGTTGGGTGGAGAGGACGTCGCGGATCGTTTCCCCGGTCGGGTCAGCGACCGCGCGCTTGATGTCTTCGATCGGTAGGTCGAGCCAGCGCAACGCCTGGATCACGCGCGCCTCTCGAACCTGTGATCGTCGATAGCGGCGGTATCCCGTCGCCGCGTCGACCTCCGCAGGATTCAGCAGAGCGACGTCGTCGTAATGCCGCAGCGTGTGCGTCGACAGCCCACTGATCTCGGCGAACTTCCCGATCGTCAGCAACTCGTCCCCAGCCACGAACCGCATCGTGGGGCTTCGGGTAACCCGAAGGTCAAGACCCATCACCGGATTTCTAGAAAGAGATGCGTCGCCACCCGATCGACGGGGGATGCGTGTCCAGCGAGCGCGACAGAATTGCCCGCCGCTGCGCGTGCGATGGCTGGGGAGGCACCATGAGCGAAGTCGTGTTGGAGCCGACGCGGGATCCGGTTTCTGCGTCCCTCGGCGTGGGCGTCGCAATCAACATCAGCGCCCGCGACGCGAAGGCGCTCATCAGGTGGATGCAAGACGTGCTCGGGTTCAACCTCGTTGCCCTGTACCAGGATCTGGACGACGGGCACGTGCGCGCATCGCGTTTGGAGTTCGGCAACCACGCGGTCCACGTGTCGCAACGCGGACCCTCCGAGACCGCGCCGCGCTACGGCGTCGGTATCGGTGTGATCGCCGCTGACGAAGCCGCGGTCGACGCGCTGCACGCGCGGGCCTTGGCCGCTGGTGCGGAGGTCGTGACTGTTCCGGAACAGTCCTTCACCGGCTCGTACCGGTTCAGCGTGCGCGACCCTGAGGGTGACGTCTGGGGCGTGGGCACCACGTGGCACGACAAGCCAGCCTCGCTGAACCTCCCTGAGCGCGTGATCTGACGCGCTTCAACGACACGTCGAGACGCGGGCGCGACCCAGCGACGGTCGGCGCTCGTTCCGATGCGTCCGAAGTATCCGGCACCCGTGGCTCGTCGGTGCGGTACGGATCGCGAGCGTGTTCGCCGAGGTTCATCGCGCGGCTGCGCCTTCGTTCGTGGTGGCAAGCATTCCGCATGGCGGACGGCAGTGGCCGGAGAGCGCTGCGGAGGATCTAGTCGTGGCACCGGAGTCCGTTGTATCGGACTGGCACACGCCAGAGCTCTACTCGTTCCTCGCGGACGTAGGAGTGGACGCAGTCGAGAACAGAGCGAGCCGCTTCGTCGCTGACCCCAACAGGGATCCGTCCACGGGCTTTGGATCAATCAACAACCATGTTGTTGCCGACACCGACTTCCGAGGTACGCGGCTCTACCGACGCCATCTCACGCCCGGTGACGTCTCGGCCCGTGTAGCGCTGGCCCACGCCCCTTACCATGAGGCATTGGATCTGCTCGCCGGGGAGGCCGTCGCGCGGCACGGCCGAGTTCTGGTCCTTGACCTCCACTGTTTCGGTGCCGACGTTGACGCCGACATCGTGATCGGCGATGGGTGGGGCACGACCGCTTCGAGCGCAACCGTCGCAGCGGTCGAACACGTCCTCGAGCACCAAGGATTCCGCACCGTGCGCAACCAGAAGTTTCCCGGCGGGTGGATCGTGCGAAGGCATGGCCGTCCACCAGTGAGGGAAGCGATCCAGCTTGAACTCAATGCCCGCACCTATATCGATCCCGACACGGCACGGGGCGTGTTCGGTCTACCCCCATACGACGCCAGGTTTGAAGCTGTCCAACAACGGCTCCGCAGTGCGCTCGCGGCATTGCCGCAGCTCTTGAACTGAGTCGTTCGGCTTGCTAGCAGAAGCGGAGTAGTAGAGCCGACAGCGCCGGCCTTCGCCGGGGAGACGCTGTGCGCGTGGACGGCTCTTGTCGGACGCAGCCGCTACGTTCGGCGGATGGGGATTCTCGTCGTTGGTCTTGGTGGCACAACACGAGCGGACTCATCGACGGAGAAGGCCCTGCGAGCGAGTCTTGACGCTGTGGAGCGGTCCGGCGCGGAGACAGTGCTGTTCGGAGCGGTTGACCTGGATCTGCCGATGTATGCGCCGGAGCGTTCGGCCCGGACGCCGAACGCGCATCGTCTGATCGAGGCACTCCGTGCGAGCGCAGGAGTCATCGTCGCCTCCCCTGGCTACCACGGGACCCTGTCAGGTCTGGTGAAGAACGCCCTCGACTACATCGAGGACATGCGCGAGGACGATCCCCCATATCTCGACGGGCGAGCGGTGGGCACGATCGCCTGTGCCTACGGTTGGCCCGCGACAATTCATACCCTTGCCGCACTTCGCTCGGTGGCCCACGCGCTCCGCGGCTGGCCCACGCCAATGGGCGCTGGCGTCAACACGGCCGAGAACATCTTCGGCGATGACGGCACCGTGATCGATGACAAGAGTCGCTTTCAGCTGGAACTCGTCGGACGACAAGTCGTCGAGTTCGCGCAAATGCGCCGTACATGACGAGCAGGCGACCCGAACGACGGTTCGTGCGTGGTGGAGTTCGCGCCAGATCAGCGGCGGGTTCCGTGCCCGGCGCAAGTGGTCAGCTAGCAGCGGTCAGGTGCCGGACGACCTCTGGAAGGGCCGCTTCGTGCGCCGCATCGAGGGCTTCGGGTGTGCCGCCGTTGTCGAAGGGCGTCGGAGGCATCTGCCCCTTGGGCCAGGGGCGGATGATGACGTGTCCGCATTCGGGGAAGTGGAGCCGCTGCACGCCTTCGCTCCGCCCATGGGCGGCCATGCGGTCACAGATCATCTCGGCCATTAACGACGCCGGGCAGGCAGCGTCCTCGCCGCCCGACAACAACAACAGCGGCCCGTTCGCCCTTTCGACAGCGATGGCCGCCGCGGCGACTGCCTCCGACTGTTCGAGCGCCGCGAGGTAGACACCAACCGAGCGCAGCCCGAGGTCAGTGCGCTCGGGCAGAAGGCCGCGCACCGCCGGAACGAACGGCACGGGCTCGCCCCCGATGCTCCAGCTTGATCGAAACGACAGGCCCCGGACCCGCCCGCGGGGGTCGTAGCCGAACCACGCCACTGACTGGGGAGCGATGGCAACAACAG